>BNJT01001089.1_pt1 | contig 341939 bp, 340 predicted proteins | sample 8540491 | NCBI WGS metagenome assembly BNJT01 (sample SAMD00202455, study PRJDB9452) | human saliva metagenome | host: Homo sapiens | reverse complement strand
ACTCGTGAATGAGCCGACAGCGTCAGCAGCAACGGAACCGGCCTGGGACAGCGCCCGCTACCTGCGGGGGAGATCCTCCAAGGCGTCTGCGGGCGGCCGAGCACACGCCCCTGCAGAGATGCCTGACCCTGTCGGCCCGCCTGGGCAACACACCGTCGAGGTCAAGCGCGAGGACCTCCCGGTCAGGTCCCACTCCTTCCCAAGATCCGCGGCGCCTACAGCGCCATGTGCGCTCCTGAGCCGGCCGGCGTGAGCGCGGTCGTCACCGTCCTCGACCGGCAGCCACGCCAGGGCGTGGCCCGCTCACGCCGCCCTGCTGCGGATGAGCGCCATCATCGTCCATGCCCACCACGTCACCCCCAGATCCAGTGTCGACGCCGTTTCGCAGGCCCTGGGCGGCGAGGTCCGCCTCCACGAGAGGACAACTTCGACGCCGCCAGGCCGAGGCCACCCGCCTGGCCGAGGTCGAGCCACACTCTACATCGCACTTCGACGACCCCGCGTCATCGCCGGCCAGGGCACCATCGGCCTGGAGCACCATCCAGCAGGACGCACCTCGACCGCGTCTTCGTGCCCGTGGGCGGCGGCGGACTGGCGGCCGGCGTCGCCGTCCTCATCAAGCAGCTCATGCCCGGCATCAAGGTCATCGGCGTCGAGCACGAGTCGGCCTGCCTCAAAGGCCACCGCTCCTGGGCGGTGAGCCCATCACCCTGCACCACGTGGGCCTGTTCGCCGAAGGGTGGCCGTGCGCCACATCGGCGAGGAGACCTGCACGTGATGCCGGGCCCTGCTCGACTTTGACGTCGTCACCGTCTCCTCCGACGAGACCTCCGCCGCCGTGAGACGTCTTCGACGTGCGCGCCATCTCCGAGGCCTCCGGGGCCCTGGCCCTGGCGGGCCTCAAGCGCCGTCGCCGAGCACCACCTGGTCGGCGAGCGCCTCGCCTTCGTCCTGTCCGGCGCCAACCTCAACTTCCACCAGCTGCGCTACATCTCCGAGCGCAGCGAGATCGGTGAGCAGCGTGAGGCCATCCTCGGGTCACCATCCCGAGGAGCAGGCTCCTTCCTGCGCTTCGCCTCGGTCCTGGGGGCCCGCTCCGTCACCAGTTCAGCTACCGCCTCTCACGCAGCCCGCACCGAGACCGACCCGCCACGCATCTTCGTGGGCGTGCGCATCGCGCGCGCCGGGAGCGCGCCGAGATCGTCGCGGACCTGGAGGAGAAACCGGCTACGACGTCGTCGACCTCACTACCGACGACGAGCTCGCCAAGTCCACGTGCGCTCCATGATCGGCGGGCGTGCCGCGGGCGTGCCCGAGCGCCTGCTACTCCTTCTCTACGAGTCGCCCGGGGCTCTGGCCCACTTTTCCTGCAGGTGCTGGGCTTACCCGCTGGAACATCACCCTGTTCCACTACCGCACCGACAGCGCCGACTACGGCCACATCACGATGCGCCTTCGCGGCCGGTCCCGACGACGTCGAGCTGACCAGGCACATGCGGACCGTCTCGGCTACTACTACAACGAGGAGACCGGCGGCGCCTTCCCGCTTCTTCCCTGGCCCGATGATCCGTGACAAATTCGCGGCTCCGCCCGTCCTCGCAGGTGGGGGCGCGGACGGATGGAGCCTGTGTTGTGACAGCGCATCAGCAATAAAGACTTCGCGCTGTTTCTCTGTTGAAACTCCAGCAGGTTATCGGCACACCATTGTCGCGGCCGGGCGTGCCATGAGTCTCCGCCCTGACGCTGACCCCCGACCCAGCTCGCTCTCGACCAGGATGTGACCCGTCTTGCCGTCGTCGTCGGTTCCGTCCGCCCCAACCGCGCTGGGTGGCCATCGCTCAGTGGGTCGTCGGCCAGGCCAACACGATCCGAGGGCGTCGAGGCCGAGATCGTCGACATCACCCTCCTTCAACCTGCCTGTTCATCGCCGAGGAGATCCCCCGCGCGTGGCCGTCCCAGCGGGCCGGCCAGCGCCGCCGCCTTCGACGAGCCTGAAAGGGTCCTTCGACGCTGATCTTCGTCACCCCGAGTACAACTTCTCCCATCCCCGGCGCGCTGAAGAACGCCATCGACTTCACCTCGCGGCGCCGTAGCCGTAACAAGAGGCGTGGGCGTGGTCGGCTACTCCTACAGCGTCGGTATCCGTGCCGACCAGCCACCTCAGCAGATCCTCCAAGGGCATGGGGCGCCACCGTCGTGGCCTCCAACGCGATGTTCCTGTCGCTCCAGCACCGGCTTCGCCGGCGGTGACCTTCGCCGGCCTCAACTTCCACGCGCCGAGGTGCCGTGCCGCCATGGTGCGCGACGTCGTCGCCCTCCGACGCCTGGCCTCCCTGCGCTGAGGGCGCCGAGGCTCGGCTGTCCGGCGAGCCGGAGGATGCCAATCATCCACGTCGCCGCGGCGGTACCTGCCGCGCCCCGGCGGCGACGTCGTTCGTGCGGCGGCTGCCGCGCGCGGCATGGCGGGTGGGTGAGGGTTCGCATGACTGAAGCGCAGCGAGCGAGGCGATTTCCCACCGGGACGACAGAGGCGGACACGGCGAGCGCAGGTACCGGGAGGCGGCACGGTTCCGGCAGTGGCCGGTGGCGGCGACCGGGGTTACCGGGCGGGCGGCGGCCGTGGAGGAGCGGGCCGCGGTACCGGCGACCGAGGCCACCGGGCGGTGACCGCAGCTGCCGGGATCGCGGGCGCGAGCCGATCGCGCCGCGTCTACGACGACGAGCCCCGCGACGGCCTCCTGGCCGACCTCATCGGCCACCTCCACGCCCTCGACGGACGCTCCTACGCCGCCTACAAGGCGATCGTCGGACGGTACCGGGCGCCCGCCGGCTGGTTCCTGCACATCGACCGCGTCCGGTCCGACCCTACGCCCCGCCCACGCGCATCCACGTGGACGTGCCCACCGACCTGCATCGGGCTGGAGCTGCTCGACGAGGCCGACCTGCTGGCCGACGTCGACCGGCGCCCTGGCCGTGGGCGACTTCCTCACCCGCAGGCTGCACGCCGGATTCCGCGGCACGGCGCTGTCCATCGCCTCCCGGGCCAGGAGATCCTGCAGCGCTCTCAGCATCATCGTGCGCCCCGACGAGAAGAAGGAGGGGCCGGCTGGATCCTGGAGGTCCGCGCCCGCCTGGCCCTGCCCGCCCAGGGCCGCTCCATCCAGGGGCACGGGGCCTCCCGGATCGTGGGGCGCGACCTCGTGCGCGAGCTGGAGGAGGCCATGGACCTCACCGGCGAGCGGGGCGACCGCTCGTGCACCACATCGCCACCCTCGAGGACCACCGGGCCCCTGACAGCGACGGCGCCCGCAACGGCTGGGTGTCCTTCCTCGCCGACGGTTCCGTCCTGCCGCGCCGCTCGGGGTGAGCGACGAGGCCCCCTGGACGGCGGCGTCCCCTCGAGGCCCCCGGGTCCATGGCCGCCACGGTGGAGCTCCGCACGCGGGGACGGTGCGCGGCACCGTCGTCGAGGCGGGCGTCAACGTCATCGTCGAGGCGGCTACCACGGCAAGTCCACGCTGCTGAGCGCCATCGAGCGCGGCGTGTACCCGCACGTGCCCGGGGACGGGCGCGAGCTCGTCGCCACGGTCCCCCGACGCAGTCAAGGTGCGGGCCGCCGACGGGCGCGCCGTGACCGGCGTCGACCTGACCCTTCATCTCCCACCTGCCGGCCGGGCGCGACACCGCCTCCTTCACCACCCGCAACGCCTCGGGATCCACCTCCCAGGCCGCCTCCATCATCGAGGCCGTCGAGGGCCGGCTCCACCGTGCTGCTGCTGGACGAGGACACCTCCGCCACGAACCTGCTCATCCGCGACTCGCGCGATGCACTGGTGGCCGCCGACCGCGAGCCCATCACCCCCTGGTGGACCGCATTGCCGCGCTGTTCCGCCATAGCGTGGCGTCTCCACGGTCACTGGTCATGGGCGGCTCCGGGGCTACCTGGACGTGGCAGACCGGGTCCTGCTCATGGACGCCTACCACCTGCGCGACGTCACCGAGCAGGCCCACGCCGGGTCGTGGCCGACCAGCCCCGGCCCTCACCGAGCTGGAGGACTTCGCCGCGCCTCGGCAGCGCGTCCCGAGCCGCCCGCCGCGCACCCGCCGGGGACCGGTGCGCACCGCGCCCAGGGCACCTCCACCCTCGTCCTGGACCGGGAGGACATCGACATCTCCGACGTCGGCGGCGTCACCGACCCCGGGCAGGCCGAGGCCATCGCCTACGCCCTGCGGGGCCTGCTGAGCAGCGCTTCGACGGGGTCTCCCGCTGCGCGAGTGCCTGGACGACCTTGAGGCCCTGCTCGATGAGGAGGCCTGGACGCCCTGACCGACGAGCGCGAGCGGCCCGCCTTTCTCGTGCGCCCCCGCATGGTCGACGTCGGCGCGGCCGTCAGCCGCTACCGCAAGCTCGAGCTGGCCGACCGGCGAGGTGGGGGACTGACGAGGCGAGCACCGACCGCCGGCTCTCCACCGCACTTCAACATCTACAAACGACGCGGCTCCCGGGTCGTTTCTGAAGATTCGGTCGAAGTGATCCACGATGCCCAGTGTCACAACGCGCCGCCAGCCCCTGTTTCCACAGGAAGGCAAGTGCTCCGGGGAGCGTCGGGGCGCCGCGGGCAGCATGGGGATGACCACCGCGATCTCCTCCCTGCCCCTGTCCGACGGCGGGTCCCTGCGCCCGCTGATGTGGAACGAGACCGGGCTCGACGGCGCCGTGCTGCGCGCCGGACCTCAGCCACGACTGGCTGCGTGTCGCCGCTGGTGTCTCACGCGCCCCGTGCGGCCTGGCGGGAGGCTGCGTGGATGGAGCGCTCGAGCTGCTGCTCGAGGCGGCGCACCGGAAGTACGGTGACGAGCTGGTGCTGGCAGGCGCCTCCGCTGTCGCCGTCTACGGGCTGCCACTGGTGGGGACGGTTCTGCGCCGGGTGGAGGTCGTGGACGGACACCCCGGCCGGGTGCGGACCTCCTTGCTGAGGCGCCACGTCCGGCGCCCCGGCACTGAGGTCGTCAGGGTGGGCGGGCATCTCGCCGTCGCGTTGCCGGACTCACTCATTGACCTGGCTCGGTGGAACGGCCTCATGGCGGGGGTCGCCGCCATGGATGCGGCCCTGCACAACGGACTGTGCCCGCGGAGGCCCTGGAGGCGCTGGCGCGTATGCAGAGACGGCACGTGGCGGCCCTCGTGCTCGGCAGGCCGTGCGCGGCCGACAGCCGCCTCGAGTCGCCGGGCGAGTCGATGTCGCGCGTGCGCGTGGGAGCTTTCCCGGCTTCAAGCCAGACCTGCAGGTGAGTGTGCGGGTCGGCTCGGAGCTCTCATCCTGGACTTCTACTGGCCGGACTATGGGGTGGCGGGGAGGGTTCGACGGTCAGGTCAGGCGTACCGGTCCGGCCTCCTTCGGGCAGGACCCGGAGGATGTCGTGTGGCGTGAAGGCTCCGGGAGGACGCGCTGCGGGCCTCGGGCTGACGGTGGCCCGCTGGACATGGGCGCAGGCCTGGGGTGATGCCGGGGCGCAGATGCTGGCTGGCTGTCCGCTGCCGGGGTCAGGCCCACTGGCCGACGCTGGTGAGCCCTCCTCCTTCTCCCACCTCACTTCGACCAAAACTTCAGAGATCGACCCGGAGCGCGTCGATTCTGAAGTTTCTGTCAGTGAGTGGGCTGGCGGCGGCTGCGCGGCTCGCGCTAGGCGGCTGAACCGGTCCGGTACTCGGTGCGGTACTCGCTGGTGCGGGTGTGATGAGGCGAGGGGATCGAGATGGTCTTGTCGAAGCGGGCCGTCGCGGTAGCCGGCCTGGAGATTGAACGCACCATGAGTCGCAGCGCCATGGGGTTGCTCGTACGGGCCACGCGACGCAGCGTCGAGACGGGCATCTGGCGCAGGATGCTCGCGATCCTGCCGGCGTCGCGCCAGGTGGCCCGCACCGGGGGCACATTGAGGCGGTTGAGGGGCCTCGACCTCGCGCAGGAAGAAGTCGGCGCCCTCCCTCTCGGCGCGCGCCACCAGCCGGCGCGGTAGGTGGCCTCGAGCTGCTTGACGGCGTCGCACAGGGGCGTCGTAGTCGACACCGACGACCTCGGTGCAGCTCCTCGGCGGATCCGCTCCAGGGCGGCGTGCGCCAGCGGCAGGATGACCCGGGCGACGTCATCGACGGCGTTGTTGCGGGTGAGCCGGTCGACCTCCGGCAGGGGCTTGCCATCACGGGGCAGGCGCGCGTCGACCTCTTCCAGGTGCGCGACGGAGGGCGCAGCTCGCCCGGTGAGGCGGGCGGTGGAGCGTGGGACCCCCATGGCGATGAGCAGCTCGGTCGCGGCGCGCCACTGGAAGTCCCTGTCCTCAGACCAGTGGGTCTCAAGGCCGTCCCTGCCGGAGACCGGTCCGGCGGGTGCTCGTCTGCTGGCTGCTCATCGGGGTTGAGCCTCCTGTGGTGCGCAGGGGAAACGGGTCAGGAAGTCGCGGGCGCTCACAGCTGGGAGTGCTGGCCTGCTGCCTGGAACAGCGTCTCAAGACAATGTGTGAGAACGCTGGTGATTGACCCTTCAAAGGCTGAGGTGGCGCCCTCAGGCCGGTGCGTCTTCCGGGGCCAGGATGTCCGTCTGGGCAGGCAGGTCCGTGATACCGACCGGGCAGGTCACCCCGTTGGGACCGTGGTTGCAGTAGCCGTTCGGGTTCTTGTGCAGGTAGGCCTGGTGGTAGTCCTCGGCCAGGTAGTAGGGGCCGCCGAACTGAGCCGGCGCGTCCGCGGCGTCCTCGATGGTGGTCACGCAGGTACCCAGGCCCAGGCGGGTCAGCTCGCTCTGGAAGGCCTCGCGGATCCGCACGGCCGCCTCGTGCTGGGCGGGCGTCGTCGTCCACACCGCCGAGCGGTACTGGGTGCCGACGTCGTTGCCGTGACGGTTCAGGTGCGTGGAGTCGTGGTTCTCCCAGAAGGCTCGCAGCAGGGTCTCCCCGCCCTCGCCGCAGACAGTCGGGTCGTAGACGACGCGTACCGTCTCGGCGTGACCGGTCGCCCCGGTGCACACCTCCTGGTACGTGGGGTTGGGTGTCTCACCGCCCATGTAGCCGACCGACGTCGAGACGACGCCGTCCTGGCGCCACAGGATCCGCTCCACGCCCCAGAAGCAGCCGGCCGCCAGATAGATGACCCGACTGCCCTCGGGCCACGGTCCGTCCAAGGGCGTGCCCAGCACCGGATGGTCCCCGGGGGCGGTCAGAACCGGCGTCTCGCGGCCGGCCGGCGCCGATCCGCTGAGTGAGTGACGAAGGGCGTTGAACATGAGAACACGGTACTGCGCCCCGCCTCTATTCCCGCCCGCGCTTCACTGACCGCGAGGAGAGGTCGGGGCGGAGGTCTGAGGCAGGTGTCAGTCAGGAGCTCGGTGAGGGCTCCGGCCCGGAACCGTTCAGCTCCAGACGGGTGAAGGCTCGCTCGCGCCAGTCGAGAGCTCTGGAACCTGCCGGTGAGCAAGGCCTGAAGCTCCTCGCCGCTGTCGACGGCGACGATGTCCTACCGCTGATCCTCCTCGCTCATACCTTGCGTGATGGCGCGCAGATTCTCAGCAGTGTGGTTCCCTCGCGGGACGATGTAGCTGGGGCCTCCCTGAGGGTTGACGATCATGAAGCCCGCCGAGACGCACAGATCAAAGATGAAGTCGCACTCACCGGCGGTGAGGTGGGCGTCCCGGTCCCCGCCGTCATCGCCTCATCCTCCTCGAGCACATTGGAGAAGTGGAAGTCCTGGAGCCCATCGACATTGATGGCCGATCCGTCCTCGTTGAGCAGCGTCGCGGATGATGACCGGTCTGCGCCGGAGGCGGGATGATCTTCATGTGCATTCGACGCCGTCGCAAGAACTCCTGCACGCCGTCGCGATCCGGATCGACGAGTCGGTCTCCGTCGATCTTGTACAGATGAGAGAGAAGCCCATGGGTGGATACGTCCTGTCCGTGGTTGGAGTCCTCGTTTTTACGGAATGCGCGTCTACTCGTACTTTAATGCGGCTTGCATTTCCTGCCAGCCTGTTGGCCACAACCTCTGCTTGTCGCCCCCGATGCTGCGTCCATCGCTGAATCTGTAAAAATACATGGCGTAACCCATGGGACTCTCCTCGCACCATCTCAGGGGTTGGTTGTTTTCCTGGGCGTCCGTAGAATCCGAGCCGGGCGTTTCTCGCGCAGCCCCACGAATCCCGGTGGGGCTGCGCGAGAAACTGCCCAGCTCGGTGGAGCGAGTTCAGACCCGCTCGACCTTGACGATCTCGGCCTTGATCTTCCGGCCCGTGGGGGCCTCGTAGGAGACGGTGTCGCCCGCACGGTGCCCCGCGAGGGCCTGACCCAGTGGGGCGTCGGGGAGAGACCTTGACGCCATCGGGCACGTCCTCGGTGATCTCCCTGACCGCCCAGGGCGAAGACCTGCTCCTTGCCGGCCACCTTCGCGGTGACGATGGTGCCGGCTGAGACCGAGCCGTCGTCGGCCGCCTCGCCGATCTGTGCGTTCTCCAGGGGTCTCCTCGAGCTGGATGATGCGCGCCTCGTTGAGCCCAGCCTCCTCGCGGGCGGCGTGGTAGCCAGCGTTCTCCCGCAGGTCACCCTCCTGGCGGGCCGCCTCCACGCGCTGGGCGATCTCCTTGCGCTCGGCCGTCTTGCGGTGCTCGAGCTCGGTGGACAGTCGGTCGTAGGCCTCCTGGGTGAGCCAGGTGCCCTGTGACTGCTCGGACATGGGTCCTCCTTGGATGACTGGTGCTGGTCGCTCGGCAGCCGGTCAGGGTCCTGCCGACGACGACACCCGGCGGCTCCTCGTAGGGCCGACCGGGTTTGAAGCGCGAGTCTACGCCGCAGCCTGGGGGATGCTGTGTAGTTGGCGAAAGGTGCTGGAATATTCCGGGTCCGCGGTCGGGTGCCGAGGCGGGTGAATCCTTGCCGGCCCGCCTGATCAGCGGCGTCGCGGGGTCGGAAGACTCGGTGGGTAAAAGCGCTCGGCTCGACGGTGTGGCGGCCCGTGCACCAGGCCTGGTGGCCTCGGGGGCTCGCCTCACGGTCGGCTCCGCCCCTCAGCGCACAACCGCCAGGGAAGCAGGCCACGCACTGGCAGGCCCAAGCGGCCACGGTGCACACGTGGAAGATCTCGTGGAAGCCGAACCAGCGCGGCGAGGGGATCGGGCGTCTTGCGGGCGTAGACGACGGCACCCAGCGTGTAGGTCACGCCCCCGGCCACCAGCAGCCACACGATCGCGGGGCCGCCTTCCCGCCAGAACTGCGGCAGGAACCAGACCGCCACCCAGCCCAGGATGATGTAGAGGGCGGTGGTGAACCAGCGCGGAGCGTGCATCCACAACAGGTTCGTGGCCGTGCCGATCGCGGCTCCCGCCCACACGATCCCCAGGACCAGGGTGGCCGTGCGCGTCGGCAGCAGCGCCGCCGACAGGGGCGTGTAGGGTGCCGGCGATGAGCAGGGTAGATGTTCGCGTGGTCGATCCGCCGCAGCGTGGCCGCCACCTTCGCGGGCCAGTGCCCGGTGCCGATGTGGTAGACGCCGGAGTTGGCGAACAGCAGCAGCGAGCAGGTCAGGTAGACGGCACAGGCCCACTTCAGGCCCGCTCCCGGCGCCAGCACCGTCAGCACGATGCAGGCAGCCAGGGGCCCGGTGGCGCGGTGCCGGCGTGGATCCACCCGCGCAGCCTCGGCTTGACGGCGGCGATGACGCCCCTTGGCGCTCGTGGACGCGGAGCGGCGCGAGGCCGGCGGCGTCGATGGCGATGTCGGTGACATGGGCGTGAGCGTCCTTCTGGGTGGCGTGGGCTGAGGCCCGGGACCGGTTCTGAACCTTACGACCCCGTAGGTTACGTGAGCGTAGGTTGTGGTGGTAGCGGTCCGGACGGTGATGTGACGCGGCAGGCACGATCACGTGCCTCGGGAGGTTCCTCGGCCGTCGTCGCCTGAGCCGGTGCGGTCGCGCGTCCTCGCATGACTCCCGCTGTGCCCCGGTAACCCTGGATGAACCTGATGACCGGATTTGACCCGGCTGTTAGCCGACTCGTCCAGCACGGGAGGTATCGCGCGATAGCGTTGGAGATGGCCCCGAGCCGTCGGGCCCGTCCCCATCAACCCCACCGAGGAGTCCCGAGGAACACGGCATGGCAGGCGACAACCTCCTCTACGACATCTACGAGCGCCGGCTGGCTGCGCGCATCGACCCGGCCACGGTGCCCCACCACGTGGGTGTCATCCTCGACGGCAACCGGCGCTGGGCCAAAGTCCATGGGGTTCGGGGCGCGCAGGAGCCACAAGCGAGGCGCGGACAAGATCGAGGAGTTCCTCGGGTGGGCCGAGCAGATGGGGGTCCAGGTCGTCACCCTGTGGCTGCTGAGCACCGACAACCTCTCCCGAGACCCGGCCGAGCTCTCACCCCTGCTGGACATCATCGCCCACGCCGTCGACGAGCTCGCCGAGACCGGCCGCTGGAGCCTGCGTCTCGTGGGCGCCGTCGACCTCCTGCCCGAGCCGCTGGCCGAGCGCCTGCGCGCTGCCGTCATCCGTTCCCGGCCCGCGAGCGCCGGGGCCTCCGAGTCGGACGGGGCGGCGGGTCATGCGGTCAAGACCGCCGAGGTCGAGGATCGGCGCATGCAGGTCAATATCGCCGTCGGCTACGGGGGCCGCCAGGGAGATCGCCGACGCCGTGCGCGAGCTGCTGCGCGAGCGGGCCGCCGCCGGGGCGAGCCTGGAGGAGGTGGCCGCCTCGCTCAGCGAGGGAGGACATCACCGAGCACCTCTACACCAAGGGCCAGCCAGACCCCGACCTGGTCATCCGCACCTCGGGCGAGCAGCGGCTCTCCGGATTCCTCCTGTGGCAGTCGGTGCACCTCGAGTACTACTTCTGCGAGGGTCAACTGGCCGGCCTTCCGACGCGTGGACTTCCTGCGGGCGCTGCGCGACTTCGCCGGCCGGGAGCGACGCCTGGGCAGGTAGCCGGGCCGGTTGCGCCGCGCCGGGTGCCGCCGCACCGAAACCGCGGGGGGAGCGCCTGAAGGAGCCGCAGCGCAGGGTGACAATACGGGCGTGACGAGCGGTGAATCTCACCCGCCCCGAGGCCTGAGCAGCAGCACGGGCGCAGGTGGTGCGGGCAGTGCGGTGTCGGGAAGGGTCCCGGCACCGCTGGTCTTCGTCGCCTCCGCCTTCTCCCAGTATCTCGGTGCGGGCCTGGCCGTCTCCCTGTTCTCGCTCATGCCCTCGACGACGGTGGCCTGGTGGGAGCTGTGTTGCTGGGGCAGCTGCCCAGCGGCAGGAAGGTTGCCAGCCTCGTGCTGGTGTCAGGGCCGTGGCCCTGGCCAGCGCGGCTGTCCGCGCTGGCCAGGGGCAACGGCTCAGAGTGCCGCCGAGGCACGTAGGTCTCCCGAGCGGGTGATGCCCAACATGTGACGCACCCGCATACCGCGAACGTGTCAGTCCACGGGGGAGACGCGGATGAGGTTGCCATCAGGGTCGGAGATCATGAAGGTTCGGCCAAAGACATCGTTGTGGGGTTCTTCAACAACGGTGACGCCTTTTGCTGTCCATTCCTTGTAGACGGCATCCACAGACTCCAATGATGTTGAAATCATCAGTCCAACCTCGCTGGTTCGTGAGGTGGCAGTGCCGATCGCATCCGAGGCTCCGCTCCACAATGAGAATAGTACGCCTGGGGCGATTTCAAAGGCCACGTAACGAGGAGTGGTCATAATGGGGTGGATGTCGAATAAGTCGCTGTAGAAATCGGTGGCTCGCTCGACGTCGGTGACGTAGATCAGGAACAAGTTTGGTGCAGGCATAGTGGTCTCCTCTCAAGAATTTCCGGTAGGACTCGTCCGATGCTGGAGATCAAACACGACATCTCATGTCATATATGAGATGTGACATACGTGTTGGCTCGTAGCAGTCGGCTGAGAGGCCCTGGGGTGAGTGGGGCCTTGGTACTTGCCGGGATCTCGGGCAGGATGGCTTCCCGGTCCGGGCGCCGCCCGGCCTGGCTGGTGCCCCGGTCCCGGCGCGCGTCGACTCATCGACGCCCTGCGCCGTCGAGCCGCGTACGCCGGCACCTCACGCACCGACGCGCACGCTGCCAGCGACACGCGACGGCGTGCTCGCGGTCCCAACCGACAGGATCCTCGTGGCCGCACACCGCACCTCCGCCTCACACCGCTTCGCCTCCGGGAAGACCCCGGCCGCGGGTGAGGCCACCTTCGCCGACCTCGGCGTGGACTCGGACCTTGCCGCCGACCTCGACGCCCGCGGCTTCACCGCACCCTTCCCCATCCAGGCCGCCACCCTGCCCGACACCCTCGCCGGGCGCGACGTGCTCGGCCGCGGCCGCACCGGCTCAGGGCAAGACCCTGGCCTTCAGCCTGCCGCTGGTCCAGCGCCTGGCGCAGCAGGACAAAGGCCCGCCCCGGCCACCCCATCAGGGCTGGTCCTGGCACCCACCCGCGAGCTCGCCCTCCAGATCGCCGAGGTCATCGAGCCTCTGGCCCGCGTGGTCGACATGGATGTGACCACCATCTTCGGCGGGGTCTCCGCCAAGCCCCAGGAGAAGGCCCCTTAAAGCGGGCGTCGACGTCGTCGTCGCCTGCCCCGGCCGCTCCTGGACCTCATGGGGACAGGGGCTCGTCAGCCTCGACGAGGTCGAGATCACCGTCCTGGACGAGGCCGACCACATGGCCGACCTCGGCTTCCCTGCCGGGCGTCCGCCGCATCCTGCGCGCCACCCGCAGCGCGGCCAGCGCCTGCTGTTCTCCGCCACCCTGGACAACGGCGTGGACACCCTGGTCAAGGAGTTCCTCCACAACCCGCTGCAGCACTCCGTGGACCCCTCGACCTCGCCCGTGGACGCCATGACCCACCGCGTGTGGATGGTCGCGGACAAGACCGCCAAGGACGGCATCGTGCGGCGCCTGGCCTCCGGGGAGGGCAGCGCATCCTGTTCACCCGCACTAAGCACCTCGCCCGGCGCCTGGCCCGCAAAGCTCGTCCAGGCAGGGATCCCCGCCGTCGAGCTGCAGGGGCAACATGAGCCAGAACGCGCGCGAGCGCGCCATGCGGGCCTTCTCCACCGGGCAGGGTCCACGTCATGGTCGCCACCGACATCGCCGCTCGCGGGATCGACGTCTCCGGCGTCGAGCTCGTCGTCCACGTCGACCCGCCCGCCGAGCACAAGGCCTACCTGCACCGCTCGGGCCGCACCGCCCGCGCCGGGGCCGCCGGGAGCGTCATCACCCTCGTCCTGCCCGAGCAGAAGCACGATGTGCAGGGCCTGCTCAAGAAGGCGCGGATCCGTGCGGACATCGAGCGCATTCGTCCCGACGACGACGCCGTGGCCGCCCTCGTGGGGCAGGTCGCCGAGGCCGTTGCACCGGAGGACATGCCCGAGGGCGTGGCCATCAAGGGCGGCAGCCCCAGCGGGCGGGCCTCCACCGGGCGGCCGGGACACGGTCACGGAGAGGCGGGACGCAGTCGGTCCGGTCGCGCAGGTCGCGGCGGGGGAACGCGCGGCGGGAACGGCGGGCGCGGTGCGAAGCGGCGCGGCGGAAGTGGTGAGCAGGGGCTCGGGCAGCCCTCCGGCCGGGGTGGCCGCAGCGGTGGAGCTCGTAGGCACGGATCCCGCGGCCGCGGGGCCAAGGGAGGCCAGGGAAGTCCCGCCTGACGCCTTGCGGTAGACGGCATTCGGCGCGAGGTGCTGGGCGTCGACGACGCCGTGCTCGCGACGAGCCCCCCGTACCCACAACGGTGAGCGGCGTCGTTGGTGGAGCAAGCCGGTCCTGGCTCGGGCCGGGCGGAAGTGGGGCGTCAGTGCTACCGTCGAGTGGCTGACGACAAGTGGGAGGGTGGCTGGAGAGCGTGGCAGTGCACCTTTCACGGCGAGGCTCTGACCGGAGTGGTGACGGGTCTCATCCTGGCCGGCTGCGCTCCTCGGGGGCCGCAGCGAGCGGCAGAGCACTCGACTCCGCCGTCGTACCTGCGCTCGCGCGGGGCCGGCGTTGCGCCGAGCCTGCGGCCGACGTCAGCAGACCTGTCGGTTCCCTGCTGCGTTCTCCCTACACCGACTCCGAGGCGAGACCTCCGACTGCATCTTCTACGCGGCCACGGACGTGCCGGTCGGACTGGTCGTCTACCTCGACGGCGACGGGCAGTCCTTCCACAGTCAAGGGAACCAGAACCAGGGACGAGAGGTCCCGCGGAGGCCTGGCCGGCGTCGGGGGAGTCGTCGAGGCGGCGAGCGCTCGCGGGTACGACGTGGTCTCGGTGCGATCTCCCGGAGACGACGGAACCTGGTGGCTGGAGGATCAGGACGGCAAGGTCCGCTACCTGGAGGAGACGCTCGACTACGTGGTCGCCGAGTGCGGTGCCACCATGGATCGGGTCTGGTTCGTGGGCTACTCCGGAGGATCGGAGTTCATCAGCCAGTGGTTCTTCCCGGTCTACGCCGAGAGCATGGCGGGCGGGGGCTTCCTGCTCTTCGGGGGTGGTGATGCGCCCGAGGAGCAGGCGATGTTCTCCGACGGCGCCAAGGAACGGCTCTCGCTGAACTGGGTGACCGGGACGCGCGACGTGCCAGCCAACAGCCTCGACGGATTCGACGGCATCGGGCACGCCAGGAACAGCCTGGCCTACTACCGAGCTGCGGGTTTCCGTCACACCTGGAACGAGTGGCCCGACGACGACCACGGCAGCATCACCGAGAAGTTCGGTAGCTACGTCGGCCGTGTGCTCGATGCTGCCGCAAGTGAAAAATGAGAAAAATATATTTTGGAGGTTGTTCGATTGAGGTTGCGCAATTGTGACCTCTGTACTCACCTTGCAGGCAAGGTGACGTTGTAGTCTTCCTTGAGTCACATTCTCCTTGCCGACAAAGAGGTCTCACGGTGTTTGGTGAAAAAAAGCGGAAGATACAATCTCTCGAACAGCAGCTGAGTGCGGGAGCGCAACAGTATGATGCTGCGCTTGCGTCAATCGGGGAGCTTCGTACGCTTCTTGATCGGGTTGGGGGTGGGGATCTGGTTGTCATGCAGGAAGTTGCTGCGCAAATGAGGCGTGAGCAGGCCGAGCTGCAGTCCTCTATGGAGCGACAGAGGTTGGAGATTGCCCAGAGGACTGCCTCAGCGGAGGAGAATCTTCGTATTCTTGAGGGTGATGCTCGCGCAGTTTCCGATCGAATCGACGATCGCAAGCGGGAGCTTGCGCAGCTTGATATGCATCTTTCGGATACTGTTGTCATGGTCGACAATGGTCTGACAAATTACATGCATCCGGCTGAGTCTTCCCTTGAACTCAGTGGTCGCCTCTCGGAAGTGCGTTCACAGATCAAGGAGATGATTAGAGGGAAGATGGCGATTAAGGCTAGGGATAACTTCATCTTCAATAATTCAGCATCGCAGGGGCGTAAGTTCGTTGCCGATATGTCAAAGATGATGTTGCGTGCCTACAATGCAGAGGTTGAGAACTGCGTTCTCACCGTCAAAGCGGGTAATGGTGAGACTGCTCGTAATCGACTTGAGCGTACTCGTGACCAGGTGGAGCGTCTCGGTTCTCTTATTAATCTGAGGATAGATGGTAGATATCACGCTCTCCGTCTTGAAGAGCCCTCGACTTATCGCTCAGGTATCAGAATGCGAAAAATCTGAGAAGGATGCGGAGCGTGAGGAGAAGGGCGAGGCTTCGTGAAGAGCGCAAGGCTCAGCAGGGAACTTGCTCAACGTCGTGCAAAAGCTGGATAAGGAACGTGAGCACTATCATCACGTGCTTCAGTCTCTTGTGGAGCAGGGGCGAACGGATGAGGCGGATGAGATCAGGGTCTCAACTTTTGAGGGTCTTAATGAGGAGATCGAAAAAAAGTTGACTTTCCGTGCCGCCAATATTCGTGCAGGATATGTGTATGTTATCTCTAATGTCGGAGCGTTCGGTGATCGGATGGTCAAGATCGGCATGACTCGTCGTCTTGATCCGATGGATCGTGTTCGAGAGCTTGGTGATGCCTCTGTTCCCTTTGGGTTTTGATGTCCATGCGCTGTTCTTTTCTGACGATGCTGTCACGGTGGAGGCTGATCTGCATCGACGGTTTGCGGACAGGCGGGTTAATCGCGTCAATACTCGTCGCGAGTTCTTCTATGCGTCGCCGACTGAGGTTCGCGATGTCCTCTCAGAGGTGACTGGGAACCTCCTGGAGTTCACTGAGGAGCCAGAGGCCGAGCAGTATCGTCTTAGCCTTCAAATGGCGGAATCGGAAAAATAGTGGCGCCGTCTTCGGTGGGGAGGCTGAGGGTAGGGAGTGACCGTGGGGCGCATCCTTGTGTCCTCGAGCGCGTGCCTTAACTTTCGGTTCTTGATCTTTCGAGAAATAACCTGTGATGTGTGTTTTGAGCAGTCATGGAACTGAGTGTGTCGTTGCGGCTGTGTGACCTGCGCTCGCATCCGGTTACTGGGCCTGGCGTCGATCAAGCCCGGCTCAACATGAGCGAGTTCTCCCGTCCCCGCTGGGCGGGGCGTCCAGTCCACGTGGATCGGTGCCACCTGAGTTCACCGGATTCCAGCAACCATCACGCAGCCCGAAAGCTTGTGCCGGCAGGGATGGTGGGAGGGTGTCGCTGTCTGCGTCCCAGGAACGAGTAAGGCCCCGGTCCCCTTCCGGGGCCGAGGCCGGCCGGGTACCCCTGTGGGGCTCGAACCCACGACCTTCGGATTAAAAGTCCGCAGCTCTGACCAACTGAGCTAAGGGGGCGTGCCGACGGCCGGAAGCAGAGTCCAGACGCCATCGGCAGGGGGCCAGCATAGCCGGACAACCGACCGCCGTGTCGAACCGGTCTCACCGTCGCCCGCCGCGATCCTGATGGCCGCGCCCGCCCCACGCCGCCTAGGAGCCCATCTCGTCGCCCGCCAGCGCGCCTTTGGCCTTCCTCCACCAACCCCGCCGTCGGCCGGAAGTGAACCCATGGGGGAGCGCCCACGTTCCCGCGAGACAATGGGGCGGCGCGTCGTCGCCGGCGCGTCCGCACCTTGTGAGGAGTCCCCATGGCCCGCCAGTTCCACCGTCCCCGCCCGGCTCGACCCCGAGGCCGCCGAACAGATCGAGGGCAGCACCGACACCGCCGTCGCCTCCGAGTTCGCCCACCGTGCCGCCCAGGCCCTCATCGGCGGCTTCCCCGGCACCGAGACCGACGACGACCCCATCACCCGCTCCGGCGTCGTCGCCGCGGTCGCCACCAACGGCATCGACGACATCGCCGAGCTGTGGGCCGACTCCCCGGCCACCACCCTGCCCGGCACCCTGTGGCGCCTGTTCCTCGTGCGCGAGTGGATCCGCCGCGACCCCGAGCTTGTCGCCCGCCGCTACGCCACCGTCGTCGACCTCACCGAGGCCGACGACACCACGAACGCCCGCTTCGAGTCCGCCCTCGGCGAGGCGCGCCCCGTGCCCGCTCCCGACCGACCTGCGCGAGCGCCTCGACGCCGTCCTGGCCGGCGGCGTCGAGGGACTCCGTCACCGAGATCGCCCCGCTGCTGACCGCCACCGCAGACTTCCTACGCGCCCTGGCCGCCGGCTCCGACCCCGTGTGGATCGAGGACGACGCCGACGAGCTCGCCGACCGCGTCACCCGCCGCGACTCCGCTCTCCTGGCTACTGCTGATGAGCTCACCGACGCCGCCCGCCGCGCCGCCGCCGGCCTCCTCGACTGAGAGGACCTTGCGCAGGGGCGATCCGGGCGCGGGATGTCCAAATCGGAGACAAAGGCCCGAAGTGAGTGTGTGAAGGTAGATTAGAACCGCATGATTCCGCGGATCTGTTGAAGCCGTGAAGAGTGCGCAAGCTCCTTTGTCTCCGATTTGGACACGATTGGCGAGATCATGCGCGCTTCGTTGGACGAGACGTGGGGGAGCGCGCAGCGGGGTCGCGTCTCAGGCGGCGGGGTCGCCTATCGGCCGCGAGTCCCGAAGATCGGGCGTGAGCTGCGGCGCCTCGCATATTCGCTGAACTGGGGCGGACCCCCGCCCCACAAGGCTGCTCGGACGTGGGACCATGTGGCCATGACCAACGACGCGCCCCACTCCGCCCCCACGCCGCTCTCCCGCTTCCTGGGCGGGTGGATGCGTCACCCCGAGCCCCCAGGAGCCCGAGCAGGTGACCGACGACGCCGAGGCCGCTGAGGCCGCCCAGTCCGCGGCGTCGCCTGAGGCCGCGAGCACCGACGAGCCGGCCGTCTCCGCCGAGGTCGCCGGCTCCGACGCCGAGGCCGAGGTCGCCGCAGCCGCTTCCGGCGGGTCCGCCACCGGCGCAGGGGTCCCCGGGAGGGAGCAGCCGATCCGCACGACTTCGACGACCCGGCCGACCCTGACGACCCCGAGGGCACTGAGGAGACGGTCGAGGAGGAGCACGTCATCGAGGTCGCCGACCCGCGCGACTTCGCCGACGACTCCGGCCCCCAGTACGAGGACGAGGACTTCGACGACATCGTCGACGGCGAGGCGTCCCCCGCCCCCGGCCCCATCGGCACCGCGACCCCCGCCATCGCCCCTCCTCCATCACCTCCGCCAGCTCGCAGTCGGCCCCTTCGGCCGCCGAGGCCCTGGCGACACCGTCGACCATGGCGCCAGGGGACCGGGGCCTGTCCGTTCCCGGCAGCGCCACCAGCTCGGGCCACGCCGTCAGTCCCGCCAGCGCCGCCTCCTCGGTCTCCTCGCTGAGCTCGGCCGGCGCCGCCGACGCCGCGGCCTCGGCCGCCTCCGCCGACACCGCCCAGGTGGACCCCGAGGACCTCCTGCCGCCCCTGAAGTCCTTCACGAACCGCTTCATTGATCGGGAGCTGACCTGGCTGGACTTCAACGAGCGCGTCCTGGAGCAGGCCGAGGACCGCACCCTGCCCCTGCTGGAGCGCGCCTGGTTCCTGTCGATCTTCTCCTCCAACCTGGACGAGTTCTACATGGTGCGCGTCGCCGGGCCTCATGCGCCGCATCAAGGCCGGCATCACCCCGGTGCGCGCCTCCGGCCTGGACGCTCACCAGGTCCTGGCCCAGGTCACCAGCCGCACCAAGGAGCTCACCGCCCGCCAGGCCGCCCTCTTCCAGGAGGACATCCGCCCAGGCCCTGGCCGAGCGCAACGTGAGGATCCTGGGCTGGGAGGAGCTCGACTCCGACCAGCAGGAGCGCCTGACCCGCTACTTCCGCCACCAGATCTATCCGGTCCTCACCCCGCTGGCGGTCGACCCCTCCCACCCCTTCCCCCACATCTCGGGCCTGTCCCTCAACCTCGCCGTCATCCTGCGCAACCCGCGCAGCGGCAAGGAGCACTTCGCCCGCATCAAGGTGCCCGACTCCCTGCCGCGCCTCATCCAGGTCCCCGGCCGAGAGCTCGACGCCGCGGACAAGGCCGCCGGTTGCGCCGTCATCCCCATCGAGATCGTCATCGGCCAGCACCTCGACCACCTCTTCCCGGGCATGGACATCCTGGAGCACCACCTCTTCCGGGTCACCCGCAACGAGGACCTCGAGGTTGAGGAGGACGATGCCGAGAACCTCCTCAAGGCCATGGAGAAGGAGCTCGAGCGGCGCCGCTTCGGCGACTGCGTGCGCCTGGAGGTGGAGGACACCATCTCCTCCTTCACCCGCCGCTACCTGGTGCGTGCCCTGGGCCTCAAGGGCGACGACGTCTTCGAGCTCCCCGCGCCCCTGGACCTGACCTGCCTCAACCAGCTCCACGACCTGGACATCCCCGACCTGAAGTACCCGCGCTTCGTGCCGGTGACGGCCGCGGGCCTGGCCGCCTACGAGTCCTCCTCCGCGCCGGACGTCTTCGCCGCCATGCGCGAGCACGACGTCCTCCTGCACCACCCCTACGACTCCTTCTCCACCTCCGTCCAGGAGTTCGTGGCCCAGGCCGCCGCCGACCCCAAGGTCCTGGCCATCAAGCAGACCCTCTACCGCACCTCCGGCGACTCCCCGATCGTGGACGCCCTCATCGAGGCCGCCGAGGCCGGCAAGCAGGTCGTCGCCATCGTGGAGATCAAGGCCCGCTTCGACGAGGAGGCCAACATCTCCTGGGCCCGCAAGCTCGAGCGTGCCGGCGTCCACGTCGTCTACGGCATGGTCGGCCTCAAGACGCACTGCAAGCTGCTGCTCGTCGTGCGCCAGGAGTCCGACGGCCTGCGCCGCTACTGCCACGTCGGCACCGGCAACTACCACCCCAAGACCGCCCGCGGCTACGAGGACCTGGGGCTCCTGACCTGCGACCGCGACGTCGCCCAGGACCTGACCACCCTGTTCAACCAGCTCTCCGGCTACGCCCCGCGCGCCCGCTTCCGCCGCCTGCTCGTGGCCCCCCGCGGCCTGCGCGACGGGCTCGTGAAGCACATCGAGCAGGAGATCGCCAACCGTAAGGCCGGCCTGCCCGCCTGGATCCGCATCAAGGTCAACTCCATCGTCGACGAGACCGTCATCGACGCCCTCTACCGCGCCTCGCGCGCCGGGGTACCGGTCGACATCGTCGTACGCGGCATCTGCGGCCTGCGCGCCGGCGTCGAGGGCCTCAGCGAGAACATCCGCGTGCGCTCGATCCTGGGGCGCTTCCTGGAGCACTCGCGCATCTACGCCTTCGCCGGCGGCGGGCAGACCAAGCTGTTCATCGGATCGGCCGACCTCATGCACCGCAACCTCGACCGCCGCGTCGAGGCCCTCGTGCGCATCACCGACCCCGCCATGGTCGAGGACCTCGAGTGGCTGGTCACCCACTGCGCCTCCGACGACGTCGCCTCCTGGCACCTCCAGCCCGACGGCTCATGGGAGCGTCACCTCCTCGACGCCGAGGGCAACCGCCTCGAGGACATCCAGGACAGCCTCATGGCCCGGGCGCGCTCGCGCGTCAAGGGCCGGCACTGAGACGGCCGTGCCATGAGTCCGTCCAGCAGGAAGAACGGCTCGCGCGAGACCGTGAAGGCCGCAGGCGCCCTCGTGTGGCGCGAGAACGGCAAGCACCTCGAGGTACTCCTGGTCCACCGTCCCCGCTACGACGACTGGTCCATCCCCAAGGGCAAGGTCGACCCCTGCGAGTCCGTGCGCACCTGCGCCGTGCGCGAGGTCGCCGAGGAGACCGGCGTCCAGGTGATCCTGGGCCAGCCCCTCAGCCGCGTGCACTACAAGATCGCCGACGGCTCCCGCAAGAAGGTGCACTACTGGGCCGCCCGCGTCGCCCCCGACTCCTCGGCCGCCGTCGCCGCCCGCTGCGCCGTCGAACCCGCCTCGGCCAAGGAGATCGACGCCGTCGAGTGGCTGCGCGTGGGCCAGGCCCGCAAGCGCCTGACCTACCCCTACGACCGTGACCTGCTCGGCGAGCTCGTCGACCTGTGGGAGGACGGCAAGCTCGACACCTGGACCCTGGTCCTCGTGCGCCACGGCCGCGCCGTCAAGCGCTCCGTGTGGAACCGACCCAAGGAGCGGGACAAGGAGACCGACGAGGCCACCCGTCCCCTGACCCACGACCAGGGTGAGACCCGGGCCCGCGCCCTCGTCCCGATCCTGGCCGCCTACGGGGTGGGGCGCGTCCTCACCAGCCCCTGGAAGCGCTGTGTGGACACGGTCGCCCCCTACGCCACGGCCGCGGGCCTGACCCTGGAGATGGCCGGGGCCTTCACCGAGATGGCCCACGCCCAGAACCCCAAGGGCGTGCGCTCCGTGGTCAAGAAGGTTCTGGGAGTGCGCGAGGAGCCGACGGCGCTGTGCACCCACCGCCCCGTCCTGCCCACCATCATGGAGGTCGTCTCCCAGTACGCCCCCGGCAGGCTCCTGCGCTCCGTGCCCGACCGGGACCCCTGGCTCAAGACCGGCGAGATCCTCGTGGTCCACATGGCCCGCCGTCCCCGCGGCAAGATCCGCGCCGTCGCCATCGAGAAGCAGCGCCCCGTCCTGTCGGAGGGACGCTGACCGGGGCGCCGGCCGGACCGTCAACCGGACCGCCGCCCGGTGCGCGGAGCCGCCTGGTGATGCTCCTCATAGGGAGTGTTTACCAACCGTTTACCCCGGTCACCCGGAACCTTCATCCGGGGCGCTTATCGTGATCGTTGCCTGACACTCACCCGGTATCCGACTGAACCTCCGCCCCCTCTGACTCAGCGAGGAGAGCCTGTGCTCCTGACCCGTCGCAGCGCCCTGGGCGCCCTGAGCGTGGCCACCCTGACCGCGCTGACCGCCTGCGGGCGCGACGCCGGCGCCGCCGACCCCAACGCCTCCAGCGACCTGGTGGGGCAGATCCGCGGCGCGGGCGCCACCTCCCAGTCCGACGCGCAGGACGCCTGGATGAACACCTTCATGGGCGCCAACCTGCGCGCCACCGTCGACTACGCCGGCGGCGGCTCCGGGGCCGGGCGCACCAAGCTCGTCGAGGGCGCCATCGACTTCGCCGGCACCGACACCCCCATGACCGTCGACGAGATCAGCAGGATCGGCGGCGCCGTCGAGCTGCCCCTCTACATCTCCCCGATCGCCGTGGCCTACAACCTGCCCGGCTTCACCGGGGAGTCCCACGTCAACATGACCGGCGAGGTCCTCGCCAAGGTCCTCTCCGGGGCCATCACCCGCTGGAACGACCCGGCCCTGGCCGCCCTCAACCCCGGCGCCGCCCTGCCGGACCAGCGGATCATCGTCGTGGGCCGCTCCGATGACTCGGGCACCACGAAGGCCCTGACCACCTACCTGGCCACCGTCGCCCAAGATCTGGCCCCACGAGCCCGAGGAGACCTGGCCGCTGCGCGGCGGCCAGTCCGGTGACGGCACCGCAGGCATGATCCAGACCGTCTCCGCGGCCACCGGCACCATCGGATACGCCGACGCCTCCAAGGTCCCCGCCACCCTGGGCACCGTCGCCGTCGGCAGCCACGGGGCCTACGTGCCCGTCTCCGCCAAGGCCGCAGCCGCCGCCCTCGACGCCGCCACCCTGGGCACCGAGGCCGACGAGGCCCGCCTGCTCTACAACCCCAGCCACGACGCCAAGGGCGCCTACCCCATCGTCCTGGTCTCCTACCTCGCCGCCCGCCTGCGCTACGACGACGCCCAGATCGCCGCCGTCGTCAAGGCCTACCTGCGCTTCGCCGCCTCCACCAGGGGGCAGGACGCCTCCGCCAAGGCCACCGGCTGCGCCCCCATCACCCGCGAGATGCGCGAGAAGATCAACGCCGCCATCGACAAGATCGCCGCCTGAGGCCGCCCGGCCGGCCACCACGACGCCGCACCGAACCGTATGACCAGCCAGCACCCACCCGCCCAGCCGCCGCCCCAGACACCCCGAGGAGGGTCAGCCGTGGCCAGCACCACCGCACCGCCGTCGTCGCCACCCCCAGCGGGCACCGCGACCGCCTCCAGCAGCGCCGACGACGCCATCATCCAGCCCGGCAGGGCCCCCGGGCAGACCGGCAACCGGATCTTCACCGGCCTGTCCTTCGGCGCCGGCACCCTCATCATGGTGGTGCTCGCCCTCGTGGCCGCCTTCCTCATCCGGGAGGCGCTGCCCGCCCTGACGGCCTCGCGCGAGACCCTCGAGTCGGTCTCCTTCATGCGCGACCGCGGCCTGTGGGGCTACGTGGCCCCGCTCGTCTTCGGCACGCTGCTGTCCTCGACCATCGCCCTGGGTGTCGCGGTGCCGCTGAGCATCGGGGTGGCCCTGTTCATCTCCCACTTCGCCCCGCGCCGCCTGGCCCAGGCCCTGGGATACATGGTGGACCTCCTGGCCGCGATCCCCCTCCGTGGTCTTCGGCCTGTGGGGCTTCCTGTGGCTGGTGCCCCTGCTCGACCCCGTCAACACCTGGCTGAGCGACCACCTCGGCTTCATCCCGCTGTTCGCCGACTACACGGCCCCGGCCAAGAACATCACCACCGCCTCCCTGGTCCTGGCCGTCATGATCCTGCCGATCATCACCGCCACCATCCGCGAGATCTTCCTCCAGACGCCCACGCTCCAGGAGGAGGCCTCCCTGGCCCTGGGCGCCACCCGCTACGAGATGATCCGCCAGGCCGTCCTGCCCTTCGGCCGCTCCGGCATCATCTCCGCCTCCATGCTGGGGCTCGGACGCGCCCTGGGGGAGACCATGGCCGTCCTCATGATCCTCTCGCCCGGCATGGGTCTGAACCTCCGAGTCCTCCAGGCCGGCCAGCACCAGACCATCGCCGCCAACATCGCCTCGCAGTTCCGCGAGGCCTACGGCCTGAGCGTCAACGTGCTCATCGCCACCGGCCTGGTCCTGTTCATCATCACCTTCGCGGTCAACTCCCTGGCGCGGTGGATCATCGCGCGCCGCTCCGAGTTCTCAGGAGCCAGCTGACATGACGCCCACGAACACACCCGAGCCCACCGACGGCGCCTCCTCCAGCAGCGCGGCCTCTCGCCACGCCCCGGCCACCGGTGCGGCCGGTTCAGCCGGAGAGACCGGTGTCCCCGCGCCCAAGTCCCTCAAGGCCGCGCTCGCGGCCGCCGAGGCCCCGGCCGCTCCTGTCGACCCGCTGGCCGACCCGCCGTCCATCGAGGGCGTGCCCCTGACCTCCTACCGCCTGCCCGACTGGTTCATCTGGGCGGCGCTGGGAGCCGCCTTCGTCGTCGTCGGCGGGATCGGTCTGCTGGCCGGATGGAGCATCGCCGCCGTCGTCACCCTGACCGCCCTGGTGTGGGTGGTGGGCGCCACCGTCGTCTCCTGGGTGCGCGAGGGCGACCGCTGGGGCCGCAACACCCTGGTGACCCTCCTCATCTACCTGTCCTTCGCCGTCGTCATGGTGCCGCTGGTCTCCCTGGTCTGGATGGTCCTGTCCGGCGGCTCGGCCCGCTTCGGCTACGACTTCCTGACCACCAACATGCGCGGCGCCGACGCCTCCAACGGCGGCTTCTACCACGGCATCGTCGGCACCCTCCAGATCACCGGGATCGCCACCCTCATCTCGGTGCCCCTGGGGCTGTTCACCGCCGTCTTCCTCGTGGAGTACAACGGCGGCTGGATCGCCCGGGCCATCACCTTCCTCGTCGACGTCATGACCGGCATCCCCTCGATCGTGGCCGGGCTGTTCGCCTACTCGATCTTCCTCATCGCGGCCGGCCCCCGCTACCAGGCCGGCATCATCGGGGCCGTGGCCCTGAGCGTCCTCATGACACCGGTGGTCATCCGCGGTGTGGAGGAGATGCTCAAGCTCGTCCCCTCCCACCTGCGCGAGGCCTCCTACGCGCTGGGCGTGCCCAAGTGGCTCACCATCGTCAAGGTCGTGCTGCGCACCGCGGTGGCCGGCATCACCACCTCCGTCATGATCGCCATCGCCCGCGTCATCGGTGAGACCGCCCCGCTGCTCATCACCGTGGGCCTGACGATCCGCACCAACACCAACCCGCTGGACGGCTCCATGTCCACCCTGCCGGTGCTCGTCTACGACCAGTACTCCCGCGGGGAGGCCGCCGCCATGGAGCGGGCCTGGGCCGGGGCACTGACCCTCATCATCCTGGTCATGCTGCTCAACCTCGTGGCCCGCCTCATCTCCAAGTACTTCAGCCCCAAGGGCGGCCGGCGCTAGCCCGACCGGAGCCGCAGCCCGCAGCGCCCCAGAGCCCTCAGCAGTCCACCTCAGGTAAAGGAACCGACGTGTCCAAGCGCATCGACGTCATCGGCGAGAACATCTACTACGGCGACTTCCTGGCCGTGAAGGACGTCAACGTCGTCATCGAGCCCAAGTCCGTCACCGCCCTCATCGGCCCCTCCGGCTGCGGGAAGTCCACCTTCCTGCGCACCCTCAACCGCATGCACGAGACCATCCCCGGTGCCCGCGTCGAGGGCCAGGTCATCGTCGACGGCGTCAACCTCTACGGCCCCGGCGTCGACGCCGTCCAGGTGCGCCGCGCCATCGGCATGGTCTTCCAGCGGCCCAACCCGTTCCCCACGATGTCCATCGCCGAGAACGTCCTGGCCGGCGTGCGCCTCAACAACCGCCGCATCAGGAAGTCCGACGCCGACGACCTGGTGGAGGCCTCCCTGCGCGGAGCCAACCTGTGGGACGAGGTCAAGGACCGCCTGGACCGGCCGGGCCTGGGCCTGTCCGGCGGCCAGCAGCAGCGCCTGTGCATCGCCCGCGCCATCGCGGTCAAGCCCGCCGTCCTGCTCATGGACGAGCCCTGCTCCGCCCTGGACCCCATCTCCACGCTCGCCATCGAGGACCTCATCTCCGAGCTCAAGACGGACTACACGATCGTCATCGTCACCCACAACATGCAGCAGGCCTCCCGCGTGAGCGACATGACCGGCTTCTTCAACCTGGAGGCCACCGGCAAGCCGGGCCACCTCGTCGAGTACGACTCCACCGACAAGATCTTCTCCGCCCCCAGCCAGCAGGCCACCGAGGACTACATCTCCGGCCGCTTCGGCTGAGGGACGAGGAGGGATGAGGACGTCGGGCCGGAGAGCGCCAGTCGGCGCGAATGCCGCTCGCGGCGGCTTGAGTTGGAGCCCGGGGCCCGTCACGGCCCGACGCCGCCCACGAGTCTACAGGTCCGGGCTCCCGGCCGTCCCGGCGTCCACCCAGTGAATCCACCCGGTGGTCGGGAGAGGCGCCTGGCCTCCTGGCCCGTCCTGACCTTCGCCGTCCTCCCCGGGGCCGGTGTGCGCTCAGGCGTCCTCGGGGGCGTCCAGACGGTAGCCGACGTTGCGCACCGTGCCGATGAGGTTGTCGTGCTCGGTGCCCAGCTTGGCGCGCAGGCGACGGATGTGGACGTCCACCGTGCGCGAGCCACCGATGTAGTCCTCGCCCCACACCTCGTGCAGGAGCGCGTCACGCGTCAGGACCCGTCCCCCGGTTGGCGGCCAGGAACTTCAGCAGCTCGAACTCCTTGTAGGTCAGGTCCAGGATCGTGCCGCGCAGTCGGGCCGTGTAGGCGGTGACGTCAATGACAAGATCGCCCACGTCGATGCGGTCGTCGTCGACCTCGTCCACGACCGGGACATGGGCGCGCAGCAGCCGCAACCGGGCCGACAGCTCGGCGGGCTTGGCGCCGGCCATGACGAAGTCGGCCGCGCCCCAGTCGATCTGCACCGCGGCGGCGCCCCCCTCCTCCACGATGAGGATGATGGGCGGGCAGTCCATGGGGCCGGTGAAGAGCTGGCACAGAGCGCGGGCGCGGGTCAGGTCCCCACGGGCGTCGATCATGACGACGTCGGCGCTGTCCACCTCCGCGTAGGAGGAGGGGATCGGGGGGAGGCACTCCACCTGGGAGTCGAGGAAGGCGGTCGCCGGCAGGACGTCAGTGGCGTCACTCTCACGAGTGAACATGATGATCCGCATGGCTGCTCCTTCCACGGCTCTCGACCTGGACTCGCCGGCGCGGTCGAGCGGCGCAGCGGCGATACTGACGGGGATAAGTCAACCACACCTCGTCGCAGGCGAAATCTCCGGAGGCGATGACCGACCGGATACTGACCATCCAGGAGGATGCTGGAGTGGGCGCTGCGGCCGTCCGGGTGTGGGACGATGCGTGCTGTGACTACCCACCACCGACGAGCCCAGCCGGCTGCGCGCGCCCGTGGGGCCTCTCGTGCCTCCCGCGATGACTCCCGTGCCGCAGCCGTTCCGACGGCCGCCGGCGGCGTGGCGGACTGGGCCAGCGTCATCGGCGTAGGCGACTCCGGCGCCTCGGCCAGGCCGACCGGCTCGGAGTCCACCGCGCGCTCGACCGGCCCCGACGCCGCCGGTGAGTCGACCGGTTCCTCCGGTGCTCCGGCGACGGCCCGCTCAGCGGACTCGGGTGACACTGCCGACCTTGCTGAGGACCTGGGCTACGCCACCCGTCGCACCTCCAACCGTCCCAAGGAGCCGGGCCTGGTGGATCCGGCCTGGACCCGGCTCGCCTTCGCGGGCGTCGTGCCTCTGCTGCTGGCGGTCGGCTCGGTGCTGCCCGGCTGGGTGAGGCTGGCCCTCGTGGCCGCCCTGGTGCCGGCCGCCGCGCAGGGCTGGCCCGCGCTCGTGCGCGCCCGGCACGACCTGGGCGGCACGGTCGTCATGACGATCTGTGGGCTGTCGGCCGCCGTCAGTGTCTACCTCCTCGGTGACATGGGGGTGGCCGGCCTGGTCATGGCCTTCTCGATCCTGGTGGCCTTCGTCGGCCAGATGCTGCGGCGCGACGGCCGGCACAACCTGGTCGAGGACCTGTCCGCAACCGTTGCCGGCTGCCTCGTGGCGGTCTCCGGCTCGGCCTGGTGCGCCCTGGAGCCGGGCCTGGCCGATCCGGCCATCGTCGTACCCACCTGTCTGGCGCTGTTCGTCGGTGCCGTCCTGACCGTCCTCAACGTGCGCGCCCGGATGCTGGAGGCCCTCACCGTCACGGTTCCGGCACTGCTCGCCGGCGGTGCCGGCTACGTGCTGGCCTCGGCCGGCTTCTTCGGCCTGTCCCACATCAGTGCGACAGCGGCGCTGCAAAGCGCCGTGGCCTGCGTGGCCGTCGGCTTCGTGGCGGGGGTTCTCATGGCCGCCGGCAACCGCGTCCTGTGGACCCACCGATGGGTGCCCGGCGGGCGTGCGGCTGTGGCCTCCGCGCTCGTGCCGATCCTGTCGGTCGGCGTGCCGGTCTACGCCATCGCCCGCCTCCTGGGCGGTTTCCTCGCCGGCTGAGCACGGCCCGGGCAGGCGGCGCGCGTGAAGCGGGCAGGGGTGACGTCGTAGGCTGCGGGCATGGCATTCACGCTTCCTGACGACCTGCCCCCCGAGCTCTACCCGCTGGCCTGGCTGGCCGGCACCTGGCGCGGCTACGGCATCCTCACCTACGGCGAGACCGTACCCGAGCAGGCCGTCTACCAGGAGATGACCTTCGACCACGACGGCGGCCCCTACCTGCGCCAGACCACCACCATCTGGACGGTCGACGCCACCCGCTCCAAGAACCTCGACTTCGAGATGCCCGGCCTCCAGGGCGCCTCCCTCCTGGCTCCCGCTCAGATCTGGTCCACCGAGACCGCCTACTGGCGGCCCGTCGGCCAGGAGCAGCCCGACGGCGCCGACGGTGCCGGGACCACCGAGGCCGCCGATGCCCCCTCCGATGCTGAGAGCTCCGGCGGCCCGCTCATCCCCGTCACCCGGCTCGAGCTCGTCTCGGCCGACCCCGCCGGTCACGTCGGCGTCTGGGAGGGCTGGATCCAGGGGCCGCGCGCCCAGGTCGGCACCCAGGCCGTGGGCCGTGCCCGCACGGCCGTCCCGGTGGAGGAGATGACCCGCATGTTCGGGCTCGTGGGCGGCGACCTCATGTGGACCCAGGACATGGCCGCCTTCGGCCAGAGCGAGGTGACCACCTACGCCTCCGGCCGCCTCGGCCGAGTTGACGACGTGGACGACCCCGCCGCCCAGCCCGGCTCAGCCCTCGACCCGACTGAGCCGACCGCGGACTCCTTCGACTCCTCCGCACCCGCCTCCGACGACGCCGAGCCGACCGCCTGATGCGCCCCTCCCCACTGCTGACCAGCCCCGGCGCCGTCGCCTCCGCCCCGGACGACCCCCGACCAGGCCGTCCCCGCCCACCTCGGCGACCCCGGCCGCGAGCAGGCCGCCCTGGCCGAGGGGCGCGCGGCCTGCGCCCTGGCTCGCGACGTCGTCACCGTCACCGGCCCGGACCGCCTGAGCTGGCTGACCACACTGTCCAGCCAGGTGCTCACCACCCTGGAGCCCGGCGACGGCGGCGCGGAGACGCTGCTCCTCGACGCCCAGGGACACATCACCCACGCGCTCGCGGCTCTCGACGACGGCCTTACGCTCTGGCTCGTCACGGAGGCCGGCAACGGCGAGGACCTGGCGACATTCCTGGACTCCATGCGCTTCATGCTGCGCGTCGAGGTGGCCGAGCGGCCCGACGTCATGGCGCTGGGCGCCCTCGGGGAGGGGCTCGAGGCCCTGGCCCAGGCGGCGCGTGACACGGCGCCGGACTTGCCGACCGACCCCGAGGCCCGCGCCACCTCCCAGGCCGACGCCGCCCAGACCGGCGCCGAGCCTCAGGGCTCGCTCATCGGCCTGTGGCGCGACCCGTGGCCGGGCGTCGTCGAGGGCGGCACGAGCTACGACGTCGGAGAGGACCGACCGCATCCCGGCCAGGGGTACCGGGGCGGTCACGTCCTGGTGCCCGCCCAGAGCGTGAATGCTGTGGTGGAGGCCTTCCTCGCCGCCGGGGAGGGGCGGCGCCTGGCCGGCGCCCTGGCCTGGGAGGCCCTGCGCATTGAGGCCGGCCGACCCCGCCACGCCCGCGAGGCCGACGCCCGCGCCATCCCCCACGAGCTGGACTGGCTGCGCACGGCCGTGCACCTGACGAAGGGCTGCTACCCGGGTCAGGAGACGATCGCGCGCACCCTCAACCTGGGTCGGCCCCCGCGCCGCCTCACCGTGCTTCAGCTCGACGGCCTCGTCGGCGACCTGCCCCGACCCGGGGCGACCGTGCGCATGGGGGAGCGGACCGTGGGCGCCGTGACCTCTGTGGCGCGCCACCACGAGCTCGGCCCCATCGCCCTGGCCCTGCTGCGCCGCGCCGTGCCTGTGGGCGAGCAGCTGACCGTGGAGGTCACCGAGGTCGACGAGACCACCGGTGAGACCGTCCCCGTCGGCCGGGTCGACGCCGTCCAGGAGGTACTGGTCTCCCCCGAGGGGCGCGCCCAGGCCAGCCCGTCCGAGCGCCCCGGCGCCGGACTGCGCAAGGGCCTGCGGCTCTGAGAGGTCCGGTCGAGCGTCCGGTTCAGGGCGCTCCGGGGCCGGCCGCTGCATGAGGAACCAACTGTTCTCGCTGGGCGTGGCCGTCTCACTGGGATCGTTGACCGGCGACCGGTAGCCTGGGTCGCGTGAGCGTCCTCTATGCTGTGTCATTCTTTCTCTCCGAGGCGGTCAGGTGGAGCTGGATCGCCGCCCAGGCCGTCTCCATCGTCATGGGGATCTGGGCGCTGGTCGACTCCCTGATGCGGCCGGCGGAGTACTACGCCGCGGCAGGCAAGAGCACCAAGCGGTTCTGGAACGTGGTCAACGCGGCGGGTACGGCGGTTGTCGGCCTCCTCGGCGCAGCCTCGATGTTCGGCCTGCTGGGCGTTGTGGCCAGTGCCGTCTACCTGGTGGACGTGCGCCCCGCCCTGCAGGCGCTGGCGCCGGTGAAGGTGCGTTCCTCGATCCGTATCCCGGGGCGGGCCTCGCAGCGTCGGCCGGGGCGCGGCGGGCGCGGACCCGCGTGACTGGAGCGCTGGTCGCTGATGCGCGCGGTCATTCAGCGGGTCAACCGGGCGGCTGTCCGGGTCGACGGCGAGGTGGTCGGCGAGATCACCCGGCCCGGCCTCATGGTCCTCGTGGGGGCCACGCACGACGACGGCCCCACGCAGGTGGCCACGGTCGCCCGCAAGATCGCGGACCTGCGGCTCCTGGAGGACGAGCTCTCAGTGACCGACGCCGGAGCACCCGTGCTCGTCGTCTCCCAGTTCACCCTGTACGCCGACACCCGCAAGGGCCGGCGCCCCACCTGGAACAAGGCGGCCCCCGGCGAGGTGGCCGAGCCCCTGGTGGAGGCCGTGGCCGAGGACCTGCGCGGACGCGGTCTAGAGGTGGCCACCGGCCGCTTCGGCGCCGACATGAAGATCGACATGGAGGCCGACGGCCCGGTGACGATCCTGATCGAGGCCGAATAGGCCGAGGAGGCCGAGGAGGCCGCAGAAGGAGGCGCTGAGATGACGGGGCGCTCGCGGGTGGTGGTCGTCGTCATGATGCTGTGGTGGGCCTTTTTCGGCTGCGTCAGCGTGTCCTGGTCACTGGGCTCCCCGTGGCTGGTCGACACGGTCCTTCAGGGCGATGCCCTGCGGCTGGCTCAGGAGCGGCCCACCTGGTTCGTCGTGGTCGTCTTCGTCTCCGGGCTGGTGAAGCTGGGGTTCGTCGTCTTCGGCTTCGCCCTGCTGCGCCCGGACGTCATCAGGGTGCCGCGCTGGATGCGCCTGGCCTTCGGCTGGGTCTCCGGATCCCTGCTCATGGCCTACGGGATGGCCGGCTCGGCGCCGGCGATCCCGAGGCTCCTGGCGGGGGAGCCGCTCTCACGATACGGCTGGTGGCGCCTGTTGCTGTGGATGCCTCATTTCTGGGTGGGCGGGATCCTGGTATTGGCCGCAACGGTCGTATATTTTCGCTGGAGCCGTTCCAGCAGTGTCGAGCCGCGGCGGGTTTGAGGCTCCGGCCCCGACCTGGGACCGCCGGCGTCTCGCGCACGACGGATCGTTCTGTCCGAGACGGTTTGATAAGGAGGTGCTCCGCCTCGAGGCTACTGCGTTCACCCGGTGCTGGCCAACCTGTGCAGTGCAGAGAGGGAGCCGGAGAGGAATGAGGAGGGGGAGGAGCGGGATGTGTCCGAGCAACTGACCGCCTATGACGGGCTCCTGCCCACCGGGGTCGCAGTTGCGGACAGCCGAGTCGATCTCAACGTTCCCCTCTTTCTCGAGGAGGAGGAACGGGCGTCTTCCATGGTTGTCTCGCGTCGCGCCGACTTCGTCACTGTGCGTGCCTGTGCTCGCCTCGCGCTTGGCCGCCTCGGTGTCCCTCCCGTCCCGCTCGTTCCCGGTGAGGCCGGAGAACCGTCCTGGCCCAACGGTATCGTCGGTTCGATGACCCACTGCCGCGGTCTGTGCGCCGCCGCCGTCGCCTTCGCGCATGATGCGGATGCGATCGGCATTGATGCTGAGCCGGACGAACCGCTCCCGGACGGTGTGATCGACATCGTCGCCTCCCCGGCGGAGCGGCGCCGGTTGCGGGCTCTGCCCGTCGGGGGCGTCTCCTGGGACCGTCTTCTGTTCAGCGCCAAGGAGTCCGTGTACAAGGCCTGGTACCCGCGCGAGCGTTCGTGGCTCGGCTTCGAGGACGCGGATGTCGCACTTGGTGACGGTGTTCTGACCGCTGAGATTCATGGCGAGTCGGGGCTCCGATTCACGCTGACCGGGTACTGGGGCGTGAGCGACGGGATTCTCGTGACTGCCGTCGTTGTCCCCGCAGGCAAGTGGCCTGCAGGGACGTGAGCGATGGGTTGCTATTCGCGATCCTTGAGGATCTCGGTGACATCGACACCGCGCAGGTGCTGCCCGGACAGGAATCGGACGACTCCGTAGGTGGCGAGAACGATGACGACGATGAGGATGACGGACCGGGACGACGTGGTGAATGGGAAGGCCGTCGCCAGACTCGAAATCATGTACTGCCAGGTCGGTCTCATGATGGCGACGGAGAGCGGCAGTCCGACGGTGAGGGAGAGCAGTACGAGGAGGACGTAGTTGCCTAGATACAGGTGACCGACTTTCGCCTCGTCGTAGCCGAGGGCCTTCATGAGGGAGATCGAGTACTGCTCGCGGTCAACCACCATCCTCATAAGGAGGAACATGACGATGATGAACAGGCCGATTGACGCGATGAACAGGACGAGGATCGTGGGGCGCATCGCTTGGGTGAAAGTGTTGACCGAGGTGATCATGTCGGACCGGCTGATGACGGACTGCGCCTGATTATCGAGGTCGTCATTGACGGTGCCGCTCACGATCGCGTTGGACGAGCCTCTGTCGAGGCCGAGCAGGGAGTTAACGTCCTCATGCTCGCCGAAGACTGCCATCTGCGGGTAGTCGACAATCCCTGCGACGACGACCTTGCGGTTGTCCGTGTCCATGGGATCGAGTGTGAACTCATCGCCCACCTCGTAGCCGTACCTCAGGGAAGCGGCCTTGGAGATGAGGACGTGGGTCTCGTCGGTGCCGGACAGGTCGACGTCGAAGTACTGGGTGTCCTTGTCGATGCCAATGACTGACAGGCTGGCGCCGGCGCCTTCAGCGCCCACGAGCTTGGCGGACCTCAGCGTCGCTGTCTCGGCGCCGTCCGGACTCGTGGGCGGTGCGCCAAGGAAGACGTAGACGACCTCGAAATCAATGTCCTCGCGCACGTCGTCGGCGTAGGACACGACGGAGTCGTGCATGCCGAAACTGAAGACCATGAGCAGGAGGGACAGGACGACTCCGAGCAGCATGAGCACATAAGTGGTCCAAGCGCGCATGAAGGAGCGCAGACGGAAGCTGAACGCGAAGGGTAGGGACTCGAGCGTCGCCCTCGATGGCGGACGTTGGCCGGTGTCGCGGCGAAGCAGCTGTAGCGGCTCCTTGGCGAGTTTCCTGCGTAGGACGAGGAAGCTGACGAGCGTCACGGTGATGAGCGGTGTGAGGATGCCATAGGCGATGACGCCCGGTGAGACCACTGACCCGAGGGCCGGGATCGAGTAGTAGGTCGTCGCGTTCTGCATGGCCGGTGCAGCCAGGAAACCTCCGACCGTACCGGCGACGGCGCACACTGCGGCCAGGATGACGGGCAGGAGCATGTAATGGGCGATGAGTTCGCGCCTGGTGATGCCGAGTGCGTAGAAGGTGCCGATGACGGGTGACTGGCGGCGAATATTGTCGGCAGTGAGGACAGAGAGCACGTAGGCGATGAGGACTAGCGCTACGAATCCGGCGATGTAAGCGGCCTGGACGGTGACAGTCTGGTCATCGATGACGGTGACGATGCGGGGGTTGTCGTCGTGTTCGAGGTAGGAGGAGACCTGGGCGGTGCCAGCGTGGTCCCTGAGGGCGTTGCTGATCTCGTTAACGATGTCGGTGGCCTCCATATCGGAGTCGCCCAGGAGGTAGACGTAGGTGGTGGTCAGCGTGTTGCCCTGTTTGGCGAGGGACTCCACGGTGCTTGCGGCGGTGAAGGCGGTTCCGAACTCGTTGGGATCGGCAGCCGTGTCGGTGGGGCGGGCGACGACAGTCGCGTAATCCGGGGTGGAGCCGATACCGGTGATGGTGAGTCTGGTGCCGTCGAGGTCGAGTGTGTCCCCGACCTTGAGATTGTGGGCCCTGGCGTAAGTCTGCTCGAGTGCGATTTCATCGTTCGCTGTGGGCAGGGCTCCGGACTCCAGGTTGATGCGGTCGATCGTGCTGCGGTTCTCATAGACGCGAACGGTGGAGTTGTCGGCGGCCGAGACGTCGGTGAACTCGGCGCGTTCGAAGGTCAAACCCTTGTTCCGCAATGAGGTGAGTTGATCATTGGTCAACTCGGCCGTGAGTTCGAGGTATCCGTCCTCGACGTTGCCGGTATGCTGTGCATCCTTGGCAGTGTTCAGCGCGGAGCCGTTGCCGGCTGCCATGCCTGCGGACACGACGATGCCGAGGAGGATGAGCAGGGCGGAGGCGAGGTAGCGCGACCACTGGGAGCGCAGATCGCGCAGGAGTTGCATGTTGAGCATTTTCATGGTGCGTCTCTTCACCAGGTCAGGCTCGAGGCAAGCGCAGGGTCTTCCCGGACCTCGACATCGGAGATACGGCCATCGCGGACGGTGATGGTGCGGTGCGCCATCTCAGCGAGCACCTGGTTATGTGTGACGATGACGATGGTCGTACCCAGGTCGTGGTTGATACGTTCAAGAAGGGAGAGCATCTCCTTGCTCGTCTCGTAGTCGAGCGCCCCGGTGGGCTCATCGCACAGAAGCAGCCGTGGACGTTTGATGAGTGCGCGGGCGATGGCGCAGCGCTGCTGCTGTCCGCCGGAGAGCTGGGAGGGGAACTTGTTGCGGTGGTCGGCCAGCCCAAGGTCAGCGAGCAGATCGTCCAGAGGCATGGGGTCGTCGCTCAGGTACTCGCAGACGCCGACGTTTCACGGGCGGTCAGGGTTGGAACGAGATTGTAGAACTGGAAGACGAAGCCCACGAGGTCGCGGCGGTAGCGGCCGAGATCCTTACGGCTGAGTGAGGTGATCTCCCGATCCCCGACCAGGATCGTGCCGGAGTCTGGCCGGTCCAGTCCGCCGAGGCAGTTGAGTAGAGTCGATTTACCAGAACCGCTCGCACCGACGATCATGCATATCTCTGACTCGTCAATTGTGCAGGAGACGTCCTTGAGGACGTCGATCTTACCGTCGCCCTGCCCGAAGGACTTGTTGACCGAATCGATGCGGATGTCCATGCGTGGTGCCCTTCTTCATTCGTGCTACTGGTGGTTGGTGGTGCGACGGGACCGGATGAGTTCCGTCAGACAATGGGTGGCGAGAGCTGGGGAATCTGATAGGTAGAAGTGCCCGCCGGGAACGGTCCGTGAATGAAAATCGCTCGTGGTGGAGCGTCTCCAACCGTCGACGTCGTCTTCGGTGAGGGTATCCGCGTCGCCGTGGATCTCGTGGATGGGGGAGTCGATGGGCCCTTCCACGGGCGTCCAGGTCTCGAGCAGCTCGTAGTCGGCCCGCAGCGAGGACAGGACGAGTTCTCTTGTTGCGGGGTCCTTGAGGACCTCTGGAGGTGTGCCGCCCAGGGCGAGGAGCTCCTCGCACAGGCTGGCGTCGCTCCTGGTGCGGATCGGGGCGCTCTCGGGCGTGCCCCGGGGAGGCCGACTTGAGGATACGACGAGACCTGAGGGCGCACGGCGTCCCCGGGCCTTCATCTCCTGGCACACCGCGTATCCGACGAGCGCACCCATGGAATGGCCGAAGAGGTACAGATCCATGTCCTCCAGGAAAAGAGTTGCGGAGAGGATCTGTTCAACGAGGTCGCTCATCCGGCGGAAGGGGGCATGGGTGAGACGAGCCTCCCTGCCCGGGTAGCGCAGTGCGAGAAGCTGGGTATCGTGAGGCACGAGCCTCTCCCAGCCGAGGAACAAGCGGCAGGTCCCGCCGGCGTGTGGAAGCCCGAGGACCACTGCAGTCGGGGTCTGGACCCGGCCAACGGCGTACAGCAGCGGGTTGTGGAGTGCCGAGGACAGCGCCAAGCAGGTCATAGGATCTCCCCCCTCCTCCATGTCGCGGCTCGTCCCGTCCGGAGGGCTCTCCCCGGTCTCGTACCAGGAGTTGCCGGAGATGGTGACACTAGGCAGTAGATGAGGCCCATGTCGTGGTGGAGGGGGAGCCAGGAGACCATGGATAGCAGCTCCCCGGGCTCGAGGCCGTTGGCGACGAACTCGGCCTGGTAGGCGAGGGCCCGATGGTCGTTGAGGACTCCCTTGGGATGACCGGTGGAGCCGGAGGTGTACTGCAGGAAGGCGGGGGTGTCGGGGCCTGTGGGCACGGGCTCGTCGACGTCGGTCGGCTCGGTGAGCTTGTCTGGGGAGAGGATCTGCGAGGAGGGGGTGAGGGATGCCAGATCCAGGCTTGTGGCGGTGGTGTCGTCGGCGATGACGACGGTGGGGGAGGAGTCCGTCATGATGTGGTGCAGGCGCTCGGTCTCAGGACCTCGAGTGATGAGGAAGGGGACAGGGATGGGAATCATCCCCCGGTACATGGCGCCGAGGATGAGGAGGCGATCATCGCCGGGGATGAGGGGGAGCACCCTGTCGCCGGGTGTGCCGGGAAGGTGGGCGGCAGCGACTGCAATCTCGTCCCACAGCTGACGGTAGGTGTGGCTGCGAACCGTGACGGTTCCGTCTGAATAGTCGAGAAAACGAAGGGCAACACGATTCGGAATGCGTCGAGTGCGCGAGCAAGAGCATTGATGACGGAAGTCATTATGTCAGACCAGGCCTCAAAACGTGAATAAACCGACTCAGCAGACTGTAATGTAAGCCTACCCTAAGGTCAATGTTTCGTTGAGGATCAAGATGAGAGCCTGTGCAGGTAGCTCGGCACCTCGTGCGGTGCCCACTCGTGAAATCTGTGGAGTGTGGCGTTGTTGGGGGAGAATTGTCCGGTGTGTGGTGGGGGTGGGGAGGGCTTGTGACGCCGCGGTTCTCGTAGGAGCGCTTCCCGGGTCTCCTGGACTGGTGGCAGAGCGGTCGATGAGCTCTTCGGCTCGTCCTCGAAAGCGGAGGCGGATCGGCGCCGCCGGAGCGCGGGGGAGGGCCGGGTGTGCGCCCCGACCGCGCTTCCCGGCCCTCACTCGAGTGTCACTCGGCTGGCGGCCCCGGCTCAACGGGGAGTATTCCCCAACCGGCCGGCAGGTATGGGTCGGCCGGCTTCAGCGGCTGATGGTCTCGTCGGTACCGACGGCGGAGCCGGCCGCGGCGGAGATGCCGGCGAGCTCGTGGTCCTCGGCGTTGCCGCCGGTGCAGACGATCGCGCAGGGTCCCTGGCGGGTGGGGTCTGCCATGAGCCCGGCCAGGCCCGCGGCCCCGGCGCCCTCGGCCAGGGTGTGGGCGTGGGTGGCCATGAGGCCGACGGCGCCCTGGATCGCGTCGTCGTCGACCAGGATGAAGTCGTTGAGGCTGCGGCCAAGCACCGACTGGGTGAGGGTGAAGCTCGCCCCGACGGCCAGCCCCGCCACGCGCGTGCCGCTGTGGACGGTGGCCGGCTCCCCGGAGGTCCAGGCGCGGTGCGCGGCCGGGGCGGCGCTGGATTGGATGCCGATGACCCGGCACCCGGGGGCCAGGACGTCGCGCACGAGGCAGGCGCCGGCTGCCCCGGAGCCCGAGCCGACCGGCGCGTAGACGGCCTCCAGGCCTGGGTGGCGGCGGAAGAGCTCGAGGTAGACGGTGGCGTGCCCGAGGACGATGGCCGGCTCGTCCCCGGGGGAGACCATGCGCATTCCCTCGGTCAGCGAGAGGGCCTCGGCGTGGGTCAGTGAGTCGCACATCGTCTCGCCCTCGACGACGACCCGGGCGCCCAGCGCGCGCACCGCGGCCACCTTGCGGGCCGGCGCGCCCACCGGGACGACGACGGTGACAGGGACCTCGCTGCGGGCGCCGGCCCAGGCCAGGGACTGCGCGTGGTTGCCGGTGGAGGCGGTCACGACGCCGCGGCGCCGCTCCTCGGGGCTGAGCGCGGCCATGAGCGCCACCCCGCCGCGGACCTTGAAGGCGCCGGTGGGCTGGACGTTCTCGTGCTTGACCACGACCTCGACCCCGGCCTCGGCGTTGAGCAGCGGGTAGGACCAGGCGGGGGTCTCGGGCAGGACCCGTGAGACGGCCTCGTAGGTGCACAGGACGGCGTCGAAGTCGAGGCTGGACTGGATGGTGGCGGGAGCCTGGGGCAGGGTGTCGGTGGCGGTCATGGCTTCATGATGCGGACGACCGGAGTATCGGTCCAATGAATCTTTTGACGAATACCCATCGATGCAGGACATACTTGGTGGCGTGATCGATGTGCAGCAGCTGCGGGCCCTCGTGGAGCTCTCCCGCCTCGGCACCGTCTCGGCCGCCGCCGACTCCCTGGGCTTCAGCCAGTCCACCGTCTCCCACCAGCTCGCCGCGCTGTCGCGGGCAACCGGCGCGGTCCTGCTGACGCGGGCCGGACGCGGCGTGCGGCTCACCGAGGAGGGCCGGGCGCTGGCCGCCCGGGGTCAGGAGGTCCTCGACCTGCTGGACCGCACCGAGCGCGAGGTCGTCTCCATGGCCCGCGCCGAGGCGGGGCGCGTGCGCCTGGCCGCCTTCCCCCTCCGCGGTGGCCTCCCTGGTGCCGGGGGTGCTCGACGTCGTCGGCCAGCGGTACCCGGGCCTGGAGGTCGAGCTCGTTGACGCCGAGCCGCCCGAGGCTCTCGACGCGCTGCGGCGTGGGCGGGTGGATGCAGCCCTGTCCTTCTCTACATCGACGACGACGCCGGCGAGGGCCTCCAGGCCGAGCACCTGCTCGACGACGTCCTCTACCTCGTCGCCCACCCCGGCGGCATCACGCGCATCGCCGACGGCGCCCAGTGCCGGTGGGTGACCGGCTGCGCGCGCTGCCACGAGGAGCTCATCGCCGTGGGGCGGGCCAACGGCTTCACACCCGAGACCGCCTACGCCTCCGACGACTACGTGGCTGTGCAGGCGCTCGTCGCCGCCGGGGTGGGGGCTGCCCTGCTACCCGGGATGGCGCTGAGCGCCTACCGGCACGAGGGGGTCCAGGTGCGGCCGCTGGCCCGCGAGCAGCGGTGTGTCGAGGTGGTCACTCGCGCCGAGCAGCCCCGGCCGCTGGCTATTGACGTCCTGGTGGAGGCCTGTCGGACGGCGGCCAGCCGCACGAGCCTGCGCCGGCCGGCAGTCAGGACCGGCAGGAGTGCTGCCTCACGCTGAGGTGTGGTGTGATGGGACGTGTGTCCGTGCTGCAGCACAGAGAGGAACCGGACATGGGAGCTGGTGTGCGTACTGTCCTGGGTGACGTATCCGGCGAGGTCGCCGTGTTCGGGTCGCTCAATGCTGACCTGACGGTCCGAACGGAGCGCTTTCCCATGCCCGGTGAGACGATCGGCGGGGAGGACCTGGTGATCCTGCCGGGAGGCAAGTCGGCGAACCAGGCAGTTCAGGCCGGTCTTCTCGGCGCTCGTGTCAGGATGATCGGAGCCGTCGGAGCCGACGGTCACGGCGATCTGCTCATCGAGTCCCTCCAGCGCGCCGGCGTGGACACCGCGGCGGTTCAGCGCGAGGACGTGGCCACCGGCACCGCCATCATCACCGTGGACTCCGCGGGGGACAACACCATCGTGGTGTCTCCCGGTGCGAACGGGAGGGTGGACGTCTCGACGGCGCAGCGCCGCCGCGACGTCATCGGCGAGGCCCGCGTGCTGGGGCTGTGCATGGAGGTGAGCCCTGACGCGGTGGAGGCCGCTGCCCGCATCGCTCACGACGCGGGCACCCGCGTGGTCTTCAATAACTCTCCGTTCCACCCCGTCCTGTCCGCCGGGCTCCTGGAGGCCATTGACGTCCTGGTCGTCAACGAGCATGAGCTCGCCGACATGCTGAAGCCGGGCACGAGCGACACGGAGGCCGAGCCGGAGGGTGACCGGGCCGACGACGCCACGGACTGGGGCGATTGCGCGAAGAGGCTGGCCGTGATGGGCATCCCCTCCGCGGTGGTGACCCTGGGGGGCCGCGGGTCGATGGTGATCGAGGGGGGAGGAGATCACCCCGATCGATCCTTTCCCGGCTGATGTCGTGGACACCACCGGTGCCGGAGACTCCTTCCTGGGCACGCTGCTGGCGGCGCTTGCCGCAGAGGTGGGACTCAAGGAGGCGGCAGGTGCGGCTTCGGCCGTCTCCGCCTTTGCGACGACCTCAGTGGGGGCGCAGGCCTCCTACGGGGACATTGCCGCAGTCGAGCAGCACTTCGGATAAGCGCGGCTCGACGAGCGGGCGAGAGAGCCGAGGCGACTCGCGGCGGCCGAGGAGACCTGTGAGCCTTGGGGAAGCGGCGGCAGGAGACTGCCCCGCCGGCCCGCCGGGCCGCGCTTCATTCGTCCTTGAACTGCTCGAGGTTCTCGGTGTGCGGGTGGCCGTCATCGGTTGAGCTGAGCCAGAAGACAGGGACGTACTCGGTCTTGCCGTCATCAGTAGGTACCTCGTCTTGGACGAATACTCCAGTGCCTGTGGGTGTGTCCGAGATCCAGGCTAACTTTCCGGACACGTCCACTTTTGTGCCAGTGTCGACGTGCAGAAGATTGGACTTCTCGCTAGCCTCGGCATCATGTTCTGATTCATTCGAAGAGGTGGGCACCGTTCGTATCCACCCTCCGAACACAATCTCCGTGACGTTGGGGATTGTATTCACTACATGGCCATGGATGTCTAGCTGTGTGACCGTGGTGGTGTCTGGAAATTCTGAGACACGCCCTTGGAGTGCTGTTTCTGAAGACAACAGTAGTGTTGTCCTGCTGGCGCCGACCAGCCACTGATCGACTGGGATCTCGGCGGCTGGATCAGACTTCTTCTCCAGTGAGAAAACATGAAGTTTGCCTCGGCCGGAGCCGCCGGGAAAGAAATCCTGAGCTGTCTCCACCGCGAGGACGTTGTTCGTTAGCGCTTGTCCGAGGACCAGGTTGGGCAACTTCTCCTGGCGAACCACGTCCCCCGTTCTGGCGTCAAGAACGACGACGTGAGTGCTTCGACTGTATACAGTGATGTCAGGGTAGTTCGCATTGCTTTTATAGAACGCGGTGATGTGAAGAAGTACTGATACATGCCGCCCGTCAGGGCTGGAAACCAGTGTTCCAGAAGTGCGAGAATCCATCTGGTTCTCTGGTTCCGTCAAGTAAGCTGTACTGTATGTACGTGAAGGTGTTGAGTGCTGGAACGCCCTCAGTGACTTCGCCCATTGAGGATTCCTAGTCTTCGGGTCGTAACTGATGACGGTCAACGTGGATGCCTCACCTATGCTGCCGTTGTTGTGCTGGTAGGAGAAGGTGTTGATTCCTCCGAAGGCTGTTCGCAGCTCGAACTCGCTGAATCTGTAGTTGTGTCGAATTTCGAGGTCATCGTGTCGAGGTTGGTTCAAGTCAAGGTCGGTTACCGTGACTCGAGGAGCTTCAGGAGCATACTGAGTATCGGACGGGTAAGGAGTTAATGAGAGCGCGACCAGTGACGCTGCGGCAGTGATTTGAATGAGGCGACGGCGATTCAGGAGAATGGGGGGTGTCGTGCTGGTATGTTTTTCCATGCTTACTTTCCTGTCACCCCAAAGACTCGGAACGTACTTCCTTGAGTTGGTTTGGGATCAAGGTAGGAAGCGCCGTCAGTTCTGTCGGCGACATTGAGTGCGACAACAGTGGCCCCCGGGGTGTTCATGACAATCCTGTCGGAGGGTGGATGCTCTTCGGTGAACATTTCATGAGGATTGTATTTAAGGCCGTCTACGTAGGAGGATGGGGGTAAGTAGGTGGTGTTCGGGCAAGTGGGATAGTAGTCTCTGGGCTCCCATCTCCGGGCTGGATGGTGATCGCAGCCATATGTGTACCCTCGTGGACCTTTGATGTGAACCCGATTCGTGCTCCGGCAATCCCGGAGTGGTGAGCAGGGTCTGATACTGCCTGTGTGGAGGGGTCAAAGATGGAGGAAACTCTGGCCGCTCCTTCTTTGTTGATCGACACTTCGAAATCATCAGATGAGGTGGCATCGGAGGGTGGGTAGGTGACGATGCATCCCGAGGCTATTGACGCGTAGGAGTTTAGTCCTGAGGTCACTCCGAGGGGAATGGCTGTGTGGGGCTCTGATTCATGTGCGGCTGAATCCAAGGAGATTGCCTCGGCGGATGCCCCGCCATTTGAGTTCATGGACTCGGTGTTGTATCTGGCTATCCATCCGCCGATTATAGGAATATAATGTCTGCTGTAGACGGGGTCGACTACGACTTCAGTAACTTCGGACGTGACGCTCGGATCTGTGTCGCGGGCAACTGTCAAAGTTGCGTGAGGGACGTAGTGGTCCCCGGAGTACTCATCGTAAGAGACGCTGAGGATAAAAGTATGATGTCCGGCTGGGCCCCAGTATGTGGGTGCCGTCTTTGAGTCGTCTCCGTCATGAGATGAGAGCGTCCATAGTTCTGATTTACTGTGTAGCGAGTAGGCAGTATTTCCGTCAAGGAGGGTGGAGTCTGTCAATTGAAGTGCGCCACCGGAGTTAGTTGTCTCCAGGATGATCTTTCCAGTGAGGGCATCGAACACTACTGTTCTGGATAATGAGCCATCATCAGGGTATTCCAGAATCGCGCTTGTCTCCATTCTTGCGGCGACATACTTCCGGTCCGGGCTGACAACCAGTTTTCCCTTCTCGTCCCGTATATCGTCGGATAGGTAGTGGGCTCCGGGGTGTCGGTACGACCAACGGGTCGTACCGTCGGAAGGATTGAGGGATGAGATTCCCTCTGCGCTCAGAACAATAGGTCCTCCAACTCCTCCGACAATGTCCATGACGTTGATGAACTCTGCACTCCAGGCGGCTTCACTGTTGAGCGATGTTGGCATCGAGGGAGTTTCAATGCTGCCAGAGTTTGCTGTCGTGTGTGATTCCGTCCGATGAAAGTTGGGGACTGCTGTAAGGCCGGCGAACAGCAGTGTCGGCAGGATGGCGATGCTGAGATAGGTTGTGCGCTGTCTAGAGCTGATGCTGATCGGTGCAGTTTTTCTTTTCTTCTTCTCGTCTCCTGCTTGACTATCGGTTATTGGCTCCTGGAGGCGCCCCCAATAAGTGAGGTCGCATTTGATGATCGGATTTCGGGGAACATAGTTTTGTGTGTAGTGGAGGATTGAGTTCGCCAGCAGGGCGATGGTGATTGATGCAGGAATACAGGGAATGATGCTCAGGGTGGATTGAGAAAAACCGGTGACCTGGTAGTCGTGCCACCACTTGCTAGCCGTGATGGCGGTTGCCATTAATCCGCCGATGAGGATGAGTGCTGCAGATATGCCAAGCCGCCGCCCAGGGTGACGTGACTGTTGTGGACTCAGGAGCCATCCGAATGTGGTGACGACTGCGAGACCAATTAGGTAGGCGGTGGTTCCGAGGCTGCCGACGGGGGTACGAGGGTCCCAGTCGAGCCGAGCCCCCTCAGGCCACAGCAGGTAGATGGCGGCCGTAGAGGCCAACATCGCTAACACTCCGCCCGAGCGCAGGGCGCGCAGGGTAAGGACACCGCGCGGTGGGAAGGCTCGCCCTCGCTCGTGCCTTCGGTCTTGCCCTCGCTGTCGGCGGCGTCGGTTGCCTCCTGGTTGGCCTCAGAGACGTTGCGGCCGGGATGGCCCTCGGCCTCTCCTGTGTCCGGCGCCGTCGAAGTCTCGTCGCTGGAGTCGGCTGCGTCCGGCCGGGTGCTGGGATCGGTGCCGTAGTCGTCGGTGTCGGCGTCGGGTGTAGGAGGCATGGTTCTATTGTGGTGACCGGATCGTGATGGTGAGGACGAACGAGGCAGAACACTGGGGATAGTTCTCCCCTCCGTAACGATCGGAGCCACCGTGCCCCAGGAGGCGGTCTCACGTCGCTTCGGTCGCTCCCAGTGCCACCGTCGGGGCGTCCTGGCGCTCGTCTCAGTTGTTCTTGAACTGCTCGAGGTTCTCCGTGTGGGGGTGTCCGTCGTCGGCGGCGCTGAGCCAGAAGCGTGGTGCGCCTGACTCCCGGTGTCCCTTGTCGTTGATGACAACCTGGCTGACGAGGAGCCCCGGACCAGTGGGGACTCGTCGCGCCACGGCGCTATCGGTGTCCTCGTTGTAGACCGTGCCTGAGTTGGTGTCGACGACCTCCCAGTGAATTCGACCCTCATCGGGAAGATAGGTGCACCGCCTGATCCACCCGCCGAGAAGGATCTCGCTGGAATTGGTGAAGGAGTTCAGGTGCTTGCCGTGAAGATCGACCTGCGTCACCGTGGAGGTCGTCGCGCTGTCGTGGGAGTGGGCAGGCTGCGAGGACAGGAGAAGAGAGCTCTTTCCAGAGCCTGCGAGCCACAGGCTTGTGTTGAAAGACGTCGGAGATGACGTTGTGTCCGTCAGTGAGAAGACGCTGATGCGTCCCTTGCCTTTCCCCGCGGGATAGTAGGCGTCAGCTGTCTCGACGGCGAGTGAGTCGCTGGTGAGGGCCTGACCCAGGACCAGCCCGTCGACCTCCACCGTGCGCACCGGCTTCCCGGAAACTGCGTCAAGAACGACAACGGTCGTGCGCTGCTCGGCGGGGACGACAGGTGTCTGCCGAGCGGGGCGGGGGCTGTCGTCGGCGACTTCCGGTGGACGCAGCACCAGGGAGAGGTACTTCCCGTTCGGGCTCACGGTTGCATAGCCTGCGGTACGGGAGTTGAGGACGTCTCGGGCCAGCTCCTGCGCTGACTGAACATCCATGCCGTTGTCGTGACGTCTGTAGGCTGCAATCCTCGGCGTCAGGGACATAGCCCACACGGGCTCTTTGTCAGAGGCCTTGTATCGTGCAATGAGTGTCGATTCCTGGTTCTTGGTGTTGAATGACTGGATGACGCAGATGTCCGCTCCCTGCGCGGGAAGGTAGGAGGGATCTTGAGATCCAGGATTGCTTATCCAATCGCTCGCCTTGTCTTGGCAGTCCTTCATCTGTTCCGCTGTGAGAGACGTCGGTGACATGGGTGGTGCCGTGCTCGAAGATGACGCACGTGAATTGGAGTGGCAGGCGGTCACCGTGAGTGACAGCAGCAGTGGAAGCGCCACCATGAGCGCTGTGCTTCGATGGCTTATGAAGGCAATGCTGTGTGGGAACTTAGATTTCACGTCAACCTACCCGGGGAACCCGTAGATTCGGAAAGACTGTGATGCTATGGGGAGATTAGGGGTATTGTTGACGATGGCGAGAGTGGCTCCGGGAGTACTCAATGAGGAGATGTAGTGATAATCGTCCCGGCTGACAGCGGTGTCCTTCATGGTGGAGTTATATTCTCCTGACTTTAGCGGGTAGTAGGTTGATCCGGGCTCAACTTCTGAGAGCGGAATGATCCTGCTGTCACCCGTTTTGATCGTGATGTGGCCATCGCCCGTGGTGATAACAGAACTATTTCCATCTGTTGTGTTGGTGGCAGTATGCCGTTTTCAATGTTCGTTGCCGTGATCCCCACTGCTGTGACATAGTGTGGAGACTGATTGAGTGGTGCCACCGTCATGGTGGCAGGATTGAAGACCGTTCCGATGCTGCTTGAGTCTTTCCATGTTGAAGAGTAATTAAGGCTTCTGGTCTCGACAGGTCGTCCGTCCGGTGTCGTCGCCGGAAAGACTGAGATCGTGCCGGTGGAGAGGGATGCTGGGGCGTTGATGCCCAGCGTTGTGCCCAAGTCGAAGGCGCGAGTGTCCGCACCGGGCGCCTCGCTGAGGGCGTCCAGGCTGATGGCGTGGGCTCGTCGTGCCTTCAGGTCGTCGTTCTCATGATCCTGTGTTGGGGTGCGATCGTCGTAGACGCCGATCCACCCTCTGGCAGTGATGATGTCGCCGAATTCCTGCTCCTGAAGGGCGCCGGTAACCTTCCTGGGCTGGGAGGGGTTAGCTTGAGGTAGAACTATGAGAGAGTCGCTACCGCTATCGTATCCATAAATGAAGCTCGCGTGTCTGCCGTGCCCACGTAGGCGGCGACGGGATTCGGTACAGTATCTTTGTAGAGGTGGATGTCCTTGAGGTCCCACATCCGTGAGCCGTCAGTCAGGGAGTAGGCGACGGTACCGTCAAGAAGAGCTGAATCGCTGAGTTGAAATGTGTCTTCGTGGTCCTCGGTCTGACGGGGATGCTCCAGAATGACCTTCCCGGTGACGGCGTCGAGAACCAGCGTCGTAACCGGTGACGTGCCGTCGAGTTCACGCCATTCTGGGCTCATGGACGAGTAGATCGTCGGATCTGTGGCAACGACTGCCACGTATCGCCCGTTCGGACTGGTGATGAGTCCCAGATCCCCTGACGCGACGGGATCCGTCTCGAGTAGCTGGCTGCGGAACTCAGCGCCGGCACGGCGGTATTGCCAGCGCGCCGAGCCGTTGGCGGGGTCGATCCCAGTAATCGTGTCCTTGGTGAGGAGGATCGGGCCCGCGGCGCCGCCTGCGATATCGAGGAAGCCGTCAACATCCTTCACCCACGTCTTTTGCGTTCCGAAGGACGTGGGATAGGTGGGGAGCTGGGCATCATCGATAGCAGATGCGGTGGTCTGTGTGACAGTGGGGGTGTCGGCATATGTGCTCTTCACCGTGAGGTAGGGGATGCCGAAGCCTGTCACCAAGGCAATTGCGGGCAGGAGCGCGAGGGCCGCCGTGCTGAGGCGTCGAAAGGGGTGTCCTTGCAGAGCTCGGAGGCACCCCTGCCACGTTCCGGTGCTGCGAGGGCGGCTGAACCGGGGGTCCAGGTCCTCGGGAGCCGGATCGCCGCTGGACGGCTCCTCGGTGGGGAGGATGACTGAGCGAGCCGCCCAGAGCCCGATATGCGCCATCACGATCAACCCGCATGCCGCGATGCCCATGGTGAAGGCCAGGAGCTCGCCCAGACGGACACCGAAGGTGGAGGACGTCTCCCGCCACAGGTTCAGGACCGGAAGGCAGGCGTAGACGGTGCATGCCGCGACCGCGGCCACGGGCAGCAGCTTGAGGGCGGTGATGACAGCGTTCAGGAGCTTGCTCTTCCCGGCGGTACGGTAGTAAGGCGTGGGCCATACGGATGCGCCGATGATCCACAGCACCAGCAGCGGTGCGCATCGTTTCCATGACTGAGCGACCGCTATCCGACCCACGCCTTTGATGCCACTGTTCCAGGCGAAGAACAGAACGACTGCCGCGATCAGGCGATGACGCTGCCGGCGAGCAGGGTGCGCATGCATGCCAGCAGGCGTGGGTGATCGCTGAGCGCGGCATCGTCGTGATCCAGGGGTGCCGGAGATACCTCGGTGCCGGTGCTGGCGGTCTCCTCGGCGTCGGAGGGTGAGGGCGAGGTGGGCTGAGAAGATGTGGATTCCATGATGGTGCGTGGATCGTGGTGATGTCAGTGGACGGAGAACTGCTCGAGGTTCTCGGTGTGGGGGTGGCCGTCATCGGTCGAGCTGAGCCAGAAGGCGGGCTTGAGGTCTGTTGAGCCATTCCCGTTGGGGACCTTCTGATCGACGAGCAGTCCGGGGCCGGTCGCCACGCCTTGTTCGACGGCTGTCTTTCCGGTGATGTCGATTGTCTTCTTGATGCTGGGATTGACGAGTTGCTGCTCAACTGCCTCCCGGGAGGGACTGAGTGACTTCTGTTCGTCCTCTGATACCGCCTTTGAACGTTGCTGATAATCGCTGGCTGCTTTGGGGTTTGTGAACCTGCGGATCCAGCCGCCGGGGTAGACGGCAGCAACTCCGGAGATGCTCCCGGCCGTGGTGCCGGCGGCGTTGACGAGGGAGACGGTCATCATTGAGCAGCCGCCAATGCAGTCGTCCGGGAGAAGGTCGGGTGCGAGCACGAGGTTCTCCCGGGTGGCACCCACCAGCCACTTGTCGGTGGGGAAGGAGGAGGGCTGAGCGCTCGCGTCTGTCAGGGAGAAGGTGGTCAGGATTCCCTTCCCGGAGCCGGCCGGGAAGTAGTTCTGGGCGGTTTCGACGGCGAGGGCGCTGTTGGTGAGCGCCTGCCCCAGGACGACCCCGGAGACTGTGGCGTCCCTGACCGTCTTACCGGTCTTTGCCTCCAGGACGACGATATGCGTGCGCAGATCGGCTGCTGTTGCTCCCGTCTGCTGCTCGGCGGGAAGGAGAATCAGCGACAGGTACCGACCGTCAGGACTGATGACGGCGCTCCCCGACGACGAACGGCTCATGGCGTTATTCATCGCACTTTGGGCGTTGTCTGCGTACTCGGTTCTCTCTTGGTCGGCGACTGCGGGCTTGATGGACACGGCCCACTGGAACTTATCAGTGGAGCGCTCTCGACTCACCACGGTCGTTGTCATGTCGCCGGAGACGGCACCTTTCTTTCCGTTCTCATCTGATGTGATCATGCTGACGGTGCCTACGGCCGATGACAATGGATCGTTGTCCATGTCGCTCTTCGAATTCCGCGGCGCGGTAGCATCTGCCTCCTGTGCGGTGAGGGAGGAGATGACTGGATCGTCGTTACTCTCCCCAATGCTGCATGAACTGATGGTGAGCGCGAGCGTCGCGGTTGCGGCGAGTGCTGTCAGTCGCCGGAGCGTGGAGGATATGCGGGGAGTCAGGGGATGTGCGGCTCTCATTTCTGTCCTCCGGTGATGCCGAAGATCCGATATGTGCTGCGGCAGGTCTGGTCTTGGTGATCTGAATCGACACCACAGCTGGTGTACAACGTATCGGTTGCGTTGAGAATGGCAACGACGGCACCGGGAGTCCTGACAGCCTTTGTGCGACTCTCGGGGTTGACGCCCTGAGGGGTGAGTGGCTGGGCTGGAGCGTTCTTGGTGTCGGTCAGTTTCTGGGATGGCTGATATGTGGAACCGGGTGTGATGGGGATGGTGGTACCGGGTGAGCCGTCGCCGGACCGAATGACGAGTGTTGCGGAGGCAGAGCCGTCGTCGGCTGGTGTCTCAACGATGCCAGTGCGTGCGCTGGCGAGGCTCCGATCCTGGGACACGGGAGTGACCGTACGGGTGACTGGGTCGAAGACTGTCGCTGCTCGTGAATCGTTTGGGGGGTAGGGGAGATTCGCATCCCGACTGATGACGGGATAGGTGACGATGCTGCCTGAGACGCGTGATGCCTCTGCGTTGATCCCCGAGGTCGCTCCTAAGGGGAAGGTGGTGGTGTCGGCGCCGTTGACCTTGGCCAGTGCGTCCAGGCTGATCGTTTCAGCCACAGGGTTACCCGAGGAATCAACCTCACCGGTGTAGCGGGCTGCCCACCCGTTGATGAAGACACTGAGTAGGTAATCGGTCCGGTCTGATTCAAAAGGGGGTTCAGACAGAACATGCTGAACCTCAACCTTGGCGCTAGGGTTGTTCTGTGGGCAGACCGTGATGTTCACCGCTGACTTCATTGAGTTGGATGAGGCGTCCTTGGTGGAGCGGTCCTCAGACATCCTCAGGAGGAATGAGGAGTGCCCGGCCGGACCGGAATAGGGAGCGTCAGCGCTCTCCGGGAGAGTCCACATCTGGGAACCGTCGGTCAGTGAGAAGGCGGTGTCGTCGTCGAGGACTGCGGAGTCGGTCAGCTGAAGATAGCCGCCGGAACCCTGATGCTCTACGACGATCCTGCCGGTCAGAGCATCGAAAACCAGGGTGATAGCAGCGTTTTCCCCTTGAGGAGACGCGATGAATGTGGGCAGCTGGACTCGGGCGGCCACGTACTTGCCGTCAGGGCTGGTGACCAGCTCGCCTCGGTCTGAGTTCCAGCCAGCGGGGGCGTAGGTCATGTGCTTGCGGTTGTAGCTCCACAGGACGCTGCCGTCCGTGGGGTTGAGCGCCATGATGCCGTCGTCGGTGAGGAGGATGGGACCGCCGGCGCCCGCAGCCGTGGTCAGCTCGGTGGAGGAGATCTCCTTGCTCCAGGAGGCCTTCGGCGCCAGCGACGTGGGCGGCGCCAGTGAGGAATCGGCGGGGGTGGTGGCCGTGACATGGTGGACCGGGTTGATGAGTACCCACGTTCCCGCGATCGCGGAACCAAGTGTCAGCGCAGGGGCGACGATCAGGGCCGCGAGGTAGGCGCGGGTACGGCGAGGTACCCGAATACGCTCGTGGCGGGGGAATCCCTTGTCGGTCTTCTCTCCGGTCTTGCGCTGGAGAGGAGCCCAGCGGCTCGGGTCATCGGGATCGCTGTTACCGACCGCCGTGGAGCGCATGCGCAGGTAGTGCAGCAGTGGGACGACGTTGAGGAAGAGCGTGGTTGAGAGCGCTGCTCCTGCCAGGGCCAGGAGGAACAGGACGGAGAACCCGGTCTCCTGGTAGGTGTCCCACCATGCCAGGGTCAGAGATGCTGACATCGTCGCGCCCAAGGCCGCCATGACCGTGATCATGACCGTCGTCAGGATGGGGCCCTTCTTCCCCCGTAAGGTGAGGCACGGCCAGACCAGCACCCCTCCGACGATCATGCAACTTGTCAGCACTGAGACTTTGCTCGGGATGAGGCTGCTGGGATCCTTGAGTTCTCGGCGCAGCATCAGTGCGGTTGCTGCGAGCACGATGGCGCCGAGGAGTCCGCCCCAGCGCAGGGCGCGCAGTGTCAGGGTGCCGTGCGGCGGGAAGGAGTCGCCCTCACTCCCACCTGCAGTCTCGCCCTCGCCGGTGTCCGTTGCGGCCTGGTCGGCCTCAGCGGCATCGTGGTCGGCGCTGGCCTCGGCTTCCCGCGTGTCCGGCTCCGTCGGGGCTTCGTCGCAGGAAGTGGCAGTACCTAGCTGGGTTTCGGGATCGATGCGGGGCTGATCGGTGCCGTTGTCGTCGGTGTCGGCGTCGGGCGTGGGAGGCATGAGCCTATTGTGGTGACCCTTCCGTGACTATGTCAGGCGTTTGCGCGGTATTCGTCCGGTTGAACGGACAAGGGAAGGAGCGCTCCGGACGGCTGATCTACTGGTTTTGCTTCGGTTGCTCCCAGCGCCGTCGGTCGGGGCATCCTGGTGTGCGCCTCAGTTGTTCGTGAACTGCTCGAGGTTCTCGGTGTGGCGGTGACCGTCGTCGGCGGCGCTGAGCCAGAAGACGGGCTTGCGCTCCCTTGAGTACTCCCCGGTGGTGACGTCCTGGTAGACGACCAGTCCGAGGCCGTTCGGCACGCTGCGTTCGTCCACGGTCATGTCGGTGGTGTCCGTGGACTGGCCGGTGTCGATGTGGACGAGCTGTTTCGGGAGCATCCGGAGCTTCTGGCGTGCGTCCTTAGTTGCGTCATTGTTGTCCGAAGACGCATGCATTGTGTGGACAAGACTGGTGGCCGCTTTCAGTCCCGGTACTGACTCACCCATCCTCCTGGATGAACAGCCGTGACTCCGGGCAGGGTGGCGATAGTGTGTCCATCGGTACTGCGCTGGGTCACGGTGTACGGGGCGCAATCCAACGTGCACTCGTAGGGCGGCAGGTCCGGAGCCAGAATGAGGTCCTTCCCCGAGGCGCCGATGAGCCACTGGTCGGTGGAGAATGAGGATTCCTGAGTGCCGGAGCTCGTGATCGGGAACACGCGGATGGTTCCCTTGCCGGAGCCGGCCGGGAAGTAGTTCTGGGCGGTCTCGACGGCGAGGGCGCTGTTGGTGAGGGCCTGCCCCAGGATGATCCCGGAGACCTTGGCGGTTCGGACAGCCTTGCCGGTCTGCGTGTCGAGGACGATGACGTGCGTGTGTCGGTCGGTCGCCGGTACTCCTCTTTTTTGCGACTCATCAGGTGTCAGGACCAGGGACAGGTGACGGCCGTCCGGGCTGACGATCATGTCGCCAGCATGTGACTGGCTCGCTGTGCGGTCGTATCCGTGTTTCGAATCCGAGATGCTGTTCGGCATCTGGCGGTCGGCGGCTGATGGCTAATGGACACCGCCCACTGGAACTGATCGGTTGAGGGATCCCGACTGACGATCCTGGTGACGTCCACATCCGGTTTCTTGGTGGCTGTGCCAGTGCTGTAGCTGGTGCTGATGAAGAGTTTCCCTGCTTTGGTGGGCAGTGTCCTCAGCGAAGCATCATGCAGCTCCTGCGCCGAAACACCCTGCTTGAGGTCCTCCACGGACTGGGAGGAGAGAGACGTGAGCGCCGGCTCTTGACCGTGTGCGCCTACGTTGCACGAGGCTATCGAGAGGGCCAAGGAGGCGGATGCGGCCACCGCCATCATGCGGCGAGACGGAGTGCGGTCATAATGGCCTGGAGTAAAGAAGGTTCTCATTTCTGCTCCCCCATGATTCCGTACATCCGATATGTGTGCGGGCATCGTTTGCTCTCGTCATACTTCCCGCGGGTGCAGTCACTTTCGACGTCGTCGGTCGCCTTGAAGATGGCGATGACAGCGCCGGGAGCTCTCATCACTTGCGCTCGTTCGGCGGCGTCGTCTCGAGTGCTGCTCGCCAGGAGAGTGGGAGGGAGATCGGTGGAGCCAGGGGCGATGGGGATCGTGGTTCCGGTGGATCCATCGCCGGGACGAACACTGATGGCCGCCGACAGTGAGCCATCATCCGCTGGTATCTCAACGATCTTCGGTGGTGAGCCCGCGAAGCCCGGGTACTGATCGAGCGAGGTGACAATGAGGGTGGATGGGTCGAACACCTTTGCCACGCGTGGCTCCCTCGGGAAATCTTGTGAACTGCTATCCGAACTGATGGGGGAGAAAGTGACGATGCTTCCAGACCTCAATGACGCGGCCTCGCTGATCCCAGAGGTGGCCCCCAGGGGGACGGTCCTCGTGTCGGCGTGGTCGACCTTGGCCAGTGCGTCCAGGCTGATCGCCTCGGCCACAGGGTTACCCGACGAATCGAGCTCGCCGGTGTAGCGCGCAGCCCACCCTCGAATGAAATTGACTAGGTTGGTGGGGTCATCGGGGTAATCGGGAGGATTGGCAAGCACATCCTGGACCTCTACGGCGGCAGAAAGGTTCTCCTGTGGAGTGACGCGAAGGGTGATCGTTGACTTGTAGGACTGGGGAGAATTGTCATCACGTTGATCCTCGCCGTACTGGTCCAGGATGAACGATGCATGCCCAGCAGTTCCGGAGTAATCGACGCGGTCACCATCAGAAAGAGTCCAGAGCTTCTTCCCATCGGTCAGGGAGAAGGCGCTGTTACCGTCGAGGACCGCGGAGTCTGTCAGCTGAAGTGGGCCGCCGGTGCTCAGATTCTTGAAGACGATCCTGCCGGTCAGAGCATCGAAAACCAAGGTGTCGCCGGTGGATTCTACGAACTTGGGTGACAGAACTCTCAGTGCGACATACTTTCCGTTCGGGCTGGAGACCAGTGGGGCGGTGGTGTTGGTGAAGGCAAGAAAGTCGTGATCGAAGTTGGCGTGCTTGCGCTCATAGCTCCACAAGGCGCTGCCGTCCTTGGGGTTGAGCGCCATGATGCCATCGTCGGTGAGGAGGATGGGACCGCCGGCGCCCGCAGTGGTGGTCAGCTCGGTGGAGGAGATCTCCTTGCTCCAGGAGCCTTCGGCGCCAGTGACGTGGGCGGCTCCAGTGAGGAATCGGCGGGGGGTGTGGCCGTGACATGGTGAACTGGGTTGATGAGTACCCATGTTCCCGCGACGGCGGAACCGAGCGTCAGCGCAGGGGCAACGACCAGAGCCGCAAGACAGGCGCGGGTGCGGCGAGGTACCCGAATGCTCTCGTAGCGGGGGAGTCCCTTATCGGTCTTCTCTCCGGTCTTGCGTCGGAGGTGGCCCCAGCGGCTCGGGTCATCGTCATCGCCGAGACCTACCGCGGTGCTACGCAGGTAGTGCAGCAGTGGACCGGCGCTCAGGAAGAGCGCGGCTGAGAGCGCTGCTCCTGCCAGGGCCAGGAGGAACAGGACGGAGAACCCGGTCTCCTGGTAGGTACTCCACCACGCCAGTGTTAGGGATGCTGAGGTCATCACGCCCAGGGCCATCATGATCGTGGTCATGATCGTCACCAGGACGGGGCGCTTCTTGTCCCTCAAAGTTGATGAACGGCCAGGCCAGCGCCCCTCCGACGATCATGCAAGTCGTCAGTGCGGAGACCTTGTCCGGGATGAGGCTGCCAGCGCCAATGAGCCCCCGGCGCAGCACCAGTGCGGTCAACCCGAACACGACGACGCCGAGGAGTCCGCCCCACCGCAGGGCTCGCAGGGTGAGGGCGCCGTGCGGCGGGAAGGACTCGCCCTCGCCCTCTTCGTTCTCTCCCTCGCCGGTGTCCGTTGCGGCTTGGTCGGCCTCAGCGGCATCGTGGTCGGCGCTGGCCTCGGCTTCCCCCGTGTCCGGCTCCGTCGGAGCTTCGTCGCAGGAAGTGGCAGTACCTAGCTGGGTTTCGGGATCCGTGCTGGGCTGATCGGTGCCGTTGTCGTCGGCGTCGGGCGTGGGAGGCATGAGCCTATTGTGGTGACCCATCCGTGACGATGTCAGGTGTTTGCGCGGTATTCGCCCGGTTGAACGGACAAGGGAAGGAGCGATCCAGAGGGCTGGGCTACTGGTGCTGCCTCGGTCGCTCCCAATGCTTCAGGTCGGGCGCGGTGACGCCATCAATAGTGCCGAGCTTTCGCCCCCGGGTATCGACGCGGGTGAGCGTCACCGGCATCTCGTCGCGCCGTTCGGCGGCCAGCGATTGAGGGGACAGGAGCAGGGCGCCGTCGTCGATCCCGGTGAGCCACTGGTCGGTGGCGAAGGATGCTGGAGCGGCGGACGTGTCGGTCAGGGAGTAGACGGTGACCGTCCCCCTTCCCGTCCCCGGCCGGGTAGTAGGCCCGGGCGGTCTCCACGGCCAGGGCGTCGTTGGTCAGCACCTGCCCCAGGATGAGCCCCGAGACCTCCACGGTGCGGACCGTCTCCCCGGTGGCGGCATCGAGGACGAGGACGTGGGTGCGCTGAGCGGCGACGTCGAGCGGGTTGCGGTTGTCGTCCGAGTCGTGAATCACGGGCCTCATCTGCGGTGGACGCAGGACGAGCGAGACATAGCGGCCATCGGGGCTGACAACGGCGTAGCCGGCCGGCCGCCACGCGAGGAGATCGTGGGCAACGTCCTGGGCAGAGCTGCCGTCGTCGTCGAGCCAGTCGACGACGGCCGGCGTGATCTCACGCGCCCACAGCACCGAGCCGTCGGCGCCGCGGTACCTGGCGACGATGGAGCTGTTCGCCCCCGACCGGTCCTGTCTGCCGCGTTGCGCCTTCTCCTTCTCCGTCAGCTCTGGGGCGGAGACGTGGAGGAAGTCCTCGCCGACGGGTGTGGAGTAGTAGTCGGTGCTGGTGGGAGTCTCCGAGATGCGCTCCTTGACCTGCGAGGCGCTTAGGGCGGTGGTCTCCACCTGCTGCAGCCGCGAGGGGCTCGGGCTGCAGGCGCTCATGGCCCCCGCGAACAGGACAGCCGCAGCCAGGGCCGAGCCGACGATCCGCCGGTGACGGAGGTGAGGGCGTGTGTAGGTCATGACGAGACTCCTGAGATGCCGAAGATGCGGAAGGAATGGGACCCCTTGTCCGGGCCAGTGGCCATGATGACGAGGGTCGTTCCCGGCGTGCTCAGGGTGGTGAGCAGCGGATTCGACGACGGCGAAGGAGCCTCGATGGTCCACACGTGCCGAGTCCCGGGTGGGTAGTAGGTGGAGCCTGCGGGGACGTCCACCGTCGTTGGGGTGCGCTCCCCGCTGCTGACGCTCAGGACGCCGCCACTGCCGGACTCGGCGCGGGCGAGGCCGGCGTAGGACAGGACCCCGGCCTCCTGAGCGGAGTGGGAGACGGTTCGGGTCTGGGGGTCGAAGATCGCGGCGACGGTTGTGCCGCCCTCGAGCTCCTGGGGAGATGTCGGCATGCTGCCGGCTCCGTTACCCACGGTCCGTTGAGGCAGCGTCGTCAGCGTGCCCGTGGCGTGGGAGGCCATGGTGTTGGCTCCGGAGGTCAGGCCCAGGTCGTAGGTGGTCGTGTCGGCGCCGGCGACGCCGGCCATGGCGTCCAGGTTGACGGCCTGCGCCGCCCAACCCGTGGGGGAGGTTTTGAAGTCGATCGGTCGAGGAGTCTCAGTGAAGGCGGCCACCCACCCGCCGACGGCGAGAGGACTGCCCCGGCCGTCGGTGAGGAGTGGGGCGCTCTCACGGCGTACCGAGGGGGCGGTGTCGGGCATGAGTGTGTAGTTCCGTACAGTCCGTCCCTGGACTCCCTCCCATCGGGGCGTCGTTGCGTGCCGCGCAGGAGGAAGGAGGAGTGACCTGCCGTGCCCGAGTAGGGCCAGGTATCAGGTGACACGGAGACGTCCTCGGCATCGATGGACCACAGTCGGGAGCCGTCGGTGAGCGAGTAGCCGGTGGTGCCGTTGAGCAGGACGGAGTCGGTGATCTGGAGGACGTCTCCCTGCATTAAGCCCTCGTAGGTGACGCGCCCGGTCACTGTATCGAGGACGACCACCAAAGGCTCGACGCTCATACCCTCTGGCTCCTCGCCGTCGGTGGAATCGAGGGTCACCGCGAGGTGACGGCGGTCCGGGGCTCGGGTGGCAGCGGATGAAGCGCGCGTGCTTGCGCGGATAGGTCCACCGGGTCGAGCCGTCGGCGGGATTGAGGCCGACGACGCCGTCGCTGCTCAGGACGACCGGCCCGGCAGCACCGGCCACCACCTCCGCCATGTTGTGAATGTCCTGCGACCAGGCCGCCGTCGAGGCGAAGGACCGGGGCAGTGCCGGAAGCGCAGAGGTGTCGATACTCGCAGCGGTCGACGGCGTGACCCGGCTCGCGATCAGGTGCGGGGCCGTGGCCGCTGTCCCGAGGGCGAGCGGTGGAACGACGATGAGAATGACCGCGCCGAGGACGGAGCGCCACGAGGGCCGGGGCAGCCGGATCCTCCGCAGGCGATGCAGTCGCTCTGGAAAGCGCCGTTTCCTCGGCGGCGGGAAATAGGTGGCCCGGGTGGCACGAACCAGGAGATCGGTAGCCGCCAGCAGGCCCAGGCCCAGCGCCCCCACCGCCAGCGTGAGCAGCTGGTTGATACTGACCGAGGTGCTGCGCAGCTGGGCGTGCCATAGGCGAAGAATGACGATGGCGAAGCCGCCCGAGAACATCAGGAGACACAGCGGTTGGAAGAGCACCGTTTTCTTAACAAGCGCTCGCGGTGAGCTGGGATAGCTCTTTAAGGTAAAACGCGCGGTCTCTCTCCACTTGAAGTAGCCGGCGATCCATATGAGCGCGGCCAGGCCGCCGACGAAGCCCCCGGCCGCCTTCATCGTGTGACCGGGATCCCTCAGCCCACTCTGGTAAGCGAGGAACAGCACGGTCATCGCCCCGACCGCCAGGAGCCAGCCGAGGCGCAGAGCCCGCAGAGCCCGCAACGTCGTGAGGACGCGTGGCGGAGGAGGGGGGCGCCGATCCGTCCGGGGTTTCGGAGGCCTCTGGGGCATCCTCGGTGCCTGGCCCTGACGACTCAGCCGACTCCGGGCGCTCTGAGGACCCAGCGGGCTGAGCGGCTTCTTCGGTCTCCGCGGTCTTCGCGGACTCGGCGGGCCCAGGGGACTGGGCGTCCTGGGACTGGTTACTGTGTTGATCGGTCATCGTGGTGTCTTCCGGGCCGCTACTTGCTGGTGAACTGCTCGAGGTTCTCGGTGTGGGGGTGGCCGTCGTCGTCGGCGCTGAGCCAGAACTGCTGGGTGTTGCCGTTGCCGTCGGTGGCCTTCTGGCTGATGAGCAGCCCGGGGCCGGTGGGGACGCTGACCGATTCGGCCTTTCCTCCCGTGAGGTCGTGCGTGCTTCCCGAGTTCAGGTCGACGATCTGGGTGGGCAGGGCGTTCCAGGCGGCTCGCGTCTGGTCATCGTCCTTTCCGACAGTGCTGGGGGCGAGTGCGGCCGCAGCGGTCGGATCACGGAAGCGTTGAAGCCACCCGCCGGGGTAGATCTGGTTGACGCCGGTGATGGTTCTGCGCACTTTGCCGTCCGTACCCATCTGGGTCACCGTGAACGGGCGGAACCGGGTGCTCCAGTCGTTGCCGGCGGTGGGGGAGTACGGGGACAGGAGGAGCGAGTCCCGGGAGGCGCCGATCAGCCAGTGGTCGCTGGAGATGGTCGATGGCTTGCCCGCAAGGTTGCTCAGCGGGTAGACGGAGATGACTCCCCGACCCTCGGCTCCCGGGTAGTAGTTCTGGGCGGTCTGGATGGCCAGGCTGTCATTGGTGAGGACCCGCCCCAGGATCAGTCCGGAGACCTCCACCGAGCCCTCGAGCTTGCCCGTCTCGGCGCTGAGGACGACGACGTAGGTGCGCTGGGCCGAGAAGTCGTTGTCCTGAGCCGTCTGGTGCGTTTGGAGAACGAGTGAGATGTGCTGCCCGTCGGGACTGACGACGCCCACGCCGGAGGACTCCTGCTTGAGAAGATGGAATGTGTTCTTTTGAGTGGTTGACCAGTCATCACTGCTGGACTCGTACTCGTGATCGAATACCGCAGGTTTGATGCGGCTGGCCCACTGCATGCCCTTGATATCCGGTTTGTACCCCGTGCTACCCGGTTTGTAGCTGGTGACGACTCCTGCGCGTTCCAACTTGGCACCGGATGCGACCTGCGAGTTGTCCACCCTGACGGTCCCATAGCGGGTAGGCAGGTCGCCAACGTCAATGACGTCGAAGTGGTTCCGCTCGGACTCCACCTGATCTGCACTGAGCGAGGTGACGGAGACTCCCGCCGACGGCGTGGTCGCCGCGGTCTTCGGGGCCGAGGAGCCGCAGCCGGACAGTGGTAGTGAGATCAGGAGCGCTGCCACCAGAACCCGAGTTGCGCGACTCGCCGCCGAACCAGTGAGGTGACGGGGCATCGAGGGCATGGGGGCGGGCATAGGGTTGGGCTTCGTCGCGTGTGTCGTGTGGCGCATCATCGGGCTTCTCCTCCCACGGCGTAGATGCGAGAGGTGCCGGAATACCGCGTGCCTGTCCGAACCATGATGATGGTGACGCCGGGAGTACTGATGGCGCTCACTAGATTCTCTTCCGGCCTCACGTCGGCGAGTGCCAGATCCTTGAGCTGAGGGTTGTAGAGCTTGTCTCCCGGCGGAGCGAATGTTGTCCCTGGCGCCAGGGGGATTGATGCGCCTGATGACCCGTCTGCGGGCTTGATGGTGATCCGTCCCTCGACGGCTTCACCCACGGCGGCCTGGGTGATGCCGACGGAGGCGGCGGCGAGTCCCGGCGTCTGTGCCGCCGTCGTCACCGCCAGGGTCCGAGGGTTGAAGACGGAGCCGACAGTGCCGGAGGCCTCCCACAGGTGAAGCTCTAAGTCCACGTCATCCTTTGGCTTCTCCTCTGGGAGGGGCGGGAAGGTCACGAGAGTCTGCGATTTCCTGGAGGCGACCGAGTTGACCTCGGAGGTCATGCCGAGATCGTAGGCCCGAGTATCTGCTCCGGGGACACCGGCCAGGCCGTCGAGGCTGACAGCTTGGACCTCCTTATCCTGTAGGCCCTTCTCGGACCATGACGGCTTGACCTGTTTCCCGCCGGGTTTGTCGACGACTGCCCAGCCGTCGATGACGACGGGGCCGTGGTCGACGTTCGACCCGCGGGTGGTCTGAGGGGATGACCGGGGGGGTGAGGTCAGGAAGCTCATGCGTGGTGGTGGGATCCTTCTGGGATACGACGACGTCGTGGTCCCCCGAGGGGAGACTGAGGACGAAGGCCGAGTGACCGGCTGCGCCGGCGTATGCGGCCTGAGCGGATTCGGCTCCTGAGGCGCCGTCAACGGTGAGCTTTCGAAGGTCCCACATGGTCGACCGGTCCTTCAGCGAGTAGGCGGTGGTGCCGTAGAGGACTGCCGAGTCGGTCATCTGGAGGGTACTGTCGCCGCGCCAGTCGAAAACCGTGGCTCCGGTGATGGTGTCCAGGACGACGGTGGCCTTTGGCGTCGAGGAGTCGAGCTCTCCGTCAGTGTTGGTCAAGGATGTGTAGATGGTCGGCTCATCGAATCTCAACGCCATGTAGCGGCCATCGGGGCTGTGGATGACGTCTGTCGCTGTTGAGCCCTTCCGCTGGTAGCTCCACCGGTTGGAGCCGTCGCGAGGGTCGAGCCCGATGGCCCCGTCGGGCGTGAGAACAATGGGGCCGGCGGCACCGGCGACCACGTTCTGTCCGCGTGCCAGGTTCTTGGTCCACATTGGTTTCGAGGTGAAGCCTGCGGGGTACGTCGACAGCTGGTCGGTGCTCATGGACGGGCCCGTGGCTTGTGCGATGGTCGGTCGGTGGGATGCTGTCGGGTGGCCGATGTAGGGGACGGTGAAGGACACGACGAGAGCCACGACGGGAACGAGGGCGAGCAGGGCGCGAGGACTGCGGGTCCGCAGGGTTGAACGCCATGGTTGCTCGCGCATCTCATGGCGCAGATCGAGCAGCCGTGATGAGATCGGGGTGGATTCGTACAGCGATGTGCTGGCATAAGGCTCGAACAGAGCGCGCGAGGCCCGCAGAAGAATGTCAGTCGACAGCAGGAGGCCGAAGGCGACGATCCCCGTGGAGTAGGCCAGGACCTCGCCGAGGTTGACCGTATAGGTGGAGAGGACGGACCTCCAGAGCCGGGCAACCGGGATGGCGGCGTACGCGGCCGAGGCCAGGACCAGGACAGCCGGCAGGAGCATGAGTGCTGTTCGGACCGCGGTCAGAATCCTGCTGCGTGTGCTGGGGGTGCCAAGTCGCGGCTCGGGCCAGAGGGCGACGCCGCACACCCACAGGAACGCGCTCAGCGCCAGCCCCTTCCAGGACAGCAGGGGGAGCTTGAGCGTCACCTTGGCGATCCCGCTGCCGCAGATGACGTAGAGGGCGGCCGCGGCCACCATGCCGAGGAGACATCCGAAACGCAGTGATCTCAGGCCCGCCACGATACGCTGATGCCGGCGTCTGCGACGGTCGAGGGCCGTATCGTCCTGGTCGGCGCTGCGGCCGGAAGCGCAGGGGGGAGTCGCCGATGGGTGTCTCGACGTCGGCGGTAGGCGGCATGGCGTTGGGGTCCTTTGTTGCGGGCGGTCGGGCGTTACTTCGTGGAGAACTGCTCGAGGTTCTCGGTGTGGGGGTGGCCGTCGTCGGCGGCGCTGAGCCAGGAGACCGGCACGGACGGCGAGCTCTGCTTGTCGGGATCGGTTCTCCTCGTCACGAGAAGCCCTGGACCAGTGGACAGCCCTGTCTCCTCGGCCTGGTCGCCGTTGAGGTCGGTGGCGGCACCGGTGTCGACGTCGACCACCTCCCGTGCTGCCTGCGCAGACGCCTCGCCGTCCGGGGCGGGCTCCTTGTACCTCTCGACCCAGCCGCCACGGTAGACCCTGTCTGCATGTGTGATGGTGCCGAGCTTCTGGCCGCCGGTGCTGATGCGCGTCAGGGTGAAGGGGCCGCAGGGGCTGCTGCACATTCCGGGGTAAAGCGGCTGCGGTGACAGGAGCAGTGAGTCCTGCCCGGCTCCCACAAGCCACTGATCGGTGGGAGTCGTGGTGGGGGAGGAGGTTCCATTAAGCGGGAAGGCGGTGATGGTGCCTTTGCCCTCCCCAGCGGGAAAGTAGGCACGAGCGGTCTCGACGACGAGGTGATCGTTGGTGAGGGCTTGCGCCAGGATGAAACCGGAGACCTCCCGGGTGAGGACGGTCTTCCCGGTCCTGGCATCAAGAACGACGACGTAACCGCGTTGCTGCGAAGCCAGTTCCACAGTGCTCGACTGATCGGTGAGCTGCGGCTCGTCCTCCTGTTTCCGAGTCACCTGTAACGCGAGGGAGACGTAGTTCCCATGGGGGCTCACAACGAGTGCGCCGACAGCTGTCGACATCAGCCGCCTGGTCGGGTTGTGGTCTGAATAGCTCGGCCACGAGATGCTGTTGTCAGGGGCGTTGGTCAGGCTGATGTCGAGAGCCCATTGAGGTGTGTGCTCTGTGGAGTTGATGCTTGCAACCGTGAGGATGTTGTCTTTCAGGGCTGTTGAAACATGCGTCCCGCCGTTGGTGGGGGTGGATGGCATATCGAGCTCATCGACGTTTCAGGGTGCGCGAGGTGATCGCGAGAGACTCGTGAGCGAGGTGCGAGCTGCGAGGGGTGCAGGCAGTCAAGGACACCGTCAGGGTGACGGCGATGGCGCACAGTGCGATGAAGAACGTGTGTGGTGTGGCGCCGAAAGGAGGTATGAAAGTGAGCGTGTTGCGAGGGTGCTTGTGCATTATTGCCCTCCCGTGATGCCGTAGATCCTGAAGTAATGTGACCTGTCATCCCAGGACGGTGCTGTGTCCAGGAGGATGAGAGTTGCTCCCGGTGTGCTCTGCGCTGAGAGGTGGGTGGAATTGGTGTGAGCAACCTCTAGGTCGTTGAGTTTTGCGTTGGAAACTGTCTGTGCTCGGTGGGTAAAATGTCGTCCCAGGGGTGATGGGGAGGGAAGCGGAGTGGCCGTCGGGGGTACGGGCGGTGATCTGGCCTCCGGGGTTTGTCTCTGTTGCCCGAGAGGTGATGCCGACGGCGATACCGGAGATTCCTGCCGATTCGCGAGCGGGTTTCACTGCCTTGCTGTGCGGGTCGAAGACCTGCCCGACTGACGGCGCCCCGTCCCAGGATCTATCGTTGTCGGGGAGCCCTTCGGTCTTCTTGGTGGGTGGGTTTGATGGGAACAAAGCCAGTGTTCCTGACGCACGAGACGCGGTAGTGTTGACTCCCAGCGTGACGCCCAGGTCGTATGTCTGAGTGTCTGCTCCGGTGACCTTGGCTAGGCCATCGAGGCTTGCGGCGTGGGCGTGCCCCGGGTGGATCGCACTTTGCGTTCTTGACTCGCGTTCGGAGGTGAAATAGCCGACCCAACCGTCAATGATGACTGGGTATCCTGACCTGTTTGTGAGGAAATCCGGGGCAGGAGTGATTTGGTCGGGGTGCGCCTGCGGGATGAGGGACAGACTCCGGTCCTTGGCGCTCTCGATGAGAAAGGATGCGTGCCTGGCCGTACCGATGTAGGTGCCCGGATCGAGGCCCAGTCCCCGAATCCTGGCGCTCCGGAAGTCCCAGAGCTTGGTGTCCTTGTCCAGTGAGTAGACGGTTGTGTCATCGAGCAGGGCGCTGTCCGTGAGCTGGAACGCCCCTCCTGCGCTGACGTGCTCGTGAGTCACTTTGCCGGTGACGGAGTCGAGTACCAGGGAGACGTAAGTCTGGACGTCCTGGCGGTCCGGGCTGCCGTGATTCTGTTTCCCGCCGTTGATGATGAAACCTGGGCCGCTCAGGCGCAGGGCGATATGGCGGTGGTCGGGGCTGGTGATGAGGTAGGTGTCGCCCAAGGATTGCGTGGCACGATCCGAAACCAGTGCGGAGTACACGGCGCCATCACGCTGGTACGTCCAGCGAACGGATCCGTCTTTCGGGTTGAGCCCCATGAGGCCGGTGGTGGTCAGGACCACGGGGCCCGCGGCGCCCCCGACGACGTCGAGCATCCCGTCGACGTCCTTGCTCCAGGCGGCTTGAGAGCCGAGAGTAGAGGGGAGCGACGGCAGCTGCGAGTCGCTGATGGGCGCTGCGGTCGTGTGGCGCACGGGAGTGGTCCAACGGTAGTGCGGGACTGCCGCTATGCCCGTCAGGACAATAGATGGTAGAAGGATCAGAGCGCCGGTGGCAGCAACCGTGCGCCGGCTGAGCGCCACGGGCCTGAGCGCCGGAACCCAACGGCGCCGGCCACGGCCTGGATTGTCGGGGACTGATTCACGAGGGCGACATGCTCGGATCCCACGGAGAACGGCGTCGCATGTCGCCAACAATCCGGCGGCGGCCAGACCGAGGGCCACGGCCAGCAGCTCGCCGACATGAAAACCGGTGTCCAGGACCTCGCGCCACAGCAGGATGACCCGCCAGACGGCGTAGCCCGCGCAGCCCGCGATGCCTGCCGGCAGGAGGATGAGGGGGAGCTTCGGCGGCTTGGAGGTGCCGACGTTCTGCTCCGCCCACTCACTGAAGCTCTTGGTGCAGATGGCGGCGCAGGCGGCCCAGAGCCCGATGGCGATGAGAACCGGATACTGGCACTGCTTGCGCAATGGAGTGAACAGGTGGGACAGGCCGACATCCCACAGGAAGTACAGCCCGACGGCCGTGGCCGACGCGAGCAGGAAACCGATCCGAAGCGTGCTCAGAATGCTGGTGAGGCGCTTGGACCATCCGCGACGGCGCTGACCAGAAGGGGCCTTCGCGGCGGCGCCGGTGTCAGCACCGGATGGGGACTCGGCGGTAGGCGGCATGGCGTGAGGGTCCTTCGGTGGGGGGCCGGATGGGCGTTACTTGGTGGAGAACTGCTCGAGGTTCTCGGTGTGGCGGTGGCCGTCGTCGGCGGCGCTGAGCCAGAACTGCGGGGTGGAGGTGGTCTCGCGGTTCTGGCCCTCACCGGTGGTGGTCTCCCGGGAGACGAGGAGCCCTGCAGCAGTCGGCAACGCGACCTCCTCCACCTTGAGTCCCGCCACGTCGGTGGTGACGCCGGAGTCAAGGTGGACCAGCTCAGTGGGGACGGCCCGAGGAGGGCCGAGGCGCTGTCCTTCGGGGGCGGTGTGCCGGCGTCCCTGACGCGTTCGACCCATCCGCCCCGGTAGACGCCGGTCACGCCAGCGATTGTTCCGACGACGTCGCCGCCCTTGCTCAGGCGGGTGAGAGGCTGAGTGCCGTAACGCCCTTGGCTCATGTTGGACGGCGCCAGCAGCAGGGAGTCCTGGGTGGCCCCGACGAGCCACTTGTCGGTGGGGATCGTGGTCGCCTTGGCCGTCGGCTTGGCCAGGGAGTACGTGGTGATGGTCCCGTGCCCGTTGCCGCCGGGGTAGTAGGCCTGGGAGGTCTCCACGGCCAGGGTGTCATTGGTGAGCACCTGGCCCAGGATCAGCCCCTTGACCTCATCGGTGCGGACAGTCCTTCCGGTCTCTGTCTCGATGACGACGACGTAGGCTCGCTGTTCTGCGATGGTGAAGTCCCTCGTCCTCTTGTCGCCCGGAAGCCTGTTATCGCTCGTCGCGTTGGAGGGGAGGAGAATGAAGGAGGCGTAGTGAGTATCCGGGCTGACAACTGCATAACCACTGGTTGAGGTGAAGAGGAGGCGAACTGCTGCGCTTTGGGGAGTCATGGTCTCGCTCGTGCACACGCCAGAAATCCTGGGAGTGGTTTTCTTGGCCCAGACGATATCGCCCTGGTTGTCATGCTTCACCAGCGCTGAAGGGGCGTCTATGTCGCAGGTGATGTCGAGATGGAGGGGGCCGCTCCTGGTCGGCAGGGGAGAGACGGCTCCTGGGCGGCTGTCGTCGATCTTGATTGCCCTCGCCTCCTCGGCGCTCATGGGCTGAGCGCTGGCTTTCCGGAGTCGTCCGGGGTGCCGTCCGTGGGGCGGCATGCAGTCAGGGAGGACAGCGTGAGGGCGAGCGCTACCAGTGCGGTGAAGCGACATCGGGGACGTTGTGAGTAACGACTGCCCCTTATGTGCCGATGTTCGGTGATTCTCATGTTGTTGCACCCTCCGTGAGGCCGAAAAGGCGATAGGTGTGGGGGTGGTCGTTGGGTTGCGCCGTGGGGTTGAGGATGATGATGTTGGCGCCTGGGGCGTGAAGCGCGGACACCTCCGAGGAATCGTCGAGCGCGATGGCGATATCCTTCATGTCGGGGTTGTATTCGTCTGATCCCGGTGGGTGGAAAATGCTCCCCGGTGAGATGGGGAAGGAGACCTCCTCTCCGTGGCCCATGGGGGCGACTCGCACTCTTGCCTCGAGGCTGTCGGGTGTGCTCGTAGGTGATACCCCAACCGCTCGGATGAGTCCTGAGGGCTGGTCCATGGGCAGGAGCTTCTGCGTTGAGGGATCGAAGACCGCTGAGACTGTACGAGGTTCCTCCCAGGAACCGAAAGAGTGTTCTGTGAGGGTTTTTTGTGCCGACGATGAGGGTGTTCCTGGAAGCGTGACGATCTTTCCTGTGGTTATTGATGCAGTGTCGTTGATGCCCGCACTTCTCCCCAGGTCATGTCTTTGCTGCTGAGAGCCTTCTTCGGAGACTAGGGAGTCCAGGGTGACGGCTTGCATCTCCCAGCCCTGATGGAAGGAACCGTTGGCGCTCGTCGGGGCTCCGTCGCGATAGACCACCGTCCAGCCATCAATGCAGATGGCATTCGGATACTCTGTCGTCAGCACTGATGGGGGAGAGGTGTGGACCTGCTCGGGATTGTCCTGTGAAACAAGGGATAGGCGGCCGTACTGTGGGTTGCGGTCGCCTTGACCGCTTTCGCTGTCGGCGTCGGCATTGACGATGAAGGTCGAGTGTCCCGCTGTTCCTGAGTATTTCATCCCCTGACTGAAGGGGGTCGAGCCATGTTCATCAAAATCCCATGTCTCGGTGTCGCTGTCAATGGTGTAGATCTTGCTCCCGTCCATGATGGCGGAGTCCGTGATCTGAAGGACGCCATCATCGGAGAGATGGTCAATGGCCACCTGTCCGGTGACGGTGTCCAAGACGATTGTGATTGCCGACTGGTCAATGTCTCGTACGTCTCCTGTCTGCTCTGGGCCGGCCAGGCGGAAGGCGACGTAACGATGGTTGGGGCTGACAGTCAGCGTCCGATGGAATCTGTTGCCTATGAAATTCGGGAGGCGATTGAAAGTCTCAAGGTACGTTGAGCCCGGGCGCTCGTAGCTCCACAGGACGCTGCCGTCTGTGGGCTTGAGTCCCGTGATGCCGTCGGCTGTGTGGATGACGGGGCCGGCGGCTCCCGCCACGATGTCGAGGACGTTGTCGATGTCCTTGACCCAGGCGGGCTTGCCGGCCAGGGAGGTGGGGTGGGCGGGAAGGTTCTCGGCGGCTGATGGTGCAGCCGGCTTCTGGATCACCCTCTTGGGTCGGCTCAGGGGAAGGGCGGCGGCCCCGGCGAGGATGACAGAGGGGGCCAGCACCAGAGTGGCGCGTGCGAGCGTCCGACGTCGCGGGCCCTCGGGGCGTTGAACCGGCCTTCTAGGCCGCCGGAGGCGTGTCCACCATGTCCGCCGGTAGAGTTCCGGAGGCAGTACGGCGGCCCGGATCGTGCGAATGAGAATGTCGGTGATGCTCAGAAGTGCCAGTCCCACTGCGCCCACGGCGATGGCGACGAGTTCCACGGCGTTGATTCCGGTGTGGGAGAGCACGGAGGACCACGTCGACAGGCACTCCCATGTCATCCAAGCGGCGAACACTGCGATCCCACTCATCGCCAGGACGGCGACCGCCGTGCGTATGACGGTGATGCGGGAGCCGTGGGCTGGGTCGCGGAACCGCGAGGGCAGGGGGCGGAGAATAATGGTCATGAACCAGAATGCTGCGATCACGGCGGGAGGCGTGCTCCACAAGGTGAAGGTGTAAACGCCGCTCGGCCAGGCGAAGAAGAGCACGACGGCTCCGATGACACTGAGCAGCGCCCCGGTTCTCATCGCCGGCAGGACGTGCAGGAGACGTTGCGTGATACCGGCCGCCCCTCGCCCGGTCTCCCGCGCTTCGGTGTCAGAGGCCTGGCCGGTGGACGTGTCGATGGGGTCAGTCGATGCCGTGTTGTCGCGACCGGCGTCGGCGGGAGAAGTCACGGGAGGCATGGCCCCCATTGTGATGGGCAGATACGAATCGTGCGGCAGAATTCGTGAGGCAGTTCGTCCTGCGCCTCTTGGGTGCACCCATGCCGTCTCTGCCGTCGCGGTCGTACCTTGGGCCTCGCGTTCAGGGGCAAAGGGTGTGAACGCGAGACCTACCCGACGACCGCGACCGATGGAGGCTGGCCGCGAGGCAGGACTGGGCCTGTGCAAGCGAACCAGGGCTGAGTCGACCCGGCTCAAGGCCTACTCACGCCTACCGCGAACAGGGGCATGGCCAAGGCATCCGGCTGGTTAGCCTTGTCAGCACGTGCTCTCAGCGCCATCTCTCCGCGGCGCTGCGACATCCCTCGCCACCACCGGACGAGCGGTCCCGCACGGAGCACGTGCCGAGGAGGAATTACTGATGTTTGAACGCTTTACCGACCGTGCCCGCCGCGTCGTCGTGCTCGCGCAGGACGAGGCGCGGGCTCTGAACCACAACTACATCGGCACCGAGCACCTCCTCCTCGGCCTCATTCACGAGGGCGAGGGGGTGGCCGCCAAGGCGCTGGAGTCGATGGACATCTCCCTGGACGCCGTGCGCAGCCAGGTCATCGAGATCATCGGCGAGGGGCAGTCCGCCCCCACCGGCCACATCCCTTTCACGCCGCGCGGCAAGAAGGTCTTCGAGCTCTCCATGCGCGAGGCCCTCCAGCTCGGCCACAACTACATCGGCACCGAGCACCTGCTGCTCGGCCTGCTGCGCGAGGGCGAGGGCGTGGCCGCCCAGGTCCTGACCAACCTCGGCGGGGACCTGTCCAGCGTGCGCCAGACCGTCATGCAGATGCTCTCCGGCTACGAGGGCAAGGAGACCGTCAACGCCGGCGGCCCCTCCAAGGAGGGCACCCCCTCGGGCAGCGCCATCCTGGACCAGTTCGGCCGCAACCTCACCGCCGCCGCCCGCGAGGGCAAGCTGGACCCGGTCATCGGCCGCAAGAAGGAGATGGAGAGGGTCATGCAGGTCCTCTCCCGACGCACCAAGAACAACCCCGTCCTCATCGGGGAGCCGGGCGTGGGCAAGACCGCCGTCGTCGAGGGCCTGAGCCAGGCCATCGTCCACGGCGACGTCCCCGAGACCCTGCGCGACAAGCAGCTCTACTCCCTGGACATGGGCTCGCTCGTGGCCGGCTCGCGCTACCGCGGTGACTTCGAGGAGCGCCTCAAGAAGGTCCTCAAGGAGGTGCGCACCCGCGGTGACATCGTCCTGTTCATCGACGAGATCCACACCCTCGTCGGTGCAGGCGCCGCCGAGGGGGCCGTCGACGCCGCCTCCATCCTCAAGCCCATGCTGGCCCGCGGCGAGCTCCAGACCATCGGGGCCACCACCCTGGATGAGTACCGCAAGATCGAGAAGGACGCCGCCCTGGAGCGCCGCTTCCAGCCGGTGACCGTCGACCAGCCCAGCATCGAGGAGACCATCGGGATCCTCACCGGCCTGCGCGACCGCTACGAGGCCTTTCACCGCATCGTCATCACCGACGAGGCCATCGAGGCCGCCGCCAAGCTTGCCGACCGCTACATCAATGACCGCTTCCCTGCCGGACAAGGCCATCGACCTGGTTGACGAGGCCGGCGCCCGCCTGCGCATCCGCCGCATGACGGCTCCGCCCGAGCTGCGCGAGATCGACGAGCAGATCGCCCAGGTCAAGCGGGAGAAGGAGTCCGCCATCGACGACCAGGACTTCGAGCGCGCCGCCTCCCTGCGCGACGACGAGCGCCGCCTGGCCGACGAGCGCGCCGCCAAGGAGAAGGCCTGGAAGTCCGGCGACCTCGACCAGGTCGCCGAGGTCGACGAGGCGCTCATCGCCGAGGTCCTAGCCATGTCCACCGGCATCCCGGTGGTCAAGCTGACCGAGGCCGAGTCCGCCAAGCTCCTCAACATGGAGGCTGAGCTCCACAAGCGCATCATCGGCCAGAACAAGGCCATCGAGGCCCTGTCGAAGTCGATCCGCCGCACCCGCGCCGGCCTGAAGGACCCCAAGCGCCCCGGTGGCTCCTTCATCTTCGCCGGTCCCACCGGCGTCGGGAAGACCGAACTGGCCAAGGCCCTGGCGGAGTTCCTGTTCGACGACGAGGACGCCCTCATCCAGCTCGACATGTCCGAGTTCGCCGAGAAGCACACGGTCTCCCGCCTCTTCGGCGCCCCTCCCGGCTACGTCGGCTACGACGAGGGCGGCCAGCTCACCGAGAAGGTGCGCCGCCGGCCCTTCTCCGTGGTCCTGTTCGACGAGGTCGAGAAGGCCCACCCGGACATTTTCAACTCGCTGCTGCAGATCCTGGAGGACGGGCACCTCTCCGACGCCCAGGGCCGCGTGGTGGACTTCAAGAACACCGTCATCATCATGACCACCAACCTCGGCTCCAAGGACATCGGCAAGTCGGTGGCCACCGGCTTCCAGTCCACCGAGTCCGGTGCCATGGACTACGAGGAGATGAAGGCCCACGTCAACCGTGAGCTCAAGCAGCAGTTCCGGCCCGAGTTCCTCAACCGCGTCGACGACCTCATCGTCTTCCCGCAGCTGACCAAGGAGGAGGTGCGCCAGATCGTCGACCTCATGATCGTGCGGCTCGACAAGCGCCTGGCCGAGCAGCAGATGACCATCGAGCTGACCGAGGCTGCCAAGGACCTCCTGGCCGAGCGCGGCTTCGACCCGGTGCTCGGCGCCCGTCCGCTGCGCCGTGCCATCCAGCGCGACATCGAGGACGCCCTGAGCGAGAAGATCCTCTTCGGGGAGATCGAGCGGGGGCAGAAGGTCGTCGTCGACGCCGAGGGCGAGTCCATCCTGGGTGAGTTCATCTTCCGTGGCGAGCCCTGGGAGCAGGGTGAGGCGGAGGTCGCCGCGCTGCGCGAGGCAGAGGACGCCGCTGCCGGCGGCAGTGGAGGGGCCTCCAGTCCACTGCGCATCCCCTCGACGCCGATCAGTCGTGACGGCGGCGCCTCACCGGCCGCCGAGCCCGGACGCTGACCTCACTGGGGCTCACCGGACCTCGCCGAGTCCAACGGGGCGCGGGTGTCGCACCGGCGCCGAATCCCCTTATCAGTTCCATACGATGGGCCGCAACCCCAGTGGGGTTGCGGCCCATCGTCGTCGCTACGCGGTGGGGGCCTCAGCCTGCAAGGAGTGTTGGTGTGAATCACAGGGGATGTGGTGGGGCCGCATTGCCTCTGCTTTCATTTTTCCAGGTAGTGGCCATTATCTTGGGTGCAGCACTTTGCGGAACGTAGTTCGGACTTGTGAATATGTACGGGCTCTGAGGCTTGCGCTGCGGCGAAGCGGGAAACGAAAAATGAATAAAATCTGAGCGAAACAGGAGAATGTTCTGAGAGTTTGGCTTGGGTGTCTCATGTCTGTCCTCTGCCGGATACAGTGGAGTGACGATCCGTCGAAAGTCGTCCCTCGGACATGGCCGGTCGGTGTCGTCACCCCGCACTGCGCGGGGCTGTCTCAACCGTCTTCGCCCTACTCGTCCTCACTGTCCGTACCTGTCCGCCCTCATTCAGGCTGCCGTGGCGCTCCTCGACCACGGCGCCTGAGTGTCCGGCTCGGATCGCTCGTGCGTGCTCACGCATTCTTGGTGCCGCTACTCCCATGACCCAACTCAGATACGAACCGCGACATTTCCACCAGCATCGTTTTCCGCGACTGCGGACCGCTAACGCTGCTGCGACCCTGGGGGTCGTCGGCGTGGTGACGGCGGTGCTGCCCTGGATCGGCTGGCCTGTGGAGGTCACCATCGGCGTTCTGGTCGTCACGGTCCTCATCGGTCTGGGGCTGATCACGGCGCCGCCCACCCGGGCGCTCAAGCGCGGTGGCATCGCTCCGGGTGCCCGCTGGCACTGGGGCGCGGCGATGCTCCTAGAATGTCCCCGGCGATCCTGCTGGGCCTGAGCTTCCCCGTCGTCTCCCAGAAGATGGCCGCCAGCACGGTGAGCGGCACGGGTCTGCCGGTCATCGTCCTGAGTGTGTCAGTGGCGGTGCCGTGGCTCAGCCAGATCATCGGCACCCCCGTCTACCGGCTCCTGGGTGACTCCATCGGCCGCGGTCCGCGGGCGGTGCTGGAGCGATACTGCTCCATCTGGCCGGCACTGCTCCTGTGGGCGCTCGTGCCCACGGCGCTGGAGATCCTCGTCGTGGCCGCCGTGACCGGCTGGAACCCGCACGTCCTGGGCGTCCATACCGCTCTGCTCCTCCTGCACGTCGTCTTCGTCCAGTCGCTCATCGTCGCCGACGTCGCCGGGCGACGCCGCCTGTGGTCGGTGGGCTGGCTCTGCTACGCCGTCGCACTCGTCGCCGAGCCCACCTGGTGGTACCTGCCCCCGCTGGTGGGAGCCCTCAGTCAGCTCCTGTCCATGGGGCGCTCCCTGGGCAGGATCCTGCGGCCCCGCGGGGTCGCCACCGGCATCCTCGTGCAGGACATGCTTCGGGGTGCGATCCTGGGGGGAGTGCTGTGGTCGGACAAGTTCTTCCTCTTCCTGGGCGCCGGTCGCGACTTCGACGTGGCGCTGGTCTACCTGTGCCTCCAGCCCGCCGTCGTCGCCTACTGCTACTACTTCGCGGTCACCGCGCCGCGGGTCAACACCGAGATCGCCCTGTTTCAGACGGTTCTCAAGCGTGAGGGCATGGCCAGCCTGCGCGACCGGGGGCGCACGCTGCGTCGGCTGCTGGACGCCAGCCTCATTCGTGCCTGCGTCGTCGGGGCCGCCGGTGTCATCATCGTCGTCTGCTCCATGGCGCTCATGTCCCCCGAGCAGGTTCCGCTGGTCCTCGAGGTGTGCCTCTCCTCGACCCTGTTCACGGTGCTGACGCTCCTGAGCTACGAGATCGACCACATCGGTGACTCGACCACTGCCCTGCTCCTGTCCGGCATCCACGTGGTGATCGCCGCGGCCCTGCTGCTGAAGCTGGCCGATGCCGACGCCTACCTGCCGCTGGCCGGCGTCGACCTGGTGCTGTGTGCGCTGGGGCTGCTGCTCTACCGCAAGCGGTGGGCCGCGCCCGAGTACTCCTTCTTCTGGGGAAAGGCCATGTCCTGGTGAGCTCGTCATCCTCCTTCCGCGCCCGCCTGGAGAGCCTTCCGCTGCGCTACTCGGCACCGGCCGGTGGCTACGCCCCGATGCCCAGCCCCGACGACGCGCCCGGCATCGGTGACCGGGGTCAGGAGAACGGCCCCAGGGTCAAGGTCGGCCCCGATGGCTATGGCGTCGTTGTCACCACCGGTGGGGGCCAGCGCCCCGAGCGGCCCCTCAGCCGCCACCCCTCCGCCGGATCGTCCACCATCCTGCCCGCCACGCCGCCGGCCAGTGAGTCGGCCTCCACTCCGGAGGTTCCTGCCTCGCCGATCTTCGGCGTCGTCCAGGCCCCGGCCCCCGCCGGCTACGGCGTGGTCCAGCCGCGTCCCAAGAGCCCGGAGCCATCCTCCTCGGGGAGCCCCGACGTCCTGGACTCCCCGATCTTCGGTGCCGTGAGCTCGGCTGCGTCGGCCGCCTCCGCGTCATCGCCGGTGGAGCCGGCCGCACCCCGCTCCGCCGCCTCGCCGGCCCCCGATGCCACCGGCGCCGCCGCCCCGGTACAGTCCGCACCCCCGGTACACGGCAAGCCCTCGGCCCCCGCCGAGTCGATCCCTGCAGGAGCCGGACCGACCGGAGCCCCAGCAGCCCCCACACCCTGCGCGGCCCCCCGCCCCCACGGCCATCGCCTGGGAGTCCGTGGCCTCGGCCGCCTCTCACGCCGCCGCGATCCCCCTGTCCCAGCAGGTCGCCGAGGAGGAGACTGACGACGAGGAGGCCCCCGCCGGTGCGGCCGAGCTGCTTCAGCTCTCCGAGGAGCCGGAGCCTGAGGCCGGTGCCCGGGCCCTGCCCGACGGCGTCCCCGAGGACGGCGTGTACGCCGACGTCGACGTCGCCATCGTCATGGAGTCCACCTACCCCTACCTCAAGGGCGGGGTCTCCGCGGTGGTCCACGACATCATCACCGGCAACCCGGACCTCACCTTCGGGATCATCCACATCACCTGGGACTCCCACTCGCCGCTCAAGGACCTCTACGGCATGCCGGACAATGTCGCCTGGGTGAGGGTCCTCTACCTGTCCATGGAGGAGCACCAGGAGGACTTCCTGCGTGCCCGCCCGCGCGACCTGCGCATGAACCGCCGCCAGCGCCGCGAGCTGTCCCGGCGCATCCTGGGCGCCATGCTCTCCCTGGCCCAGGACGGCCAGACCGAGCCGCTGTGGGACATCATCAGCGAGGGCCTGAGCGCCTCACGCCGCTACCCGGTCTGGGCGATCCTGGGCACGCGCGAGTTCATGGAGGCCTACCACGACATGATGCCGGACCTGGGGATGTCGATGACCGACGTCTTCTGGTGCCTGCGCGACTTCTTCTCCCTGGCCTACGCGGTCCTGGCCGAGCCGGTCCCGCGCGCCCAGGTCTACCACGCCCACACCACCGGCTACGCCATGCTGCTCGGCGTCAACGCCGCCCGCGAGCACGGTACCAAGGTGCTGCTGACCGAGCACAACCTCTACGTGCGCGACACCGTCAACACCCTCCTGGAACGCAGGCTGGACCTCAACATCAGGCTCACCGACTACCGCACCTTCGACGTCACCGGCCGCGAGCGCATGTGGATGGCCTGGTGGCTGGAGATGGGGCGCCTGTGCTACCCCTACGCCTACGCCTCCACCTACCTCTACCCGCGGGCCATCACCGAGGCCAATGAGCTCGGCGGCGACGCCGGGCGCGCCATCGTCATCCCCAACGGCATCGTCACCTCGGAGTTCGACGCCTCCTACGCCGCGCGCCTGGCCGCCATCGAGGAGATCAAGAAGGAGGGCGCGGACAAGCACCTGTGGAAGCTGGTGTACATCGCCCGCGTCGTGCCCATCAAGGGCCTGCTGGACATGATCGACTCGGTGCGCCTCATGGTGGACCGGGGCCTGAACATCCACCTGGACGTGTGCGGGCCCACCGAGCACATGCCCTCCTACTTCGAGCAGTGCCTCACCCGCATCGTCGAGCAGGGCCTGGAGAGCGTCATCACCATCCGCGGGACCGTCAAGGTCCGCGAGCTCCTGCCCGAGTTCGACCTGTTCGTCCTGCCCAGCTACAACGAGGGCCTGCCGGTCGTCTCCCTGGAGACCATGGGCGCCGGCATCCCCACGGTGAGTACCGACGTCGGCGCCGTGCGCTCCGTCGTCGAGGACATGATCGTCACCGACGACGGACAGACCTGGGACCCCTGCGGCATCATCATCGAGCCCGGCGACCCCACCGTCATGGCGGACAAGGTCCAGGAGGTCATCAGCGACGTCGATCTCTACGAGCGTCTGAGCCTCAACGCCCGCGGCCGAGTGGAGGCGGCCTACGACCTGGTCAAGGTCAACGCCTCCTACAACAAGATCTACCGTCAGGGCGGCGCCGGTGAGCAGGCCGGTGCCCGCGCCGACCGAGGAGGAGCATGAGGAGCAGCACTGGCGGCGTCGGAGCCTGGATCCGTTACGGCAACCCGCTCGAGCCCGGGGAGCTGGACTTCGCGATCGCCCACTACCGGGCGGCGATTCTCCAGCCCTGGGAGACCGAGGCCGCCGCCCGCCTCAAGGAGGCGCGACCGGACATGACTGTCCTGGCCTACCGGTGCCTGTCCTCCACGCGGGACTTCGAGCCGGACTCCATGCGCGCCTCGGGGCTGTCCTACCGCGAGGCCCGCCGCCGCGGCTGGCTCGCCAAGCGCGACAACGGCGACCTGGTCGAATGGAGCACCTACCCCGGGCACTTCCAGGCCCGCGTGTGGGACCCCGACTACCGCGCCCGCTGGGTGGAGGAGGTCTGCCGGGCCACCGCCGAGACCGCCTTCGACGGCATCATGGCGGACAACGACGTCTTCGACGACTACTACGACCTGAACCTCCCGCTGGAGACCGTCGCCGACACCGCCGCCCTGCGTGCCGAGCTGAACACCTTCGTCGACCAGGTCGGGGCCGGCCTCAACGCCGTCGGCAAGATCCTCATCCCCAACGTCGCCGAGGCCCGCCGGGAGCCCGGCCGCTGGGACCGCCACTCCGCCTGGGGCGGCGGCTTCGACGAGTGCTGGCTGGGCTGGGGGGGACAACCACCTCTTCGATGAGGCCACGGCCCTGGCCCAGATCCACGAGCTGCGCGGGCCGGGCCTGTCCATCGTGCGCACGCCCGACGGCGGGGGCGGCGGCTCCATGGCCGGCGCCCGCACGTCCCCCGGCCTGTACGGGCTGGCGGCCTTCTGGGTCTTCGGCGGAGGGGAGGGCGCCTACACGGCCACCGGCCATGACGACTACTCGCGCACCCCCTGGTTCCCCGCCCTCGACGCCGACCTGGGTCGGCCGCTCGGCGGGCCCCGGCGCAGTGGGGGCGCCTGGGTGCGCGAGTTCGAGGGCGGCCTGGCCGCCGTCGTGCTCAGCGGGGAGGGAGGCGGCACCGTGCGTCTCCCGGCGGGCCTCAGGTCACCGGGGCCCACCGGGGACCCGGACGGTGAGGCGCTGGCTCTGGAGGTGCGCCTCAGCGCGCATCGTGGGATGATTGCCCTGCGTGCCTGAGTCATGACCCGGTCCGGCTCGTGCGAGATCCGATAATGGGACTAAAGACCTGTCAAACGTTAGTCATGTTGGGTGGATCATTGACCTGCTTGACTTCCTGAGATCCCCGCCGTCCCGTACAGCGTTCTCTCGGGCAGGAAGTGCGGCTGTCCGTCTCGGGCGGCGTCGACAGAGTTCCACAGGGCCCAGGACAAGGATGACCTATGGCACAGACTTCCCAGAATAGCGCGGCGGACATCGCGCACAAGCCCATGATGAGCACTGCTCAGATCCTGCTGATGAACGTCGGATTCTTCGGCATCCAGTACTCCTTCGGCATGCAGCAGAACGCCATGTCGCCCATCTACCAGTTCCTCGGGGCTTCCGCTGACGAGATCCCCATCCTCAATCTGGCCGGACCCGTCACCGGCCTGCTCGTCCAACCGCTCATCGGGGCGCTCTCGGACCGGACCTGGAGCGAGAAGTGGGGACGCCGTAAGCCCTTCTTCCTGATCGGGGCCGTCGGCTGCTCCGTGTTCCTGTTCCTCATGCCCTTCGTCACCGCCGTGTGGATGGCGGTGCTGTGCCTGTGGCTGCTGGACGCCTCGAACAACACGGCCATGGAGCCCTACCGGGCCTTCATCGGCGACCGCCTGCCCTCCAAGCAGCTCGCCAAGGGCTTCCTCGCCCAGTCCCTGTTCATCGGCGCCGGCTCGGCCCTGGCCGCCGGGACCCTCGTCGTTCTGGAGAAGACCCTGGCGGGCGCCACCGCCGCCGGCATCCCCTACTGGGTCTTCGGCGCCTTCATGGTGGGCTCGGTGTGCTCCATCGGCTCGGTGCTCATCTCGGTGCTCTCCACCAGGAGCTGCCGCCCACGCCGGAGGGCTTGGTCGAGCTCGAGCGCAAGAAGCGGGAGGAGGGCCCTTCGGCTTCGTCAAGGGACATCGGCGTCGCCATCGTCGAGATGCCCCGCGGCCTGAAGAAGATGGCCCTGGTCTACCTCTTCCAGTGGTACGCCATGAACGTCTTCTGGCAGTACCTGGGCCTCATGTGCGCCGTCACCTACTTCGGCGTGAACCTGTCCGACCCGGGGGTACGCCAAGACCGAGGGCCTTCAACAACGCCTCCGGCTTCGCCACCGGGCTCATGGTCGTCTACTACGTCTCCTGCACGGTCGTCGCCCTCTTCCTGGCGCGACTGTCCAACCGCATCGGCCCCAAGCACGTCCACACCGCGGCGCTGTGCCTCGCCGCCGTCTGCCTGGTCCTGCTCACCCGCATCGGCAGCCCCGGCCACACCGCGGTCCTCTACCTGCCCATGATCGGCATTGGTGTGGCCTGGGCTTCTATTACGGGCGTACCCTACATCATGGCCATTGAGATGATCCGCAAGGAGCGCCGAGGCGTCTACATGGGCGTTATCAATATGATGATCGTCATCCCCCAGTTCATCCAGACCCTCACCTTCGGTCCCATTTACAAGCACCTGCTCGGCGATCACCCGGTCAACGCCATGCTCTTCGTCGCAGTCTTCCTCGTCATCGCCGGTCTGCTCATCGAGTGGATCGACACCGTCAAGGACGCGGACCCGCGGGTGCGCGCCGCCGCCGTGTCCGCCACTGAGACTGCCGTGGCCTGACCGGGTGCCCCACGAAAGGATGTCATCCGTGACCTATACCACCATTGTCGCCGGAGTCGGCGATGTCGAGGCGAACACCCACGTCATCGATCGCGCCTGCGAGATGGCTCGCCTGTGCGACGCCGCTCTTCTCCTCGTCGCCGGCTTCGACCCCGTCTCGGCGCGGGACAAGGCTCGCATCAACGAGTTTGCCCCCGTCGCCGATGTGCGGGTCGGGCTCACCGAGGACCAGGCCTACGCCGTCGTCGAGAAGGCGCGTGATACCGCCGTTGAGCGCGGCGTCGCCCTCGCCCAGGGCGTCGTCGTCGAGGGCACGGCGGTCGATGCCGTCACCCTCGTCACCTTGGAGACCGAGGCGGACCTCGTCATCGTCGGATCCAAAGGCGTCGATTCGCTGTTCGGCCGCATCTTCGGAGCCGTCTCCGTCCAGGTGCTCCGCAAGTCGAAGTGCGACGTCCTCGTCGTCGTTCCCTAGTCGCCGGATAGACGTCGGACGCACGCGTCGGATCCTGCGCGATCGGACCGGCGGCGGATGCCCGCCACGCGGAAGTGTGGCGGGCATCCGCCGCTATGTTTTGAGGTTCTTCGTGTGTGAGGGCGTGGTCGGGGTGAGCGGGTGCCGGTGGTTCGGCGTCTCGGGGTCCTGTGCGGGCCGGGCCTGTCCATCGTGCGCACCCCCGACGGCGGGGGAGGCGGCTCCATGGCCGGCGCCCGCCGCTCCCCGGGCCTCTACGGACTGGCGGCCTTCTGGGTCTTCGGGGCGGGGGAGGGCGCCTACGCTGCCACCGGTCACGACGACTACTCCCGCACTGCCTGGTTCTCCGCCCTCGACGCCGACCTGGGGCGCCCGCTGGGACGGCCCCGGAGGACCTCAGGAGCCTGGGTGCGCGAGTTCGAGGGCGGCCTGGCCGCCGTCGTGCTCAGCGGGGAGGAGAAGGCGACGCTGGAGCTGCCCGCCGGCCTGGTCCTGCCCGGCCCCACCGGGGCGCCCGACGGCGAGCCCCTGTCCACCCGCATCACCCTGCCGGGACACACCGGCCTGTTGGCGCTGCGCCCTTAAGCCCTCGGGCCGGCCGGCGCAGCCCTGTTCGCGGCTGGATGAGTCACCTGCAACATGGGACCGAAGTCACATAGAGTGCTTCGCGTGCGCCTGCGCGTGCACGGAGTCCCTAGTTCCACAAGAACCGAAAGAGGCAAGGATGCCCAAGTACGTGTACCGCTTCAGCGAGGGTGACAAGGACCAGAAGGACCTCCTGGGAGGCAAGGGAGCGAATCTGGCGGAGATGACCCGGCTGGATCTCCCCGTTCCCCCCGGCTTCACCATCACCACCGACGCCTGCCGCGCCTACCTGGCCGGCGGCGAGGTCCCCGAGGAGCTCTCAGTCCAGGTCACTGCCGCCCTGCGCGGCGTGGAGGAGGAGCTGGGACGCGAGCTCGGCGCCGCCGAGAACCCCTTGCTCGTCTCGGTGCGAAGCGGAGCCAAGTTCTCCATGCCCGGCATGATGGAGACCGTCCTCAACATCGGCCTCAACGACGTCTCCGTCAAGGGCCTGGCCGCCGCCAGCTCCGATGAGCGCTTCGCCTGGGACTCCTACCGCCGCCTCATCCAGATGTTCGGCAAGACCGTCCTGGACATCGACGGCGACCACTTCTCCGACGCCCTGGATGCCAAGAAGGCCGCACGGGGCGTCTCCATGGACTATGAGCTCCCCGTGGACGCCCTCCAGGAGCTGGTGGAGGAGTACAAGGCCATCGTCAAGGAGCACGCGGGCATCGACTTCCCGCAGGATCCCCGCTCCCAGCTGGACATGGCCACGGAGGCCGTCTTCCGCTCCTGGAACACGGAGCGCGCCCACATCTACCGCCGCCGCGAGAAGATCCCCCACGACCTGGGCACCGCGGTCAACGTGTGCACCATGGTGTTCGGCAACATGGGGGAGACCTCCGGCACCGGCGTCTGTTTCACCCGCGACCCCTCCACCGGGCGCACTGGCGTCTACGGCGACTACCTCGTCAACGCCCAGGGCGAGGACGTCGTCGCCGGCATCCGCAACACCCTGTCCCTGGCCGACCTCGAGCGCCTGGATAAGGCCTCCTACGACGAGCTGCGCGCCATCATGCGCCGCCTGGAGACCCACTACCGCGACCTGTGCGACATCGAGTTCACCATCGAGCGCGGCAAGCTGTGGATGCTCCAGACCCGCGTGGGCAAGCGCACGGCCGCAGCCGCCTTCCGCGTGGCCACCCAGCTCGTCGACGAGAAGCTCATCACCATGGACGAGGCCCTCACGCGGGTCTCCGGTGAGCAGCTCACCCAGCTGATGTTCCCCCAGTTCGACGACGACTCCAGCCGTGACCCGCTCACCCGTGCCATGCCCGCCTCCCCGGGCGCCGCCGTGGGCTACATCGCCTTCGACAACGACGAGGCCGTCTCCCGCGCCGAGAAGGGCGACTCCGTCATCCTCGTGCGCCGCGAGACCAACCCCGACGACCTGCCCGGCATGGTCGCGGCCGCCGGCGTGCTCACGGCCCGCGGCGGCAAGACCAGCCACGCCGCCGTCGTCGCCCGTGGAATGGGCAAGACCTGCGTGTGCGGCGCCGAGGCCCTCGAGGTCGACGCCGCCGCCAAGACCCTTCGCGTCGCGGGGCGCGAGGAGGTCCTCACCAGTGAGGACATCATCGCCATCGACGGCACCACCGGCGAGGTCTTCCTCGGCGAGGTGGGCGTCGTCGACTCCCCGGTCATGACCTACTGCGCCGCGGCCTGACCGAGGCGCTCGACGCGGCCGGCGACGACGACACCCGCGAGCTCGTCACTGCCGTGGACCGCCTCATGCGCCACGCCGATGGGGTCCGCCGCCTCGAGGTGCGCGCCAACGCCGACACCCCCGATGACGCCCGCCACGCCATTCACCGCGGCGCCCAGGGCGTGGGCCTGTGCCGTACCGAGCACATGTTCCTGGGTGAGCGCAAGCAGTTCGTCCAGAACCTCATCCTGGCCTCTTCCGACGCCGAGCGCGAGGCCGCCCTGGCCGCCCTCCTGCCGCTGCAGAAGGGCGACTTCATCACGATGTTCGAGACGATGAACGGCAAGCCCATGACGGTGCGCCTCATCGACCCGCCGCTGCACGAGTTCCTGCCGGACCTGACCGAGCTGAGCGTCAAGGTGGCCCTGGACCGCGAGCGCGGCGAGCTGGACCCGGCCGACGAGGAGCTCCTGGCCGTGGTGCGCAAGAACCACGAGTCCAACCCGATGCTCGGCCTGCGCGGGGTCCGCCTGCTGCTGACCATGCCGGGCCTCATCGAGCTCCAGGTGCGCGCCATCGCCGAGGCCGCTGTCGAACGCCTCAAGGCCGGCGGCGACCCGCACCCCGAGATCATGATCCCGCTCGTCGGGTCGGTGCGTGAGCTCCAGCTGGCGCGCGAGCGCGTGGAGCACGTGCTGCAGGAGGTCTCCCAGGCCTCCGGCTACGCGCTCGAATTCCCGGTGGGCTGCATGATCGAGCTGCCGCGCGCGGCCGTCACCGCCGCCCACGTCGCCGAGGAGGCCGACTTCTTCTCCTTCGGCACCAACGACCTGACCCAGACCACCTGGGGCTTCTCGCGCGACGACGTCGAGGGATCCTTCGTGGGCCGCTACATCGACGACGGCATCTTCGGGGTCTCGCCCTTCGAGACCATCGACGCCGACGGCGTGGGCGGCATGGTGCGCCTGGGCGTCGAGGGCGGTCGCTCCACCAAGCCGACGATGAAGATGGGCGTGTGCGGCGAGCACGGCGGCGACCCCGAGTCCATCGGCTTCTTCCACCGTGCGGGCCTGGACTACGTCTCCTGCTCGCCCTTCCGTGTGCCGGTGGCCCGCCTGGAGGCCGGGCGCGCGGCCGTCGAGGACAAGGCCGACTAGACCCGAGTAGGCCCAGGACGCACTGATCGGGCTGCACCGCCCAGGGGCCGGCCGACTCAACCCGAGGGGGGGATGAGCCGGCCGGCCCCGGCGTCTGCAGTGCATGGGCCGAGGGCCGGGCGGGGACCTGGGTGTGGAGCCGGCGGTCAGTCGCGGTTCATGAGCACGTGGGCGAAGCGCGCCGTCTGGGAGGGCTTGAGGTCGGGCAGGTAGGCCCGGGCGATGGCGATCCCCACCGTGGGCAGGTCCACCAGGTCGGGAACCGCCAGGTACATCGGCACCGCGCGCGGCTTGAACTTGCGCTTGTAGGCGTGCAGGGAGCCGAAGCCGTAGGCCGGCTCCAGCACGGAGGCCAGCAGGTTCAGGAGCGGGTCGAAGGGTGAGGAGGCGCCGCCGTCGGCCGGGGCGGAGCGGGTCAGCGGCGCCCCGGACAGGGACAGGATCTCCAGGCCCTCGGCCTGGGCGTCCTGAGCGGCGCGCCCGATGAGGTACTCCATGACGGGGCGGAAACCGTCCTCACGGCGTCGCATGAAGTCCAGGGTCAGGCCGATGACGCGCCCGTCGCGGTAGACCGGTAGCCAGGAGGTGACGCCCTGGACGGTGCCGTCGGCGTCGACGGCCAGCAGCAGGCGCGTCTCAGCGTCGTCGAGCTCGGCCAGGCCGCCCAGGGTGAAACCCATCTCCGGCAGCGGCTTGTCACTGGCCCAGGCCTGGGAGATGGCCCGGATCTGGTCCCGCCGACCGGCCGGGCAGTCGCGGAAGGTGGTCCATACCGCCTCGATGCCCTCCTTCTTGGCGTGGTTGAGGGCGGTGCGCACGTCCTGGTAGGCCTTGCCGCGGAAGGCCAGGTCCGGCAGGTCCAGGACGGCCTCCTCGGCCACCTGCAGGATCGTCCAGCCCATGGCCCGGGCGGCCTCCATCGCCGGGGCGTGCACCGAGTAGAGGGCCGGGATGAGTCCGGCGTCGGTGGCGAAGTCGGCGAAGTCGCGCACCGCCTGGTCCACATCGGCGTCATCGGCGGCGGGATCCCCGACCGTCAGGGCGACGTCGCGGTTGGGCCGGTAGGAGAAGCCGGCTGTGCCCGCCTCGTTGACCCAGGCCTCGTTGCCCTCCCAGGTGAGCATCCACCCCAGGGTCCCGGCGCCTCTGCTGCGCACCAGGTCGATGAGCTCCTCACGGTCGGAGACCCGGGTGCGGGCGGGAGCGGACTGGGCCAGCCACACCCACAGGATCGTCAGGAGCCACACCAGGACCGGCACCCAGGCGGTGAGCAGGTAGGCCAAGGGGGTCATGGGCTCGACGATCAGGCCCATGATGCCGCCGGTGCTGATGGGCAGCAGGTAGGACACGTAGGTCTCCAGCAGGGCGGACCAGGTCGCGTAGGGGGAGAAGTCCTGGGACATGAGCAGGCCCCCGACGACGGTCAGGACCGCCCCACCGACGAGGGTCAGGACCCAGGCGACGACGGCGCGGCGGATGACGCCGGGGCACGACCCCAGGGTGAAGCGGCTTCTTTTCCACACGACGAGACTGATGACCACGATGTTGAGCAGCAGGGGCACCAGCAGGTGCCCCGAGCGCAGCCAGCTGTGCAGGAGCCGGGCCGTGGTGGTGGGAGCGGACTCGGGCAGCTGCTCACCGATCTTCTCCACCAGGGCGAACAGGGCCGCGCAGGCCCCCAGGAACATCTGGAGGGCGATGGTGCCGTGGGCCGCTGAGCGGCGTCCACGGCGCAGTCCGTCGGCCAGGACCAGCTGCAGGAGCGCCGGCATGCACATCAGGAGCTGCTCGACGGGGTAGATGACGGCGTCCTTGGGAAGGATGGCGGGGGTCAGGCCGTAGCGGGCATCGGCCAGGGGACCGGCGGCGTTGCTCACCACCGCCAGGGCGCAGCTCACGGCCCAGCAGGCCACCAGGAAGGCCACGAGCTCGCGCTCCACGCGCCGGGGCAGCTCCTGGGAGGGGGCCGACTGCTGCCCACGTTCCAGGACGACGCCCATGATGAGGCCGATGATGCCGGCTCCCAGGCGGGCCAGAGCTCCCACGGTTCCGGTCACGGCGGCCGAGACGATGAGGACGGCGAACATCGCCAGGCGCGTGCGCCGCCGCCAGGACGGGCGCATGACGCTGGTGGAGGCCGCCACCAGGCCGGCGGTGGGCAGGCTGATGCCCTGGATCGGGGCGTGAATGAGGTAGGGCGACCAGGCGTCCCACACGCGGCCGATGAGGGGGTAGAGCGCCTGGGCCAGGACGATCCCCCCCTGCGGAGGAGACGGCGGCGGTGGCCAGCCACCGTCGCGTGCCCAGGAGCCGCTCCAGCAGCACGCCGATGGACAGCAGCATGAGGCTGCCGGTCACTGGCAGCAGGTGGCCGGGGACGGCCCAGGCGGTCAGCAGGGTCCACACCCGTTGGGGCTGGTGGATGTAGGCGGACAGGGCGATCTGTCCCTGGGGTCCCCAGGGCAGGAGGACGATGCCGATGATGAGGGTCAGTGCGGCGCAGGTGGTCGCGGCCGGTGCCGGGGCCAGCCAGGTGCGTGTGGCCCGCCAGGCTCGACGTGCGTAGGCGCTCAGATGCGAGGGCTGCGGCGCGGGAGCCGGCGACGAGGATGACGGTGATGGGGTGGAGGAGGACGCCGGGGAGGGCACGATCTCGGGTGCGTCCGGTGGAGTCGTGGTGGACGAGACCGACGGCATGAACGCTCCTCAGACGGTAGGTGATGGGAGGCTGGTGATGCGAGAGGGGGTGGGAGGGCTCTCGGCGGGAGCCGGTCAGCCGACATTCTTATCCACTTGCCCGGGCGTCCTCATCCACCTCGAGGTGGAGGCAACCATGAGACCGGTCTCTCCAAGCATCGGGACAACTCGAGGAGATAACCTTGATCTGGCCGTTTTCCCGCAGTTTTCTCACTGTACACGGGCCGATGTGTTGGGGCGACGGCCCACTCTTCGTTGCCATCATGAGATAGTCTGCCGTGTGCCGGCGGTCGTGACAGGATGGCTGGGCACTGTGTTCGTGGGTGACTCTACTGTGAGCCGCCCATGCGCGTGTCCATCTGTGCTGGGGGCCATCGCGGAGCAGGACGATGAGGAAAGGCGGCCGCATCCATGGCCATGTACGAGCTCGACGGTAACCACCTCCTGCCCGTGCGCCTGGGTCGCTCCGCTGACGCCATCACCCTGTCCCGCAGCCTGGTCGCCATTCAGCGACAGATCGTCGACGTCCTGCGCCGTCCGCTCTTCCCCCTGTCGTGGGAGGAGCTCGACGCCGGAGCGAGCCTGACCGCCCTGGACGCCACCGGGCAGGTCGTCGTCGTCGAGGTCCTGGAGAGCGTCGACTCCGCGGGGCTGCTGGCCGCCATGTCGCGTCTGACCCAGGCCGCCACCGCTGGTCGCCGCGAGATCGCCAGCAGGTACGCGGGCGGGCTGGGGGCCTTCAGCGAGGACTGGAACGAGTTCCGCGAGGCGATGCCCGCCCAGGTCGAGGCCGGACCGCGGCTGACGATCCTGAGTGCCTCCCTGGAGCCCGACGTCGTCGGAGGGCTGGGAGTGCTGGCCTCCTCCGGGCTGGAGATCCACGAGGTGGATGTGCGCATCGTGGACGAGTCCCGCATCGTCGTCGTGGTGGAGAAGATCTCCGGGATGGACGTGGCCGCCGGGGGGCCGCTGCTCGTGGCCCGTGCGCCCCGCCCGGCCCTGGCCGGTTCCGCCGGTCCGGCAGGCACCGCCCCCGCCGCCGGCTCGAGCGGCTCGCGTGCCATCGATGCCGCTGAGCAGGCCGAGCACATGAGCCCGGTCACCGGCCCCATCGAGATCGTCATGTCCCCCGAGCCGGCGCACGCGCCCGACGGCGAGGGCGCCGGTGACGACGGCGCCGCCATTCCGGCCGGAGCCTTCGCCGCGACAGGTGCCGCCGATGCGCTCTCCGAGCTGTTCGAGCCAGTGGCCGTGACCGCCGAGCAGCCCCAGGTGCATGCGCTGTCCTCTCAGGGTGGGGCCGGGGCCCGGCCCAAGGACCCGGGCGAGGCGGGCGGCACTCCGCCTGCCGGGGAGGCGCGCCCCGAACCGGGTGAGGGCGTCGCCGACGGCCCCGCCGGCGACCCCCACGTCGTCGTTGCCGCGGAGAACCCGGCCACGGGTGCCGACGACGACACCGCGGCCGGTGCCTCCCGCGTCGCCGAGGCCGACCATGAGGCCGCGGAGAGCTACTCTGAGCCAGGCCCGGAGGCCTCCGTCGGCGCTTCTCAGACTCCTGCCGCATCCGGCCCTGCTGACGGTCCCGGCGACTCCGACCACGACACCGGCGACCACGACGTCGCCAGTAGTGCCGGTAGCGCCGGCCATGTCGGACGGGACCTGGCCGGCATTCTCGGTGGGGACACCATGACGGTTCCCGCCGCCCTCGCTCCGGGTGGCGAGCCGCTCGCGCCGCCGGCCATGGCCGTCACTCCGGCTCCTCCGATGACACCAGTGGCACCGGCGCCGAGGAGCGGGCAGTCGCCGCCCTGGCCGGAGGCGTCGACATCCTCGGCGGGAGAGGCCTGTCCGGGGGGAGCAGTTCAGTGGCGTCGGCCGGCTCAGTGCCTTCCGACGCTCCGCTCGCCGCCGCGGCACCCGGTGGCGCAGCCACCCCTCATGCCTTGGCAGGCGACTCCGGGGCGACTGATGCCCAGGGCGAGGGCGACCCCCGTACCCGTATGGGACGGCGCTCGCGGGTGGCTCAGCCACTGTCTGCGCAGGACGCGGCCTCGGCACCGCCCACCTCGCACGCCGCGACCTCGCCCGCAGAGGAGCCAGGAGCCTCCGAGACCGCCGGGGGCTCTGTCCGGGCCGCGGAGGCCTGGTCCACCGTGGCCCCCAACAAGACCCGCACGGAGGCGCCCACCGGCTCGGTGCCGCTCGTGTCCTGGGAACCACTGCGCGGGTCGGCCGACGCGCTCGACCCGGTGGCCGAGGCGCTGGGCGGGGACCCCTCGAAGTCCCTCCTGGTCCAGGAGACCGCTGAGCTGGCGGCCGTGGCGGCCTCGCTCGGCAAGCCGACCCAGCTCATCTGGCAGGCTGCGCCGAGGCATCTACCACGAGGCGACCCTGTCGGTGGAGGGAGTCATCACCCTGTCCGACGGTCGCTCCTTCACCGACCCCACATCAGCCGCCAACGCCGCCCAGAACGTCACCGACGCCGACGGCTGGCGCGTGTGGCGCGTAGGGGTGCACGGCGCCCACCTGGGTGACCTGCGCGACAACCCTAGCCGACAGCGGCCTCTGAACACCCTGGCCCGGGCAGCTGGCCGGGCGGGGCTCAGCGCAGCACGTAGGCGGCCATCCAGCGGCGCAGGGCGGAGAAGACCTGCTCGCGCACGGGCGGCTCGGACAGGGTGAGGTCGTGGACGCCCGCCGGGGAAGCGAGCGATGGTCACCAGCTTGCCGAGCATGACGGCGCGGCGGGCGGTGGCCTCGGCGTCGATGATCGTGTCCGCGCTGCGTGACTCCGGAGTCCAGGTCACCCCGAGCCGGGTGGAGGCCGCGCCCATGGACAGCACCGGGCAGCGGATGTCCAGGCCCTGGGCGACACGGTTGTGGCCCTCCATGACGGCCTGGAGCCAGCCGACCCGCACGGGTGCGGAGGGCTTGATCGACCAGGCCGGGTTGATGTCCCAGCCGGTCACGTAGGGGTCGTCGGCCCAGGCGGGATCGGGCAGCTCGCCGTCGCGCTCGGCACCCAGCCGTCGGTGATGGAGAAGACGCGCGCCGGGTCGACCCAGCCGTCGAGGATCGACATGCGCGGGTCGCGCAGCGCCAGGGTGCGCAGGACCGGGTCGCCGATGGTGCGCACGAGCTCGGATCCCTGGAGCGAGAGCCAGGCGGAGTTGAGGACCAGGGCGCGCAGGGCCCCCGGGTGGCGGTCGGCCCACAGGGAGGCGACGAGCCCGCCCGTGGAGTGACCGGACAGGACGAGCTCGGTCTCCCAGCCCTGGTCGGCGCGGATGGCGGACAGGGCCAGCCCCAGGTCCTCGTCGTACTCGGCCAGGGAGGTGCACCAGCCCAGCATCTGGCCCTCGCGCCAGGAGCGGCCGTAGCGGCGCAGGTCCAGTGCGTAGAAGGCCCCGCCCAGGCGGGAGATCTCGCGGGCCAGGTGGGTCTGGAAGAAGTAGTCGTTCCAGCCGTGCAGGTAGAGGTAGATGAAGGTGGGGGGAGGGGGGTGCCCGGCAGGGCGCCGGGGTCGAGGGCCGGCAGGTGGCGCACCAGGGTGGCGACGGCGCCGTCGTCCTCGTCGTCGGGCAGCAGCTCCAGGGTGCGGGCCTCGAAAGCCCGGGCCCAGGAAATCCGGTCCCCCAGGCGTCCCACCGGCGCATGCTCGGTCGTTGCGTTCACGACCCCCATGATGGCACCGCTCGCCGTGAGGGGCGCCGCAACGGAATTCTCAGTCACCAACCAAAACTTCACAAATCGACCCGGAGCCGCGTTGTTTCTGAAGTTTTGGTCGAAGTGAGGGGCGGGCGACGCAAGATGCGGGCGACGTGAGGTCCCGTTGCCGCCGAGGAGACCGGTGTCAGCCGGCGTGCTGGCCGATGAAGCGGCGGATCGCCTCCTCGAGCTGGCGGCCGTGGCCGGCGATGAGGTGACCGCCGGTGGGGAAGAGCGACGTCGTCAGGTCCGGGTAGCGGTGCATGGAGGACTGCACGTGCCCCGCCGGGGGAGCGAAGGGCGCTACTCGGTCGTTCCGGGCGTGCAGGAGCAGGACGGGTGGCTTGAGCTCCTCGATCGGATAGTCCTCGAAGTGCACCGCCATGTCCCGGTTGGTGATTGAGGCGTCGATGTCCGCCCCTGTCCTGCGTTCGGACAGAGGGAGCATGCCGTGGATGGTCCGGGGATCCATGCCCAGGACGGGACTGAAGAATGGCGAGAGCAGCCACATGATCCAGTCATGGTTCATGATTGCCGGCGGCCCCATGCGTCCGGGCGGCGTCGCGGGCCGGGACGGCCAGGGCGCGGCCGAGCTCAGGAGAATGAGCCCCGAGACGCGCTCGGGGTGGTCCAGGGCGAAGCGGATGGCGGGGGTGCCGCCGGCCGAGGCTCCCAGGACGAAGACTCGTTCGATCGCCAGACGGTCGAGCATCTCGGCGAAGACGGCGGCCTGGTTGGCCGGCGAGCCGTCGCCTCGCACGGCGCTGCCGGGGTAGCCGAAGCGCGACGGCGCGATGACCCGGCAGTGCTCGACCAGGCTCCCGACGCTGTCGAGCGCCTGGTCGTATCCGCCGTACAACCCGTGAACCGACAGAATCGTCTCGCAGCCGGAGCCGGGGCCGAAGCCGGAGCCTCCTCCCGAGGGCTGCGGTCCACAGTCGACGTAGGCGACCTCGCCGTGACTGAGGGCCATCCTTCGCACCGGATGGGCGAGTAGTCGCGCGCGGGCTGCGGTGCGGGCTCGGCTGAGGCTGAGGGCCCACGCCGCGCTGTAGATGGCGATCCCGGCGCCGAGGAGCCCCGCGGCGGGCAGTGCGCGTCTCATGCCGGGTCCCTCAGGCGTCCACCGGTGTGTGCTCGGTTCTTGCGTCCACGCTCCCCATGATGGCACTGCTCGCTGAAGGGGCGTCAAGACGGAATTCTCACTCACCGACCAAAACTTCAGAAACGACCCGGAGCCGCGTCGTTTCTGAAGTTTCTGTCGAAGTGAGGTGGGTGGGGTGCAGCTGCGGCGGCATCGATGGTGGGAGGGCTCCTCGGTGGGCCGCTGACGAAACGCGCCTCGGCATCGACCCTGACGACCGCCTTCGGTCTCCTGCTCCTGGGCGTCTGCGCCGTCACCGCCTACGACCTTCTGACCTCCTGAGCCAGGGATGGGAGCTCGCCCACCGAGCTTGCAGTGACCGCGGATACGGCGCTGCGGCTCGGCACGTACTTCGGGGTATCCGCGCAGTTCTGACTGAACCTGCAGACCCAATATGACCTTGACGTGGCGGAGGACCGTCTTTCGATGCAGATCGATGCCATCACTCCGCTGCGGTTGGCCTGAGGCTCGACATGCCGTACAAGTTGGTCAGCCGGCCGAGATGCGTGGCAGCATCGTTGGCATGAGCAACGAGTCGGTACCTCAGCAGACCAGCACCTACGATGTCGTCGTGATCGGTGGCGGGCCGGCGGGGGAGAACGTCGCCCAGTACGCCATCAAGGGCACCGACCTGACCGCGGTCCTCGTTGAGGGCGAGCTCCTGGGCGGCGAGTGCTCCTACTACGCCTGCATGCCCAGCAAGGCGTTCCTCGTGCCTATCGAGGTCGCGGCGGCGTCCGCCAACCTCAGCGGCCTGCGCCCGGCCGAACTGTCCGTGCTCGATCTGCTCAAGCGTCGTGACGAGTGGGTTTCCCGCTACAACGACGCTGGTCAGGTGCGCTGGGCCGAGGGTGCCGGCCTCGACGTCGTTCGCGGATGGGCTCGCCTCGACGGCGAACGGCGCGTCGCCGTGAGAACCGCTGAGGGGGAGCGGGTCCTTCGCGCCCGCCGCGCTGTCGTTCTCGCCACTGGCGCGCAGCCCGTCATGCCTGCTGCGTTCCAAGGCCTTGAGGCCTGGGACTCGCGTGACGCCACCGGCGTGCAGGAGATCCCGCAGCATCTCATCGTTGTCGGTGGCGGGGTCGTCGCCTGCGAGGCCGCCACGTGGATGTCCGCCCTGGGCTGCGATGTCACCATGCTGGTGCGTGGTCCCCGCCTCCTGTCGGCTGCGGAGTCCTTCGCCTCCCGACTCATCGAGGAGGCTCTCTCACTGCCCGCGGTGTCACCGTCATGACGGATGCCCGGGTGACTGCCGCCGAGCGGTCCCAGGCCAGTGACACCGGGCTCGGTCGTATCCATGGCGGCTCTGTCACGGTCACCTGTGCCGGTCGAACCATCGAGGCCGATGAGATTCTGGTCGCCACCGGCCGTCGCCCTCTACTGACCGGTATAGGGCTGGAGACCGTCGGCCTGGAGCCCGACGACGTCCTGGCCGGTCGCCTGCCCGACTGGCTCTACGCCGTCGGCGACGCCAGTGGTGAGGCCCAGTTGACCCACATAGGTAAGTACCGAGCACGCGTTGTAGGAGAGAGGATCGCCGCCCATGCGGCGGGCTGCGAGTCCGAACCAGTGCCGGAGAGCATCCCGGTCCCGCAAGTCGTCTTCACCGATCCCCAGCTCGCCTCCAGCGGCCTGACCGAGCAGAGGGCCCGGGCCCTCGACCACGACGTCGTCACCGCCCAGGTCGGTTACACCTCGGCTGCTGGAGCTGCCCTCCTGCGCGACGATGCCCACGGTGAGGCCAAGCTCGTCGTCGACCGGCAGACGGGGGCCGTGCTGGGGGCCACCTTCGTCGGTCCCGGTGTGGGTGAGCTCATCCACGCCGCCACCATCGCCATCACTGCGGGCATCCCCGTCCATCGGCTGCGTCACGCCGTGCCCGCGTACCCCACCGCCAGTGAGATCTGGCTGCGACTCATCGAGTCCCTCCCGGGCGAGGTCCTTCGTACGTACTTCAATAATTGAATGAAGAATGATGTTTGCGAAGCTGGCGCCTCGGAGTCTCGAAGAAGTGACTTCACGGGAGGATCGCGATCAGGAAAGTAGTGATTCCTACAAACATACTTGTTCAGGTTTGTGTACGTATTCAAACTTTCTAATCAGTTGCCAAGAACGCTCTGCAAGACTTCTGCTGCGGCTAACGTGAAGACGTCCCGTAACTCGTCTTGGGAGAGAGACATGATCGACGGCACTAAATTCGTGTATTGATTCCCGACAGCAACACGGGTGCACTATGCGATCGAACAGATTCCATTGAGTGGGTCAATCCTGACAATGGCATTGTAAGAGTTCAATTTAAGAACGGCGGCCAGTCATTTCCATATCGACATCCAAGGGCACGTCTTCTCGAGAATGTTTCAGGTTTTCGCTCTCTCAAATCTAACGAGCTGCTTAAGGTGAAAGGAGAGGTGTGGTATCCCCCACTTACAATTGCGACTTTCACTGATGTATACGACGGATCGTATTCAGTTGTTCGATTCTATCGCGATAACAAGGTGATAGGGAAAAGTCGCCTGTATCGTCCCGACGACCTCACACTGCTAGTGTCCTCCGTGTCCACGGGAGATGGTGCTGACGTTTTTAAGTACTGGAAAGAAACTGCATTCATGCTGGATGGCGACGATCCGACTCGTCCGGCATTTGAGTCGATTAAGTTTGTTCATCCTGACAGTGTGTTGTCTGCGTACATGGAGGGATCAAATTCACGAACGTCAGAAATTCGGTTGCCAATTATTTTACCGTTTCAGAGCAACGCAGATCAGAAGGTTGCGGTAGAGAGAGCACTCTCTCACCGAGTTAGTGTTATTGATGGCCCTCCTGGGACTGGAAAAACAGAGACTATTCTCAATATCATCGCCAATATTCTCATGATTCCCGGGGCTACGGTTGGAGTTGTGTCTTTTGGTAACGCTGCTGTTGAGAACGTCAAAGACAAGCTTGATGAGGCGGGATATGGATTCGTGGCAGCGCGCATGGGTAAAAAGGAATACGTCACCTCCTTCCTGGCAGATCAAGGGGCGCGAGCAAGCAGTATCGTTCGATGGTTGAACCGGGTGTCTGTGAATGATGCCGTGCGGTCCGCTGGAGGGCAGGCGGCGGATAATCTTGAGCAAATAGATGAACAGTTGCATAGGGTATGGAACTCCTGTCGAGAACTTGCAAAGGTGAGTAATAAGATAGAGGAATACTCTTTGGAAGCTGCTCATCTGGAGCGCCGAGCCGACGGTGTCGTCTTTCCTGATTTGAGTGAGCTGCCTCTGCTGCGCAAGAGCTCTGGGCGTATTCTCGACTATCTGGCTGAAACTACTGTGCGTCCGTATCTTCCTGAAGGCATCATGGGACTTTTTCCTCGAATCCGCAGATACTTCAAGTACGGTAGAACGAAAGATCTGGATACGAGAGATGCTAATATTATCCTTAGTCTAGAAAGAGCCTTTTATTCTAAGCGGATCGAAGAGCTGAAACAGAAAGAGCGACGTTGGCAGGCTGAGGTTGGCGATAGCAGTTCCGAGGAAATCAGGGAAAAATACCAAGAGAGTTCTCGTGCGCTTCTAGATCTAGCGCTGTGGCAACGTTACGCGAATAGTGCACGCCTCGTATTTGATGAAGATAATAAACCGATCTGGAAGCACACGCCGGAGTTCTTGTCCGAGTACCCAGTGGTTCTTACGACCTGTCACTCGATTCGGCGTAATCTGTCGGAAGGCCATCTTTTAGATTGGGTGATTATTGACGAGGCCACTCAGACAAATCTACATGCTGCTGCTTTGGCGATGAGTAAGGCAAGAAATGTTGTGGTGGTCGGGGATCTTAAGCAGCTTGGACCGATTTTCGATAAAAATTTGGAATCGGCGTCGATCTCCTCACCGCTTCCTGCGTACGACGTTACTGCGCACTCCATTCTCTCGTCCGTCACCGAGCTCTATGGTCAAGAGCTGCCTCGAACAATGCTGCATGAACACTACCGCTGCATGCCTGAGATCATCGAGTTCTGTAATAAGATGTTCTATGACGGCGAGTTGATTTCCATGAAGTCTAGAAAATCTGACGATCAATGGCCTGCCTTAATGGTTCGCAAGACGGCTCCAGGAAACCACATGCGAACTTTGCGTCGAGCCCTTACTAAAGGTACGTACAGTCAACGTGAGATCGATGTTGTTGAGGAGCTCATGGGCGGTACCGTTGACGGTGTGGATTTTAGGGAGATGCTCAGAGGTGAAGAATCGGGAAGCGATTATATGTTAGGTATCACAACTCCCTACAGGCTCCAGGCGGACAGGCTCGGAGAGGCCATTTACAGCACGGCTGACTTCCCTGAGATGAGCTCTCTGAGTGAGACGATACATAAATTTCAAGGACGCGGGGCTAAGGCGATGATTCTCAGTACAGTTGTCGACGAATCTCGTCTTGGTCATATGAAGTTGAGGTTCGTCGACGATCCGAGAATGATCAATGTAGCCGTTTCTCGAGCTAAGGAGAAGTTTATTCTGGTAACCAATCATGATGAGGCTCCTCGAAGCAAGATAATTAAAGCGCTCATCGACTACGTTAGGTTTCAGAATCCAAGTCAAGTGACTGAGAGTGGGGTGCTCTCGGTATTCGATCTCCTCTATAAAGAATACTCTGAACGACTTAACGAATTTGCTTCGCGGGTTCATGGAGATAGTAGGTACAAGTCCGAGAACATCGTGTGGACTCTTCTGAATGATATTCTTGCTGAGCCTACTTATGGGCTTCTGGAGGTGGTTTCGCAAGTGAGGCTTCGTGACTTGCTCCCCAACTTTGACAGGTTGAACGAGCGGCAGAGGGAGTTTGCCCGTTCTGTGTCGGCCATCGATTTGCTGTATATCACAAGGTAAGTAGGCGAATGCTGCTTGCGGTTGAGGTCAATGGGACAAGATTTCATGAAGACAGCCCTGAGCAGCAGGTGCGAGATGAGCTGAAAGCGCAGATAATTGGTATCTACGGCGCTGACATGCTTGTACTGAGAACCAATGACAGCAACATTGAATCGACGGTAAGAGATAGACTTGATCGGGTTCTGATGCTAGATGAGAGACGGAACTGAGGTTTGGTTGCAGGTGCTGAGCGTTCTCTGGAATGATCGAGAGGCAAATTGGCTGCGTACGATCAGTATCGACCATCTCATGCTGGTGGTCTTTCGTTAATGCAGGCGTCGACTTCTACTCTCGTGCTCTGGGTGTGGAGGGCGTTACCTTCGGGCAGGAGTGGACAGTGCTGCGCTTCGGGGCCGAAAGATGACGATCCGTGGGGCCAGTCCGGTCGCTTGCACGTCCCTCATCCGGTCCCTAGTAGCGCGAACCCATGCCTGGTCGCCGGCGGCTCTCTTGATGAGAGCATCGAGCGTCTTACCTGACTTGGCTCATTGTGGGGTGGTTGGGTTGCCTGGGGGCTGGTTGTTGTTGGGATTGTGGGGGTTGCGTGGGTTGGGGTGCGCACTAACGTGGGGGTATGAGTCCGTACGTTCGCACGGTCAGGACGGCGTCGGGGGCCCGTGCGGTGCAGATCGTGCGCTTCTCCCGGAAAGGGGCGCGCAGCATCGAGCACATTGGCTCGGCCCATGATGACGCTGAGCTGGCGGTGCTCAAGGAGGTCGCCAGGCAACGGCTCAACGCCGGCCAGCTCAGCTTCGACCTGCCGGGCCTGAACAGTGAGAACGACGCAGGTTCTGCGCCGCACGAACCGGCTGGGGCGGGGTGCGTGGCACCTATCGCCTCCAACCGGATGGGAGTGCTCCTGGAGGCCCTGGAGACGGCTTGGAAGGCGGTGGGGCTGGACAGACTCGATGGTGCTGACGAGGTCTTCCGCCAGCTCGTTACCGCCAGACTGATTGAGCCGACCCGCAAGCAGGACTCGTTGCGGGTCCTTACCGAGGCGGGCCTGTCACCGGTGTCCTACGCGACAGTCAAGCGTCATCTGCCCAGCTATGCCGCTGAGGGCTTCACCCGGGACCTGTCACGTCTGCTGGCCGGGTATGCCCGCATCGGTCGGGCCTCGCTGGTCCTGTTCGACGCGTATGACCCTGTACTACCGGGACCGACAAGGCCGACGGCTTTCGCGAGCCGGGCTTGTCCAAGGAAAGACGCCTGGAGCCGCAGATCACGGTAGGGCTGCTCACCGACGAGGCAGGGTTCCCTCTACGGGCCGGAGCCTTCGAGGGCAACAAGGCCGAGGCCGCCACGTGGATGTCCGCCCTGGGCTGCGATGTCACCATGCTGGTGCGTGGTCCCCGCCTCCTGTCGGCTGCGGAGTCCTTCGCCTCCCGACTCATCGAGTCCTTCACCAGCGAGGCCTCCTATGAAGGAGAATGAATGTGATTGTCAGTATCGACATCGGTGGTGCCGTCTCCTAGGATGAGACCATGATCGGCGCAGGGGTTCAGGAGACTCTCTTCTTCCCGCTTCTGGGGCGGGCTCGTGCTGCGCGAAGCTGGCCGAGCTGCTTTCAGGACTCCTGGTCCGAGCGCCTGGTCTCGATGATCTCCGCCTTCCGCCCTGGCGTCGAGGACATGGATATGGGCGAGATGCCCGCCGCCGTCTACGCCTTGCGCCACCTTGCCGCCGTGACGGAGATCCGGCGCTACCTGGACACCCACCCCGAAGCCGCCGTCGTCGATCTCGGCTGCGGACTGGATCGTCTCGTTGACGAGGTCGACAACGGTCGGGCGCTGATCTACAACCTGGACTTCCCCGACGTTCTCGAGTCCCGACGCACCTGGGTCGAGCCCCATGAGCGAGAGCGGGAGCTCCCCTTCTCCTTAACCGATCATCGCTGGATGGATGAGGTCGACGCCAGCGGCGGACTGATTGCCGTGGCCTCCGGGGTCTTCTACTTCCTGGAGACCAGCTCAGTTCGAGACCTCGTCAACGCGATGTCCCACCGCTTTCCCGGCGGCCGTCTGGTCTACGACTCCGAGTCCCCGGAGATGGTCGCGATGAGCGAGCAGGCCGTCCGGGATCGAGGAATCGACGCGGCCCCCATGCCCTTCCGGGTCGCCGACCCCTGCGCCGCACACACCTGGAGTCCCCGCGTCTCCCAGATCAGGGTGAACTTCGACCTGTCCTCCTACGCCGCCGATCCCTCAGCCCTTCCTGCACAGGTACTCGAGGGCTTCGCTCAGATGAGGCAGGGTCGGGCTCTCTATGAGGTCATCGCCGATTTTGCCGTCTCAGGGGAACCCTGCTGACTCATTGACCGGGGCATACTCGCCTTCCGTGACGAGGCCTGAGAGACTTGGCGCATGCGAATCGCCATCGGCGCTCCAGGCAACGGAGCCCTCCTGAAGGATGCCATCGAAGAGCGGTTGGTCGAGGATGAGCGCGTGAGCGACGTCGTCGACCTGTCCGCACCGGACATCACCTACCCGGAGGTCTCCTTCCGGGTCGCCAGAGCGGTCGCCGAGGGGCGGGCCGACCGCGGTGTTCTCATCTGCGGCACCGGCGTGGGAACCGCCATCGCCGCCAACAAGGTCCCGGGGGTGCGTGCGGCGACCGCGCACGACCTGCTCACCGTGCGCGGCTCGGTGGAGAACTACGACGCCCAGATCCTGTGCATGGGGCAGAACGTCATCGCGGCCCCCGCCGCCTGGGCGCTCATCGACATCTGGCTCGACCTGCGCCACGACCCCACCAGCAGCTACGGCCCCAAGGTCGGCGAGATCGCCGCCTACGAGGCGCGCCTCCACTCCTGAAGGCGGCCCCGCGCGAGCGGATGGGTGCTCATGGCGCTATCCGCAGTCTTTACGTGCGCGAACCCGACCAGAACCTTATCGACGTCGCTGTCGACGAGAGTGCCTGAGCCTCGCCCGGCTCCTGGAGGGGGAGCTTGTGTCCAAATCGGATACAAAGGAGCCTGAAGTCCGATGTGGCTGCTGCCTGAACCGCGGAATCATGCGGTTTCTTTCTGTGTGTCCGAACTGGGGACGAGTCTTTGTGTCCGATTTGGACACCGCTCAGCACATCTTGGCCAGTCTTGCTGAGCGTGGGGCCTCGGCTCCCGGTTGACGACCCTCGTGAGGAACCTCGCGCATATCTGCATTGAGTGCAATAATGCACCAAGTGCAAGATGGGCGTGTGACCGGAACCGACTTGCGCGCCACCCAGGCGCAACGCACCCGCGCCGCCATCCGCGCCGCCGCGCTCACCCTGACCCGGGAGCGCGGTTACGCCGCGATGACAGTCGATGATGTCGCCGCCCTCGCCGGAGTCTCCCGGCGCACCGTCTTCAACCACTTCTCCTCCAAGGCCGACCTCCTCGTCGTCGGCCTGGAGCCCCCGGCGCTCTCGGTCGTCGAGGCCTTCGTCAACGGCTCCGGAAGCCTCCTGGAGGACCTTGGCGTCCTGCTGGCCTCCGGTGCCGAGTCCGTCGAGTCCGAGCGCGGCTGGCTCCTGTCCTTTCCGGAGATCGTGCGGGACAACCCGGAGGTGGAGCGTGCCGTTCACGAGCGGCTGCGAATCGTCGCCCAGTCCTTGGCGGAGGCCGCCGCTCGCCGGCTGGGGGGCGAGCCCGACGACCCGCGCCCCCGTGCCGTCGTCGCCCTGGCCATGGCCATCCAGCGCAGCTCTCTGGACCTGTGGTGCGGACGCTCCCACCCCTGGGAGGAACGCCGTGAGGCGGCAGTGCGCCCGGAGGTCCCCGAAGCCTCCAGGACTCCCGGGGTCTCCGAGGCCTCAGGCCAGTGCTCCCAGGCCCGATTGGTCGACGCCGTCCGCGCGATGGCCGAGGCGATCTCCGAGGTCGTCGCCCCACCCCGATCCCAGGCATCAGCCTCCACAGCTCCCGGTGACTCGACGCCGTCGGGCTCGCCGGGATAGTCGCGCATGCGGCTCTCCAAATCCTTCTCACCGGCTCACTGAAGCGACCTTCCATTCCTCGCCCTCAATCGACAAGGCCACACTCATGACTCAACGCACCTCGACGCCGGCCTCCGCCGGCTCAGCCCTCCACGAACCGGGGGCGGACTTCCACCCCGACCGCCGCTTCTGGGCGGTCTACGCCTCGCTCCTGGTGGTCATGTTCCTGTCCGCCATGGACCAGACGATTGTCGGCACGGCCCTGCCCACCATTGTGGGCGACCTCGGCGGCGCCGCCCACATGGCCTGGATCCTGACCGCCTACACCCTGGCCATCACCGTGGCCATGCCGGTCTACGGCAAGCTCGGCGACCTCGTGGGCCGCAAGAACCTCTTCCTGGTGGCCATCGCCCTGTTCCTGATCGGCTCGGCCCTGTGCGGCACCGCCGACTCCATGACCCAGCTCATCATCTACCGCTTCATCCAGGGGCTGGGCGGCGGTGGCCTCATGATCTCCTCCCAGGCGATCACCGGCGACCTCATTCCGCCGCGCGTGCGCGGCACCTACATGGCTCCCATGGGAGCCATGTTCGGCGTCGCCTCCATCCTGGGGCCCATCATCGGCGGCTGGCTCACCGACTCCGTCTCCTGGCGCTGGACCTTCTGGATCAACCTGCCGCTGGGCGTCCTCGCCTTCATCGCCATCGCTCTGGTGCTGCGCCTGCCCAGCAGCCGCCTGACCAGCCCCATCGACTGGTGGGGGATCGGATTCATGAACGCCGGTGCGGTCGCCATCGTCCTCATGGCCACCTGGGGCGGCAACCAGTACGCGTGGACCAGCCCGGTCATCATCGGCCTGGGCGTCGTCGGACTGGTCTGCTGGGGGCTGTTCGGCTTCGTCGAGACGCGCGCCGTCGACCCCATCCTGCCCTGGTCGATCCTCACCAGCCGCACCTTCATCGTCTCCACGCTCGTCGGCATGCTCGCGATGGGAGGCATGATCGGTGTGCTGAGCTACTGCCCACCTACCTCCAGATGGTCTACGGCTACTCGGCCACCACCTCCGGCCTGCTCCTGGTGCCGATCACCATCGGGATGCTCCTGTCCTCGATCCTCTCCGGCGTGCTCGTCTCGCGCACCGACCGCTACAAGATCTACCCGGTCCTGGGGCCCCTGGTCGCCGCCGGCGCCTCCTTCTGGCTCTCCCGCCTGTCGACGACGTCGCCCGTCTGGCAGATCTCCGCGGCCACCTTCCTCATGGGGGCGGGCATCGGGCTGTTCTTCCAGCTCCTGGTCACCGTGGTGCAGAATGCGCTGCCGGCCAAGCACCTGGGCACGGCCACCAGTGGTAACAACTTCTTCCGCGAGGTCGGTGTCTCCCTGGGAGCCTCGCTCATCGGCGCGGCCTTCTCCTCCGGTCTGACCTCCAACCTCACTGATCGGATCGGGGTGCTGACCCGCAGCGCGGACCCGGCCGTCCTGGGGGCCCTGGCCCATTTCAAGGACGCCGACACCTCCTCGCTCACGCCCGCCCTGGTCAACAAGCTGCCCGCCGCCCTGCACGACGCCGTGGCCGGCTCCTACGCCGACGCCCTCCTGCCGATCTTCGGCTGGATGATCCCGCTGTTCGTCGCGACCTCCGTCGTCGCCGTCTTCCTGCCCGAGGTGCCCCTGTCCCAGAAGACCGCGATGGAGCAGGGTCGCCGAGGCCGAGGGTGCGGCTGAGACTGAGGTCAGCGAACCCACGGCACCGCAGGATCCGGACTCATCCCAGGAGCCGGCGGCGCCGGAGTCGGCGGCCGACGCAGAATGATGAGGCCATAGACGGGGGGTCAAGATGGGCACGAAGGCGAAGAGGAAGTAGTCATAGAGGAAGGCCAGTGTCGGCACCATGGTGATCATGTAGGTCAATCCGGCACCTGCGCCTGCTAGGACTCGCAGGATCCTCCGCGCGGGGAACCATGTGAACACTGCCCAAGCGAGCGCCGCACCGCTACACAGAACGGAGATCCCCTGCAACCGGGAGCGCCTCGCGCAGCGACGGCCAGGTCCTGATCATGAAGCCGACCATGGACGCCCAGGCCAGGATCGTCGGTCCCCATGTGCTCACGGCAGATGCGGGGAACCTTCCCGAGACCCACAGTGCGAGGGCCGCCAGCAGAGGGATGAAGGCGAGGTGTGCGCCCGCGGCTCCTGCTCCCCCGTCGGGGACGCCCCAGGCGATGGCCCCTATTCCGATCACGATCGCGATCACCGCCAGGATCCGTATCCACAGGATTCTGCGTCCGGAGAGCGTGCTCGCCGATCTGGGGTCGGATCGGGGAATGGCCGACGGAACCGCCGGATACGAGGCAGGTGCGGGCCTGCTGATGGCGCCGATGACGATGAGCCCGATGGCCCAGGGAAGGTTCACCATCGTCCCCAGGAACATGAGGAGAAACCAGAGCGGGGGTGAGACCACTGACCCGATGATCAAGCCGACGACGGTGCGCAGTCCGGGCTCCATCCTCCGGCAGACGGACAGACCGGCGATGAGGGCTCCCGCAGCGGCGGTCCCCAGCAAATAGGCAACGAAAAGAATCAGTCCCGCAGTACGATCGCTCCAGTGGCTCTGGGCGCCCGAGCTTGCAGTGATGGCATCGACCATGCTCAGTACGGTGAGGGCGGCACCAGCGATCGGCACGAGCATCGAGAAGAGAGTGGCGTACGCGGCGTGCTTCGGGGTCACTGCGGATCGCTCGCGCAGAAGGCCGACGGTGCCGACTATTAGGAAGAATCCGACCAGGCAGGACAACGAGGTCTGGATGAAGAACGGAGAGTCCTGCCTCCGCCCCGGCAGGTAGTCGGCGACGAGTATGACCGCCATTGAGCAGAAGTAGGTGATAACTGCCAGGACACCGCACCACAGGGCCGTCCTGCGGCCGAGTCGGGCCCCGACGCGGTGGCTCATGGGGAGTGCTTCGTCATCGAGAGCATCCTGAGGATAGGAGGCAGGAAGGCTGCTGGGTGTCCTGCTCTCCTCCGGAGGGGCGAGTGGTCCCGGATACTTCGGAATGCCCGCATGGAGGGAGGGTGGTGGTACCGGTAGCGCTGGTGATGCCGTGGGGGGCTGCTGGCCTCCTTGTGGCCGGCGGAGTGTGCGGTACAGGATGAGGAGAACGATGGAGGCGCCCAGGATTGAGATGGGATTCAGTCCCATGGTGGTGGTCACCGCTATTGCAGGAATCCCCACCAGAGTGGCGACCGCGGCACGCAGCACCACATGCATCCGTGTCCTGATGCTCAGGGCGCCGTCGACGGCGACTGCCACGGTGAGCGCTCCCATGACGCTATAGGTCACTAGGAGAGGCATGCTCAGACGACCAAGGGGTGGGGTGGCGACATGGGCTTCGGCGGCCTCGAAGGCAATCACCCACGCGAAGTTCGACACCGTTGCCACCACGCAGGTCAGCGCCGCCATCACCGTGGCGATGAAGGCGTGAGGCGCAGGCAGCACTCCGCGCTCACGCGCCAGCCCCAGGTACCCGGCCGCGATGACAGCCCCCGGGAGGGTCATCATCGCCTGGTGGATCCAGCTGAAGATCGTGTCCTTGCCCTCGCTCTCCGCAGGGATCGCGATGAACAAGAGGGCGAGACTCACCAGGCCCAGGAGAAGGCCGATCGCTGCGCACCACAGGGCGGCCCGCGCGCCCAGCCGGTTCCCCGTCCCGTGGAGGAAGGCCGACCAACGCTGTCCGACCGTGGGGCGGCTGCGCCCCAGTGCCTCGGCCTCGTCGAGCATGATGCCCAGCAGGGCCTCGCCGTGATGCGCCCGCCAGCTCCTCGGATACCAGCGCAGGAGACGTCGGTAGTACTGCTCTTCCACCATCTCAGGCCACCCCCCCAACGCGCGGTGTGCGGCCGGGGGCGCGCGGCGCTCAGGCTAGCCCGAGCGGCTCTCGCGGAACGCTCCAGTGCCCGCGTCTCAGCGGTCAGCAGGTCGATGCCGGTCTCGGTGATGCGGTAGTAGCGCCGGGCTCTGCCGTCAACGACCTCCTGGCCGTCGGAATGGATGAGGTCCTTGCTCTCCAGGCGCTCGAGGGTCGCGTACAGAGTGGTGGGCTTCAGGCGGGCTGCGCCGTCGGACAGCAGCGCCGTCTCCCGCAGGATCTGGTAGCCGTGCCGGCGCCCGTTGGCGAGTGAGGTGAGAATCCAGAAGGCTGATGAGGACAGTGACATGACACCATTATATTACCAAGTTGGTAATATGTCAGGGGAGGGTTAGTGGGGCGGAGGGGTCTGTGTCCTTCCTCGCCGAGGCCACAGGCTCCATGTGCTCGTGTCGGCTGAGTCGGTTCCCTGTCAGGGTGGGGCTCAGTAGGTGAGAGGATGGCCTGGTGATGGAACGGATCTTCAGGCGACCGCCTCCGGCAGTGCTGCTGGCGATGGCGGGGCTGGCGCAGCACACCATGACTCGTGGTCGGCCAGTGACGCCGTCATCGATGGCGGCGGCCGCTCCCGTTGCTGGGGGCTCACTGTGTCTGCTCGCCGGAAGCGCGGGCAACTTTCTTCGGCACCGCACCACGGTCGACCCGGTCAGGTCGAGCGTGCGCAGCACCTCGTCGTGGACGGCCCCAACCGGCTGACGCGCAACCCCATGTACCTGGGCCTGACGGGAGTGCTGCTCTCGCACGCGATCGCGCGCAGGAGCCCGTCCGCGGTGATCCCTCTGATCGGTTTCGCCTGGCTCATCGACCGCTACCAGATTCCGGCCGAGGAGGCGGCCCTGGAGGCGAGGTTCGGGCAGGACTACCTCGACTACCAGGAGGCTGTTCCCCGCTGGCTGGGTATTCCGGGCGTGTCGACGCGGCCCCGCTCATGAGCCGACGACGCCCGGCGTCTGCGGTGCGGTGATGCGGCTCGCGCGGGCGGCCGGAATGATTCGTCGGCACCTGTAGTTGAAAGCTGCATGAAAGCATTCGGGTTCCTTAGCTTCGGACACTACGGACACGGTCGCGGCCCTGGCGACCCCGACGCCGGCCAGGCGCTCAAGGACGCCGTGGAGATCGCCGTCGGCGCTGACGAGATCGGCGTCAACGGCGCCTACTGGCGCGTCCACCACTACGCCCGCCAGGCCGCGGCTCCCATCCCGCTGCTCTCCGCGGCCGGTGCCCGTACCAAGCGCATCGAGGTCGGCACCGGCGTCATCGACATGCGCTAGCGCATGTAGCGGTTGCAACACCCGTTCACGTAAGCTTGGTTGCATGGTCGAACTGGTATCGCTGAGAAGACGAACGAGGTTGCGGCGTACGTCCGCGCCTCGATGGACCGCAAGGGCGACCGATGGACCGTCGAGACCCAGCTGAGAAAGATCAGGGCGCTGGCCGAGGCCAAGGACTGGAAGGTCGTCGAGGTCTACGACGACAACGCGGTGTCCGCGACGAAGAAGCGCCGTGCTGGCACTCGGTGGGCCGAGATGCTGGAGGACGCCCGTGCGGGCAAGTTCTCGATGGTGGTCGCCGTGGACATGGACCGGCTCCTGCGTAGCACGAAGGACCTGAACACACTGATCGATCTCGGCCTGCGTGTCGTCACCGTTGACGGCGAGATCGACCTCTCGACGGCGGACGGGGAGTTCCGGGCGACGATGCTCGCCGCCTCGCCCGGTTCGAGGCACGACGCAAGGCCGAGCGACAAATCAGGTCGAACGAGCGCCGACGCGCCGAGGGCATCCCCACGTCCGCCTGGAAGGCGTTCGGCTGGACGAGGGACGGCGAGTTGATCGAGGAGGAGGCCGCCGCCGTACGGCGGGCCTTCGATGCGTTCCTCGGCGAGCCGTCCCTGTCGATCCGGCGAATCCGCGAGGACCTGAACAGCGCCGGTCACTTCACCGCGCGTGGGTCGGAGTTCTCCGTCGATGCTGTGCGCTACCCTGCTCGCGAACCCGCTTTACTGTGGCTACATCAAGCACTACGCGTCGGGCGAGCTGTACCCGGTTCAGGGCGAGGCGTTCCCGCCCATCGTCGGCGAGCAGACGTGGCGGGCCGCGGTGGCGAAGCTGGAGGACAACGTGCGGAGGTCGGCGAGGCAGGGGAACCAGCCGAAGTATCTCCTGTCCACGATCGGGCTGTGCGGGAAGTGCGGCGCGACGCTCGTCTCGGGGACGAACAGCCGCAAGCAGCCGACGTACCGCTGCGGCGAGCAGTTCCATCTCACCCGCCAGCGCGAGCCCGTCGATGCGATGGTCACCGAGGCGGTGCTCACGCGTCTGTCCTCGGTGGACGTGCACGACCTCGTGATGCCACAGGAGGACGATGGGCCGGATCGCGAGGAGCTGCTGACGGAGCGGAACGCCCTGGTCGATCGGGTGAAGGAGCTGAGCCCGCTGCTGCGCGACATCCATCAGCCGGTCCTGGAGATAACGGCGGCGATCAACGACGTGAAGGCCCGAATCGACGAGATCGACGCGGAGCTGCTCGACCGTTCGGTGTCGGCGGCGGCGAAGCTGCTCGCGGACGTCGAGGAGCCGGTCGGCACCGCGGAGCGCCGCGAGGTGGTCGAGGCGAAGTGGAAGGTGTTGGACGTGGACCGCCGCCGGATGCTCGTGGACGAGGCTGGTGACGGTGACCATCGAGCCCATCACGCCCGGTCACGTGAAATTCGACCCCGACCTGATTCGGATAGAGCCGCGTCGCGACTGACTCATGAGTCGACTCGTCATTGCAATGGTGAGTCGACTCGTGGGAGAATGGTTGCAGACAAGAACATCCCACCGGGGCCGCGACTTAGAAGCGCGGGGTTCTGCTCCCGGATGAGTAGCCGGTCAAACAGCCCAATTACCGTGGCGGGGAACCGGAAGATACTCATGTCTGAGGACTTCCGATGTCTGTCGTTATCGACGTTCCCCGCGCATCCGCGCTCGACCGCCCTGGCCTCGATCAGGGGCTCCACTCCTTCTCCGCAGGCAGACGGCCTCGATCCCGTCATCGCCGCCGCTCGTGCTGCTGGTCGTCTGGCCGGTGAACGCCTGGCTCGCACGCCCCTGACCCCGCGACAGCGCGCCGCGGTCGCCGCCGTGATGGGCGGTGGTCACTGATGAGCGCCAACTCCGCCGCCTTCGACCACGTGAACGGCTTCCGCTGGCGACAGGGCGACCCCTCCCTCGCCGAGTCCGAGGCACGTCTCTACGACCTCGGCGTGCTCCGCTCCGTGCTGGAGGAGTCCGTCGAGATCGCCGTCGCCGACGCCCGCGCCGATGGGGTGACCTGGGCGAAGATCGGCGACGCCCTCGGCGTCACGCACCAGGCTGTCATCAAGCGCTACGGCCGGGGCGGTGGTCGCTGATGCGCGCCGACGCACGCAACCTCAGCACCGCTCCCGCCGACCTGACCCCGCCCGGAGGGCTGGCCTGGCACCCGCCGAAGGCGGCTGCCCGTCGTCGTGATGACGGTCCGCAGCCGTGCTTCGCACTCTAAGAGTTTCGGGAGCCTCATTCGTTCCTACGGGCGCGGCAAGGGCTTGTCGATTGCCGCGTCCTGCAACAACGTGCCTGGTCAGCGGTCGGTTCCGCCCGCGCTCCGTCGCGTGGCCTCGTGGGATCATTTTGGGTCTCATTTGGGGGTCAATAGGGGGTCATTTAGGCGCCGCACTCTCTCTGAGGCCCTCCGCGCTGTCCGCGGCGGGGGTGGTCGCCGTGGCTAAGCAGGAGAACAACCCGACGAGCATCGGGCTCACGCAGTACCTCGATCCGTCGTACTGGACCTGGGCTGCCGAGGACCCGAACGGGGCCGCGCTGCTCCAGCAGGGAGCCGAGGCGATCCTCGCCTACGTGGTGCAGCGGCTCGAGGCCACCGGCTGCGAGGTCGTCGAGGCCTACGGCATCGTGCATGACAAGGACGAGCGCGAGGTCTGGAGCGACACGGAGAAGGCTCTGGTGATCGAGCCGAAGCCCGATCACCTGCACGCGGTCATCAAGTTCGCCAGCCGTGCGAAGAGCGCACCGCTGGATCGGCTCGCGTTCGGCATCGGCGTCGAGCCCCAGTACGTCGAGAAGCCGGGCCGCGGGCGGTACGCCTACGACAACATGCTGTCGTATCTGACGCACGTGAAGTACGCGGACAAGCACCAATACGCGCCTTCGGAGGTCGCTACGGTGCGTGGGCCTGACTACCTCGGGATCGACGCCCAGCGTCGGGAGACCTGGCTCAAGGGGCGCGCGCACGTGAAGAAGAAGGTCGTCGCCGAGAACTTCGAGGACATGCGCGAGCGCGTGCTCCAGGGCGAGTTCACGCGGGATCAGATCATGCTCACGGACGAGCTGTTCGACATCTACTCGCGGCATCAGCGGGAGATCGACGACGCGCTGTCGGCCTACGGCCAGCGCCGCGCATACCGGGCGGCGGCGAAGCTCCGCGCCGGTGAGTTCTCGACGCACGTGGTGTTCGTCCATGGGGATGCCGGGATCGGCAAGACCAGTTCGCCACGGACTTCATCACCGAGGCGATCAACGCGGCGAACCCGCACGGCGAGCGGTGGCAGGTCTACCGGGCCGCGACGGGGAACCCGCTTGATGACTGGCGAGGCGAGGAGGTGCTGCTGCTGGACGATCTGCGGGCCTCGGCGATGGATGCGAACGACTGGCTGCTGCTGCTTGATCCGTACAACGCCTCGCCTGCGAAGGCTCGGTACAAGAACAAGGGCGAGGTGGCCCCGCGCCTTATCGTCATCACGGCGACGATCGAGCCTGTCGAGTTCTTCTACTACGCCCGCCAGAAGGGCAACGTGGACGAGGCGTTGGACCAGTTCATCCGCCGCTTGGCCTCGGTCGTGAAGGTCTATCGTGCCGACGACATCAATCGTTACCTCGTGCAGCACATTGGGAAGATCGAGCCCTACGAGTGGCACCAGTGCAGCATCCCGACCGCCGCACACACGCCCGGCATGTACGGCAACGCGTATCACCAGAACGTCGGGTCGCGGGAACTGACCTACGGTCCGGAGACCTCGGCGGAACATGACGCTGAGGGCGCGGTTGCTGAGCTGCTGGGCGGGCTCGCGGTGCGGAGCCCTGACGTGCCGCTGGCGCTGATCGGAGGTGCCGCATGAGCACCGAACGCGATGCGCTCTTCCAGGGGGTCGAGGGGGCCGGAGGCCCCTCAAGCAGCTCAGGGGAGGACATGAGCGCCAGCGAAATGTCCGACACGGCTACTGCTGCCACTCTGGCGTACAGGTGGAGCAGCAGACCGACTCCCAGGTGAACACCGGTCGGGCTGATGCGGAGGCTGTGCGTCAGAGTCACGGCGGCGCGAAGCGTCGTCGTGGGGGCCGCGCGAAGCTCGATACCGACTTCGGAGAGGAGACGCTCGCGGCGCTTCGCACTCGTGCGAAGCGGCTCGGGCTGGCTCCGAGCACGTGAGTGCGGACCGTCGTCCGGGATGCCCTCCACGCCTCTCGGAGCGAGGGAGTTGGACGCCGCCGTGGCCGCGCACCTGCTCGGGGTCGAGGCGCGGGTGCAGGCGTCGGCGGATGCTCGCGAGCTGGCCGCGCAGATTCGCCCGCTGGCGATCAACGTCAACGACCTCGACCGCCGGGCGCGGGCTGGTGAGTCAGTGGCGCTGTCGGCGGAGGTGCCCGAGCTGATCGAGTTGCTGCGCGAGGTCCGCGCCCTGCTCGGGGATCGGGCGGCCTCATGAGCACCACGCACTACAGCCCGAGCGCCAGCGCCGCCGACACGGGAGCGCTATATCCGTGGCAAGGAGGACGAGCGGGGCATCGCGATCACGTGCGATGTGCCGGGAGGCCCCGGCGCGTTCTCGGCGCGCGCTCGGTCGCTCACGCAGAACACGACGCGCGAGGTCGAGGCGGTGCATTACCGCCAGTCGTTCAGCGACGAGGAGTTCGACCCGAAGAGTCCGGAGGACGTGCAGCGGGTGAACGATCTCGGTTATCAGCTCGCGAAGAAGATGCACCCGGATTCCGACTGCCTCGTAGTCAGTCATGTGGATGGGCGGGGCGAAGCCGCACAACCACATCTTGGTCATCAACCACAACAACCGGACGGGGAAGGCGCTCTCGGACTATCGCACGTTCCACGACCGCAAGGCCGGGAATCAGCGGGGCGTCCAGTCGGCGAACGACCAGCTGATGCGAGAACACGGGCTCTCGGTCGTGAAGCGGCTGGAGCACGCACCGAAGGACTGGGAGCTGCGCCGCGAGGACTTCGCCGAGGGATCGCTCGACCGCGAGATGGGCGACCGGATGAGCGCGGCGCTGGCCGATCCCCGGGCGGTGGACAAGGCCGGTCTGGTCTCGGTGATCGAGGAGCAGAACCAGCGGCTCGGCGATGACGGGGGAGCGGGTGCCGCGGATGCGGTTGCACAGCCCCGTCAGCAAGAAGGGCAAGCGCGCCGGGCAAGAGACCTGGACGCTCTACATCGAGGATCGCCGCGGCGAGTCCGGCCGCGCCGAGCGCCGCAAGCGCGCGAGCGCCCTCTCTGCGGACTTCACCCCGGAGGGCGCGCAGGCGTTCTTCGACTACCACCAGCAGCAGAAGGAGAAGGGAACATGAGCGCAGCGCTCGACAGGCTGAAGCAGCAGAACGAGCCCGAGCAGTCGCAGCAGCAGCTCGGCAGTCCGGAGACGATGGAGCTGTTGACCTCGATCCTCGCCGCCGTCGAGGCGCAGAACACGAGGATCGCCACGCTGACCGAACAGCAGAAGAAGCTCGCGGGGTTCGTGAAGGTCATGGACGAGGAGACGACGAGGCGGCTGGAGCGGATCACGGCCCCGGCGTCGACCTCCTCGCCCTCCAGCGACGTGTCCGCGAGGATCGCGAGTATCGAGAGCAGGCAGAACGAGATCGCGAGCACGCTCGGCGAGTTCGCGCAGAGTCTCAACGGCGAGAGCTTGAACGCCGCGTCGCGGAGCTTGGTCGCGGAGGCGCAGAAGAATCGCGCGGCTACGGCCTCGGCGATTGAGGGTCTGAAGGCGCAGGTCACAGCGAACCAGAAGCTCGTGAGCCAGGTCGGCGGCGCGGTCCAGCGGATCGAGAAGCGCACCGAGGAACGGGTCGAGAAGGCTGTCGAGCAGGTCGCCGGGGAGGCTTCGGCCACGATGACCGCGAGCCTCGACGCCTCGAACGCGCGGGCGGAGCGGATCATCGCCGCGACGGCGAAGCTGGAGGCGCGACAGCTCTGGTCCGCCGCCGCCGCGATGTGCCCTCGTTCTCCTGCCGGTGGCCGTGGTCGTCGCCGGTCTCTGGATGGGCATCGCCGGGCTCATCACGGGTGTTCAGTGGGCGCTGGACGTGGACGGGAGCGTGTGGCTCGGCATCGGCCGGTGGCTCGTGGTCGGCGCTGGCCTCGCCGGGGGCCGGCTACGGGCTCTTCGCGTCCGTCCGCTGGGTTGCGGGTCTCGTGGAGACCTGGAAGGGCCGCGGGATGCCGAAGTGGCCCCGCTGGCGCAAGAGGTGATCACGCCTCACGAGGGCAAGCGCGCGCAGCGCGTGCGGCAGCCGCGACAACTGGACATTAGGGTCAGCGGCTGCTGTATAGTTCAGTGCATGCTGACCATTGCTTCGCGTCTTGACGTCATGAACCGGCTCGGCCGGGCCATGGCCGACCCGACGCGCTCCCGCATCCTGATGTCCCTGCTCGACAGCCCGAGCCACCCGCGGTGCTCTCGCGCGAGCTGGGGCTGACCCGCTCGAACGTGTCCAACCACCTGACCTGCCTGCGCGACTGCGGGATCGTGGTCGCCGAGCCCGAGGGCCGCCAGACTCGCTACGAGATCGCCGACCCGCACCTGGCCGCGGCGCTGGCGGCACTGGTCGATGTGACCCTCGCCGTAGACGAGGCGCGCCGTGCATCGACCCGGCCTGCTCGGTGCCGGGCTGCTGCGCCGCGAGCAGTTCGGGGGACGCCTCGTGAGCGCCGCCTGCGGCTGCGACGAGCCGACGACCAGCCCCGCGGACGAGGCAGAGGAGGCAGAGCGCCCGTGGTGGCGTGATCCCGGCCTGGTCGTGCCGATCCTCTCCGGCGTCGCGTTCGGCACCGGCCTGGCGCTGGAGTGGTCGGGGCTGCACATCGCGGCGCTGGTCGCGTTCTGGGCGGGCCTGCTGCTGGGCGTGTACACGTTCGCGCCCGGTGCGATCCGGAATCTCGTTGTGAAGCGCAAGCTCGGGATCGCGCTGCTGATGACGATCAGCGCCGTGGGCGCGGTGATCCTCGGCTACGTCGAGGAGGCGGCCGCGCTGGCGTTCCTCTACTCGATCGCCGAGGCCCTGGAGGACAAGGCGATGGACCGCGCCCGCGGCGGGCTGCGCGCGCTGCTGAAGCTCGTGCCGGAGACCGCGACCGTGCTGCGCGACGGGACCTCCGCCTCGGTCCCGGCCAGGGAGATCGCCGTCGGCGACGTGCTGCTGGTCCGCCCTGGCGAGCGGGTCGCGACCGATGGGCTGGTCCGCTCGGGCCGGTCGAGCCTGGACACTTCGGCGATCACCGGTGAATCGATCCCGGTCGAGGTCGCGCCCGGAGAAGCGGTGTCGGCGGGCGCGATCAACAGCGCCGGCGTGCTGGAGGTCGAGGCGACCGCCGCGGGCACCGACAACTCGCTGACCACGATCGTAGAGCTGGTAGAGCAGGCCCAGGCCGAGAAGGGCGACCGAGCCCGGATCGCTGACCGGATCGCCCGCCCGCTGGTGCCCGGCGTGATGGTCCTCGCCGTCCTCGTCGGCGTGCTCGGGTCCCTGCTCGGCGACCCGGAGACCTGGATCACCCGCGCCCTGGTCGTCCTCGTCGCGGCCAGCCCCTGCGCGCTGGCGATCGCGGTGCCCGTCACCGTGGTCTCCGCGATCGGCGCGGCGACCAAGTTCGGCGTCGTCATCAAGAGCGGGGCCGCCTTCGAGCGCCTCGGCGGCATCCGGCACCTGGCCGTGGACAAGACCGGCACTCTGACCCGCAACCGGCCCGAGGTAACCGCCATCGTCGCCGCCCATGGGTTCGACGATGCGCAGGTGCTGCTTGGGCTGCCGCCGTGGAGCAGCACTCGACGCACCCACTCGCCGCCGCCATCGCCGCCGCGGGCCGGGGAACCCCGCCGCGCAGGACGTGGCCGAGGAGGCCGGGCACGGCATCGGTGGCCTGGTCGACGGCCGCAGGGTGGCGGTGGGCAGTCCGCGCTGGATCGACGCCGGTCCGCTCAAGGCCCGGGTTGAGGACCTGGAGGCCGAGGGGCAGACCTGCGTGCTCGTCACCGTCGACGGCTTCCTGGCCGGGGCGATCGGCGTCCGCGACGAGCTGCGCCCCGAGGTCCCCGAGGTCGTGCGGAGCCTGCGCGACCAGGGCGTCGAGGTGAGCATGCTCACCGGCGACAACTCCCGCACCGCTGCTGCGCTGGCGAAGCTGGCCGGGATCGGCGACGTGCACGCCGAGCTGCGTCCCGAGGACAAGGCTCGCATCGTCGCCGGGTTCTCGGAGACGTCGCCGACCGCGATGATCGGCGACGGCATCAACGACGCGCCCGCCCTGGCCGGGGCGACCGTGGGCATCGCGATGGGCGCGACCGGCTCCGACGCCGCGATCGAGTCCGCCGACGTCGCCTTCACCGGCCACGACCTCGGCCTCATCCCGCAGGCTCTGCGCCACGCCCGCCGCGGCGGCAGGGATCATCAACCAGAACATCGTGCTGTCCTTGGCGATCATCACTGTGCTGCTGCCGCTGGCGATCACCGGCGTGCTCGGCCTGGCAGCGGTCGTCCTCGTGCACGAGGTCGCCGAAGTCGTCGTCATCGCCAACGGACTGCGGGCTGCGCGTGCCCGCAAGCAATAGGTGTTCCGTCCAACGCCATAACTCAGACATGCGCTACGAGAACCCGCTCTACCTGGCCGAGGAGGTCGCCGCTTCTCGACCTGCTCACCGACCAGCGCATCGCCATCGGCATCTCCCGCGGCTCGCCGGAGCAGGCTCTGCGCGGCTGGGAGACCTTCGGATACGCCGGCGGCGCCGACCCGCGCGGAGCCGACGTCGCTCACGCCCACACCGCGCAGTTCCTCGATGCCGTCCGGGGCGTCCCGCAGGCGGACCTCGACGCCAGCAGCGGCATGACGCCCGGTGCGAGCTCCCGTCTGCGCATCGAGCCGCACGCCCCCGGCGTGGACCGCCGCCTCTGGTGGGGCGCGGGCTCTCGGAAGACCGCCGAGTGGACCGCTCGCCAGGGCCTCAACCTCATGAGCTCGACCCTGCTGACCGAGGCCACCGGTGAGGGCTTCTCCCACCTTCAGGCCGAGCAGATCCGCCGGTACCGCGAGGCGTGGAAGGAGGCCGGCCACGACTGGACCCCGCGCGTGAGCGTCTCGCGCTCCATCTTCCCGATCGTCTCCGAGACCGACCGGAAGTTCTTCGCCCTGCGCGGCGAGGACTCCCGCGACCAGATCGGCATCATTGACGGCCTGCAGTCGACCTTCGGGCGCACCTATGCCGCTGAGCCCGATGTCCTCATTGAGCAGCTGACCCAGGATGAGGCGCTCCACGCCGCCGACACCGTCATGCTCACCATCCCCAGCCAGCTCGGCGTTGACTTCAACCTCCACATCCTCCAGGCCTTCGCCGAGCACGTCGCCCCGGCGCTGGGCTGGCGGCCCAACACAGCCGGGCCGGTGACGGGCTACTCCCTGGAGGCGTAGACGCCCGGCAGCGGTCACTGCCCTGTTCGGTCGCGATACGGTTCCGGCATGGAGGACGCAGGCGAGGAGGCCCCGGTGGTCGCGTGGATGGAGCACCACCAGGTGGTCCTGTACCTGGGTGCGCTCGTGGCCGGCGCCGTCCTGGGCTTGGCCGCTCCTGCAGCCCGCAGCCTTCTTGAGGTAGCTATCGCCCCGGTGCTGGTCATGCTGCTGTACGCGACCTTTCTCGGTGTTCCCTTCCATCGCCTGCGGGCCGTATTCGCCGACGCCCGGTTCATGACGGCGCTTCTGATGGTCAACTTCCTGGTGGTGCCGGCAGTGGCTCTGCCTCTGTCCCGACTGGTGGCCGATGAGCCGGGGCTCCTGGTCGGCACCCTCCTGGTGCTCCTGGCGCCCTGCGTTGACTACGTCATGGTCTTCACCCGTCTGGCCGGCGGCGCGTGGTTGCGTATCCTGGCGGCCTCTCCGGCTCTTATGCTCATCCAGGCCCTCGTTCTGCCACTGTGGCTGGCCTTCGCCGCCGGCTCACCTGGGGCTCAGGGCGGTGGTATCGGCTGGCAACCCTTCGCGCAGGCCTTCGTCCTCATGATCGCGCTGCCCATGGGACTATCGATCCTCACGCGGCGCGCTTCATCCCGGTTCCGGCTCGCCACCCGGCTCGCTTCAGCGACGACGGCGCTCATGGTTCCGCTCATGATGGCGACCCTGGCGCTCGTCGTCGCATCCCAGGTTCCCCATGTCGCCTCCTGGCCCGACGTCGTCGCCCGGGTTGTTCCCCTTCGTGGCTTTCGCCTCGTTATGCCGGCTGTGGGAGACGTCGTCGGGCGCATGGCTCACCAGGGAAGTCAGGAGCGCCTGGCTCTCGCCTTCTCCGGGACCACCCGTAACTCGCTGGTGGTTCTGCCGTTGGCTCTGGCACTGCCCGATTCTATGGGGATGGCGCCGATTGCGGTGGTGGCTCAGACCCTTGTGGAGCTCGTCGTCATGGCGATCGGTGTCCGTCTGCTTCCCCGCCTTATTCGATAGAGGGGAGTGTGGAGAAGAAACCGACACAATGATGTCGAAAAACGACGTGGCCTGTGGGGCTCGGAAGTCCGAGCCCCACAGGCCCCTGTCGTTGAGGGCGGCATCGCCTCTGGATCCCATATTCCAGAGGGGACTCACCCTCCTTCGCCGGAGCGGTTCACGTCGGGCTCCCTATCAACCCGGGCGACCTCGAAAGCCGATCGGTCATTGGGCTCCCCAACCCTCGCGACCGGTTCCGTCCAGCGGCAGGATCTATGTAACCCACTGCTCCTGGGGGAGTGCTCCAATGTACCTGAGAGTCGCCTGGAAACTCGTTCGGGAGGTTTCTTCCGTTTCCCTTTGGGTGGGTACTTTGCTTTTCCGAGGGGGTTAATGACGTTAATCTCTATGTATTTTTAAAATGCATAGGCGGGCCCTCTGCTTTGAATCCTCTCAGGTCTCGTTCCGGAAATGCGGTGTATCGTTCACCCGTCCAACCGTCAATCAACGGGTGGAAGGTGGTGTCTTCCGGCTCCGGATGCTGGATGACGCCGTCCCTCGATTTCTCCAAGGAGTAGTTGCCTATGCCGCAGGTCACCGGAGCCGTTCACGAGGTGGGGGTTGACCAGCTCTTCTTCTCCACCACAGACGCGCGTGGCGTCATCCGCCACTCGAACAACATCTTCATTGAGCTCTCTCGCTACCGACGTGACGAGCTCTCCGGCGCCCCGCACAACATCATCCGCCACCCGGAGATGCCCGGTGGCGCCTTCAAGGCCATGTGGGACACCCTCAAGGCCGGTAGCCCCTTCGCCGCCTACGTGCGCAACCTCGCCGCCGACGGCAGTGAGTACGACGTCTTCGCCACCGTCACGCCACTGTCCGACGGCGGCTACCTCGGTGCGTACCCGGCCGGTGTGCTCCGACCTGTTCGACACCGCCTGCGCCATCTACCGCGACGCTCGCTCCATCGAGGACCAGGCCATCGATGCCGGGGCCAACCGTCGGGCGGCGGCGGAGGAGGGCCTCGGCCGCATCGCCGAGTTGCTGGCCGGGGCGGGCCTGTCCTCCCTACGAGGAGTTCCAGAATGCAGCCCCTGCCGGCGGAGGTGGCGCGTCGTGAGGAGCTCTCCGATGGGATACCGGAGCGTCCCGGCGCCACCGGGGACCTGCACGTCATGCTCGAGGCGGTGACGACCGTCGCCGCCGGGCTCGACTCGTGGATGTCCGGTCAGCAGCAGCTCGCCGAGCTCTCCGCCTCCCTCAAGGCTGCGGGGAAGGGGCTGACCCGAACCCTGGAGGACCCTCGTCTGAGCGCCGAGCGCATCGCCGCCCTGGACCGCTCCGACCCTCGGGTCAAGCCCCTGGCGGATCTGCTGGACCTGTGGGCCCAGATGCAAAGCCTGGTCAGCCCCCTCGTGGCACGGCTCGTCGACACCCTGGCCCAGCTCGACTCCAATGGCGCCCGGACCCGCTTCCGCATCGCCCTGGCCCGTCTGCATGCCACCATCACCTCGCTGTTCACCGTTGAGCTCATCGACGGTGTCGGAGACCCGCAGTACTCTGCGGAGGCCATCCCGGACCTCATCGAGTCGCTCCGTGACGGCATCGCCGAGATGGAGCGTCAGGCTCAGGCCCACAGCACGCTCGCGGCCCAGGCGGTCGCCTACATCGGCGAGGCCAGCCGCATGATGACGATTCCGAACCAGCTCCTCATGCTGTGGACCGGTTCTCCCACGTCGAGCGACCCGGTGCTGCCCGCCACCGCCGCAGAGCTCTCCGGTGCTGCCTCCGGCGTGGTCGAGTCTGTGAGACGTCGCCTGGCCGAGCTCGATGATCTTGCCGTCCGTTGCCAGGCCATTCATGTCGCCGACAACTCCGCGGACCTGCGGGACTCCCTGGATTCCTTCATGGCGGCGGCCAGCGCCTTTGCCCCGCGCTGAACCTGTCCGGCGCCGGTTGCTGAACGCAGCTGTTCGCCAACCGGCGCCGTCGTGATCCCGGGGGTCGCCTCGACCCCAGTGGGTCTCACCCCTGGCCGGGCCCGTCATCTCGCCACTGCGGAGCAGAGGCGTTGGGGGCGACCGTGTCGGAATCTCCCATGGGCTCGCTCTGCGGCTCGACTGATGGGGAGTAACCGTAAGGTCCGGGCTGGTGCTGCCCGGGCGAGCCGGTCGTGCTGGGGCGCGCTCGGAAGGTGGCCTGCCCAAGAGTCTCAGTCCCCGCCGGAACGGGAACGGGGGAGGCCCAGCGCAGCTCATTGCGAGGGATCTCGTAGCTCACACCCGGGTAGCGACCGAACTGCTCCTCGCCGGGCACGCTCGAGGAGGTGGAGTCCAGCACGGAGCGCATCTGCTCCGGCGTCGGCCAAGAGTCGGACCACCCGCTGCCGCTGGGAGCCGACGGCGGGAACCAGGCGGTCGACTCCGGCGGGCGGAACATGAGCCGTCCCGGCCGGCTGCGGTCGCGCAGGGCGTGAGCGCGCCACGTGTTGATCGGGTGACTGGAGAGCCAGTTGCTCAGGTGGAGCCAGAAACCCTTCTCGCGGGTGGCGCGATCAGCCAGGGCGTGGGTGTTGACCTCGGCCCCCAGGTACTTGCCGCCTGAGAGGACTCCCATGGCTCCGGGGACGCCCTCAGGGGCGTATGCGTAGCCGTGGTTGTCCGCCGTGTACTCCTGGGCCCGCGAGAACGCCTGCCCCAGGAGGGGGGACGTAGGCGACCAGCCGGGAGAAGATGAGACGGATGTAGGAGACGTGACCGGCCGCGAGGTGACCGACCTCGTGGCCGATGATGAAGCGCAGCGCCTCGGGGTCGCGGGCCTGACCGCCGATCTCGAACAGGTCGGAGTAGACGGCCACGAAGCGTCGGAAGCCGTGGCCGGAGGCGAAAGCGTTGATCTGACCATTGCCCAGCACCACGTAGGCGTCCGGGACTCGGCGCAGCCCGAACTCCTGGGCGGCCTCGACGACCATCCGGTACCCCTCCGGGAACTGGGTGGGAGACATCTGCACCGAGCTCGCCCGCAGCTGGGCGTACATGATGGCGCGGATGATCCACACCAGGAGAGGGAGGAGGGGGATGATCAGGATCACCTGTGACAGGTCCCGCCCTCCATGAGCTGTTTGCGGATCGTGGCGCCCACGCCGGTCGGCTTGGGCACGGAGGCCAGCCAGATGATGACACCGACCCAGCCGATGTACCCCAGGATCGTGGTGATGACGGCGGCGATGAGCAGCGGGATCTCCGCGGGGTGGCGCAGCCAGCGGGTTCCGAGGATGCCATGAACGGTTGCGCCGTTGAACGTCCGTGGGCGAGATGGCGGCACGGCCGACGGTGCCGGGCCAGGAGAACCGGGGACAGCGGACGGAACAGGTGGTTGCATAGTGGCAACTTAAACGACTCGCCGCGAGAATCCTCTCCTGCCGCAGGAGGATCTTCGCACGTCGCTTATCCGCCATGTGGTGGGGAATAGTAAGGGTCGGTCTTTCCTCCGGACCCTCCCATGGCTCCGACGGTCCCCAGGAGGCGGGGCACGGACGGGGCCTGACGCGGTCGATCACGACCCCGTAGGCTCCTACCCGTGCCGCACTCCGCATCGCCGTTCTTACCGTCATCGCCTCTGCCCTCCCTGTCCGGAAACCTGGACCACACCGTGCCCTGGGGCATGCAGATCGCCGTGCGCTACGACAAGGTCCACCCGCCCCGGCGGATCGACGTCGCCGAGGCCGCCGCCCGCGCCGTCGTCTCCCTCCTGGCCTCGCCCGCCTCCGCCTCCGGCGGACCGTGGAACCCGGCCGTCGACTACTGGCGCGACGGGCGCATCCGCAAGCTCGTGCGCCGAGCCCGGGGCAAGCGCTGGGATGAGGTCCAGGACATCGACGGCGTCACCGTCACCCAGGACGGTCCGGCCGGCTGGGGGCGGGCTGCCGCGCGCGCCTTCGTCCCCGGACCGGTGCGCCCCCTGCCCGGAGCCCCTGGCCAAGACCCAGGTGGAAGGGCACCCACTTCCCGGCCGGTGACGAGCTGCCCCCACCGCCCGCCGAGATCACCGCGCGCATCGCCAAGGACCCGGGAGCGGCCGAGGAGATCGCGCTCACGGCGGCGTCGGCATCCATCGGGGCTCTCGTGACGATCGAGGTCACGCCTCTGCATGAGATGACCTCGGGCAAGCTGGCCGCCCAGTGCGCCCACGCCGCCCAGCTGGCCTGGGAGAGCAGCGCCATGCCGTCCTCCTTGAGGCGGGCCTGGGCCGACGACGGCTACCGGGTACGCGTCGTCGTGCCCAGCCGGGAGCAGTGGGAGACCGTCACGCGGCCCGTCAGCGTCACCGATGCAGGCTTCACTGAGCTCGAGGGCCCCACCGAGACGACTCGCGCCTTCTGGTGAGTGCCGAGCTCCTCGCCGGTCTCGCCTCCGACCGGGGTGCTCAGGCGTCGGCCGGGGAGGCCGAGGGCTCGTGCGTCTGCTCGGGCTCCGGCACCCCGCGGAACACCCACAGCCGGATGAACACGTAGAGGTAGATGCCCTCGCAGCAGGCCGAGATGACGCGCGCCAGCTCGGCGTTGACCCCGAACCAGTGCAGCAGCGAGGACAGGCCCAGGATGAAGATGACGTACTGGCTGATGACTCCGGCCATGTAGCCCGCCCCCTGCTTGACGACGTGCCCGTGCGCCTGGAAGTTCAGCCACCGGTTGAGCAGGAAGGAGTAGACGGCAGCGATGGCGTAGCCGATCGTGACCGCCACCGGGTAGAACCAGTGGAAGTGGTTGTAGAACACCCACAGGCAGGGTCATGTCCAGGGAGAAGGCCGAGCCGTTGATGATCGCGTAGCCGATGAAGGTCACCGGCATCCGGCTGCGCACGAAGCCCGGCAGGATGGAGTGGATCGCGGTGATGAGGCGCAGGAAGACCTCCGGGGCACGGCGGGCCGTGGAGGCGGAGGACTCGACGGTGGACTCGACGGTGGACGCAGCGGCTTCAGTGGTGGTGGCCTCGGGGGCCTGCTCGTCCGTCACGGTTCCTGCCATGAGGTGTCCTTCCGTGTGATCGCTCCTGTCAGGGGGAGTCTTCCCCGCGTGCGCCGGTTGGGCAAGTTCCGAAAGGAGGAACGGTGGCCCGCCGGCTCATCCCTGAGATGGGGAGGTGACCGGCGTCAAGGCCTGGGCGACCTCACGGCGCAGGAGCTCGCCGCCGGCGTCGGCCGGGTGGTGGATAGTGCGCAAGCCCACCTCGCGGGCCGCGGCGATGTTGGTGGCGCTGTCATCGACGAACAGGGGCCTGGTCCGCCTCCACCCCTGCGAGCTCCAGCAGCCGGTGGAAGTAGGCGGCTTCCGGCTTGGCCACCCCCAGCGTGCAGGAGTAGCCGTCGATGTCGCACAGGCCGTCATAGCCCAGCTGCTCGCGCATCCAGGCCCGACGCTCCCACTGCTGATTGGTGGCCAGGACCGTGCTGTAACCGGCCTCGCGCAGGTCCCGCACCAGCTGCCAGGCCAGAGGGTCGGGTGTGGCCCGGTGCCACATCTCCAGCAGGTCCGATGCGCGCAGCTCCAGCCCCAGATCCTTCACCACCCGCTCCAGCAGCTCGGTGAGGGTCTCCCGGCCTGCGAGGGCGTCGGCCTCACCATCGACCATGGCCTGGGCGAAGGCCGGGCCGCCGCCGCGGGTCAGCGCCTCGCCCCACGGGGTGCCGATGAGCTGCAGAACGCCGTCGGCATCGAGCAGGACGGCGCGCACGGGAGAGGACGAGGCGGGCGGGATGACCGGCTGAGAGATGCTCACGCCCCGATTCTGCCCTACCTCGTGGTGGGTTCCGGCCGGAAGGTCGGTCGGGGAGCGAGGTGCACCGGTGGAAGACTGGGTCCATGACTGATGCCGCCAGCACACCCGCCCGTGCAGCCGCCACCACCGGCGCCGGCACGATCCTGCACGACGACGACGCCTACACCGATTCGCTCATCGACTTCGTCACCGCCTCGCCCAGCTCCTACCACGCCGCCACCGAGGTCGCCCGCCGCCTGGAGGGGGCCGGCTTCACCCGCGCCGATGAGACCGTCTCCTGGGAGGGCGGCCTCCCGCGCCGCGGCTACGTCATCCGTGACGGCGCCATCGCCGCCTGGGCGCTGCCCGAGGCACTCCCCGTGGGGGCGGGCATGCGCATCGTCGGAGCCCACACCGACTCCCCGGCCCTCAAGCTCAAGCCCTCGGCCGCCGTCGTCCGCTCCGGGTGGCAGCTCATCAACGCCGAGGTCTACGGCGGTCCCCTGCTCGCCTCCTTCCTCGACCGCGAGCTGGGCCTGGCCGGGCGCCTGACCAGCCGCGACGGTGCCGTCCACCTCGTGCGCACCGGCCCCATCGCCCGTGTCTGCCAGATCGCCCCGCACCTGGACCGCGCAGTCAACGACACCCTCCACCTGGACCGCCAGACCCACCTGCTGCCCCTGTGGTCGCTGGCCGGACCCGACGCCGCCCCCGACGCGGTCGAGGCCCACCTGTGCGAGATCGCCGGTATCGATGCGGCCGAGCTCGCCGGCCACGACGTCCTGACCTACCCACCCAGGCGCCGGCCCGGTTCGGCCGGGACGGAGAGTTCCTGGCCTCCTCCCGCCTGGACAACCTCTCCTCCGTCCACGCCGGACTGGCCGCACTCGAGACGCTCGCGGTCGTCGGGGCCGAACCCATCGAACCCGTCATCCTGGTCGCCTTCGACCACGAGGAGGTCGGCTCGGACACCCGCTCCGGGGCGGGTGGGCCCTTCCTCGAGACCCTGCTGCGGCGCCTGGCCGCGGCCCTGGGGATCAAGGGCGACGCCGTCGATGCCCTCCTGGCCCGCTCGACCTGCGTGAGCGCCGACGCCGGGCACAGCGTCCACCCCGCCTACGCCCACCTGCACGACCCGGTCGTCCAGCCGCTCATCAACCACGGCCCCCTGCTCAAGATCAACGCCCAGCAGCGCTACGCCACCGACGCCGTGGGAGCCGCGATCTGGGCGCGGGCCTGTGCCGCCGCGGGCGTGCCCAGCCAGGAGTTCGTCTCCAACAACGCCGTGCCCTGCGGGTCCACCATCGGCCCTATCACCGCCACCCGCCTCGGTATCACCACGGTCGACGTGGGCGTGCCCCTGCTGAGCATGCACTCGGCCCGCGAGATGTGCGGCGTCAAGGACGGTCCCTGGCTCGCCCAGGCCCTGCACGCCTACTGGCAGGGGGCCTGAGCATGGCGGGGGAGCGAGCGGGTCGCAGGGCCCAACAGGACTCGCCGATCCGCGCCGCGGGCGTGCACGGTGCCGCCCCCTGCCCCTGCGGCAGCGGAGGAACCTACGCCCAGTGCTGCGAGCCGTTCCACGACGGTGCCCCGGCGCCCACGGCCCAGGCCCTCATGCGCTCGCGCTACACGGCCTTCGTCGTCGGCGACGAGGACTACCTCTTCCGCACCTGGCACCCGCGCACCCGCCCGGAGGGGCCCTACTGCCACCCCGGGACCCGGTGGACGGGACTGACCATTCACGAGACCGTCGACGGCGGGGCGGACGACGAGGCCGGCATCGTGGAGTTCACCGCCACCTACCGCACCGGCGACGGGCGTGGGGGAGTGGTGGACGACGCCCTGCGCGAGCGCTCCCGCTTCACCCGCCGCGCCGGTCGCTGGCTCTACCTCGACGCCGTCGGGTAGTCCACCGCGTACGGCGATTGAAGCCCCGTTCGGTCCCGATTCGGTCGACTCAGCCGGCGTCGGCCACGACGATCTTCCCCACTGTGCGCCCGCTCTCGATGAGGCGGTGAGCTTCCCGTATCTGGGCAGCATTGCGAGGCGTGAGCGTCTGGGACGCAGTGCCACGGATTCTTCCACTGTCGATGAGCTCGGCGACGGTGGAGAGGATGCGGTGCTGGGTGATGAGGTCGTAGCCGTGCCTGGGCCGGGCGAACATGAACTCCCAGTGCCAGGAGATGGCCTTGTCCTTGAGCGCGTACAGGTCCAGGTCTCGCTCGTCGTCGATGGCGACGATCTCCCCGAAAGGACGAACCACTGTGGTCAGCAGCGGCACGCGCCCTCGACTCTGTGGGGTGAAGACATAGTCGACGCCATCCGGTGCGATGGCGAGGATCTGCTGGGCAAGGTCCTCGGCGAAGTGGTCCACCACTGCGTCGGCACCCAGCGACCGGACCCAGTCGCGGGACTCCCTCACGTGAGGCGGTGGCGATGACGGAGACATCGGTGAGGGCCTTGGTCAGCTGGATCACCATGGATCCCACCCTCCCTGCGGCTCCCAGCACGAGGATCGTGCCTGTGGAGTCCCTGCTCAAGTGGAGCTTGTCGAAAAGCGCCTCCCACGCGGTGAGGGAGGTCAGGGGCAGCGCCGCCGCACTCGCGTAGTCCAACGAGCTCGGCTTCGGTCCGACGATGCGTTCGTCCACGAGCTGCAGCCGTCCGTAGGAGCCGGGACGCTCCAGTGCTCCGGCGTAGTAGACGTCATCGCCCGGTTGGAAGAGAGTGGTCTGCTCACCGACCGCGATGACCGTTCCCGCTGCATCCCATCCCAGGATGCGTTCCTCGCCGCCGGCGTGGTTGAGGGCGGCGCGCACTTTGACGTCAACGGGGTTGACGGACAGTGCCTTAACCTCCACGAGGATGTCGTGGCCAGTGGGGGCCGCCGGGGCGGGGACGGTGGCATCGATCAGGGCATCCGGGGCGTCCACCGAGCCTCCGGATCGAGTGACGACAGCGGTCATGGTACTTCGGGTGTCAGGGCTGCTTGAGGGCATCGATAGCTCCTTGCTCTTTTTGCTCATCGGCTTGTACCAGGTTCGACGGAGGTGCACCGTCAACGGGCACAGACCGTAGTAGGAAGAAAGTGGTTACCCGCAATGACCTCTACTATCAAGAAGATAGTGGAGTGCCGGTGCGCCGGCGTGATGGCGTCCGGATGCCCAGGGACTCGTGGGTGCACCGTAGGCCCCGCTGCACCCTCAAAGTCCGAGGTCGAGGACTGAGGCGCGTTCCCGCCGAACTGCGCGCATTGGCGACTCCCCGGGTCATAGCCCCGGGACCGCCTTCACGCCGCAACACGACCTAGGGGATCGACCTCACGTGAGTCAGCGCATGCGCGTATCGGGACTCGGCCCATTCCCGAAGTGCGAATACCGGTTCGACGGCGCTCCGGCCGACCTCCGTCAGGGAGTACTCCACGTGAAGAGGAACCTCCGGGATCACCTCTCGGTGCACGAGCCCGTGGTCCTCCAGCCGGCGCAGCGTGGCGGTCAGTACCTTCGGCGAGATGCCTTGAAGGCGCCGTTGCAGCGCCCCGAAGCGCAACGGCCCCTCGGCCAGTGCGCCGATGGCCAGAGCGGACCACTTGTTGGCCACGACGTCAAGAAGATCGCGGCACGGGCACTGGGAGGAGTACACGTCCCCGCGGTGCCTTTGCGCGCTGGGTGCCGTCGAATGGCTGCTGTCCAAGGATCTACCTCCAGAGGATGGATACGTCGCATGCGACTGAGGACTTCCCAGGAGATAGTAATGGCTGAGGGTGGCCGGGCTCTGCTCAGCGCCAGGTGCCGCGCCAGTACTGGATGGGCCAGGGGGCCTCGTCCCAGGAGCGCGCCCCCAGGTCGGCCGCCCAGCGCAGCGGCAGGTAGGGGTCGCGCAGGGCGGCCCGGCCCACTGCGATCGCGTCGGCCTGCCCGGCGATGAGCGCCTGCTCGGCCTGGGCCGCCTCCTCGATGAGGCCCACGCCCACCACCGGGACGTCGCTGCCGGCGACCGCCTGCTTGACCTGCTCGGCCAGCGGCAGCTGGTAGCCGGGCCCCACCGGGATCTCGGCCGGGACGTTACCGCCGCTGGAGATGTGCAGGACGTCGACACCGGCCTTCACCAGCTCGCGGCTGAAGGCGGCGGTCTCCTCACCAGTGACGCCGCCCCCGGCCCAGTCCGAGGCCGACAGCCGGATATCGAGCAGCGTGTCCGGCCCGATGGCCTCGCGCACGGCCCGCACCACCTCGAGCGGGAAGCGCTGACGGTTCTCAACGCTTCCGCCGTAGGAGTCGGTGCGCTGGTTGGACAGGGCAGAGCGGAACTCGTGGATGAGGTAGCCGTGGGCGCCGTGGATCTCGATGACGTCGTACCCGGCCTCGACGGCGCGGCGCGCGGCCGCTGCAAAGGCCTCCACGATCCGGTGGATACCGGCCTCGTCCAGCTCGGCGGGAACCGCGTGCTCCGGAAAGGGGATCGAGCTGGGGGCCAGCAGCTCCCAGCCCTCCAGGGTGCCGGTGCGCGCACCCTCCACCTTGGGTCGCCACGGCCGGGTCCCCGACTTGCGCCCGCCGTGCCCGATCTGAATACCGGCCAGGGCCCCGCCGGCGTGAATCGCCTCCACCAGGCGGCGCTGGCCGGCGACCTGCTCGTCGGACCACAGCCCCAGGTCGTTGGGGGACAGACGCCCCTCAGGGGTGACCGCCGTGGCCTCCACAACGATCGTGCCGAAGCCGCCCACCGCGCGGCTGGCGTAGTGGACCACGTGCCAGTCGGTGACGACGCCGTCCCGCGCCTCGACCGAGTACATGCACATCGGCGGCAGCCACAGGCGGTTGCGGGCAGTCAGCCCGCGCATGGTCATCGGCTCAAGGATGCGCAGCGCGCTGGAGGTAGTCATGACCTCACGCTACTCTCCCGACCGCTCGGCCGACATGGGGCGGGAATCACCCGTGCGATGGCGCCATGGAACCCATAGGCTCCCGGGCGTGAGCCCGCGTCCCTTCCCCGTCTCCGATCGTGTTCTACGGCCCGTCCCCGTCTCCGACCCTGTTTTACGGCCCGTCCCCGTCTCCGACCCTGTTTTACGGCCCGTCCCCGTCTCCGACCCCAGTCACCGGCCCGCTCCCGTCACCCACGGCCCCGACGACGTCGCCCTCGTCTTCGAGAGCGGCGGTATGCGCGGGGCCTACACGGCCGGCCTCGTGCGCGTCATGCTGGAGGCCGGGCTCTCCTTCCCCTGGGTCGGTGGCATCTCCGCCGGCTGCACCAACACCTGCAACTTCGTCTCCCGGGACACCTGGCGCACCCGCGAGGCCTACCTGGGGCTGACCACCGACCCCAAGGCCGGCGGCTGGGGCAGCTTCGTGACCGGAAAGGGCTACTTCAACCCGAGCACATCTACCTGCATACCTCCGCCCCCGACGAGTCCATCCCCTTCGACTGGGAGACCTTCGCCGCCTCACCGGCCACGGTGCGTCTGGGCGCCTTCCGCTGCGACACCGGTGAGGAGGTCTACTGGGGCCTGGAGGACATGCCCACCATGGCGGACCTGCTGGTGCGGGCGCGCGCGTCGTCGTCGATGCCGGTGCTCATGCCCATGGTCGAGGTCGACGGCCTCCCCTACGTGGACGGCGCCGTCGGGCCCACCGGCGGGTTCGCCGTCGACGCCGCCCGCGCCGACGGGTACGACAAGATGCTCGTGGTCATGACCCGCCCCGAGGGCTACCGCAAACCGTCCACGCGACGCCACGAGATCGAGATCCTCCAGCGGCTCTACGCCCGCTACCCGGCCCTGGTCCAGGCCGTCATCGACCGCCCCGAGAACTACAACCGTACCGTCGACGAGCTGGAGCGGCTGCGCAGCCAGGGGAGCGTCTACCTCTTCCGGCCCGAGCGCATGCCCATCGCCAACGGCGAGCTGCGCTACGACCGCATCGTCACCGCCTTCGAGGCCGGCCTGGCCCAGGCCCGCCGCGAGCTTCCCGCCATCGAGGCCTTCCTGGCGAGCTGAGCTCAGTGCGGCAGGGCGACGCCGTAACAGGCGATGTCCTGGCCCTCGTCGAAGCCGAAGGTGATGACCGGGGGCACTGGACTCCCGCCGTCGAGGGACCCGGCCAGCAGGTCCAGGACATGGCGCTCGTGCGGCGGAACCGCCTCGGGCAGGTCTGTCAGGGAGAACCAGCGCAGACCCGCGTTCTTGGCCGGCTCGCGCACGCTCGGCGTGCCCGTCCAGGTCCGCAGCGTGAAGAACAGGTCGATGCGCTGCTCCAGAGCCGCGCCGCCGAGGTCATTGGTGCGGTGCATCGCCGTCAGCGCAGTCAGGTCCTTCGCCTCGGCACGGATCCCCAGCTCCTCGTCGGTCTCCCGCAGAGCCGTCTCCAGCGCGCTCTCGGCGGCCTCGACGTGACCCGAGGCGCCGCAGGCCCAGTGCCCGTCCATGTAGCCCGTGTTCTGCCGCAGCTGGAGGAGCACCTGGGGCGCGGTGCTCACCGGCTCGGCGTCCCGTTCGGAGGCGCCCGGATGAGGACGCAGCAGGTAGACGTAGACGGCGGGAACGAGGGTGAAGGAGTGGACGGCCATGGCAGCCACCGTAAACCAGGAGCCCGAACCGGAGCGGGTGGGCGGGGATCTATCGGGAGAACTGTCGGGATACGAGCGACTGGGACTCATGAAACCATCAGGAATATAGGTGATGCTCCGTTGCAGTCAGTCATCAGTGGCGGATCAGTGGCCGTCTGTGGCGGCTCCGCAGCGTTCCCGTCCTGGGGCGTCTGAGAATCGCCTCGGCGGTCATGCTGCCGGCTCGGCATCGGGCAACTAGGGCTTCTACCTGGGGCGACGGGAGATCTCGGACCCCTGCCCGTGACCCCGACGTCACTGCCGATCGTCAGCCGTCGACACGATCAATGATGACCGATGCCGACCTGAGCGTGACCAACGCTCCGTTGACGACGATTGATGATGCTGTCTGAGGAGGACCGATGCAGACCAGCCTTACTCGGCTCACGGCCGATGACGGAACGCGTCTGGTCGTGCACATCTGGCTGCCCGAGTGGCTCATCGACGGCTCCCTCCTGGTGGCCGACGCTCCTGAGGCCGGCGCCCCGGTGCGCCCCGTGGCGGCGCCGCGCCCACAGGTGCCCGGCGCCGCCCGCCCCCGGGGCATCATCGTCATCGCCCACGGCATGGCCGAGCACGCCTCGCGATACGCCCGCTTCGCCGCCCTCAGCGGTGGAGGAGGGCTATGCGGTCCTGGCCGAGGACCACCGAGGCCACGGCGCGACCGCAGCCCCCGGTGCCTTCGGCTTCGTCGCCGAGCGGGGTGGTTGGGAGAGGGTCGTCGCCGACATGGGCACCGTCCTGGATGCGGCTCGGCGGGCCTGGCCCGGTGTCCCCGTCTTCCTCATGGGCCACTCCTGGGGCTCCTTCCTGGCCCGCGACCTGGCCGCGCGCCGCGGAGGTGAGCTGGCCGGTCTCATCCTGCTGGGGACCGGTGCGGGGAACGGCGCGCTGACCCGGCCCGCCACCGCGATCTGCGCCGGGGAGTCCCTGACTGCGCGGACCTCGCCATGCCTCCGGCCTGCTCAATGCGCTCGCCTTCGGCCCCTACCAGCGACACTTCGCCCCCAACCGCACCAAGGCCGACTGGATCAGCCGGGACGCCCACGAGGTTGACCGCTACGTCGCCGACCCCTGGTGCGGATTCGTGTGCACCTCCAGCTTCTTCCGCGACCTCGTCGCCGGGCAGAGAGCCGTCAACACGGCCTCCCACGCCGCCGCGGTGCCCGCAGGGCTGCCCGTGCTCCTGGCCTCCGGGTGACAGGGGACCCGGCCGGCGCCATGGGGCGAGGCGTCCAGCGGGCCGCGACCCTCTACCGCAGCGCTGGCGTGCGAGAGGTCTCCGTCATCCTCTACCCGGGCGGGCGCCACGAGCTGCTCAACGAGACCAACCGGGACCAGGTCACCGGCGACATCCTCACCTGGATCGACGGGCACCTGTGAGAACTGTGAAAACCACCTATCTTGTGCGGTCGGGAGGGGGAGTGACCCTGCATTCTTTGTAGGTTTCCTCCAAATGATGGTGTGGTGCTTCGGCATGATCCGGTCGTTCGCGACGCCGCGTCTGCCCGTAGTGTTGAGGCATGATCACCAAACCCTCCACCCCGGCCGCCGGCTCCGCGGCCCGCTCAGAATCCGTTACCAGCGCCGCCAACCCCGCTCTTGTCCGCGTTCGTGAGGTCGGGCTGATCCTGGCCGGCACCGTCGCCCTGATCCTCATCGGTCAGATCGCGATCCCCCTGCCCTTCACCCCTGTGCCGATCTCCATGGGCACCTTCGCCGCTCTGGGCGTCGGCGCCGTCCTCGGTCTCGCGCCGCGGCGCCCTGTCCGCGATGCTCCTCGGCGTCCTGGCCGCCGTCGGCGCCCCGGTCCTGGCCGGCTGGAACGGTGGCGTGGGCGTCACCTTCGGCTACGTCATCGGCTACACCCTCATCGCCGCCATCGCCGGACGCGCCGCCACCGTGTGGTCGCGCCACCCGGTTCCACGACCGCTCGGGTCGCCACCGGCGTCGCCCCTCATGCTGCTGGCCTCGGCCTCGGTCTACGTCCCGGGCCTGATCTGGCTGAAGGTCGCCACCGGCGCCAGCTGGGGCACTACCCTGACCCTGGGCCTGGTGCCCTTCATCGTGGGGGACATCCTCAAGTCAGTGGTCGCCACCGGCCTGCTGCCCGTGCGCAGCCGGATTCGCTGACCACCCCCGAACGGCACGAGTCCGACCCTCCGTGTGCCCCGCCGCGCTCTGTGCTCGGCGGGGCACACGGGCCTCAAGGCCCGCTTCCAGGTGGTCGGTGCGGGTTAGAGTGCCCGTATGAGTCAGCCCGAAAGGCGGGCCGTACCCGTCCTGTCCGTCATGGACATGGTCCCCGTCAGCGCCGGATGCAGCCGCACCGACGCCCTCACCGAGATGATCGCCCTCGCTCGAGCCGCCGACGCCGCCGGCTACGAGCGCTACTGGTTGGCCGAGCACCACGGCTCCGCCACCTACCTCTCCTCAGCGACCATCGTCCTCATGGGGCAGGTCCTGGCCGCCACCAAGCGTCTGGGCGTCGCCTCCGGCGGGATCATGCTGCCCAACCACGCCCCGCTCGTCGTCGCCGAGCAGATCGGGACCCTGGCCACCCTCTACCCGGGCCGGGTCGACCTGGGGCTGGGGCGGGCCCCTGAGCACCGACCGGCGCACCGCTGCCGCGCTGCGCCGAGGGGCCTCCGATCCGGGCCGCTTCGCCGAGGAGATCCTCGAGATCCTCACCTACCTCGGTGACGAGCCCGTACCGGAACAGGTCCCCGGATCCCTCCTCCTGGGCGCCCCCGGTGTTCCCTGACGACGCCGTCCAGGCCTCCGAGCCCGACGGCCGGGTACGGGCCATCCCGGGGGAGGGCACCCACCCGAACGTCTGGGTGCTCGGCTCCTCAGTCAACGGGGCCCGCGTCGCGGGACGGCTCGGACTGCCCTTCGCCGTGGCCTCGCACTTCGCCCCGGTCCAGGCCGAGGCGGCCATCGCCACCTACCGCTCCGTCCTCGAGTCCCGGACGGAAGGCGCCCCAGGCCTCCAAGGCGCTCCGGACGCTCCGCGGGTCGCGGCCGCCGTCAATGTCATGGTGGCTCCCAGCCAGGAGGAGGCCCGCCTGCTGTTCAGTACCGCCATGGCTGCCGCCGCCCGCATCGTCGGCAATCGGCCCGGCCCGCTCGATCCGCCCAGTGAGGACCCGCAGGCCTGGCGCGCCTACGCGCCCGGCAGGGAGGACGCCGTCGAGGCGGCCATGTCCCTGTCCTTCGTCGGAACGGCTGACGACGTCGCCGCCCGCCCTGCGTGAGCAGGCTGCCCGGTGGGACCTCGATGAGGTCCTCGTGGTCACCCTACGCCCACGACCCGGCCCTGCGGCGCCGCTCCTACGAGCTGCTCGCCCAGGCCTGGAACGCATGAACGCGCCAGTTTCTGACCGTTTGACACGTGTTTCACGTGTCGGCCCTGTTTCCTTATCTGATTGAGGGGGATTCCCGCGACGCGGCGGTGGATTCGAGGCCACCGCCGCGTTTTTATTTCTCCTCCACTATTGACCATTTGGGCATTTCCTGAATGCTGGAAATGTATCCATCGAGTTTCACTCGGCGGGTATTGTGACCCCATTCATTTGTTCGTACACGGTGTCACCTCCAACGCCGCCAGGTGACGCCTGCTGCGGGCCAGTGATCCTTGCACCGGTGGGTTGTCCGAAGGAGGAGAACGCATGCTCCCGTACCTGGCGCGCCGGATCGCGAACTACGCGGTCCTGCTATTCATCGCCACGTCGTTGGCCTATCTGTTGGCCTCGGCCTCTGGATCCCTCGGCCCTGTGGAACCGTCAGGACCCCTCTCTCAACTGGGACGCCATTCACGCCAACCTCGTCAAGTACAACATCAGCCACGACCTGCCCGTGTGGGACCGCTACGTCACCTGGCTGCGCAACGTCGTCCTCCACTGGGACTGGGGACGCACCCCCGCAGGGCGAGCTCATCAACACCCTCATCGGCACCAAGATCCTCGTCTCAGTGCGGCTGGTGTTCCTGGGTGCCGCCATCGGCATGGTCGGGGAGTGGCACTGGGGGGCCTGGACCGCCACGCGCCAGTACCGCTTCTCCGACCGCGCGATCTCCCTGATCTCCATGATCATCATCTCCACCCCCGCCATGGTCATCGCGATCCTCCTGCAGGTCCTGGCCGTGCAGATCAACCGCTCCTCCGGCTACCAGATCCTCGAGTTCACCGGTGAGGGGGAGGGGACCCTCGGTCGCCTCCAGCACCTTCTGCTTCCCACCTTGTCGATGTCGCTGGGCGGAATCGCCTCCTACTCCCGCTTCCAGCGCAACCTCATGCTCGACACCCTGGGGGCCGACTACGTGCGCACCGCCCGAGCCAAGGGCCCTCATCAAGCGCAAGGCGCTGACCCGCCACGCGCTGCGCACCGCGCTCATCCCCATGGCCACCCTACTTCGCCTTCGCCCTGGCCACCCTGTTCACCGGCGCCGCCATCACCGAGCGGGTCTACGGCTGGCACGGCATGGGCGAGTACTCCATCAGTGCGATCTCCGGCATGGACATCAACGGGGTGACGGCCGTCGTCGCCTTCTCCGGGCTGTGCACCCTCACCGGTGCGCTCCTGTCCGATGTCTTCGTGGCGATCGTCGACCCGAGAGTGAGGGTGAGCTGACCCATGACGCGCAACGCTGAACCCAACGGGATGGCCTCCATCGGCAAGCAGATGACGGTGGGCGGCTACGCCGCCGTCGAGCAGGGCGGGAGGCCCAGCTGAGCCCCGAGGACCTGGGCGACATCACCAAGCAGACCCCCAGGGACTCCCGGCGCCCTGACCCGCAGGCAGATCATCACCCGGCGCTTCTGGCGCAACAAGGGGGCGGTGGTCGGCGCGGTCGGCTTCCTGCTCATGGTGCTCTTCGCACTCTTCGGCGGCGCCGCGACCCACTGGACCTTCACCGACGTCGACTCCGCCGCCTTCCTCCAGGCCCCCAGCGCTGATCACTGGTCTCGGCACCACCCAGGAGGCCGCGACGTCTACGCGATGGTGGTGGAGGGCACCCGCAAGTCCATGATGATCGGCGTCTTCGTCGCCCTGCTCCAGACCGGCGTCGCCGCCGTCATCGGATCCTCGGCCGCCTACTTCGGCGGCTGGTGGGAGAAGATCGCCCTGTGGGCCACCGACCTGCTCCTCGTGGTCCCTCCTTCCTCATCATCGCGATCCTCTCCCAGCGGGCCGGAGCCGCCAAGGGCTCCATCGTGCTGTTCATCGTCCTCCTGGCCGGCTTTCGGCTGGATGCTCACGGCCCGCGTGGTGCGCTCCCTGACCCTGAGCGTGAAGAACCTGGAGTACGTCAACGCCGCCCGCTTCATGAACGTGCCCAGTCCCGTCATCATCGCCCGGCACATCCTGCCCAACATCGCCTCCCTACTCATCGTCGACGCCACCATCAACGTGGCCTACGCCGTCATCAGCGAGACGACGCTGTCCTACTTCGGTTTCGGGGTCCAGTCGCCCAACACCTCCCTGGGCACCCTCATCGCCGAGGGGCAGCGCTCGGCGACCACCTACCCCTGGATCTTCCCTGGCCCCGGCGGCTGTGCTCGTCCTCATGCTCCTGTGCGTCAACGTCATGGGTGACGGTCTGCGCGATGCCATCGACCCCTCGTCCAAGTCCGGAGGCAAGGCATGAGTCCCACGAGCAGCCCCAGCACGTCCACCGAGGTCACGAAGAGCGCTGCGGCCGTGCCCGTCGTCGACGTCAGAAGCGCCGACGACGCGCTCCCGGACCCCTCCAGCGCCGCCCCGCTGCTGGAGGTCGCCGACCTGCACGTCTCCTTCCCCTCTGAGGACGGGCGCGTCAACGCCGTGCGCGGAGTCGACCCTGTCCGTCGCCCGCGGTGAGGTGCTGGCCCTGGTCGGCGAGTCCGGTTCGGGCAAGTCCGTCACCTCCACGGCTGTCATGGGACTGCTCGACGAGTCCGCCGAGGTCACCGGGTCGGTGCGCCTCCACGGCACCGAGCTGCTGGGGCGGCCCGACGGCTACATGTCCCGCATTCGCGGTTCCCAGATCGCCATGGTCTTCCAGGACCCGCTCAGCGCCCTGACCCCCGTGTACACGGTGGGCGCCCAGATCGTCGAGGCCCTGAGGATCCACCATCCCGAGATGAGCGAGGCGGCCGCACACAAGCGCGCCGTCGAGCTGCTCGACCTGGTGGGCATCCCCAACCCGCAGGTGCGTGCCAAGGCCTACCCCCACGAGTTCTCCGGCGGGATGCGCCAGCGGGCCGTCATCGCCATCGCGATCGCCAACGACCCCGATCTCATCATCGCCGACGAGCCCACCACGGCCCTCGACGTCACCATCCAGGCCCAGATCCTCGACGTGCTGCGCACCGCCCAGAAGGAGACCGGTGCCGGCGTCATCATGATCACCCACGACCTGGGGGTCGTGGCCGGCATGGCGGACCGGGTGGCCGTCATGTACGCCGGGCGCATCGTGGAGACCGGCGACGTCGACGACATCTTCTACCGCTCGCGCATGCCCTACACGATCGGCCTGCTCGGCTCCCTGCCCCGTCTGGACGCGCGTAAGGACTCGGCTCTGGCCACCCTGGAGGGCAACCCGCCCTCCCTGCTGGAGCTGCCCCGAGGATGCCCCTTCATCCCCCGTTGCCCCATGGCCCAGGCCGAGTGCGCGCGGGAGGAGCCGGCGCTCACCCTCGTGGAGCGCGACGGGACCGACGGCGAGGAGCCCCGCTCCGGCGCACAGTACTCGGCCTGCCACCGTCGCGGCGAGATCGAACGGGACCATCTCGACTACTCCCACATCTACCCCGTCCCGGCTCTCAAGACCCCCGAGACCATGAGCCTGCCGCATGCCGAGCGCCCCGAGGTCCTGCGCGTCACCGACCTCGTCAAGGAGTTCCCCCTCATGAAGGGAGCCGTCTTCAAGAGACGCGTGGGCACCGTCCACGCCGTCGACGGCGTCTCCTTCGACGTCCGCCGGGGCGAGACCCTGGCCCTGGTCGGCGAGTCCGGCTGCGGCAAGACCACCACCCTCTTGGAGGTCCTCTCCCTCCGGGCGCCCCAGGAGGGCAGGATCGTGGTCCTGGGCAAGGACACGGCCGACCTGGGGCGGGCCCAGCGCCGCCAGGTGCGCCGCGACCTGCAGATCGTCTTCCAGGACCCCATGGCCTCCCTGGACCCGCGCCTGCCGATCTTCGACATCATCGCCGAACCGCTGCGGGCCAACGGCTGGAAGAAAAACGGACATCGGACCGCGCATCGAGGAGCTCATGGAGCTCGTCGGGCTCGAGCCCAGTCACGCCAACCGCTACCCGCGCAACTTCTCCGGCGGGCAGCGTCAGCGCATCGGCATCGCCCGCGCTCTGGCGCTCGAACCCAGTCTCCTGGTCCTCGATGAGCCGGTCTCCGCCCTGGACGTGTCCATCCAGGCCGGCGTCATCAACCTGCTCGATGAGCTGCGCGCCACCATGGGGCTCAGCTATCTCTTCGTGGCCCACGACCCTGTCAGTGGTGCGCCACATCGCCGACCGTGTCGCCGTCATGTACCTGGGGCGGATCGTGGAGATCGGCGACGTCGACACCATCTTCGAGGCCCCGGCCCACCCCTACACCCAGGCCCTGCTCTCGGCGATCCCCATCCCGGACCCGGCCAAGGAACGCGGCCGCAGCCGCATCGTCCTGGAGGGCGACATGCCCAGCCCCGCCAACCCGCCCTCGGGTTGCCGCTTCCGCACCCGCTGCCCGAAGTTCGCCTCAGGACTCACCGACGACGAGCGCTCGGCCTGCCTGGGAGCCATGCCGGACTTCCTCTCCCAGGGCGAGGACCACGAGGTCGCCTGCTACTACCCCGAGCGCACCGCGGTCTTCTGACGTCCCCCGCCCCCGAGTCCACCCATCGCACTGTCCACCGATCCTGCCCACCACCGCGCGCCGACGACGGCGCCCATAGTGAACGGAGATTCCCATGAAGCTCAACCGTCGCATGTTCCTCGCCACGACGGCCTCCGCGGCCGTCCTGACCTCCCTGGCCGCCTGCGCCAAGAACGGCTCCGGCTCCTCGGGCTCCACCGCCGGTGTGCCCACCGCCGCCCCCGACGAGCTCCAGGACGGGGGCACGCTGCGCTTCGGCATCGGCTCGGCGCCGGCGAACTGGAACGCCGTGACCGTGGACGGCAACATCGTCGACATGTGGCTGATCATGAAGTTCGTCTCCCCTTCACCGTCGACTGGGCCGCGGACGGCAAGGCGACACCGAACCCCGACTTCCTCACCAAGCTCGAGGGCTGCGGAGGTCGGCGGCAAGACTCGTGGTCACCGTGGCCATCAACGAGAAGGCCACCTGGGGCAATGGGCGCAAGTGGGACTCCGAGGACATCAAGGTGTTCTTCGACCATGTCAAGGACCCCAGCTATTCCTGGGCCACCGTCGAGGGACTCGACAAGGTCGAGAAGGTCGAGATCGTGGACAAGCAGACCGCCAAGGTCACCTTCAACTCGGTCTACCCCGACTGGTCCTACCCTTTGGCCGGCATCACCCCCAGGGAGCTCATGGCCGACGCCAAGACCTTCAACGAGTCGATGGCCGGCGCCACCAAGTTCAACAACGACTACTTCGCCGGCCCCTTCAAGATCAAGAGCTACGACGAGTCCAAGCAGGTCATCACCCTGGAGCGCAACGACAAGTGGTGGGGCGCCACCCCCAAGCTTGAGACCGTCACCCTGCACGTCCTGGATGACTCGGCCTTGGGACAGGCCTTCGCCAACAAGGAGATCGACGTCCTGGACTACATCTTCTCCGCCGACGTCTACCAGCAGGCCAGTGGCCGCGACGACGCCGAGGTCCGCCAGAACACCGGCCTGCAGTGGCGTCACATCATGTTCAACGCCTCCTCCGGTCCTCTGGCGGACAAGGCCGTGCGCCAGGCCATCACTCGGGCCTGCAACCGTGAGGCCATCGCGGCCTCCGACCTGGCGGGTCTGCCCGTGGACGCCAAGAAGGTTCTCCTGGGCAACCGCTTCTTCCTGCCCGTCCAGGAGGGCTACCAGGACAACTCCACCAGCTGGGGCCACGACGTCGAGGCCGCCAAGAAGCTGCTCGACGGCGCCGGCTGGGTGGCCGGCTCCGACGGCGTGCGCGCCAAGGACGGCAAGAAGCTCGAGCTGGTGATCACCATCCCCTCCAACGCCCCGGTGGCCACCAACGAGGCCAACCTCCTCCAGAAGCAGCTGAACGAGGTCGGCATCAAGCTCAGTGTCTCCACGGTCGAGATCGACAAGTACTTCCCGGAGTACATCAACAAGAAGAATTACGCACTGACGGTCTTCACCGGCGAGAAGACCCAGTACCCCCTGGCCAACACGGGTCAGTACTACGCCTCGACCAGCCAGTCGAATTACACCGGACTGTCCGTCCCCGAGGTCGACCAGTACGTCGCCAAGATCGGCTCGACCCCCGACGGCGCCGAGCGCAACAAGCTCGCCAACGAGCTCGACAAGGTCCTGTGGGAGAACGTCTTCAACATCCCGATCTACCAGCGCATGCAGCTGACCGCCGTGCCCAAGACGCTGCGCAACTTCGGCGCCCAGGGACTGGCCTCCTTCCGGCCCGAGCGCATTGGCTACGTCAAGAGCTGAGCCGGTGCCCGCAACCGGAGCGGATGACGACGGACGAGAGCCGGTGCGGCATGATGCGCCCGTGCAAGAAGTCGTGCCCACCACCGTGTCCACCACTGTGCCCCTTGTCATGCCGACCGTCGTCATCCGCTCCCTGCCGGCCCGCCTGGGCACCGCCCTCATCGGCCTGGCCGCAGTGGGGATGTCCCTGACGATCAGCCTGGCCGACGGCGCCGCCCACGGGCTGCGCACCCTGGCCTGGGCGGGGCTGCTCACCTTCCTCACCTGGCTGCTGTGGTGGGCCCCGCAGATCACCCTGACCCCGCAGGCCCTCACCATCCGCAACGCCTGGCGCACCCACGTGCTGGGCTGGGATGCGGTCGAGCTGTGCCGCACCCGCTGGGGGCTGTCGGTCGTCACCCGTGACGACGTCGAGGTGCGCGCCTCGGCCGCTCCCCGCCGCGGCGGCATGGCCGAGTCCATCCGGCGCCGACAGGAGCTGCGCGAGCAGCAGGAGCGGCGCGACGGCCTGCGAGACCCCGAGCCGGCCCCGGCGGTGCGCCCGGAGCACCTCGCCGGGGAGGGGACCTACCGAACCAACCTCGACACCGGTGATGCCGGGTCCCTCATCGAGGCCTACGCCGAGCAGATGCGCAGCCTTCCTGCTCAGGCCGCGGACGATGCGGCGCCCGGCGCGGCCGCCGGCGTGAGCAGCAGCCTCAACCGCCCGGTCGTCGTCGCCGCAGTACTGCTCGCCGTCGCGCTCGCGGCCGTGACCGTGCTCCTATGACCCGCCCCATCAGCGCCTTGGTGTACTTGGTGAACGGCGGCGAGACGGACGAACACGTACTGGCTGCGTGGCGGGAAGGGTAGCCGAATGAAGCTGATGGCGGAGGAGTACGTCGTTGAGTTTCTTGTGTCGCGAGGCCTGTATGTCCTGGCGAATTCGGCGGTTCCCGTACTGCTGGCGATAGCTGTCGCATCGGAGGGCTGCAGTGCCTCCGGTGTCGGGCTGGTTCTCGGCGTGGGTGCGCTGCCGGGAATCTTGGGTGCGTTGCTGGCTCCGCAGATGCTGGTTCACGTCAGCCCCAAGACCATGTTCGGCGGTGCGGCAGCCGCATGGGTCGTCATCTGTGGCGGTATCGCGATGCTGAGTCATGCCGGCTCGGTTGGGCTCGGCGTGTACGTCACTGTGTCATTCGCCTTGGAGTTCGTCGCATCGATCATGTACCCAACGATGGGGTCCTATGTCGCAGACCTCGTGCGGTCGGATCTGTTGGATCGGATGAATTCCGCCAGGGCTGTTGTCGCTGGTCTGTGCGCGGTCGCCGGCCCTGGACTTATTGCGGTGGTGCAGTCATGGCGAGGTGTTGCCGACGCTTGGTGGCTGGTCTCCCTGCTGATGCTCGTGTGCCTGCTGTCGCAGGCCCGCCTGCCGAAAGGGCGCAGAACGGGTAGTGCGGATCGCGTCACCGCGCTGAAGCGGGGCCTGCGGGTCGCCGCACGTTCCCGAGGTGTTCTCGTTGTGCTGGTCGGCTCCGGTGTGTGGCACTTTACGGTGTGGGGGAGTTACATGACGATATACCCGGTGATGCTGCGCGATGATTATCGGGCGTTATGGTTCATCGGAGTCAGTGAGTCCTTGTTTGCGGTCGGTGGAATCGTTGGGTCCTTGCTTCCTGTGCCATCCCGCTTGTCGCGCCCGGTGCTGTGCCTGGTTGCGCTCCTCAGCTTCGTGCCGGTTCCGGTCGGCGTGGTGCTCGGTGCGCCTCTTTGGCTTGTCGCGGCGTTGGTATGTGTGTCGAGTACTGTGATTGCGTCGACGGCGGTGGCTTGGGAGACGTTTCTTCAGTCTCGAGTTGAGCGTGACGCGCTGCCCTCTGTCTTCGCCTTGGACTACCTCGCCGGGGATGGTGTTGCGCCGCTCGGCTACGTGGCTGTTCCCGCCCTTGCGGTGTGGCTGGGGCAGAGCGCCGGTGTGCTGACAACCGCAGGGATATGCGTATTGGTGCTGCTCGGGTGTCTGTGGGCGTGCGCCGTCTCCACGGAGGTGGAGCAAGTCGAGCCTTCTGTGGAGTGACCGGCGGGTCGTGGCTCGCAGTCCCGCCCGGCGGTTGATGGTGCCAGCCCCTGAATGGTCGAGGTGAGAGGCGGCACAGGCCGGGTGTTGGCCCCGCCATGGCAGGTCTCGACCGGCGTCCTCTAGTCTTTCCCTGTTTCATGCCCTGTGGCCGGTGCCGTGAGAGGTGCCTGGCCCGCGGCGTCCCCCACCGGAAGAAGTGCCCCATGAGCGTGCGCCAAGACCTGCGTAACGTCGCCATCGTCGCCCACGTCGACCACGGCAAGACCACTCTTGTCGACGCCATGCTCTGGGAGGCGGGCGCCTTCGGGGCCCGGGCCACCGAGGAGACCACCGGCGAGCGCGTCATGGACTCCGGTGAGCTGGAGCGCGAGAAGGGCATCACGATCCTCGCCAAGAACACGGCGGTCCACTACTCGGGCCCCTCAGCCGCGGACGCCGGCTGCCCCGAGGGCATCGTCATCAACGTCATCGACACCCCCGGTCACGCCGACTTCGGCGGTGAGGTCGAGCGCGGGCTGTCCATGGTCGACGGCGTCGTCCTCCTCGTCGACGCCTCCGAGGGGCCCTGCCCCAGACCCGCTTCGTGCTGCGCAAGGCCCTGGCCGCGAACCTGCCGGTCATCCTCGTGGTCAACAAGGTGGACCGTCCCGACTCCCGGCTCGACGAGGTCGTCGCAGAGTCCACCGACCTGCTGCTGTCCCTGGCCAGCGACCTGGCCGACGAGCACCCCGACATCGACCTCGACGCCGTCCTGGACGTGCCCGTCATCTACGCCTCCGCCAAGGCCCGTCGCGCCGACACCGAGGTCCCGGCCGACGGCGAGCTGCCGGCCAGCGAGAACCTCGAGCCGCTCTTCCGCACCATCATCGAGCGGATCCCCGGCCCCTCCTACGAGGAAGGCGCCCCCCTGCAGGCTCACGTCACCAACCTGGACGCCTCCCCCTTCCTGGGGCGCCTGGCGCTGCTGCGCATCCACAACGGCACCCTGCGCAAGGGGCAGACGGTGGCCTGGGCCCGCCACGACGGCTCACTGGCCTCCGCCCGCGTCTCCGAGCTCCTCGTCACCGAGGGCCTGGACCGCAAGCCCGCTGAGGAGGCGCACGCCGGTGACATCGTCGCCGTCGCCGGGATCGAGGACATCACCATCGGCGAGTCCCTCGTCGACCCCGAGGACCCGCGTCCCCTGCCGCTCATCACCGTGGACGACCCGGCCATCGCCATGACCATCGGCATCAACACCTCCCCGATGGCCGGGCGCACCAAGGGCGCCAAGGTCACCGCCCGTCAGGTCAAGGACCGCCTGGACCGTGAGCTCATCGGCAACGTGTCCCTGCGGGTCCTGCCCACCACCCGGCCCGACGCCTGGGAGGTGCAGGGACGCGGGGAGCTGGCGCTGGCGATCCTCGTGGAGCAGATGCGCCGTGAGGGATTCGAGCTGACCGTCGGCAAGCCGCAGGTCGTCACCCGTACCATCGACGGCAAGCGTCACGAGCCCATCGAGCGCATGACCATCGACGTCCCCGAGGAGTACCTGGGCGCCGTCACCCAGCTCATGGCCGCACGCAAGGGCCAGATGGAGACCATGACCAACCATGGCACCGGCTGGATCCGCATGGAGTTCCTTGTGCCGGCCCGTGGCCTCATCGGCTTCCGCACCCAGTTCCTCACCGAGACCCGCGGCACCGGCATCGCCTCCTCCATCGCTGAGGGCTACGCCCCCTGGGCCGGGCAGATCGTCTCGCGCACCACCGGATCCCTCGTCTCCGACCGTGCCGGGGCCGTGACCGCCTACGCGCTCATCCGCCTGCAGGACCGCGGAAGCTTCTTCGTCGAGCCCACCCAGGAGACCTACGAGGGTCAGGTCGTGGGGGAGAACCCCCGCGGTGAGGACATGGACGTCAACGTGGTCCGCGAGAAGCAGCAGACCAACATGCGCTCCTCGACCGCGGACAGCTTCGAGGCCCTCGTGCCGCCGCGCCGCCTCACCCTGGAGGAGGCCCTCGAGTTCGCCGCCGACGACGAGTGCGTCGAGGTCACTCCGGAGGCCGTGCGCATCCGCAAGGTTATCCTCAACTCCCAGGAGCGTTTCCGCGAGAACGCCCGTCGTCGTCGTGCCGAGGCCTGAGAGGAACCGCCGCCCATGAGCCAGTCCGTCAACCGCGGGAAGAAGCCCGCTGCCTCGAAGGTCGCGGCCGACACCGTCGAGCCCGCTGAGTCCGTCAGGCCGACCGGGCCCGTCGAGGAGGCCGAGGAGACTGCGAAGGCTTCGGCCGTCGTCGAGCAGCCCACGCAGAAGGCATCCGTCGTCGAGGATGCCGGTGAGGCCGCCGACCAGGGTGTGGGCGAGACCGCCTCCCTTGCTGACGAGTCCGTTGAGACAGCCGGTTCCGAGCCGGCCGCTGCTGAAGCCACAGCCGCCGAAGCGGTGGTGACACCGGCGTCGATGAGTGTCGTCGATGAGGCCACCACCCCCGCCGAGGCCCTCTCGCCCTATGAGTCGAGCGGTGCCGATGCGACTGTCGAGGCTCAGCAGGTCACCGCATGGCCCCCCCGGCTCCGGCGATATGCCGCCATCGATCGCCCCGGAGAGCCCGGCATCCGGGTCGGGCGCCTCGCGCCGTCGGCGCCTCATCCCCGCCGCCTGCGCCGCCGGGGCCGCGGCCCTGCTCCTGGCCTGGGGCGGCATCGCCTGGTGGACCACCCAGCACATCGCCTCGGGCACTACCGTCTCCGGCGTCGACGTCTCCGGCCTGAGCCCCAAGGAGGCCCGCGACCGCATCAGCAAGGGCGTCGGTGACCAGCTCGCCCAGCCCGTCACCCTCACCGTCGGGCAGGGGAGATCCGAGCTCGTGCCCGCCAAGTCGGGCGTCTCAGTCGACACCAACGCCTCGGTCAAGAAGCTCACCGGATTTACCCTCAACCCCGTCACCCTGACCCAGCGCCTCGGCGGTCAACGCACCGACGCCGTCATCCGGGTCGATTCCACCGCCCTGCGCGGCGCCCTGGAGGACCGGGTCGACACGATGGCCAACGGTGCGGTCTCGGCGACCGTGACCCTGGACGGCACCAAGCCGGTCACCACGCCCGCGAGCAACGGTATCGGACTCGACGTCGATGCCTCTCTCAAGCAGCTCGCCGGCTCCTGGCCCCTGGGGAAGAAGACCCTCGCCATGGCCGAGGGCACCGCGATCCCCGCCATCACCAACGAGGAAGCCACGAAGTTCGTGGACGGCACCCTCACGCCGCTGCTCTCCAGCGGGCTGACCGTTGATGCGGCGGGCACCGGTGCGCAGAGCAAGAACCCCGGCGCGGCCGCTGCCTTCTCACCGCAGGACACCGCCGCGATGCTGAAGCTCTCCTCCGAGGGCGGTACCTTGAGCGCCACCTTCGACCCGACTGCGCTGCGTGACGCCGTCGTCGCCAGAATCGGTCAGGTCGAGGCCCCCGTCCAGAACGCGACCTGGAAGATCGACGGCTCCGCCACCGGCGCCCCGGGGGGCTCGCCCTCAGTACGTCCCCGCTGCTCAGGGCAAGCTCATCGACACCGCGGCCCTGTCCGCAAGCCTGCTCAAGGCCGGTACCTCCGCCACCGACGTCGCCGGCCGGACCGTGCCCCTGCCGATGGTCGTAGCCGAGCCGACGGTGACGACGCCGCAGAACGAGTGGGGCATCAGCGAGGTGATCGGCGAGTTCGCCACCCCGTACAACAGTGGGGACGCGCCGCGCACGCAGAACCTCACTCGCGGAGCCGAGCTCGTCAACGGCACGGTCGTCAAGCCCGGCGAGGTCTTCTCCCTGGAGAAGGTCCTCGGCGAGGTCGACTCCGAGCACGGGTTCGCCGATGCCGGGGTCATTCAGAACGGAGAGCATGTTGACGCGATGGGAGGTGGACTCAGCCAGGTGGCCACCACCACCTTCAACGCCGGTTTTGAGGCCGGGATGGATGACACCGAGCATCATCCCCACCAGTACTACTTCGAGCGTTACCCGGCTGGGCGTGAGGCGACCCTGTGGACCGGCAATCTCGACATGAAGTTCACGAACTCCACGTCCCATGCGGTACTGGCCCAGGCGTGGCTGGACGGTGAGCAGATCCACGTGCGGCTGTGGTCGACCAAGTACTACGACGTTTCCATCACCTCCTCGGATCGCTCCAACTTCCGTCCGGTGAGGACCAAGCACGGGTCCGGTCCCGACTGTGAACCCACCTCCGGGGGGGGCAGCAGGGATTCGACATCACTGTCACCCGCACCCGCAAGCACGACGGCAAGGCCCTGCCCGACGACGTCCTGACCACCAAGTACGACGGCGACATCGATATGATCTGCAACTAGTGCTGTGTGAGTCTGCGGCTCCTGTGGCAACGGGCACGCGGATCGGGGCGCATCGATTGTTACCTATGACATTCGCGCCGTGGCAGTGACGTAATCGCGGTGCGGCAACCCTGAGTTTTCGGCGTGCTGACGGCCACTCTCTCACCTCTTGGGTCGACGGGCACTGGGGGACCATACTTGGCCCGACCGCGCCTACTCGCGCGGGAGGATCCCCAGAGGAGAAAGGACACTGCTGCTATGACGTACGTCATTGCCCAGCCCTGCGTCGACGTCAAGGACCGCGCCTGCGTCGACGAGTGTCCCGTCGACTGCATCTACGAGGGTGAACGCAGCCTCTACATCAACGCCGACGAGTGCGTCGACTGCGGCGCCTGCGAGCCCGTCTGCCCCACCGAGGCGATCTTCTACGAGGACGATGTTCCCGAGGAGTGGGAGGACTACACCCGCGCCAACATCGACTTCTTTGAGCTCAAGGGGCTCGGCTCGCCCGGGGGCGCCCAGCGGACCGGCGCGCTGGACTACGACGACCCCATGATCGCCGCCTGCCCCCGCAGAACGAGGAGTGGAAAGAGGCCAACGGCTACTGAGCCGACGGGCGGGGCCGGAGGTGGAGACGCCCCCGGCGTGTGAGGAAGAATCAGGGCCCGTGACCACCAGCGCGACACTTGAGACCGTCTCCACCCACCACCTGCCCCGCCGGCTGGCCCTGCCCGACTTCCCCTGGGACTCTCTGCGCCCCTACCGGGAGCGCGCCGCCCAGCACCCGGACGGCGTCGTCGACCTCGCGGTGGGCACGCCCGTCGATCCCACTCCTGAGATCGCTCGCATCGCCCTGTCCACAGCCGCCAACGCCCCCGGCTACCCGACGGCGGTCGGCGCCCCCGCGGTACGCGCCGCCATCATCGAGTGGATGGAGCGACGTCGGGGCGTGGCCGGCCTGGGCGACGACGAGGTCATCCCCACCATCGGCTCCAAGGAGTCCGTGGCTCTCCTGCCGCTGCACCTGGGGGTGCGCCCCGGCGACCTCGTCCTGCACCCGCGGGCCGCCTACCCCACCTACGACGTCGGCGCCCGCCTCGTGGGGGCCACCCCCCGTCCCCGTGGACACCGACGCCGACCCCGACACCTGGGGCATCTCCGAGGACGCACCCGTGGCCGTCGTCTGGCTCAACAGCCCCGGCAACCCCGACGGTCACGTCCTGAGCGTCGAGCAGATGGCCCGGATCGTCGCCTGGGCCAGGGTGCGGGGTGCCGTCGTCATCTCCGACGAGTGCTACGCCGAGCTCGGCTGGGAGTCGCCGTGGGACGACCAGCCGATCCCGAGCCTCCTGGACCCCCGGGTCGGAGGGGAAACGGGCCGAACCGGCCTGCTCGCCCTGTACTCCCTGTCCAAGCAGTCCAACCTGGCCGGTTACCGGGCGGCCTTCCTCGCTGGTGACGCGGAGCTCGTGGGCGCCGTCACCGAGGTGCGCAAGCACACCGGCATGCTCATGCCGACTCCGGTGCAGGCCGCCCTCGTGGCAGCCCTCGGCGACGAGGCGCACATGGAGGTGCAGAAAGAGGTCTACCGGGAGCGCCGTGAGGTGCTCGTCGAGGCGACCGCCGCCGCCGGGCTCGTCAACGACCCGGCCTCCGTGGCCGGCCTGTACCTGTGGCTCCGGGGGACCGAGTCGATGAGCGCCTACGAGCTCGTGGGGGCCTTCGCCGAGCTGGGGATCGTCGTGGCCCCCGGCGACTTCTACGGCGAGGCCGGCGCCGGGCGAGTGCGCATGAGCCTGACCGACACCGACGAGCGCGTGGCCGCCGCCTCCGCTCGCCTGCGCTCGCCCGAGGCCGCCGCCCTCTTCGCCGGCTGAGACTGGCCGGCCCCGGTCAGCCCACCTCGGGCCACTCGGAGGTGAGATAGGCTCCGACGGCGCGGTGCTGGAATCGGTAGGGCCTACCGCGCCGGATGATCCTGCGGGTCAGGTCGAGCCGCTGCGCGGTGGGGCCCGCGTCCGTAGCCCTCTTGTGCCCGAGCCGGTTGGCGATGTTCGTCAGAGACCGCTCCTCGGGTGCGAGCTCGGCCATTGCCTCGACGAACTCCCTCTCACGCGGTGGGAGCCGGTCGAGGATGCGCTGCACATGTGCCTCTGCCTCGCGGACCGCCTGTCTGCTCCATCCGGTGTAGACGTGTTCGGCGGTGATGATGCTGTCGGTGCTGGCGTGCCAGGCGCACTGCCCGGCGAGCTGGAAGAGGAACGGCTCGCCGCAGGAGAGCTCGACGATGGCGCGTTGGGCGTCGGGCTCCATGAAGATCCGGTCTGTGCCGCCGTCGGCGGTGGTGATGGGCCACCCCTGGCTGATGAAGGGGTGGAGTGCGGTCAGGAGGTCGTCGTCTTCGATGGTCTCCAGTGTGCTGGTCTGGAAGCGACGCGCGAAGGTGGCACCGGACTGGGCTCCGGCCATGTCCGCGAACTCGGGCAGCCCGGTCAGATAGACGGCGATAGGAAGCGCCGAGCCAACGCTCAGACCGCCGGGAAGGGTTATGGACTCCTCGTGAGTGAGCGCGTCACCCAGGGCGATGAGCAGCTGGGAGCGCGCGTGCTCATCAGTGATGTTCTGGACCTCGTCGATGTGGATCATCACCACGGCGTGGCGCTTGGTGGCTGCACGGCCGATCTCAATGAGTAGATCGGTCAGGGCGGAATACGGCTCGGGACCGTCCTGGGCTCGCACGGACAGGGAGATGCCGGAAGCGGCCACGGACTCAACGCGGCGCAGCAGGTCGCCGATGCGCTGCTCCCTTGCTGCTGGCAGACCCGCCGTGTCGGCGAGGGTTAGCAGAGCCGAGGCGACTCGCTTGATGGGGTCGCTTCCCGACGGGATACGCAGCTGTGGCGTGACCCAGTCGCCCGCCTCCAAGGCCTTACTCGCGATCCGGCGCACCAATGCGGATTTTCCGGAGCCGGCTTCCCCCCAGGATTGTGCGGCCGCGCTCGTGGATGCCGGCGGCGCGGCGTGGGTGAAGGGCATCCCGCCAGTCGCTGAGGTGCTCGATACGCCCCGCCCACACCAGGGGCACCGTGTCCGAGCCTGGGCTGAACGGTGAGTCAAGAGGAGTCCGCACGATGATAAGTTTATCAACGAGCGAGTGACTTGATAAGTTTATCAAGCATCGGGTGGTGCCTGACTGCTGCGCTCGGCGGGCCGATCCGGGCCGATCCGGGCCGATGCGGTCTCGCCCTCGGTGGGTCCATGAAACGACGCTGTGACGTCGCACCCCGTACAGTGGTCGCTGGGTCTGCCGGAACCCCGTGGGCCCAGGTCTCGCCGTCGCGATGCGTGCGGCCCCGAGCCTCAGGAGGCATGATGACGAGCATCCCCACCCCCGCCGCGGCTGAGCAGCCCGAGCAGAGCCGGTCCGGCGTCGGCGGCGGCCCCGGTCTGCTGACCGTTGACGGCAAGAACCTCGAGCTGCCACGCACCCCGGCGACCGACGGCGCCGACGGCCTGGGCGTGTCCAAGCTGCTGGGCTCCACCGGCGTGGTGACGATCGACCCGGGCTTCACCAACACGGCGTCGTGCACCTCGCAGATCACCTACATCGATGGCGCGGCCGGGATCCTGCGCTACCGCGGCTACCCGATCGAGGAGCTGGCCAAGTCCTCGTCCTTCCTGGAGGTCGCCTACCTCCTCATCAACGGCGAGCTGCCCGACCGCGAGTCCTTCGCGCGCATGGAGCGGCGCATCTCGCGCCACCGGCTCCTGCACGAGGACTTCCGCGGCTTCTTCACCTCCTTCCCCCTCCTCGGGCCACCCGATGGCGATCCTCCAGGCGGGGATCGCGGGCCTGGCCACCTACTACGAGGACACCCTCAACCCGCACGACCCCTACGAGCGCGAGCTCGCCACCGTGCTGCTGCTGGCCAAGATGCCCACGATGATCAGCTACATCGCCCGGCGCGCCATCGGTCTGCCGCTGCTCTACCCCGACCCGCAGCGCTCCTACGTCGAGGACTTCATCCGCCTGACCTTCGGGATGCCCTACCAGTCCTACGACATCGACCCGGCCGTGGTGCGGGCCCTGGACATGCTGCTCATCCTGCATGCCGACCACGAGCAGAACTGCTCGACCTCCACGGTGCGCCTTGTGGGCTCGGCCGACGCCAACATGTACGCCTCCGTGGCCGCGGGCGTGGGCGCCCTGTCCGGGCCGCTGCACGGCGGCGCCAACGAGGCGGTCCTGCGGATGCTGGACACGATCCAGAGCTCGGGGATGAGCACGGCCGAGTTCGTCCGCAAGGTCAAGGACAAGGAGGACGGCGTCCGGCTCATGGGCTTCGGCCACCGGGTCTACAAGAACTACGACCCGCGCGCCGCGATCGTCAAGGAGACCGCCCACGACGTCCTGACCCGCCTGGGGTCCGACGACGGCGACCGCAAGCTCGAGATCGCCATGGAGCTGGAGGAGACGGCGCTGCGCGACGAGTACTTCGTCTCCCGCAGCCTCTACCCCAACGTCGACTTCTACACCGGCCTCATCTACCAGGCGATGGGCTTCCCCACGAAGATGTTCACGCCCCTGTTCGCGTTGGGGCGCTTGCCGGGCTGGATCGCCCAGTACCGCGAGATGATCGCCGACCCCGCCAAGCGCATCGGGCGGCCCCGCCAGGTCTACGACGGCTCCACCGAGCGCCACTACGTGGCCATGCACCGACGCAAGCACGACGACGGGCAGTACCCGGCCACCCGTGCCGGCGTCCCCAGCCTCGACCGCGTCACCCGGGTCTGATCCGGGCTCACGCTGGTTGCTCGCGGCCGCGGCGGTCCAGCCGGGGACGTACCTTTTCCGACGAGGACTGCGTTCTCCCGCAAACCACTGAGGGCGGACCTCAGTGGTTTGCGGGAGAAGTACGTCCCCGATGCAGAAGTACGTCGTCGATCAGTTGCTTCCGGGGTGCCACCAGCCGCTCGTAGACCAGCTGGCTGCCATCAAAGGTGAACGGGGTCGCCCGTCGATGCGAACTCCACCACCGTGCAGCACTCCGCCGCATCGGGAGGGGCCGACTGACGTTCTACCGAATCGGGGTGTCTGTTCCAGAGGTGGAGCGGGTCCCCGGTCTGCTGGGCATCAGTCGATCAGATCCAGGAGATGGTGACGCGCCTTCATCGCATGGATGAGAAGCTGGTTACCACTGTCGAAGGTGAGAATGACGAGTTCCAGAAGCCGTCCTTGGCTGTCGAAACCCATGACGAACTGCTTGGCTGGTACGTCGTCGTCCGGCCAGCTCTCGTAAATCCGGTGGTTGGCGGCGTAGAGCGCGTCCGCAGCGCTGATGCCATGCTTGAGTGCTGAGTTGTGGACTTTCACGCGACGAAGGCTCGTACGGCTGAGCGGATGATCTCGGAGCGGCTGGTGCCGTCCTTTTCAGCGCGTTGGTCGACCGCGGCCACCAGACTGTCGTCCATGCGGACTGGGACGACCCGCGCCGCACCATTCCCCGATGGGTCGGCGTCCTCGCTTCTTCAGCACGTCGACGTCGTATCCACGTTCCGCTTCGTCCGACCACTCTTGGATCATCTTGTCGGTGACCGGTACGCCATCAATGGTTTCCACATGATAAGTGTAATACGAAATAGCTGCCTGCACGTCACCGAGACCGTCGTTGTGAGATCGGCGGCCTACAGGCCGGCCAGGTCGATCTTGCCCATGTTCAGGAGCTTCTCGCGCGTGGCGGCGTCGGCCATGAGCTCGGCAATGTTGTGGGGGACGACCTGCCAGGACACGCCCCAGCGGTCGACGCACCAGCCGCAGCGCTCGGCCTCGGGCACGGCCGACAGGTCCGACCAGTAGCGGTCGATCTCCTCCTGGTCCCGGCAGGAGACGATCATGGAGACCCCGGGCGTGAAGGTGAAGTCGTGGAAGGCCCCCGAGTCCATGGCCGCCATCCAGGTGCCGCGCAGCGTGAAGTCGGTGAACATGACGGCTCCCGCCTCCATCGGCCCGCCCTCCTCGTAGCGGCGCAGGGCCCCGCGGTGGGCGTCGTCGAACAGGGCGATCCAGGCCTCGGTGGCCTCCTCGGCGTTGGCGTGGTTGGTCCCGCCGAACATGAAGGAGGGCAGGATGAAGGGGCGCGGCTCGCCGGCGGGGTCGGTGAGCATGAGCCGCCAGGTCATGCCGAAGCGGTCGCGGACCCAGGCGTAGCGCGGCGAGAACGGGTACTCGCCCAGTTCCATGAGCACGCCGCCGGTGGAGAGCCGCTCGTAGAGCTCATCGAGGTAGGCCCGGGCCTGCTCCTCGCCGCCGAACAGGAGCGGGTCGAAGTTCAGGATGCAGCTGATTGACGGGTTCGGGGAGTACTGGTCACCGCCGTTGATGAGCGAGAGCCGAAAGCCGTGGATGCTGACTGTGGCGGCAAGCCCGGGCACCTGCTCGACGATGGAGCCCTCGCGGAAGACGTCGGCGTAGAACCGGGCTGCTTCGTCGGCGGTGCCGTCGCACCAGATGGCGGGAGTGATGATCTGATCCATGTGGACACCGTACCGGGACGTGTGTTGGGGCCGCTCCGGAAGAGGAACGGCCCCAACACTGTGATCGGCGAGCCGGGATTTGCCCGGGTATCACCGGCTACGAGGTGACCTTGCGGCGGTAGTGGAGAACTGTTGCGCCGGCGAGCAGCCCGAGGATCGCCAGGGCTATCAACCTGCTCGTGTCGGTCCCTGTGTTGGCGAGGGGGCGCTTTGAAGCAGTAGTTGTCGGAACTGCCGTGGGCGCCTGGGTGGGCTCAGTGGCGACGGCGGGGTGGGTGTCGAGCCTCCACTCGGTGCGGGTGTTGGCTGGGCGCTGGGAGTCCCGCTGTCGGGCGGGCAGTTCTCGCCGACGACGCAGACACCGGGCTTGTCTTGGGTGGGGAAGCCGGGGTCGGGGTCGCACTCATCTCCGACTCCGTCGTTGTCGTAGTCGGTCTGACCCCAGTTACTGACGTCGGGGCAGTTGTCCTGGTCGCGTGGCGTGTTGTCGCCGTCATCGGTGATATCGACCTGGGTGGTGGCAACGGCGGTCTGCCCGTCTGACTGGGTGACGCGCAGCCCGATGACGCCGCTGAACTCCTCGCTGAAAGTATGGGTGATGCGTGGGGAGGTTCCGGTTTCGTCGTAGACGCCGTCACCGTTGAAGTCCCACTCATAGGAGGTCAGGGAGCCAGAGACTGCGTGGGAGGCTGCGGCATCGATATCGACAGGATCTCCGACCTTGGCGACATAGGGGCCCTGGATCCAGGCGAAGGGCTTGTTGAGCTCGCTGCTAATGGCCTTGTTGACGAGGTCGCTGACCTGGTCAGGAGAGGACGCATTGGCGGTGGTGCCAGTGCTGGAGGTGACCAGCGTCTGGAAGCTGGTGGAGTTGAGGTCTCCGGTATCAATACCGTAGACACTGACCGGGTCCACCTCGTAGGCTGCCTTAGCGACGGAGGCGGCGGTGTAACCGGTGCCCGGCTCGGGGTCGCGTGGAGGCGCGTCACCGATGACAACGACGATCTTCTTGACCCCGTCACGCCACTTCATATTAACGGCTTGCATGACTCCGCTGTAAACGCTGGCGTTAGTATTGCCGAGATTCCCTCCCTCGTAGGTTAGAGAACTCAGCCCTGCATCCAATGTAGATATGTCGGACGTGAAATCGACGTCGGTCCGGGCTAGGTAATTCTTTGGGTTGTACTGAGGGTGGTCTTTGTAGTCAACGAGTGCGAATCGATAAGACAGCGCCTTCTTGCTTGTTTCTTCCGCTATCGAATGAATCTTCGATCGAACTGCCTCGACATTACTGTCCATCGAGCCTGTAGAGTCTACAACGAACGCGATATCGATATCCTCTCCATTGCTTTTGGGGCTCTTGATGGATGGGACCCCGATTTTTGTCTCTATGAGTTTTGCTATCTTTTCGTGTCCGATGAGATTGGGGTGGTAGAATTCATTTGGGTCCCCGCTTGTCTTGGCGTGCGTGTTTCCATTTTGGTCTTCCTGTCCCTCTGTCTCAAAAAACTCATTAATCCAGCGGTGAGGATTGACGACAGGGAATGATGGGTCTGGTTCATGTCCATCGAATGAGTTGATGACGCCATCTACGTAGGTTACCTTCAGGCTTGGGTGTGAGCTATTCCATTCAGAAACAAGGTCTGATTGAATGACCTTTGCGTCGTCACCGAGTTTTCTGACTGCTGCGCCGGCATTGTATGAATCTGTCCATAATGCATGGCTGTCCCTGAGGGTAAAATTATCCTTGGATGATAGTCGAGGGTAGCCTACGATGACCACCTGGGCGTTGTCGTCTAAGCGATTATCAATTGCCTGAAGAATGTCAAGAGTTTGCTTCTTCACCCGTGGTAGCTTGGAGTTAGCGTCATCGATTTTCTGGCGGCAAGTGGCAGGGTCTCTCATTCCAATCATGAAACACTGCGAAACAATGTCGGAAAAGTTGACGTCGTTACCGCCGATAGTGAACATCACTAAATTTGTGTTGGAGTCCAATTTTTCATTTGGTCACTTAGGACGTCGTCCGAAACATGGCCACTATGTGCAACATTATTTAATATTGCGTGAGCTCCCTGGTCGTTAAGCCAGTTCACGTAGTTGTGTGCCCAATTGCGAGAACTTCTGTAGGCTGTCTTGTCATCGCCGTAATAGTGTCCCGCGCCATTCCCTGCAGAATAAGAGTCTCCGAGTAGGGCTACTCTGAGTGGAACGTTGGTTGTGATTGCCGCAGAAGCAGTCGGAGGAGTGGTAGGCAAGGGGAGTTCTTGGTTGAGCAGTAGTAATGTGACAAGAATGGTGAAAGATAGTTGTTTCAAGTAGCGTACAACGTTCGGATTGCAGTGTCGGGAAAACTGGTTCACTTCGGTGTCCTTTCAATATTTTGCGTGCGATTAATGGTGATGGTCGCCGAGGTGGCAATCTAGAATCTCGCCAACTTGATGGTCGTGTCATTGTGGCGCTACTTTAGGTATCTAGACATAGCATAATAGTATGGTGATGCTATTATTGCCTGCATTGGGTGGGGGAGTAGGGTCGTCAGAGGATAGGTATACTGCGAGAAACATGTCATCAATGGGTTGCGTACCTCCATGTCTTCCAACCCATGAGGCTGGAGTGGTTGGCCCTGGATCATTCTCCCATCCGTGATGTTCAGCGTACTCAATAAACTGTTTCTTGAGTTCTTTTGGGTCTGTGTTGTTATCTCTGAACCATCGTCTTAGACGGAGTCCCGGATACTTCTGCTCAAACCATTTTGGGAGTGGGGAGTCGTTGGCCTGAATAGCCTCGTGGCCGAGGATTTTCTTTTTTCCCATCGGATCGTTCTTGAGTTTTTTAAGACGTTTTGCTGTGTACGATAAAGGGCCTCCTGGGCCATAGGCCCAGGTAAGGCCACCCCCGACCGCTAGGCCTCCTGCGAGTGTGCTGCAGCCGATTCTTGCCAGCAGTTTTCGTCGAGATGGGTGGTGTGGAGGTGGTGTGGTGAACTCTGTGGAAGTGGTGGAACTGGCGTGGGGGTGTGGGACTGCCGTAGTCATGTCACGATTGTATAAAGTCGATGACGGGGTGGTGTGGATTTGCTTGCTGACATTCATCAGTCTTGTTAGAGGGTGACTGCGTACATTCGGGTGTTGGTTGGTTTTTCGTTAACGTTGTGCCAACGCTCCCGCACGGGAACTCATAGGTACCACAGGTGGACGTTGACGGAGTTATTCAACGGTTCCGTCTCGCGTGGTTCGAGGTTGGGGGCGATGATGAGGATCATGTCATCGGTGGGGGCGGTCCGCCGTGGCGGCCGATCCGTGACTCGGGCATGGACGGTCCGGGATTCTTCGTCCAGCCGTGGCTCTCGGCATAGTCGGCGAAGAGGCTCGTGAGATCCGAGGGAGTCTACTTGCGTCATAGAGCCGCCGGCGTAGCGAGACGTCCCCGTACTTCCACTGAAACCACCCGGGAAACTCCGGCGACTCGGTGAAGATCGCCGAGATGCCGAGGATGGTCTCCGTTCCCATTGGGGTGTCTCGGAGCGCCCTCAGCCTTTTGGCCGCATAGGACAGCGCCCCGCCCGGTCCGTGCCTCCAGGCGTACCCTCCTGCGGTAGCGAGCCCTCCATCGATGACAAGGCCGGCATTCCGCACGAGCAGCCGTCGCCGTGTCGCCTGTCCTGGCCGGTCGACAGTGTCGTCGGGGTCCAAGCACTCTGTGTCATCACGCGGAGGACGAGCGGCAGCGGCTGGCATATTGAAACGGTAGGTGTCGTTCTCTCTACCTCGACAAGGTAGGTCTCGAGCCGGGCCGCATGTGCCTGATCCTGCTTACCGATCCAGAGACGGCCGTAGAGCTCGAGATCTCACCGGCTACTGCTCGACGAGACCTTGAAGCCCTCTCGATGGCGGGAATCCCGGCTTACTCGCAACCGGGGCGAGGCACGAGTGCTGTCACGGATGCTGGGAACGGCGGCAGTGAACGACCCGGAAACTCGGGTGACCACGATGAAGTTCCTCCTGGCATTGCCGTCTTGTCTGCGGTCTGAGCTCGCTCGTATCGGCTCAGAGCTGGTTGCGCATTATGGTTCCGCACAATGATGAATCGGTGTCAGGCATCGACCTCAGTTCTGAGGCTGCTTGGACGGATCATCAGTGCGCTGACGGTGCTCAACAGGAACGCGGTGATGCCGATAGCAGTGAAGTTGTCGGTGAGAGTGAGCAGTGGGCCACCGATAAGCCCTGCCACTGTTGTACCGAGGTACATCACCGCGCTGGTGAGGGTGGAGATGGTGCCGCGCGCTGTGCTGTCGAGCTGCTGCAGGTGGAGCATGCGGACGCTGAGCATTGCGCCTCCGCAGGCGAAGAGAGGCAGGAATACCAAGCCCACAACGATCGGAGGCGGAGATACGGCGAGCGTCAGATAGGCGATGCCCATCACTACGGCGCTCAGGTAGATGGCTCGGACAGGGGTCATACGGCCGGTCAGCCGGACACCGAAAAGACTGCCGATCGTGTTACCGATCCCGCCAGCCAGGACGATGAGCGCCACTGTGACTTTCGAGGTGCCCAGACCGTCCTCCAACCAAGTTGGTGCGTAGGTGAACACGGTGAAGAATGCCAGCGTGTACACGAGGTAGGACAGGAACCGTGTGAAGGCTTGTGGCGCGTGGAGCAGGGTCAGGTATGGCACTTTCTTAGCTGTCGCGGTGGGGTGGAGATCAGGGACCTGGTACCAGAGCGCGACTGTTAGCGCCACAGAGCAGACCCCGATAATGGGGAAGATGATGCGCCAATCGATGATTGCGAGGAGACTTCCCGAGAGGGACCCCGACAACCTGGGCGATCGACAACCCGGCGGTCGTATATCCCATGACGCGCAGAATGCGCTTCTGATCCGGGCCGACGAGGGCGGGAATCATTGCCCACACTTGCGGCGCAGCAACGGCCGCGGCACCGCCAGTGATAAAACGGAAGATGAACATTGTCCAGAATCCTGGGGAAACCGCGCATGCTGCTGTTGCCAATGCGAAAACCACCATCCCAAGCGTAAGGATGATCCGGCGGTTACCTCGGTCCGAGATCGGCCCGGACACCAGGCCGGTGAGCGCGTATCCGATCGCATAGATGCTGACCAGCCAGCCACTCTGCGTCGTCGACACGTCGTATGCCTTGGCCAGCGATGGCAGTAGTGGTGCGACGACGAAGGTGTCGGAGCCGATCAAGAACATGACCGCGAACCCGAGTAGTGAAAGTTTTCGGTCCATAACGTCCTCCAGTCCGTTGAGAGCGCCTCAACGCTAAGCCTTGACAGTGTTGTCAATGTCAAGAGATGCTGGCGCGGTCCAGTAAATTGATTGATGGAGGGGCGTATGCGCATCACTGAAGCTGCCCAGCACGCTGGTACTAGCCCGCGGATGCTGCGCTACTATGAGGCTGAGGGGCTGCTGGCGCCCACACGCCGTGACAATGGCTATCGTGACTACGGTGCTGGAGAGGTTCTAGCCGCCCGCCAGATCGTCGCGCTGTCCCACGCCGGATTCCCGCTCTCACTCATCAGGACAGTCCTGCCCTGCGCCACGGAAAATGGTGCGCTGAGAGCCTGCCCCTCCGTTGCACCCGAGCTGCGCCGTCGGCTCCGCGACGTCGAAGAGCAGATTGACGCGCTCGCGAGCGGCGCCGAGGTCATCAGGAGCTTCCTCGACAACCTCCAAGACGTCGCATCTGCCTAGCCCGCCTTATAGTTGCGGTGCCGGTGTCGTACTCGGCGCGCGCTGAACTTGGCTGCCGCGCCAGCATTTATCTTCTGAGGCCTGAACCGTCCGGGAACCCTGCTCGCGTCGTAGAGTCATCGACGACAGGCTCTGTTCACGGCAGAACCACTATGGTTAGGCTGACCTTATGAGCAAGAAGCCCGCCGACTCCGCAGACACCGTCGCCTCGACCTCCTCCGATTCCTCATCCACGTCGGCAGATCTGCCGCTGCCCCACGCCGACCGACCCATCGCCTCCGCGCCCGGCCACTGGGTCCTTGCCCGCGCCGGCAAACGCGTCCTGCGCCCCGGCGGCGCCGCCCTGTCCGCCGCCATGCTCAGCCACGCCGGCCTCGCGGGCACCGACGTCGTCGAGCTCGCTCCGGGCCTGGGGCGCACGGCCGCCGAGATCATCAAGGACCACCCCGCCTCTTACACGGCCATCGACCGCGATCCCGACGCCGCCCGGCGCGTGGCCGCCGTCGTCGGGGACCTGGGCACTGTCCGCCAGGGCGAGGCCGCCGACACCGGTCTGGACGACGCCAGCGCCGACGTCGTCGTCGGCGAGGCCATGCTCACCATGCAGGGGGACAAGGGCAAGGCTGCCATCGTCGCCGAGGCCGCCCGTGTCCTGCGCCCCGGCGGGCGCTACGCCATCCACGAGCTCGGCGTCACCCCCGACGACATCGACGAGGAGTACTACACCCAGCTGCGCCGCGACCTGGCCCGCTCCATCCACGTCAACGCCCGCCCCATGACCGCCGCTGCTTGGAAGGAGCTCATGGAGGGCGCCGGACTCGTCGTCGACTGGGCCGACACCGCCCCCATGGCCTTGCTCAAGGTCGGACGCAACATCCGCGACGAGGGAGTAGGAGGCTTCCTGCGGATCGCGCGCAACGTCGCCGCGGACAAGGCGCTGCGCCGGCGCGTCCAGGAGATGTCCCGCACCTTCAAGCGCTACGAGAAGGACATGGTCGGCATCGCCCTCGTCGCCCACAAGCCCGCAGCCTGAGCCCTGCCCCTCTCGCGAGGTCCGAGAGTCGGTCATCGGCACCGATGGCAGGGGCGGTGTTAGTCGTCGTGGGTCGCCCCGCGCAGACCGGCGCGCAGCACCTCCCGGTTGAGCAGCGCGATCGCCTCGATCGGGATCCCCGCCGGGCACGCCGGCAGGCACTCGCCGTATTCCGAGCACGGCCCGAAGAGCTCGTCGAGCTCCCTCGTCATCGCCCGAGCCCGGCGGCCCCGTTCGATACGCCCCTGAGGCATGAGCGACAGGTGCGCCAGCTTCGCCCCCGCGAAGAGCGCCGCTGCCCCGTTCGGGCATGCCGCCACGCAGGCCCCACAGCCGATGCAGGCGGCGAAGTCCAGAGCCCGCTCCGCCTGCAGGTGCCCCTGGGCGACGTCGTCGGCGTCCGGGGCGGTCCCCGCGGCCACGTCCACGGTCCCGCCCACCCGGATGAGCTCATCGAGCGCCGTACGGTCGACCACCAGGTCCCGGATGACCGGGAAGGCCGCCGACCTCCACGGCTCCAACCGGAAGCGCGTCACCCCCGGGAAGGCCCGCAGGTGCTGACGGCACGCCGGGGTCGTGTCCATCGGCCCGTGCGGCACCCCGTTGACGAGGAAGCCGCAGGCCCCGCACACCCCCCTCCCGGCAGTCCGACTCGAAGACCACCGGCTCACCACCGGCCTCGATGATCTGGTCGTTGAGGCGGTCGAGCAGCTCGAGCAGACTCATCTGCGGCTCGGCGTCCTCCACCACGTGGCTCTCGAAGAAGCCCCGCGCCCGCGGCCCGTCCTGCCGCCAGATCTCCAGCTCGATCCTCATCGGTAGTCCCTCACCTGCATGGGCACCAGCGAGAAGCTCAGTGGCTCCGTGCGGCGCGTGTGCCCGCCGTCGGGCGCCGTCTGCCAGGCCGAGACGGAGCACCAGGTCTCGTCATTGCGCCGGGCCTCACCGCCCTGCGTCGCGTACTCCTCGCGGAAGTGGGCGCCGGCGGACTCGCGTCGGTCCAGGGCGTCGAGGACCATGACCTCCGCCAGCTCCAGGAAGTCGGCGACCCGCAGCGCCTTCTCCAGCTCCTGGTTGAGCCGCGCCTGGCCACCGACCACGGTGACGTCGGCCCAGAACTCCTCGCGCAGGGCGCGCACCTCCTCCAGGGCACGCCGCAGCCCGGCCTCGGAGCGGCTGACCCCGCAGCCGGCGTAGAGGACCTCACCCAGACGGCGGTGGAACCACACCGGACGGTGGGTTCCGCCCACCGCCATGAGCGCCTCAATGCGCTCGCGGGTGTCGGCCACGGCCTGAAGCGCCTCAGGCGCGTCGGGGCTCAGAGGCCTACTGCCCACCAGGCCGGACAGGTAGTTCGGCACGGCCAGCGGTAGCACGAACCAACCGTCCACACTGGCGCTCAGCAGCGAGTTCGCCCCCAGACGGTTGGCGCCGTGGTAGTTGTTCGAGGCCTCCCCACCGACGAACAGTCCCGGGATGGTGGACATCTGGTCGAAGTCCACCCACAGCCCGCCCATCGTGAAGTGGGCGCCCGGGGCGATGCGCATGGGCACCTCATAGGGGTCCTCGCCGGTGGCGTCTAGTACATCTCGAACAGGTTGCCGTAGCGCGAGGCGATGGTCTCCTTGCCCAGCCGCTCCAGCGCGTCGCGGAAGTCGAGGTAGACCGAGTTGCGCAGCGGCCCGACGCCGCGGCCGGACTCGATCTGCTCGCGGGCGTTGCGCGAGGCCACGTCGCGCGGAGTGAGGTTGCCGAAGGCCGGGTACTTGCGCTCCAGGTAGTAGTCGCGCTCGTCCTCGGGGATCTCGTTCGGGGGCCGCTCATCCCCGGGGCGCACAGGCACCCAGATACGCCCGTCGTTGCGCAGGGACTCGCTCATGAGCGTGGTCTTGGACTGCCAGTGGGAGCTCACCGGCAGCGCCGTGGGGTGGAACTGCACCATGCAGGCCGAGGCGAAGGCCGCCCCACGCCGGTGGGCGCGCCAGGTGGCGGTGGCGTTGGAGGCCATGGCCAGGGTCGAGTAGTGGTAGACGCTGCCGTAGCCGCCGGTGGCCAGCACGACGGCGTGAGCGGTGTGGGCGCGCACCTCGCCGGAGAGCAGGTCCCGAGTGACGATGCCCTGAGCGCGGGAGGCGGCCACGATGAGGTCGAGCATCTCAGTGCGGGTGTGCATGCGGACGCTCCCGGCGGCGACCTGCTCCTGGAGCGCCTGAGCGCAGGCGATCTCCAGCTGCTGCCCGGTCTGCCCGCGCGTGTAGTAGGTACGCGAGACCTGCACTCCGCCGAAGGAGCGGGTGGCGAGCTGGCCACCGTACTCGCGGGCGAAGGGCGCCCCGATCGCCTCCATGTGGTCGATGACCCGGCCGGACTCCATGCCCAGGCGCACGACGTCGGCCTCCCGCCCCCGGTAGTCCCCGCCCTTGACGGTGTCCTTGACGAAGCGCGTCAGGGAGTCGCCGTCGACCTTGCGGGCCCGGGCGGCGTTGATCCCGCCCTGCGCGGCCACCGAGTGGGCGCGGCGCGGGGCGTCGTGCAGGCTGAAGCACTCCACCCGGTAGCCCAGGCGCCCCAAGGTGGCGGCTGCTCCGGCGCCGGCCAGCCCGGCACCCACCACGATGACGGTCAGCTTTCGGCGGTTGGCGGGATTGACCAGGCGGTACTCGTCGCGCCTGCGCTCCCAGGCCTGCTCGGGCGGACAGTCCGGCAGATGCGCGTCAAGGTCCTCGCCGACGTCGTACAGGCCGCCGACGGGCCGCGGCGCGTTCGCACTCATCCGATCGCCCCCGTGCAGATGAGTACGGGAAGCAGGCCGTTGACGACGGCGACGGCCAGGGCCACGGCCAGGGCGATGGCGCGACACGCCTTGCGCAGCCTGGGGCCCGTGCCGCCCAGGTCGATGACCACGTTCCACAGGCCCTGCGCCAGATGGAGGGAGAGCGCCAGCATGATCAGGCTGTAGAAGACCGCCATGCCGGGGCGTGACAGGCTCGCCATGAGGTTGTGGTAGGCGCTGACCTGCAGCTCGCCGTTCGACGTCGTCGGTGCCTGAAAGCTCTCAGGGGCGATGAGACGACCGATGGTCAGGTCAAGAATGTGGATGAGGACGAAGGCCCCGATGAGGACGCCGGTCACCAGCATGGAGCGGGCACCGATGGTGCGGGCGGGCAGGGCCCGGCGCCGGAAGGACCCGCGAGCGCTCCTCGCCCGCTGCCACAGCGTGATTCCCGCAGCGACATGCGCCGCGATGCAGGCCCCCAGGACCAGGCGCATCGCCCACAGGAGCCCCTCGTGCGGCAGGAGCGGGTAGGCGACCTGCCGCAGCCAGGCGGCGTACCCGTTGAACGTCTCCGGGCCCGCGAGAACCTTGAGGTTGCCGACCATGTGGACCACGACGAACAGGGCCATGACCGTGCCGGTGACCGCCATCATCGCCTTGAGGACGCGCTGTGACGCCCACACGGGGGTGCGGCGCCTGCGCCGGGGAGGAAGCGCGTCACCAACGGGCCGAGCAGCCTCAGGAGTGCGGACGACCGTGGATGTCGCAGCCATCTGACCCACCCTCCTATGCGCAGAACAACCCATCACTATGATAACGAACACCTTGCTGTGGCGTGGAGTGAGCCCCCTCGTGTTTCGGCCGTCCGTCCAGCGCGATCGGCCGCCTCCCGCGGTTGAGGCGGAAGGCGGCCGGAACGAGAAGCGCGGCGGAGGAGAGAGGCCCTACTGGTCGGCGTGCTGCGTCGAGCCCAGCTCAATGCTCTTGCCGCCGCGGGCCAGCGCCTCGACGGCGCCGGACTGGGAGTTGCGGCGGAACAGGACGTTGGAGGCGCCGGCCAGCTCGCGGGCCGAGACCACGCGCGGCTCCTTGAACAGGCCGTGGTTGCCGGGCACCACACCTCCCTGCGGCATGAGGGAGACCTTCGTCCCGGCCGTCAGGTACAGGCCGGCCTCGACGACGCAGTCGTCACCCAGCGGGATCCCGAGCCCCGAGTTCGCCCCCAGCAGGCAGCGCTCGCCCAGGGCCACGCACTGGCGCCCGCCGCCCGAGAGCATGCCCATTGTGGAGGCGCCGCCGCCGACGTCTGAGCCGTCACCGATGACAACCCCTTGGGAGACTCGGCCCTCGACCATGGAGCGGCCCAGCGTCCCGGCGTTGTAGTTGACGAAGCCGGAGTGCATGACCGTGGTGCCCTCGGACAGGTAGGCGCCCAGGCGCACGTTCGCGCCGTTGCCGATCCGCACCCCCGAGGGCAGCACGTAGTCGGTCATGCGGGGGAACTTGTCCACCGAGTGCACCTGGATGGGACGCCCCACGGCGGCGCGCAGCCGCATGCGGGTGGTCTCGAAGTCCTCAGTGCGGCAGGGGCCCGCGGAGGTCCACACCACGTTGGGAAGGCGGGAGAAGATCCCGTCCAGGTTGACGGTGTTGGGCCTGGCCAGACGGTGGGACAGCGCGTGCAGGCGCAGGTAGGCGCCGGCCACGGTCTGGGGGGCGTCGTCGAGGTCGGCCCAGGTGCGCACCACGGTGGTGTGGACGCCGCGGGCCTCATCGCGGCGCTCCATGGCGCTCAGGGAGGCCAGGAGGTCGGCGTGCCCGTCCGCGGGCTCGTCGCCGAGAACCGGGTGGGGGTACCACACGTCGAGGGTGTTGCCGTCGTCAGTCACGGTCGCCAGACCGAGACCCCATGCACTGCGAGTCGTCATGGGGACACCCTACGGTGCTCGGTGGCTGACCGTTGCCGGCGAGCGTGCGAGAATCACCGCATGGCGCGCACGACGATCCACCCTCATGCGGCACGGCGAGGTGCACAACCCCGAGGGCATCCTCTACGGCCGCCTGCCCGGGTACCATCTGTCGACCCTGGGCCACCAGATGGCCCAGCAGGTCGCCGATGTCCTGTCCGCCTCCGGGCACGACATCACCCAGGTCGTCACCTCGCCCCTGGAGCGGGCCCGGGAGACCGGCGCCCCCACGGCCGCGGCCTTCGGCCTGGCGCCTACGACGGATCCCCGACTCATCGAGGCCGGCAACGCCTTTGAGGGGGTGGCCGTCAACCGTAACCGCTGGGTCCTGGCCCGCCCCACCCTTCTGGTCCAGCTACGTCAACCCGCTGCGCCCCTCCTGGGGCGAGCCCTACCGGGAGATCGTCGAGCGCATGCGCGGCGCCGTCGTCTCCGCGCTCGACCTCGCCGAGGGCCACGAGGCGCTCCTCGTCTCCCACCAGCTGCCCGTCTGGTCGCTGCGCCTCTTCCTGGAGGGGCGTTCCCTGGCCCACGACCCGCGCCGACGCCAGTGCGCCCTGGCCTCCCTGACCTCCTTGACCTTCGAGGACCGCACCCTCGTGGGGCTGGCCTACTGGGAGCCGGCCGGTGACCTGCTGCGCCAGGCCCGCGACATGGTCCCCGGCACCTCCTCCGCCCGCCCCGCCACCGGCAGCGTCGGCCGCGACAGGCGCGACGGCCGCGACGGGCGCACCGAGGCGGCCCGGTGACCCAGCAGCCGCCCTCACGTCCTGTCGGCGGCGAGGTCGTGCGCACCGGCCCCCCCGGTGAGGTCATCCGTCCCGGCCGCGCCCGCCCCTGCCCCGCGCCGCCCCTGGACAGGGCAGGACTTCGTGTGGTGGCACACCGCCGCCGTCCTGACCTCCACCCGCCAGGGCCGCCGCCCCAACCCGGTCTCGCCGACCATCGACCCCGTACGCCCGGCCCTGGGATCCGGCGAGGTCATGCTGGCCACCTGCGACGCCGAGCTGCTCCTGTGGCGGCGCGGGGACGCCACCTACAACCCCTCCCGAGGCTTCTTCCTGGCCGGCGGTCCCGTCGGCCTGGCACTGACGGCCGCCTTCTTCGGTGGACAGGCCTACCTCAACCACCGGCGCCGACGCGCCGCCGAGGCCGACGCCGTCGAGAAGTGGCGCCACCTGGCCGGCGCCCGCCTGACCGTGTCCACCCACGGCATCTACCTGGGCACGGGGGAGGGCGTCATGCCCATCTCCTACGCCGACATCCAGGAGGTCCAGCTCACCGCCACCGGAGAGATCGTCATCGCCGCCGCCAACGCCTCCGGCTCGGTGCGTCTCAAGATCCGGGCCCAGTGGGCCGAGCTCGTCCTCATCCTGTGGTCGGTGCGCTACATGCCCGAGCACCCCCAGCTCATCGGGCGCACCTGGATCCCCGGCGACTGGCTCATCCACGCCGCCGCCCACGGCTACGACGTCGACACCACTCCCTGGCCCCAGGCGCGCGCCGCCCTGCCCTGAGGCCGGAGCAGCGCGGCCGGGCCGGTGTGCTCCCGGTCAGTGCTGGTCAGTGCTGGTCGGTCCCGGAGCGGTCGGTCTCGCCCGTCTCATCGCCGCCGGCGTCCTCGCCGGCCCCACCGGCCTTGCCCTCGTTGCTGCCCTCATCGCCGCTGCCGGCGTCGTGACCACCGGCGGGCTCTGGCGGGCGGTGCCGGCGACGGCGGATGTCCTGCTCCAGGCCCCTGAGGAACTCCGGGTCGTCGTCGGGCGCCGTGGGACGGGCGCGCTGCGGACGACGGAAGGTCGTGCCCTCCCGGGAGGACCACACGGTGGGCTCGACGTAACCGCCGCGCTCCTCGGCGGCCCTGACCCTCGAGACGATGATCCAGGCGATCGGGCCGATGGTCGGGAACAGGACGATCAGGGTGATCCACAGGTACTTCGGCATCCGCGCCGGCATGCTCTCATCCGGCGTGCGTGCGCAGTCCAGCAGGGCGTACAGCGTCAGGGCGAACACCAGGACGATGAGGACGATACGCATGGGCCAACCCTAACCGAGCCGGACGATCCCGCAGACCCCTCACTGCCCGGCCCCTCCCGTCTGCGCACCCGCTCACCCCATCCGGCCGGGGCCGTGGCACGATCATGCCGTGCCCACCCAGCCCGCCCTCCGCCTCCTGACCGGCGGAACCGCCCCCGACGACGTCGCCGCCCTGCGCGCCGCCCTCGCCGAGCGCCTGGCCCTGCGCGGCCTGCTCACCGACCGTGGTGACCACCCCGCCCCCGCCGCCCCCGTGGAAGGGGAGGACCGGACGGATGTGCCGCAGCCTCTGCTCGTACCCATCGGCCCCGGGGAGGACCCCTGCCCGGGTCCGCGCCGACCTGAGCCGCCGTATCACCCGCATCCCCGCGCGCACCGACCTCATCCTGCGCACCTCCGGCTCCACCACCGGCACCGGCCGGCTCATCGCCATGAGCGCCGCCGCCCTCGTGGCCTCCGCCCGCGCCACCCACGCGCGCCTCGGCGGCCCGGGAACCTGGCTCCTGCCCCTGCCCGCCCACCACGTCGCCGGCCTGCAGATCCTCATCCGCTCCCTGGAGGCCGGAACCGAGCCCGTCGTGGTCGACACGAGCGCAGGATTCAGCCCGACGGCGCTCGCGGACGCCCTGGACTCGGCGCGCCTGTCCACTGGGGCGGCCGCCTCCCGGCTCTACGTCTCCCTGGTCCCCACCCAGCTGGTGCGCGTCCTGCAGGACCCGGTGGTCGGCCGGGCCCTGTCGGATGCCGACGCCGTCCTCCTGGGCGGCGCCGCCGCCGACCCGGCGCTGCTGGCCCGGGCCCGCACGGCGGGCGTCACCGTGGTCACCACCTACGGCATGAGCGAGACCGGTGGGGGCTGCGTCTACAACGGCCGCCCGCTGGCAGGCGTCGAGGTCGCCATCCAGGACCCCGATGCCGAGGGCGCCGGCCGCATCCTCCTCTCCGGTCCGGTCCTGGCCGAGGGCTACCTCCGCTTCCTCTGGCCGCAGGCCCGCCGACAGTCCCGGCGGCAGACCCGATGACGGCGAGGGCTTCCACCGCAGCGGCGGCAAGCGCATCCTGGCCACCTCCGACCGCGGCCGACTGCACCCCGACGGGCGCCTCGAGGTCCTGGGCCGCCTGGACGACGTCATCATCACCGGGGGCGTCAAGGTCGAGCCCCGCCGGGTCGAGGAGGCCCTCACCGCCATCGACGGCGTTGCCGAGGCCTGCGTCGTCGGCCTGCCCGATGAGAAGTGGGGAAGCCGCGTGGTCGCCGCCGTCGTGCTCGAGCCGGGCAGGCAGCGGGACCGCTGGCCTGGGTGGGACGGCGCCGCCCTGCGTGAGGCGGTCCGTGCCCGGTTGGACGGCGCCCACGCTCCCAAACGGGTCGTCGTCCTGGGAGGCCCTGCCGCTGCGCCCCAGCGGGAAGGTCGACCGGCGAAGGGTCGCCCGGCTCCTCGCCGCGGCCGCGACGGACGTGACGTCGGAGCCTCCTACGCCAGGGCCCTGATATCCGCCTCACTCGGGCAGGTCGCCGGGCCGAAGCACGTCGTGGTCAGGGCGCCGGCCACATTCGCCCAGCGCAACGCCGTCGTCAGATCGACGCCCCTGGCCAGGGCCGCGGCCAGGACACCGGAGTGCGCGTCCCCGGCCCCGTTGGTGTCTACCGGTGTCACCGGGATGCTCGGGGTATGGCACGCCCCGTTTCCGTCGGAGAACCAGGAACCCTGCTCCCCGGCCCGTACCAGGACGATGCCGAGCCTGGACGCCAGCGTCTCGCAGGCAGCACCGTGGTCGCCGATCTCCACATGCAGCCCCAGACGACCGGCGAGCAGCCCGGCCTCACGCTCATTGAGGGACCAGATGGGCGCCAGTCCACCGATGCGCTCCAAGGCGCTCATGGGGACCGAACCGACCATGGGGGAGACGTCGAACAGTGCCGTGCACCCCGCCCGGGCCTCGATCAGTCTCCCGGCCAGCCGCTCCAGCGCCGTCCTGGAGGCATCATCGGCCAGGGAGTAGCCGGAGAGGTAGACGACGTCGTCGCCGCTCACCTCCAGGTGGTCGAAGGCATCCACCGGGCCACGAGTCTCGGCCCCGCAGGTGGAGATGAAGGTGCGTTCGGCTCGCGCATCGGTCATGGCCACGCAGTAACCTTGGTCACCGGGTACGACCGGGCCGACATGATCCACCCCGATCGTCTCCAAGGCCTCGCGGGCCGCCTCGGCGAAGGGCCCCTCTCCCAGTGGCCCGGCGTACAGGGTCTCGACACCCAGCCTGCGAGCGGCGGCCAGGACGTTGAAGCCACCGCCGACGGCCATGGAGGACTCGCTGGCGAACACGTCACCGCCGGGCTCTGGGATCGCCTCGATCCTCAAGGTGAGGTCGATGACGACCTGGCCGGTGTGAATGACCCGTCCCGTCATGGCCGCCTCCGCTCCGGAGAGGCCTTCCGGGAGCGCCCGATACCGCCACGGAGCGCCAGCAGCGCCTCGCAGACCGGGGCGAGTCTCAGTCTGGAGCGCGTCAGTACCTGACGGACCGGCTCGGCGGGAAGAAGGTGGGGTGAGCTCGCTCCCAGGACCGCACCGGCCATCGCGGCAATTGTGTCGGTATCTCCCCCGAGCTCAGCGGCGAAGCACAGCCCGTCCAGGGGCCGCTGCGCGAACTCCCGCACGATCACCAGAGCGCAGGGGATCGACTCGGCCGACTCCACCGAGGTCCCGACGTAGGTGCGCAGATGCTCGGCCAGGGCGTCCCCGTGCAGGTCGCGACTCGTCTCCAGGGCCAGGCGCGTGCGGGCGGCGACGGAGGCCCTGGCCGTCCAGTGGCCCTCCTCGGGGTGGGCGGCCACGAAGTCCAGCGCCGCCTTCAGCGCCCCCCGACGCGTCGACGCCGTCGATGGCCGCGCTGACCGCTGCGGCCAGGAGCCCAGCGGCCTCGAAACCCTGCCGGGTGTCGTGGGTGACCAGGCAGGAGGCGTGAACGGCCTGGGCCAGCGCGTTGCCGTCGGTACTCAGGGAGAAGGCGATGCCCACCGGAGCCACTCGCATCGCGGCGCCGTTGGTGGTGCCCTCCCTGCCGGTGCAGCGCGGGTCGGCCCCGGCGCGCACCCGCTCCAGAGCGAGCTTGGTGGAGGGCCCCAGCAGGTCCAGGGAACCGCGGGCGCGCATATCGTCCTCCCAGCGCAGGAGGGCATCGGCGAGCTGGTGGGGGTCGATGCGGCCGCCACCGTCGGTGAGGAGTCCGGCCAGGATGAGAGCCTGCTCGGTGTCGTCCGTGACGCTGCCCGCAGGCATGGAGGGGGCGATGGGCTGCTCGGGCGACGGCGTCGCGCAGCCCGGTGATCGAGCCGTAGCACCGGCGGATCTGTGCCGGGCTCATCGACTGGGTGGGCATCCCCAGTGCGTCGCCGAGGGCCAGCCCGGTCAGCGCTCCCAGGGCGCGTTCGCCCACCGAGGGCTCAGACGCGGCAGGCTCAGACCCGGGTGAAGGAGTACGAGGACGGGGATCGGGGTGTCTCACGGAGGTCCTTCTGGCGATCAGGGTGCCGGCTGCATCACCGGCCGAGGTGTGGCTCATGTGCTCGCACCGGTGAGGGCCACGGCGCTGGTAGGGTCACTGCCGCCTACCCTAGAGGACTGCGAGAGGATCGGAGGAAGCCGTGAGCGGCGAGAACGGCGAGCACGCGCAGGACAGCGGCCCCCGCGCCACCAGCTGGGGGGGAGGTGGCGCGTCTGCGCACCCTGCCGGCCGCCGTCGCCCCCGTCATCCTGGGCGCCGGGGCCGCCGCCGCGATGGGGGAGCTCTCAGTGATGCGGAGCCTTCTGGCCGCGGGCGTGGCCCTGGCGCTGCAGATCGGCTGCAACCTGGCCAACGACTACTCCGACGGCGTGCGCGGCACCGACGACGATCGCACCGGGCCGCCGCGACTGACCGCATCCGGGCAGGTCGCCCCCCGCACCGTCAAGCTCGCCGCCTTCGGCTGCTTCGGGATCGGAGCCCTCCTGGGGCTTGCGCTCGTGGTCCTGAGCGGCCAGTGGTGGCTGCTCGCCGTCGGCGCCGCGGCGATCGCGGCCGCATGGTTCTACACCGGAGGCTCCCACCCCTACGGCTACGCCGGCCTGGGGGAGGTCTTCGTCTTCATCTTCTTCGGCCTGGTGGCCACGGTGGGAACCGCCTATGTCCAGGCCGGCACGGTGCCGGGGTGGCTGTGGCCCTCGGCCTGCGGGATCGGCCTACTCGCCTGCTCCCTGCTCATGGTCAACAACTTACGCGACATCGACACCGATCCCGCCCACGGCAAGATGACCCTGGCGGTCCGTCTGGGGGAGGGGGGCGCTCGGCGCGCCTTCTCCCTCATGCTTCACGTGACCTGCTGCTGGGGGCCGTCGCCCTCGTGTGGGCGCGTGAGACCGGATCAGCCAGTCCCGTCGACGGCGGGGGACACATCAGCCCGCTGCTGACTCTGGTCATCGCGCTGGCGGCGCCGCTCCTGCTCCTGCCACTGGTGCGGCGGGCTACCGCGCCTGTGCGTGCCGGCGCCCGGGGACGCGATCTCATCGCCTCCCTGCGTGATGCGGGCCTGCTGGAACTGGCCTACGGCGTCGTCTTCGCCGCCGCCACCGTCATCATCACCCTGTGAGCCCCGGCTCCGGAGAGCGTCAATCTCATGCGGGGAGATCTCAGGGCGTCAACGAAGTACATCGACTGGGCGCTGGTTCCATCCCGCTGGATTGAGCGGCGATTCCTCATCTTCACGGTGCTGCGCAGCCCGGGGTACATCCTGCTGCATCTCGTTGCGGGCCCGCCTCTGGCGGCTGTCGTGGGAATCACCGTCGGAGTGCTTCTGGAGCTGGTGGGAGTGCCTGAGGTGAACGGGGCGTGGGCCTTTGTGCTGGGGGCCCTGCTCGTGGCCTCTCTCATGGGGTACCGGCTGCTGAGCTTCACCGTGTTCAACGCCTCGGGCGTGCACATCTTCCGGTTCATCGGATGCTGGTGGTGGCGCAAGGACATCCCGTGGGTGGCCTTTCGCGAGACGGCGCGTGTGGACCTCCAGGAGGCGCTCTATGACATCCACGGCTTCACACCTCCCGATACCCACAATCTGGCGCTGCATCTGACGACCATGGAGCAGTGGGCAGGGTTCGTCGGGGCCTGGGCGGTACAGGGGGATCGCCCTGATCCGCTGGCGGGTCTCCCGCTGAGGGACCGCATGGCGCTGGTCGAGGCATTCGATAAGCAGGGCACGTTCTGGCAGCTGGACAGTACTTCGACGATCGTCCCCGGATTCGTGCGCCTGTCTCGACCTGACGACCGGCGTCAGGAGGCGCAGGAGCGCATCGCCCGCGACTGGCGCGCCCTCATCGAGTGGGCGGAGCAGAAGCAGTACCTGCCCAGACGCCTTTACCCCTTCGAGTCCTACCCGGGCTTTCTTCCCTGGTAGCCCGGACCTCAAGCCTCCGGGTACCTGCGGTCGGAGCCGGAGCCCTCCTAGTGACGGAACACCCGGTCCACTGCCGCCAGGAGCGCCCGCTTGGGAAGGACACGGGTGACGAATCGTGCGACGACGGCGTTCCCCAGCCCATCGACAACGCTGGGACCGCTTCCTCTCAGGGCGCGCATGGTCGTATCGAGGACCTGGCGCGTGGAACGGAGCCTGCCGACGACCGTGCCCTCGTCGGAGACCTCGAAGAACGGGGTGTCTGTGGATCCGGGGCACACGGCCAGCACACGGATGCCGTCCCTCCTCGTCTCTCGCCAGAGCGCCTCGGTGAAGGAGAGCACGAATGCCTTGGTGGCCCCGTAGACGGCCATGTGGGGCATCGGCTGGAAGGCGGCGGCGGAGGAGACGTTGATGATTGTGCCGCTCCGGCGCTCGCGCATCGCCGGCAGGTACCTGGCCGTCAGGCCCACCACCGCAAGACAGTTGAGGCGCACCTCCTGCTCCAGGCGTTCGGGGGCGTCGTCGGCGACGTCCTTCCCGGTGCCGAAGCCGGCATTGTTGACCAGGACGTCAACGTGCAGACCTCTGCGGTCGGTCTCGTTCCACAGTCGTTGGGCTGCGTCAGGCTCGGACAGGTCCAGGGAGATGGCGGTGACCTCCACACCGTGCTCCTTGCGGAGCTCCTTGGCCAGCGCGTCGATCTTGTCCTGCCTGCGGGCCACCAGAACGAGATCGTGCCTCCTGGCCGCGTAGCGGCGGGAGAACTCCTCACCGATCCCCGACGACGCTCCGGTGATGAGTGTGACCATGGCTGCGCCTCCTCCTGATCGAGTGGTTGGGCGGGTGACAGCCAAACAGCGTGGGCTGCACCGCCTCATGCGGTGCAGCCCACGCTACGAGAGACGAGCCGAGCCCTGAGGACTCAGCGGGCCGGTTCGGCGTCGAGCGGAACCCACGGGTCGGGCTGGTGGGTGATGCGGTTGCGCACGTCCCGGCGCACGAGCTCGATCGACCACAACCAGATGACGTGCCCCAGCGCCTCGGAGAAGTGCTCCGCCCAGGTCTGCCCGCCGGCGACCCACGGGAAGGGCGAGGGGACGGTGCCCGTCAGCGGCATGAGCACCAGGTGCGCCCCCACCCACACGAGCAGACCGAAGGCGGCCCCCTGCCACAGAGTGATCGACTTGTAGTACTCCGCCATGACGCAGTAGAAGACGGCGAAGACGATCGCGAAGCTGAAGTGGATGATGAAGGAGTAGATCGGCAGCCCCTCGTTGCCGTTGAAGGTGACGCCGGTGTGGGACTGCTCCGGGCTCATCCCCAGCTGCTCAAGGAGCTGCTGGGGCGGGTTGGTGGCGTTGCGCTCCGGGGTGCGGGGCGGGAAGGGAACCTCCCAGCCGAACTTGACGATGGCGGAGAAGAAGCCTCCGATGACGCCGACGACGATCGCGGTTCCGACTCGCCGCCGCGCGGGGTCGGTCTTCTCCAGCAGGGTGGACAGCATGGGGGTCTCCAGATGTTGGGAACGGGTGCGGGGACCTGGGCGGTGGACGGCTTGCAGATCGAACGGTGTCCTGGTCGTCCGTTGTCCACCGCCCCGGCCTCCCGGAAGCCTGGCATGGGGGCGGCCGAGCCGCAACGTTATCGTGATTCCCTCCGGTCGCGTCCTGTGCGCCGTGATGAGGCTGAGGCGCTGTTACGTGGGCTGAAAGCCGGCGAGGGCCTCGCCGCAGCCGTTGCTGCAGCGAGGCCCTCGCCAGATGGGTAGTACAGGTCTCCCGGCTCAGTTGCCGCCGCCCTGCTGGCCCGGCTGCTGGGCGCCGGCGCTGCTCTCGGCGCCGCCCTGCTGCTGACCACCCTGCTGGTTGTCGCCCTGGATGGAGCCGCCCGGCTGCTGGCCACCCTGCTGGTTGTCACCGCCCTGCTGGCCCGGCTGCTGGCCACCCTGCTGGCCCGGCTGCTGGCCACCCTGGGCTGCTGGCCACCCTGCTGGCCCGGCTGCTGACCGCCCTGCTGCCCGGCTGCGCCACCCTGCTGGGTGCCGGCGCTGCTGTCAGCACCACCCTGCTGCTGGCCCTGGGGAGCGGTGGGCTGGCTGCCTCCACCGGTGGCGCCACCGGTCACCTTGCTGTCAGCGCTGGGCGTGGCCGCGCCACCGTCGCTGGTCTTGCCCGCGGTCTGCTTGGTGGCGGGAGTGGTCGAGTCGCTCGAGCCGGAACCCGAGCAGGCTGCCAGACCGAGTCCGGCGGTGACGATGAGGAGCGAGGTGGCGAGGGTCTTGGCACGTGTAGCGGTGAATCGCATGAGATCTCCTATGCGGTTGCTGGTGCAGTGTCAGTGCGGGATGGCCCGCTCTTGCGGATCCGGAGTCGTCGCCGTTCACGGAGCTCGAGAATGAGCCTGACGACACCCGTCGTGAGTGACGATCGTCATAGGCGGCTATGTGGTTGTTCGACAATCCCTGTTGCCGATGGCTCCGAACCTCTTTCGAGACTAGCAACAAGAAACGGACCGAAAGGGTGAATTATCGTGACAACCGTCTCGAGTCTGGTGGCCGTCGGGCTGCTGGGAGGACTCATCACGGGTATCTCCCCGTGCGTTCTTCCCGTGCTCCCCGTCATCCTCCTCTCCGCAGGAGCGCAGGGCGTACGCGGTGATGACGGTGATGACAAGGAGGCCGACGGCGGCTTCGCCTCCCGTTTCCACCCCTACCTCGTGGTGACCGGCCTTGTGGTCAGTTTCACGATCTTCACGCTCCTGGGGTCGACCCTGCTGAGCCTGCTCCACCTGCCGCAGGACCTCATCCGTTGGATCGGCATCGTCATGCTCGCCCTGATCGGCCTGGGCATGATGGTCCCAAAGGTCATGGAGATCCTGGAGCGTCCCTTCGCGCGCTTCCAGCGCTTCGGCGGTTCGACGAATCCCTCCAACGGCTTCCTTCTGGGCCTGGTTCTGGGAGCCGCGTACGTGCCCTGTGCCGGCCCGGTCCTCGCGGCCGTCGCCGTCGCGGGCGCCACCGGGCGGATCGGCGCCGACACCGTCGCACTGGCCGTGTCCTTCGCCGTCGGCACGGCGATCCCGCTGCTGGCCTTCGCCCTGGCCGGACGCGGCATCACGGAGAGGATCCGCGCCTTCCGCACCCGCCAGCGCGCCATCCGCGTCACCGCCGGTGTCGTCATGCTCGGGCTGGCCGTGGCGCTGGTTCTGGACGCCCCGGCCGCGCTCCAGCGCCGCCTGCCCGACTACACGGCCTCCCTTCAGGCCCGCACCGACGACCTCCTTCACAGTGACTCCTCCGGGGCCTGCCGCCCCGGGGCCACCGCTCTCGGTGACTGCGGTCCTCTACCCGCCATCGACGGCGCGGTGGCCTGGATCAACACGCCCGGCGACCGGCCCCTGACCCAGCAGAGTCGCGCCGGTAAGGTCACCCTGGTCGACTTCTTCGCCTACTCGTGCATCAACTGCCAGCGCTCGATCCCCGGCATCGAGAAGCTGCACGAGACCTACGCCGCCTCCGGCCTGCAGGTGATCGGCGTCCACTCCCCGGAGTACGCCTTCGAGAAGGAGGTGGACAACGTGCGCGGCGGCGTGAAGAGCCTCGGCATCACCTACCCCGTGGCCGTCGACTCCAACCTGACCACCTGGACCAACTTCGACAACCACTACTGGCCCGCCCACTACCTGGCCGACGCCCAGGGCAACGTCCGCCAGACCCACGTCGGTGAGGGTGGGGAGGCCGCCACGGAGAAGCTCGTCCGCGAGCTGCTCACGCAGGCCAATCCGAAGGTGACCCTTCCCGTCCCCATCTTCTCCGAGGCGAACGACGACGCGGGTACCAACAGCCCCCGCACCCCCGAGACCTACCTGGGAGCGGACCGTGCCTCCGGCTTCGCGCAGGGGACCCTCCAGAAGGGGCAGCACGCCTTCTCGTTCCCCTCCCGCCTCCAGGCCGACACCTTCGCCCTGGACGGAACGTGGAAAGTGGAGCCGCAGTCCATCGCCCCGGCCGAGGGCAAGGGCCGCCTGCGCCTGTCCTACCGCGGCAAGCAGGTCAACCTCGTCGTCTCCGGCGAGGGGGACCTGACCTGGACGGTCAACGGGAAGACCCGCACCACCCACGTCTCAGGCGTGCCCAACGGGATGGAGCTGGTCCGTACCGACGAGGCGGGATCAGGTGAGCTCGAGCTGGAGGCCTCGCCCGGGCTGCAGCTGTACTCCTTCACCTTCGGGTGACCCGACGGTGAGGGCAGGGACGACCGAGGAGACGGTGCGATGAGCCTGGCGACGCTGGAGGCGCGGACCGGGACGCGCACCGTCTCCGCCCGCGGACTCGCCTACCATTCCCCTGTGACAAGCAGCAGTTCCAGCAGCTCTGAGGGGGGAGTGGATCGCGCAGGTTGCCGACGGTGACGCCGACGCCTTCGCCCGCCTCTACGACGCCTGGTCCTCCCGACTGTTCGCGCTGATCCTGCAGATCGTCGTCGACCGCGCCCAGAGCGAGGAGGTTCTCCAGGAGGTCTTCCTCGAGGTGTGGCGCACGGCCGGCTCCTACTCCCAGGCGCGGGGCAGCGTCCGGGCCTGGCTGGTGACCATGGCCAGGCGCCGGGCCATCGACCGGGTCCGCTCCTCCCAGTCCTCCCGGGACCGGGAGAGCCGATGGCATGACTACATGCCCGACGTCGACCAGACGGTCCAGCAGGTCGAGGACAGACTCGTGGGCGAGCAGGTGCACCGGGCGCTCGAGGCGGTGGGGGAGCCCTACCGCTCCACCATCGAGCTGGCCTACTTCACGGGCCTGACCCATCGCGAGATCGCCCGCCGTACGAACACGCCGCTGGGAACGGTCAAAACCCGCATCAGGGATGGAATGGCACGGTTACGACGAGAGCTGGGGGTGCAGTCATGAGCGACCGTGACAGGACTCACGAGGACGCCGTCAACGGCGGCGCCGATGCGCAGGCCGCCGAGGGGCTCGACGGCGCGCGGAGTGGAGATGACGTCGAGCTCTTCGACGACGAGCTCGACTCGGAGACGGCCGCCCTGCTGGGGGCCTCGCTGCGGCCCGTGACCCCGCCGGCCGCGATCCGCGCCTCCCTTCTGGAGGCCATTGCTCGCGAGCCTCGGACGGAGCAGGCCGATGAGGCCACCGGCAGGCACTGCGGAGGAGGGCTCTGGTGATGTCGGTGAGGCCACCGGTGGCAGCGATGGCGGCAGTGACCGCGACTCGGTGGACTCCTCCGTCGTCAGCCTCGATGCGCACCGCCGACGCCGCTCCGCCTGGCGCACCGGCCTGTTGCGGGCCGCCGCCGCGGTGGTCCTGCTCGGCGTCGGCATCGGTGTGGGGCGCTGGAGCGCGCGGGGCGCGGTCAATGAGGCCATGGACTCCATGAAGAACTCCATGGCACCGACCCAGCACTACGCCCACCTCAACCAAGCCCAGGACGTCCAGCGGGTGACCGACACGATGCCCGACGGACACGTCGCGACCCTCACCTGGTCCCGGGACATGAGCATGACCGCGCTGACCCTGCCTGCCGCCATGAAGGAGTCCGCCGGCGGGCGCAGCCTCCAGGTCTGGCTCAAGGAGGGGGAGGCGACCACCTCGCTGGGCGTCTACGATCCCCGGGAGGGGGCCGGCTTCTCCTTCCTCGACATCATGCCCAAGCCCGGCCAGCAGATCGTCATCACCATGGAGCCGGCCGGCGGCTCGGCTCGGCCGACGACGCCGCCCCTGGTCACCCTGCGCGTGAGTGAGGACGCCGGCCAGACCGGCACCGCGACCGGCTCGCCGTCCCCCGGGCCCTCGGCCGGCCCCACCGGGGACTCCGCCTAGCGCGGGCCGACGGGTGACGGGGCGGCACGAGCGCCCGGAGTGTGAGGTAGATAACAGTGGGGTCGCTCTGAAGGGGCTGACCCCAATGCTGATGGATGTCAGTGTCTCTGAGGGGATCTCCCGTCATTCCAGGGTTTCCTGAGGTCTGGCGGAAGCACCGCTCAGCGAGGGCCGTCGTCGCCGCGATAAACGGAAAACAATGATCCTTCTTTTTCCGCCCCAGGTAGGAGTCTGCGGAGAATTCCGGGAGCATGAACTCTTTTTCAGGATATTCTCTCTGATCCGGTACCCGGCATGATTCTGAATGTCCTCGACATATCGACCGTGAGTTCTCGGGTGCGATAGCAATGACGGCCCAGGGTCAGAAGTAGTACGGGAAGGGTGACCAGTCGGGGGTGCGGCGCTGAAGGAACGCGTCGCGCCCCTCGACGGCCTCGTCGGTCATATAGGCCAGACGCGTGGCCTCACCGGCGAAGACCTGCTGGCCGGCCAGGCCGTCGTCGGCCAGGTTGAAGGCGAGCTTGAGCATGCGGATGGCCTGCGGGGACTTGCCCGCGACGGTGGCCGCGTACTCCAGGGCCCGTTCCTCGAGCTCGGCGTGGGGGACCGCCTCATTGACGACGCCCCAGCGCTCGGCGGTGACGGCGTCGTAGGTGCGGGCCAGGAAGAAGATCTCGCGGGCGCGCTTGTCTCCGACCTGGCGGGCCAGGAGCGCGGAGCCGTAGCCGGCGTCGAAGCTGCCGACATCAGCGTCGGTCTGCTTGAAGCGTGCGTGCTCGATCGAGGCCAGCGACAGGTCGCACACGACGTTGAGGCTGTGACCGCCGCCGGCGGCCCAGCCCGGAACGGCGGCGATGACGGCCTTGGGCATGGTGCGGATGAGGCGCTGAACCTCCAGGATGTGGAGCCGACCGGCCCGCGCGGTGTCGAGGCGGGCCTGGGCGGCGGCGACGTCCGCCTCGTGGCTGTAGGCGTGGTCGTCGGTCCTGCCGGCGGCAGTCGGGGGCTCCTGTGATGCGTCGGGGGTGGTCTCCCGCTCGTAGCGGTAGCCGTCCCGGCCACGGATGCGCTGGTCGCCGCCGGAGGAGAAGGCCCAGCCGCCGTCGCGCGGGGAGGGGCCGTTGCCGGTGAGGATGACGGCGCCGACGTCGCCGCTCATGCGCGCGTGGTCCAGGACCCGGTAGAGCTCGTCGACGGTGCGGGGGCGGAAGGCGTTGCGCACCTCGGGCCGGTTGAAGGCCACGCGGACCACCGGCAGGTCCTGGAGCCAGATGCCGTCCTCGCCCCGGACGCAGCCCCTGTGGTAGGTGATGTCCGTGAGGGCCTCCGTCCGCTGCTGGGAGGTGTCCGTGCCGGCCTCGGCGTGGGGGAAGCCGGGCACCTCCCGCCAGCGAGCGGGGGTGAAGATCTCCGAGACGCGGCGGGGCAACGGGTGGGTGGTGGCGGCGTTCATGGCCTCAGCGTAGGGGCGCCGGGGCTCGTTCCGCCCCAGGTGCCGGTTGTGGTCGTCGTGGCTCCTAGTTTCCCAGGGCTGCGGCGATGAGCTCAGTGCGCGAGGTGTGGCCGAGGCGGTGGAGGACCTCGGAGACGTAGATACGCACGGTGTTCTCGGAGATGCCGAGCTTACGGGCGATGCGCCGGTTGGTCAGACCCTCCAGGAGGCAGGTGTAGATATCCTGGAGGCGGGGCGGCAGCTCGTTGACCAGCTCCTGGATGCGGGCCTCCGCGGTGGCGCGTTTCTGCTCGGACTGGTAGGCGTCGACGAGCATCTTCGTGGGGCGCAAGGACATGACGGGCTCGCCGCGGCTGGCGCGCAGCAGCGCCGCAGCGACGTTCTCCGTGCTCTCGTCCTTGGTGATGAAGCCGTTGACACCCTCTGCCAGGGCATCGGTGAGCATCTCGTCGCGGCTGAAGACGGTGAACATGACAATGGGCATCCTGGGGAAGCGCTCGTAGATCGCTCTGGCCGTCTGGGCGCCGTCCATATCCGGCATGTCGCTGTCCAGCAGGACGACGTCGACGGGCTGCTGCCCGGTCATGAGCAGGCTGATGGCCTGCCGTCCGCCGGAGGCGGCGGCGACGACGGTAATGGCCCGCTGCGAGTCGAGCTGTTCGGCGAAGGTGGTGCGAATGAGCGGGTCGTCATCGACGATGAGGACTCGCAGGGAACGCAGGGTGTGACTAGGCATAAGCGGCTCCGTCCGGTGGCGACATGAGGGATCTCGCATTAGTTGTTGGTGTGGCGATCTCGTTCCAGGGGAGGCTGGCGAGAACGGTCCAGGAGGCTCCGATCCGGTTCGAGCTCAAGGAGCCCCCGGCATTCTCGAACCGGTCCTGGAGGGCCCATAAACCGTATCCCCCGTGCATCTCCTCGGGCACTTTCTGATCATGCCAGGGCGAGCTGAAGCTGATGAAGAGGGTGTCCTGCTCCTGCTCCACAAAGAGGGAGACAAGATCGTGGGGGGGAGTTGTACTTGAGGGCGTTGAGGGTGTTCTCGCGGATGAAGGCGACCAGGAGCCGACCGAGCTCGGAGCGGTGCAGCGCCGGGAATCCTCTCGATGCCGTCGAGGTCGGCGTCCAGGACGATCTCGCGCTGAGCCAGCGTGGAGGCGCTGGAGTCGACGATCTCCTGGAGGGTGGGCTCCTCCTTGGGGGGCCCTTGGGAGACGGCGAGGTTGTGGATGAGCAGGCGCAGGTGGGCGAGGGCCTGCTGGGTCCGGTCCTGCAGATCGAGGATGCGGTCGCGGTCATCGCCGTGGGGAAGCCTGATGGAGCGGGAGATGATGAGCATACGGGTGAGGTCGGCGGCCAGGTCGTCATGGAGGCTGTCGGCAATGTCGCGGCGCAGCTGCTGAATGAGCTCGGCGGCGATTTCCTTGGAGCGTTCCGCCTCGCGTTGCATCTTCTCAAGACGTTCCCTGGCGTCACGGATGAGGATGCTGATGGATGAACAAACCAGCACAGCGAAAAATATGGTGGTAGCGGTAAAAAGCGGTTTGTATCCAGCCGAAACTTGCGCAATATACAGTATAATAAACTGAATGAGGGCTAGTTTTGTGTGCTTAGAGACGAGGAGGTCGATGGCAATAACAAAAGCGAGGCACAAGCTCCATCCAGGGCTCAATGTGGGATGGATGAAAGTGAATAGTAGTGCTGTCGAAAAAGCGAGCGTCCCGACACTTCGCTTTTTTGAGGCGCAATACACGAAAAAAGCGGAGAGTTGAAGAGATTCTGCAACCAAAAAAGATCGATCGCTGTAGTTGGTTAAGATAACTAAATCCAAAGAAAGTATCGGTAGTACGGCCGATAAAAGAATAGCTATTCTCAGGTGCGGCAAGAACTTACTGAATCGCACCCAAACTGTATAGAATAAACTATTGCTCTGCATTCTGCGGTAAAATGATCTTATGTTGCCGGGGAGCTAGATGCGTGAATGTTGAGTGACATGGATGCCGACACCTCTGGGCTTACCTGCTTGTGATGACAGGTAAGCCCAGAAGGTGTCAACAGCCATGTCACCAGTTACGCCACGCCTTTCCCCACGGTTCGTAGCAGACTGCTTGGTTGATGAGGCAGAAGCCCGGGTACAGTTTGGCTCTACCGAACGCCGTTGGTGAGTCATCCTGGGTTGCGGGGGTGGTGGTTGGCGCTGCGCTGGCTGGTGCAGCGAAGCCTGTCAGGAGGAGGGCAATCAGGGAGAGGCGGGCAACTGTTTTCACTGTGGGAACTCCTGTCTTGGGAAGGTGCTTTGAGTAAATTATCTTACCATTCTTGCGGTTTGCGACAAGCATGCATCTTTGACGCCCCAGTTGATTCGTCGCTCAACAAAAGCCGTTGACGATGGCAGCGACCGCTGCGTGAGACGCATCCGGCCGGGAGTCGGGCGCGCCCTCTGCTTCCCGGTGGGCGGAGACACCCCTGACCTCCCGCTACCCTGTGCCCATGACACAGACCGGTGAGACCGCCAGCCGCACCTTCATCCCCGTTGCCGACGGCGGGGGGCGAGTCGACTCCGAGACCGGTGCTCTGCGCGAGGTGATCGTCCACCGTCCCGGTGGGGAGATCGCCCGCCTGACCCCCATCAACGCCGACTCCCTGCTCTTCGACGACGCCCTCAACATTCCCCGGGCCCAGGCCGAGCACGACGCCTTCACCGCGATCCTGCGCTCCGAGGGCGTCATCGTCCACGACTTCCGCGAGCTGTTCACCGAGGTCCTGGCCGTCCCCGAGGCCCGTCGCCTGGTCCTGGACGAGGCCGTCGGCCCCGACGTCGTCGGCGTCTCCGCCTCCGAGCTGCTCATCGACTACTTCCAGTCCCTGCCCGACGCCGACCTCGCCGAGGTACTCCTGAGTGGTATCACCCGCGCCGAGCTGCGTGAGCGCCTCAGCTCATCCGACGGGCGCGACCTGTTCTCCTCCACCTACCTGTCCACCCTGGAGGGCCAGTTCGTCGTCACCCCCCTGCCCAACCTGCTCTTCACCCGCGACGCCTCCGCCTGGCTCCACGGCGGGGTCTCGGTCAACTCCATGGCCCTGGAGCCGCGCCGGCGCGAGGCCATCGGCTACGAGGCCGTCTACCGCTACCACCCGGCCTTTCGCCCCCGCGCCTGGCCGAGCTCGGCAGGCTCCGACGGCCCGGACGCTCGCCTGTGGCGCGAGGAGGGGCGGGTCTCGGCCGCCTCGACCATCGAGGGCGGCGACTTCCAGATCCTGGGCAACCGGACCCTCGTCATGGGTCTCACTCACCGCTCCACCGCCGCCGGCGTGGAGCGCCTGGCCTCCCAGCTCTTCGCGGCCGGTGTGGCCGACCGGGTCATCGGCGTCCATATGCCCGACGCCGCCTTCTACACCCAGCTCGAGGCCGTCATGCACCTGGACACGCTCATGACGATGGTCAGCCCCGACACCTACCTGCGCTTCCCCGGCTTCACCGAGGTCACCACCGTGGAGATCGAGCCCGGAGCGGCCGGGCGGGCCCTCAAGGTGACGGTCCACGACGGCTCTCAGATGGATGCGGTCCTCGCCCGCGCCGCCGGCATCGACTCCTTCCGCGTCATCAGTCCCGGTGCCTCCGACGAGGCCGAGGCCCTGCGCGAGCTCGCCCGGGACTCCTGCAACGTCGTGGCCCTGGCGCCCGGGCGCGTCATCGGCTACGCCCACAACCAGCGCGCCAACGACGCCCTGCGCAAGGCCGGCATCGAGGTCGTCGAGACCCCCGGTGTCGAGCTCGTGCGCGGCCGCGGCGGCTCGCACTGCATGACCTGCCCCGTCACCCGCGACGCGGTGTGAGCCCGGCCGGTCGGGGCACTCAGAGCAGCCGGCAGGCCCCCGGCCCCGGCCTGGTCACGATCACCGCTGCCTGCTCGGCGCCCTGCTCGCGGTCCCGGTAGGCCCGGAGCCACTGCGCGGCGAAGCTCTCGGCCTCATCGGCCCGAACCAGGGCGTACACCGATCCGCCCCACCCGGCACCGAAGGAGGAGGCGCCGATGGCGCCCGCCTCACGGGCCAGTGACACCATGAGCCGGGTCTGCGGCACCTGGTTGCACAGGCCCCGGTCGGCCAGCTCCTGGGAGCGCTCAAGGACCTCGCCGACGCCGGGGTCGGCCGCGGCGATCAGCCGGGCGCCCTCGGGAACCAGGACGAGGGACTCGATGAGGAACTGCTCGATCCGCTGCCTCTCGTAGCCGGGGTCGCACAGCCTCAGCAGGTCCTTCAGGGCGGGATCGCCGGCCGCCTGCTCGCCGGTGGCGTCCCCGACCAGGTGCCTGACCGCACCGGCCAGGGAGGCATCGGCGCGCCCGGTGGTCTCGTTCCACCTGGCCAGCACCGTCTGGACGGTGCTCGGCCCACGGTTGTAGTCCTCCAGGGCCGCACCGGTCTTGTGGGCCAGCACCCCGCTCACGCCGACGACGAGCGCCCACTGGGAGGGGAAGGAGATGGTCCGCTCGACGCGCATCGGGTCGAATTCGGCCAGGAGCAGCCGGTCCCGGGTACCGCACAGCATGCCGGTGTGGTCCTCGCTCCCTCCGCGGGTACCCACCCCGCTGGTTCCCGGCAGGTCCCGCCATGCCCGCCCGCCCTCCACGGCGGCGAGGTAGCCGGCCAGGGACAGGCGGTCGGGCATCGCCTTGATCCACCGGGGATCCTCGTCCCAGCCGTTGAGGGAGGCCAGGGCCAGGGCCGTGGCGCACACCAGTGCGGAGGACGAGCTCATCCCGGAGGCCGGCGGCAGGTCCGAGGAGATGGACAGGTGGGCCGCGGCGCCCTTCCCGAAGTTGAGGGTGAGGCGGTCCAGCACCGTGTGAAGGTAGCGGCCCCAGTGGCCCGGTTCCAGGCCCGGGGCCACCCCGGCACGCAGAGTGACCGGATCGCCGCCGTCCGTGGTGGCGGTCAGGGACCCTGGCGACCCCTCCACGCGGCGCGCCCGCGCCGTGATCGCCCGGTCGACGGCGCCGACCAGGACTGAGCCGCCGGCGTAGTCGGTGTGCTTGCCCAGGACCTCGACGCGTCCGGGCACCCGCCACGCGGTCTCCTCGGGCGTCTCACTCATCGCCCCGTGCGTTCCCTCACTCACAGCGACACCTCCGTCCCGGACAGGCGGGCCTCGACCTCGCGGATGTCCTCACGCCGCGACAGGTCCAGGACCCCTCCGGTTGCCGCCAGGACCCAGACCGGACCGGGCAGGGCACGCACGGCGTCGACGATCTCCAGCTCGCCGCGCGGCGAAGGGGCGATCCGCCGACAGGCGGCGAAGATCTCAGGGGTGAACCGGAAGGCGTTCATCGACACCGGGGCGTGGGCTCCGGCGGCCCGGACCACCTCCGCAGCGGGCTTCTCCACGATCTCCTCCAGCGCACCGTCGCGGGCGCGCACGATGGCGAAGGCGGCGATCCGCTCGGCGGGGATGTTGGACTCGGCCACCAGGGCGGCGCGGTCGAAACCGGCCAGGGCGTTGCCCCGGTGTCGGGCCAGGTCGTGCAGTACCTGGCGGGGGTAGTAGTTGTCCCCGTTGACCATGAGGAAGGACTCCTCGCCGACGGCCGCCTCGGCGGACAGGACGGCGTCGGCCGTCCCCAAGGGGTTGACCTGGACTGCCAGGTCGATGGTGAGCCGGGTGCGCTCCAGGGAGTCGATGTGGCGGCGGAAGTCCTCGTGCTCGGGGCCGACGACCAGGACCGCCCGCTCGATCCCGGCGTCGGCCAGGGCCGAGAGGCTGTAGTCGATGAGCCGGTGCTCGCCGATGGGCATGAGGGCCTTGTAGCCGCTGGCCGCGGCCGTGGCCTGCTGGGAGGTCAGGCCGGAGCCGGCCGCGCTGCTCGCCCGCATGCGTGTGCCCAGCCCCCGGGCCAGGACGACGGCGACACGGGTGCGGCCCGCCGCGTCGTTCCCCGTCTCATTACCCGTCTCAGTGCCCGCCTCAGTCGCAACGGCGGTCATCGTGTCAGTGATCGCGTCTCTCATGGGATCCTTCCTCCCGCCCGTCTCAGGCGTTCAGGCCGTAGTGGCTCGCGACGGCGGCCGCGGTCGCCCGGGCCTCGTCGCCGGTGGGCATCTCGGCGAAGACCCGCAGGAGCGGCTCGGTGCCCGAGAAGCGGATCGTCACCCAGCCTCCGCAGGTGAAGTAGACCTTGCAGCCGTCCTCCCAGGAGACGCGCTCGACGTCGTGGGCGAAGGCGGGCAGGTCCTGGGCGTCGAAGATGCGCTCCTCCAGCTCGGCGCGCCGCTCGGAGGTGAAGCCGTAGGCGTTCTCCACCATGACGAGCTCACCGTAGCGGGCCACGATGTCGGCGTAGAGCTCGGAGAGCCTCTTGCCCGAGGCCGCCACCGCCTCGACCAGCAGGGAGCCGGCGTAGACCCCGTCCTTGCCGGGGATGTGACCGCGCACGGTCAGGCCCCCGGAGGACTCGCCCCCGATGACGGCCCCGGTCTCGGCCATCTTGGCACTGATCCACTTGAAGCCGACGGGCACCTCGTGACAGACCTGCCCGTGGGCGGCCGCGACCCGGTCCAGCAGGTGGGTGGTGGACATGTTGCGCACGGCAGGTCCCGACCAGCCCTTGCGGGTCAGCAGGTAGTCGTAGAGCAGGACCAGGACCTGGTTGGGGGTGAGGTAGGCGCCGGTGTCGTCGATGATTCCCAGGCGGTCCGCGTCCCCGTCGGTGGCGATGCCCAGGTCCGCTCCGGACTCGACGACGGCGTTGCGCAGTGTGGTGACTGTCCCCTCGGTGGGTGAGGGCATGCGGCCCCCGAACAGGGGGTCGTGGCGGTCGTGGATGACGTCCACCTGGCAGCGGGCGGTCAGCAGGATCGTCTGCAGGCTCGTCTCGGAGACCCCGAACATCGGGTCCAGCACGATGTGCATGTGGGCGTGGCGGATGGTCTCGGTGTCGAGCTTGTCGATGATGGCGTCTAGGTACCAGTTGATGGAGCGCTGGATGGTGACGAGCTCGCAGGAACGGGCCTCATGGGGCTCGACGCTGCGCACGTCCGCATCCGTCAGGCCTGCACGGAGGCGGTGAGCTCGTCGGTGACCCCCAGGTCGGCGTCGCGGCCGCCGGGCAGGAAGATCTTGATGCCGTTGTACAGGGCCGGGTTGTGGGAGGCGGTCACGGCCATCCCGTACGCGGCCCCCAGGCGGCGCACCGTCCACATGGTGGTGGGGGTCGGGGAGGGGCGGTCGATGAGGGTGACCCGGATGCCGTTGCCGACGAGCACCTCGATGGCCCACCAGGCGGCGGTGTCGGACAGGAAGCGGCGGTCGTAGCCGATGACGACACCCTGCTCGGCCGTGCCCTCCTGAAGGATGCGGTTGGCCAGCCCCTGGGTCAGGAGCCTGACGTTGGCGCGGGTGAACTCGTCGCCGATCACGGCTCTCCAGCCGCCGGTGCCGAAGTGGATCATGGTGGTTCCTCTGCTGAGGCGCCGTTGCCCGGGACAGGGGCGGCGAGGTGGATAGGGGGAGGGGATGGGCGTTGGGGACGGGAGGGACTCAGCCCTTGACGGCGCCGGCGGCCAGGCCGGACTGCCAGAAGCGCTGCAGGCCCAGGAACAGCACGATCAGGGGGATGACGCCCAGAAGAGCGCCCTGGAGGAGCGCCCCGTACTGAGGGTTGAAGTAGGTCGACATCCCGTAGAGCCCCAGGGTGACGGGCTTGAGCTCGGCGGAGTTGATGGTCATCAGCGGCAGGAAGAAGTTGTTCCAGGTCGCCACGAAGATGAACAGGAAGATGGTCACCATCGCCGGCGCCAGCAGCCGCAGCACGATGGTGAAGAAGATGCGGATCTCGCTGGCCCCGTCGATGCGCGCGGAGTCGATGATCTCGTTGGGCACCGAGGAGTCGGCGTATACGCGGCCCAGGAAGACCCCGAAGGGGCTGACCGAGCACGGCAGGATGATCGACCAGACGGTGTTGGTCAGGTGAACGGCGTCGAGGACCAGGTACAGCGGGATGGTCAGCAGCGCGATGGGCATGAGCAGGCCGGAGAGGATGACGACCTGGACGGCGCCCCGCCCCGCGAACTCGAACTTCGCCAGACCGTAGCCGGCGGCGACCGACAGGAGCGTGCCCAGCACCCCGGCGACGCTCGAGTAGAGCAGCGAGTTGAGGATCCAGCGCCAGAAGAGCCCCTGGGTCCAGCTCATGAGCGCGCTGTAGTTGGCGGAGAAGCTGTTGTGGCCGGAGAACCACCACCCGGAGGAGGTCAGCAGGTCCGAGTTGGACTTGGTGGAGGAGACGATGAGCCAGTAGACCGGGCCGAGCATGTAGGCCAGGACGATGACCAGGACCGCGATGGTCACGGCCCGTGCGGGGACCGACGGGCGCAGCGAGCGAGGAGTGTCGGTGGGCTTCACTTGTCGATCCTGTTCTGCACGAGGGCGTAGAGGGCGGCCAGGGCACCGGCCACCAGGGCGATGAGGACGGAGACCGCGGATGCCGGGCCCGAGCCGGACGGTGAGAGCGCACCGGTCATCGAGTTGTAGGCCATCATCATCGGCGTGTAGTCCAGCCCCATCCACTGGTTCTGGCTGTACAGGACGGTGGGCTCGTTGAACAGCTGCACGGTCCCGATGATGGAGAGCAGAACCGCCAGCAGCGAGGCGGAACGGACCATGGGGATCTTGATGCGCCGGACGATCTGCCACCCGGTGGCCCCGTCGATGCGGGCGGCCTCGTAGAGCTCGCGGGGCACGGACTGCAGCGCCGCCAGGAAGATGAGCATGTTGTACCCGGTGAAGGTCCACGTCGTGATGTTGGCCATGGACCACAAGATGATGTTCCTGCCGAAGAAGTCCACCTTCAGGCCCACCAGTCCCAGCAGCTCATTGATGGGGGAGAAGCTGGGGTTGTACATGTAGAGCCACATGATCGCGGCCACGATCCCGGGGATCGCGTAGGGCAGGAAGAAGCCCAGGCGGAAGATCGTCACCCGCCTGACCAGGAGGGAGTCGAGCACCAGCGCCAGGGCGAGGGCCGCCAGGATCATGACCGGGACCTGGACCACGCCGAACAGCAGGACCCGGCCCAGTCCCCTCCAGAAGGCGGGCTGCCCCGCCGCCTGGACGTAGTTGTCCAGGCCGACGAAGGTGCTCACCTTCTCCCCGCCGCCGTAGAGGTCCGAGCCCGAGGCGACGTCGCGGAAGAAGGACCGGTAGACCGACACCACGATCGGAATGAGGAAGACGACGGCGAACATGGCCAGGAACGGGGCCACGAACCCGATACCCGCCCGGGCCTCCCTGCGCTTTCGCAACGAGGTGGTGCGGATGGCGGGAGAGGCCTGTTCTCGATCCGGTGACGAGGGGGAGGAGGAACCGCCCGTTGTCGTTGTCGTCGTGCTCATGATGCTCTCACTTCGATCGTGGTGCCGGTGGCTGCCCGTGGGCCGTGCTCGACCGCCTACTCGGCGACGGGCAGGTTGGCGTCCTTCAGGGAGCTGACAGAGGTCTTCTGGGCCGCCTGGAAGATGTCATCGACCTTGCCGGTCCCCTTCCCGGCCGCCTCGGCGGCCTTGGTCATGGGGTCCGCCAGGGAGGGCCAGGTCGGCATGAAGCCGAACTTGGAGTTCACGGCCGCGTTGGCCTTGGTGAACTCGGCGTAGACGTCCTGGCCACCGAAGAAGGTGGAGATGGTCTGCGGAGTCTTCACCGGGGCCTTCGCGGTCAGGACCAGTCCCTGGGTGGCCAGGTCATCGACCTGGGTGTTGAACCAGTCGTTGAAGGCCATGGCCCCCTCGGGGTTGGAGCAGCCCTTGAGGACGGCCACGCCGGATCCGCCGTCGGGACCGGACATGGCCTTGTCCCCGAAGGCGGGCAGCTGGGCGACCGCCCAGGACCCGGCGTTGGGGGAGTCCTTCATGGTGTCGGCCAGGAGCGCGCCCTCCCAGGCTGCGCCGATGGTGCCGATGAGCTGCTGGTCGACGAGCGCCTTGCCGAAGGCGTCGTCCCAGCGGTTGGCCACGAGGGCCGACTTGGAGTCCAGGACCCCCTGCCAGAAGGAGGAGACCTTGGCAGTCTCCGGGCTGGAGACGTTGACCTTCCACTTGTCGTTCTCAGCGCTGAACCACTGGGCGCCGGCCGCCGCCGCCTGGCCCGCAAGAGTGTTGGGGGCCTCATCGGGCTCGAAGGCCAGGGCGTACTTGCCCTGCTCCGCCGCCTTCTTGGCGACCTCGGCCAGCTCGGCGCTCGTGGTGGGCGGCTTCAGCCCGAGCTGGTCGAAGGCGGCCTTGTTGTAGAAGTAGACCAGCGGACCGGAGTCCTGCGGCAGGCCGACAACCGTCTTGCCCACGGTCATCAGCGACATCGACCCCTCGGAGAAGTGGTCCTTGTACTTCTCGGCCTGGGAGGACACGTCGGTCAGCAGGCCGGAGGTGTAGAGCTTGGGGATCTCGGCGTAGCCGACCTGCGCCAGGCAGGGGCCGGTTCCGGCCTTGACGTCGTTCTCCAGCTTGACGTTCATGTCCGCGGCCTTGCCGTCGAACTTGGTGGCCTCGACCTTCATGTCGGGGTGCTCGGAGTTCCAGCGGGCCACGATGTCGTTGACCTTCGTCATCCCCTCGCCGTCGGGCAGGCGGTGCAGGTAGCGGATGACGCCGCCGGATGAGGACGAGCCGGACGAGCCGGTCGTGGCCGAGCAGCCCGCGGTGAGCATCGCGAAGGCGAGCAGCGAGGCGGCCAGTGCGTGTTTCTTCATGGGATCTTCCTTCTTCGTCATTGAAAAGGCCCGGCTTCTGCCGGAAGGGGCGGGGGCGCGGTGGGGTGATGACATGGTGTTGTCGGTGCCGTCGGTGCGCGCCCGTGAGTGGGGAGTGGATGTGGAACAGGGGTGCTCACTGCGACGCAGCGGTGAGCCACTGGTGTCCTCCTTCCTCCAGGCGGACCGTCCGGGGGCCCTGGGGCGTCGGCACCGTCGTGGTGACGGGCTCCAGGGAGTTGTTGATGACGAGGGTGGTGCGGCCATCGGGGTAGGCGGCCACCTCCACCCTGGGGTCGAGGGCCGCCCAGTCGGAGAACTCCTCCTGACGGCCCGCGGCCCAGAAGACGGCCCGGTGCAGCAGCCGCGAGTTCTGGGCGCTGTAGGGCAGTCCCGTGGCGTACACCGCCCTGCCCCGACCCAGCTCGTGGACCGCGAGACGGACCTGGCCGTCCGCGGCGTCGAGCACCTGGGTACCGGGGCTGGTGACGACGACGTCGCGGGGTGCCCTCGCCGTCGTCGAGGCCGCCGGTCAGGTCCCGGGTGATGAAGTGCTCCTGCACGTCGGGAGGACGACGGCGCGTGCTCAGGCCCCAGCCGACCTCGCGGTCGACGCCCAGGACGTCGGCGAGCTGGAAGGTGACCCCGTGAGCGGGGTGGGCACTGGGAGCCCCCACCCCGATGAGGCCCCCGCCGGCGGTGACGAAGGAGCTGACCGCGGCCACCAGCTCCGCATCCGTCCACTGCTCGCCCCCGGAGAAGGCGGTGCCCTCGGCGCCCGCGCAGATGAGGACCTTCACGTCCGGGGCCAGGCCGGCGCGCACGTCGTCGAAGGACAGGAACTCCACGTCCACCGGCAGACCCGACAGTGCCTCGAGGACCCCCAGGTAGGTGTAGGTCTGGCGGTACCACAGCGCGTGCGCGACCATATGCGTCATCCAGGAGCGCAGGCGGCCCCACGAGTTGACGACCGCGACCTTGAAGCCGGGGGTCAGCGGCCGCAGCCCCGCGGAACGCTCGTGGATGGCGCGGAACTCCGCGACGATCTGCTCGACGCGGTCGATGAAGTCGGGGTGCTCGACGGCCAGGGACAGGTAGCCGCCGTAGCCGATCCGGTCCAGGGGGGAGCGCACGATGGCGCGCCGGGCCTCCAGCCAGCTGCGGTTGGCCTCGGTGACGGGGTCGCCGCCCGGGTGGAAGACGTCGGGGAAGAAGTACGGCAGGAAGCGGCCCTCCGTGTAGCGCACGTGCGGGATGTCGGCGATCATCCGGCAGGTCGCCCCCGATCCGACGGAGCCGACGACGGCGTCGAGGCCGGTGGTGGCGAAGTGCTCGCCGTAGGGCTCGGTGCCGATCCAGTTGTCGCCCAGGAACATCATCGCCTCCTTGCCCTGGGCGTGGACGGCGTCGGTCAGCTCTCGCACCCGGGAGCAGACGAAGCGCTGCTGGAAGTCGATCCAGTCGCGGAAGGCGTGGGTGGGAACCCGGAAGGGCGAGTTGTAGTAGCCGGCGTCGACGAAGTCCTCGGCGTTGAGGCGGTAGCCGCGCTCCTCCTCGAAGGCCTCCAGGGCGGGGACGCTCACCGAGGCGGAGTAGCCGAACCAGTCGACGTAGCGCTCGGTGGCGTCGGCTCCGTAGACGAGGGTGAAGTGGTAGAAGAAGGTGGTGAAGCGGACCACGTCCACCTCGGGGTGCGTGGAGAGCCAGGAACTCAGGTGGGTGCGCACGTGGGACCACGTGGCCTCGTGGCGCACGTCGAAGGGCTTCTCCTTGACGCGGGTGGGGTCATCGTGCCAGCCGTTGGTGAGGTAGTTGTACATCTGGGTGGGGTCCCAGGTCTGGACCGCCAGGAAGCTGACGGTGTAGACGTGCCCGGCGATGGCCTCGTGCACGGTGACCGTGCGCCCGTCGGCCTCGATGCCCCACGCGGAAGCGGGCAGCTCCTGGCCGGTGGTGCGGTCGTGGGCCTGCCACCAGCGCGAGATGTCGCAGCCGGTGTCGGGGCGGACCTGGTCGGCGAACCAGGAGGCCAGCAGGTCGATGCTCACGGGGCCGTCGGCGGTGGCGGCGACCCGGTCGGACATGAGGAAGATCCGGGTGGCCTCCTCGGGGTGGGCGTCGGCCCAGGCGTTGTCGCCGCGTCCCACGAAGTAGGTGGCGTAGACCTTGGTGGCCAGCTCCGAGACGATGTCGGGCAGCTCGGTGCCGTCGGAGTTCCGCACGGCGTCGGCACCCAGGCGGGCGATGAGGCGGCGGATCTCCTCATCCATGCCGGTCTGGATCGGCAGGGTGAGGCGTCCCCCCACCTGGGAGGGGAGCGACGCTGCGGGCTGGGTCTGGAGAGACATCAGCACTCCTTCGGGCTGAATAGTCTGAACTCCGAACAAACTACAGCATGCGGCGCCCGCCTGCTACTGGCGAGGTGGTCGATATGCCTGGTGACGGCTAGGAGGTGGGCCTGAGGTCCACCAGGGTGGGGTTGTCGAGCACGGACTCCAGCGCCACCAGGGCCGCCCCGTGTGATGAGGCCCACTGACCCAGGTGGGAGGTCTCCAGTCTCACGGCGGCGCGCTGGTCCAGCAACCGGGCCCTCAGGGCGGTGGCGGTGGGGGAGAGGAATACGTCGGCGAAGGCGGCCAGGTACCCCGACAGCACGATCACCTGAGGGTTGAGGACGTCCTCCAGGATCGCCAGGGCGCGTGTGAGCGCCTGCTGGGAGAGCTCCAGCCTTCGAGTGAGCTCGGTGTCCCCGGCGTCGAAGCGTTGACGCAGGATCTCGATGCGCTCATCCAGGGAGGTGGTCTCGTCGCGCACGGCGTCGCCTGGCGGGTACGCCGACGTCAGGGCCTGCAGGCCGGAACGGGTCTCCCAGCAGCCGCGCCGCCCGCACCGGCACGCCAGGCCCTCGGGCTCCACGGGCATGTGGCCGACCTCGCCGGTCAGGCCCAGCCAGCCGCGCAGGAGGTGGCCGTCGGAGATGATGCCGGCGCCGATCCCCTCGCCGCCAGACAGGTAGAGCAGGTTGCGCACCCCGGTCTGTGCGTAGCGCTCATAGGGTGGCCAGCGCGGCGAGCTTGGCGTCGTTCTCCAGCGTGATGGTGGGCACGCTGTCCTGGGGCTCATACGGCGGGCGACTGCGTCGCGCACCCGGTCCGCCACGGGGATGTCGTGCCACTCCAGGGTGGAGGAGTAGCGCACGGTGTTGCCGGCGTAGTCGATGATCCCGGGCTGGGCCAGGACGATTCCCGGAACCGTCGTCCCCTGTCGCGTCAGCTGGTCCAGGGCGTGGGACAGCATGGCGGCCACGTGCTCGATCATCCGGTCGGGCCGGTGCTCGGCATCGCCGACGAGCTCGGAACGGCGCAGCACGACCTCCCCGGTCAGGTCCGCGATGGACAGGAGCAGTGAGGCTCCGCTGATCTCCAGGCCTATCCCGGCTGCCGCGCGCGGGGCTGTGCGCAGGCCCGTGCTCGGTCTGCCGACGTTGCCGGACAGGTCCGGCTCCTCCTCGATGAGCAGTCCTCGGGAGCACAGCTCGGCCACCAACGTTGATACCGTCGCCTTGGACAGTCCTGTCTCTCGGGTCAGGCGCGTGCGCGACAGCGCGGGGCTCGTCTGGAGATGGCGCAGGATGAGCGACATGTTCGAGATGCGCACGTCGGCGTGGGCCTTGGGGCCGTGCGCACCCGGACCTCCGAGGGATCCCCAGGAGGTCGGGCCGTCCGCCGGGATCCATCCTGCAGCCGGCACGGCAGTCTCCTCCTCCGTTGGCGCCCCGGTTGGTCCTGCGGACCGCGGGCGTGCGTCTCAGCGTAGTGATTCCGGGTGGGCGGGGGAGGTGTTTCGGGGACCCAGCAACCCGTGCCGGCGCGGAGCGGAGCGAGCTGGCGGACTAAGTGAGATAATAATCACATTAGAATGCCGTGAGGGGGACCAGTTGCACGTATTGATGTTGTTGGTTATGTGCATCGTCCTTGCTCGTGGGGTGCAGGACTCCTGTGGCTCCTCGGTATTCGTCGTGATTTCAAGCATTCACGGTGTTGCTGAGCGGTGGTGCGCAGCGGTGCGTGCCAGGTGGGCCCAGCCCCGTTCCGCGGGCGTGGCCACGGACGCGCCCGTAGGCGTGTCAAGGCCTGAAGTCCGCCGACTTCGCGGAATTCTTCGTCCCTTCAAATTGACCGTATCAACACTCCGCAGCACTATGAATCGGGCCTGCAGCCGCCATGGGGCCCGGAAGCGGCTCTCACAACTTGTCTTCCGGACTCTCGCGGCTAGGCCAGGAGATAGAACGCGAGGAGTGCTGTGAAAGTTATTGAGGCCAACCATGTCTACAAGGTCTTCGGGCGGCGACCGTCCGATGGCGTCAAGAAGCTCAAGGCCGGCAAGACGCGAGACCAGCTGAGGAAGTCGGGGCAGACCGCGGCCGTCATCGACACCTCCTTCGACGTCGACAAGGGTGAGATCTTCGTCGTCATGGGCCTGTCGGGCTCGGGGAAGTCCACGCTCATCCGCATGGTCAACGGCCTGCTGCCCATCACGGCCGGCAACATGACCCTCTACGGTGAGGACCTGGCGCACGTCTCGAAGTCGAAGCTGCGCGAGCTGCGCCGTGAGCGCGTCTCCATGGTCTTCCAGAACTTCGCCCTCCTGCCGCACCGGACAGTGGGGGAGAACGCCGCCTACGGCCTGGAGATCCAGGGCGTGGGTCGCTCCGAGCGTGAACGTCGGGCCAAGGAGGCCCTGTCCCTGGTCGGCCTCGAGGGGTGGGGCGGATACAAGCCCGGGGAGCTCTCGGGAGGAATGCGTCAGCGGGTCGGTCTGGCCCGGGCGCTGGCCGCCGAGACCGACATCCTTCTCATGGATGAGGCCTTCTCCGCCCTCGACCCGCTCATCCGCCGGGAGATGCAGGATCAGCTCATCGACCTCCAGGGAAAGCTCGGTAAGACGATCCTGTTCATCACCCACGACCTCAACGAGGCCATGCGGCTGGGTGACCGCATCGCCATGATGCGTGACGGCCGTGTCGAGCAGGTCGGCACCGCCGAGGAGATCCTGCGCGACCCCGCCTCCGACTACGTCTCACGGTTCGTGGCCGACGTCGATCGTACCCGGGTCCTGACGGCCGGCTCCATCGCGGAGCCCCCGTACGCGGTCCTGGGGTCGGACCGGAGCCCCCGTGCCGCCCACAAGCTCCTGCGGGAGAACCAGCCGCCGTGGCTGCTCGTCCAGAACCGCGACCGCTCGCCCTTCGGGTATGTCTGGGAGGACGACGTCGCTCGGGCGGTGAAGGAGGGCTCCGACGTGCTCCCGCTGTCCACGATCCACGAGATGCCGGTCGTGGCGCACTCGACTCCCGTCAACGAGCTGTTCGCCCACGCCGCACAGCACGCGGCCCCCATCGTCGTCGTCGATGACGACGGACGGATCTCCGGCGTCATTCCGCGCGTCACCCTGCTGGCCGCCATCAGCGAGCAGAACCAGGACACCGGTGCCTCCAGTGCCGATCCAGCCGGTCCTGACGATGACTCGCAGGACGGCACGGCCGGGCCGGCCGTGGAGCAGACCGACGAGCAGGCCGCCGAGGCCAGTGAGACCACCGAGGCCGAAGGAGCCGACGCCTGATGATTCCTGCACACACTCCTCTTCCCAAGATTCCCCTGGGCAACGCGGTCGAGGTCCTGATCGTATGGATCCAGAACCACCTCCACGGCTTCCTCAGTGCGATCTCCAGGGCCGGAACCCTGGTCAATGACACTCTTGCAGACCTGCTTCTGGCCGTGCCCCCGTTGATCATGGTGGTGGTCTTCGTACTCATCGCCTGGATGGCCAAGTCATGGAGGCTGGCGCTGGGGACCGCCATCACCTTCCTCGTCATCATCTCCCTTGGGCAGTGGCAGAACGCGATGGAGACGCTGGTCCTGGTCACCCTGGCGACCTTGACCGCCCTCGTCTTCGCGATCCCCCTGGGGATCTGGGCATCCCGGAACAAGTACGTCAGCGTCCTCATCCGCCCGGTCCTCGACCTCATGCAGACGATGCCGGCCTTCGTCTACCTCATCCCCTCGGTCCTGTTCTTCTCCATCGGGGTGGTGCCCGGGATGTTCGCCACGCTCATCTTCGCGATGCCCCCCGGGGTGCGCATGACCGAGCTGGGCATCAAGCAGGTCGACAAGGAGACCGTCGAGGCGGGACGCTCCTTCGGCGCCACCGACTGGCAGATCATGCGGGGCATTCAGCTGCCCCTGGCCGTCCCCACCATCATGGCAGGTGTCAACCAGGTCATCATGCTGGCGCTGTCGATGGCCGTCATCGCGGGCATGGTCGGCGCCGACGGCCTCGGGAAGGAGGTCGTCAAGGCGCTCGCGACGATCGATATCGCCAAGGGCACCGAGGCGGGACTGTCCATCGTGTTCCTGGCGATCTTCCTGGATCGGGTGACTGCGGCCCTCGGGGCGCCGCGGGAGAAGGGCTCGCTGCTCTCACTCATCAAGAAGCGGTGACCCATGACTCGACGACGCTTTTCTGCTTCGCCCTCGCCGGCGCGGGGCACATATCGAAGGAACGCCATGCAGACCTCCCGCCGCACGTTCACCGCCGCCCTCGCCTCTCTGACGGCAGCGGGCGCTCTGTCCGCCTGCGGTCAGGGCTCCGGCGGGGGAAAACGGCTTCGACTCGGTTTCCTTCCGTCATGGAGCGATGGGCTGTCCATGACCCACCTGCTCAAGACCCAGCTGGAGAAGGCCGGCTACCAGATCAAGCTCATGGATCTCAGCGAGGCCGGACCGCTCTACGCCGGCCTCAGCCAGGGGGCGGTCGATCTCTTCCCCTCTGCGTGGCCGGACGTCACCCAGAAGAGCTACATGGACAAGTACCGCACGTACATCGAGGACCTGGGGACCTACTACGACTCGGCCAAGCTGTGCTGGTCCGTCCCGGACTACTCCTCGATGAAATCGATCGAGGACATCAAGTCCCACGCCTCGCAGATCGACAACAAGATCGTCGGTATTGAGCCGGGTGCGGGCCTGACCAAGGTGTCGCAGGAGGACGTGATTCCCGCCTACGATCTGGGGGACATGAAGTTCCTGACCTCCTCCACCACCGGGATGCTGGCCGAGCTCAAGAAAGCGGTCGACGCGAAGAACGAGATCGTGGTCACCTTGTGGCACCCCTTCTGGGCGAACACGACCTTCAACATGCGGGACCTGAAGGACCCCAAGGGGGCGCTCGGCAAGGGGGAAGGGCTTCACTTCCTCGGGCGAGAGGGATTTGCGCAGGAGTACCCGGAGATCGCGAAGTGGCTCGGCTCCATCAAGATGGATGAGGCCACCTACGGCAGCCTCGAGGACCTCGTCGTCAACACCTACGGCGAGGGCCGGGAGGACGAGGCCGCCATCGACTGGGCCAAGAAGCATCCCCAGTACGACTTCAAGAAGTCCTGACGCCGGACGGCCGTGAGTCCTCCTCGGAAGCCTGCGCAACGCGGGGCGGGGAAGGGGCGCAGGGCTTGGGTGGAATCCGTCGGACGGGGACATTCTGCACGGCTGGGTGCGTGCCGCTCCGGGCAGGGGCATTCGACGCCGTCGGGGACAGGAATCCGGTCCCCGGACGCGCAGGACGTCCTCGGCCGGAAGGTGGTGCACCCGCACGCGAGAAATGTCCCCCACGACTCGCAGGCCGGGCGCAGTGACCTCGGGTCCTACGGCGCCGCGTGCGTCAGTGCAATGCGGCGGAGCCCGGGGAGGTGCTTGCGGGCGTCGCGGAAGTCGGCTGTGACGTACTCCGGCGGGATCGGTTGGGGCTGGTGGATGCGCTCCTGGGTGGCGTCGTAACCGAGCGAGGTGTCCCACGGCCTCTCAATGAGGGCGACGAAGGCCATGAACGGCAGCCACGTGAGAACCGTCAGGGCCGTCGTCGACGCCGCCGGTGCGAGGAGACGGGCGGCCAGGAATCCCGCGACCGCGGGGCAGGTCGCGGCGATGCTGGTCAGCAGCAGGCCATGAGGGTCCCTCGACCGCCAGGCCCGCATGATGAGCCGGTGGGCCGAGGCGTCGATGATCTCGCGAATCGCCACCGCCACCAGGGAGAACAAGCACGCCCGGATGAATCCCAGTCCGGCGCCGGTCAGTGCCGACCAGATCAGCACGATGACCGTCAGGCCGAACGCGCTGGGCAGTCCGAGAACCAGGCGGCCCACGACCATCGCGGAGACGGGCGTGACGGGTCTCCAGCGATGTCGGCCCGTATCGCCCCGCCCTGTGCTGCTCCGGCTCATGACGTCCCTTCGACCTGATCGCGAATTCAACCGCGCGAGTTATTCTACAAAAGCCCGCGGAAGGCCGCCTGTGCCCATAGCCGCGGTCGGCGTCGGTGTGGGACCGGATGGCGGTTTCCACTGACGGCGTCCACTGACGGCGTCGGCTGGTGGCGTCGGACGGTGTGCTTCGGAGTTCCGCGGACGTTTGTCGAGGTGGGGCCCGCCACCCTTGTTCCGGTTTCATCATGTTGATTGAAGATCATGCGTATTCTGTTGCCCGTGAGTCCGGACCAACAGCATGCCAACGGCGAGATCGACATCGCCTCTCTCCATGCTCAGGACTCCACCGGTCTGCTGGATCGCATCGACCGCGTCGTCGTCTGGGACATCCCCCTGACGACACCGTTTCGCGGCATCACCCGTCGCGACGGCGTCCTGCTCCACGGCCCCGGGGGCTGGGGTGAGGTCGCGCCGTTCTGGGACTACGGGTCGGAGGCCAGTGCTCCATGGCTCGCCTCCGGGCTGTCCCAGGCCCTGGGAAACTCCGTCCTTCCCCGCTACCGCGAGACCGTCTCCGTCAACGTCACCGTCCCCGAGGTCGGCGCCGAGGACGCTGCCGAGCTGGTGCGGGTCTCCGGAGCCAGGACCGCCAAGGTCAAGGTCAGCGGCAGCAGTGACAAGCGCTCGTCGGACCTGGGGCGCCTCGAGGCGGTCCGCTCGGCCCTGGGGCGTTCCGGGAAGGTGCGCATCGACGTCAACGGCGCCTGGGACCTGGACGCCGCCCGTGAGAACCTGCCCCTCATGGACCGGGCCGCCGGAGGACTGGAGTACGTCGAACAGCCCTGCGCCACCGTCCACGACCTGGCCGACCTGCGCCGCACCGTCGATGTGCCCATCGCCGCGGACGAGTCGATCCGGCTATCGGCCAATCCCATGGAGATCGTCCACCGGCGCGCCGCCGACGTCGCCATCCTCAAGGTGGCCCCGCTGGGCGGGGTGCACCGGGCCCTGGACATGGCCGAGCGCCTCGGACTGCCCGCGGTCGTCTCCTCCGCCTTGGACACCTCCGTGGGCATCATGACTGGCGCCACCCTCGCCTTCAGCCTGCCGTCCCTCAGCCACGCCTGCGGCCTGGGGACCTTGCGCCTGCTCAGCCAGGACGTCGCCGACCCCAGCGTTCTTCCCAGCAACGGGAGCCTGCGTCTTGACGCCGCCACCCCCGTCTCCGAGCGTCTCCTGAGCGAGGTCAAGGCGGGGCCGTACCTCACCAGGCACTGGCAGACGCGCCTGCTGCACCTGGCCGGTGCCCTGCACGCCCGCCGCCAGCGCGAGGCCCGCGATCCGAGCCGGGCCGTGGCTGGGCTGCCGCTGTAGCCCCTGCCCGAACCGTGCGGTGGGCTCACCGGGCCGTCCTACTGTGACTAATCGCAGCACAGAGCAGGCCGCGTGCTCTCGTATCCTCGCCCCTGTGACCGACTTCCCGGAGCGCTCGCAGCTCCCGCCCGCCATGGCCGACGCCCGCAGCCTCGTGGCGGCCCTCTTGGCCGAGGGTGTGCGTGAGATCGTCCTGTGCCCGGGATCGCGCAGCGCCCCGCTGGCGGATGCCCTGGCGGATGCCGCCGACGCCGGGCACCTACGACTGCGCGTCGTCCTGGACGAGCGCAGCGCAGGCTTCATCGCCCTGGGGGCCGCCCGCGCCCACGCCCTGACCGGGCACAGTCGCTGCGCCGCCGTCGTGACCACCTCGGGGACGGCCGTCTCCAACCTCCACCCGGCCGTCAGCGAGGCCGACGCCGCCGGCATCCCCCTGCTTGTCATCAGCGCCGACCGTCCCCACGAGCTGGTCGGCACCGGCGCCAGCCAGACCACCGAACAGACCGGGCTCTTCGCGCCGGCCCTGCGCCTGGGCGTCGACCTGCCCGCCGACCTGGCCGCCGACCTCGGAGACGGCGCGGCCGACGCCGCCATCACAGGGCAGGTGCGCCGCGCCGTCGTCGCGGCCACCGGGGCCCTCAGTCGGGATCCCGGGCCGGTTCAGATCAACGCCCGCTTCCGCCCGCCCCTGACGGCGGACGGCGCAGTGCCGGCTGTTCCGACGCAGCCCGCCCGCCGGCGGCCACGGCTTCCCGGGCAGCGGTACCGGCCCGCACCCTGGTGGTCGATGATCGCCAGCAGGCCGGCCACGGCTCCCCATCGGTGGGGAGGGGGCTCGTCGTCGCCGGCGACACCGCCCACCCGGCCGTCGGTGCCCTGGCCAGGGTCTCTGGCCGAGCACCTCGACTGGCCGCTCCTGGCCGAACCCACCTCCCAGGCCCGCAGCGGCACCCAGGCCCTGACCCGTTACGCCGAGCTGCTGGGTACCCCGGCGGGCCTTGCGCTCACTGAGCGCACCGATCACCTCCTCGTCCTGGGCCACCCCAGCCTCAGTCGATCCGTCACCGCGCTCCTGGGGCGCGACGACCTCGACATCACCGTCCTGACCGAGCGCGCCCGGTGGACCGACGTCTCCGGGCGGGCCCGACGGATCCTCCCCATTGACGGCCCCGATCACGAGCCTGTCGACGATGTCGCCCTCCAGGCGGTCCGGCTGGTCGCCGCCCTCGGTCTGGAACGGGCCGATGCGGCCTGGACCGACTCCTGGCGCCAGGCCGTGGTGGATCTTCCCTGATCCGGGCCGCTCCAGCAGCGCCGACGCCGTGGTCCGGGCCGCGTGGGAGGCGAGCCTGGCTCCCGACACCCCCACCCTCCTGCTGGGCTCCTCCATGACGGTGCGGCGCCTGGACCGACTCGCCCAGCCCGGTGGCGCCGCCCCGAAGGCTGTTGCGAACCGCGGCCTGGCGGGCATCGACGGCACCATCGCCACCGGCATCGGACTGTGGATGGCCTCGGGCCGACCGGTTCGTGCCGTGATGGGAGATCTCGCCTTCCTCCACGACGCCATGTCCATGAGCCGGGGCGTGCGTGAGGAGGAGCCCGACCTGCAGGTGATCGTCGTCGACGACGGCGGGGGCGCGATCTTCTCCCACCTCGAGTACGCCCACACCACGCCGTCTGGTCGGTTTGAACGGCTTTTCACCGCCCCCCAGTGTGCGAGTATTGCTGCACTGGCCACCGCCCTGGGGGCCCGGGTCCATGTCCCCGATGATGTCGCGGCCCTCCGGAGGCTCTTGGCCGAGCCAGTCGACGGCCTGAGCGTCGTCGTCTGGGAGACCACGAGGCACGGTCCTCACGCCGTGACAACATGAATAACGATAGAGATGAACAGCAGCCAGCGGGCATAGGGACCCGCGGAAGACGGCTCGGCTCACCCCGAACCCGCCGCCGGACTCCCAGCCCGCTGCGATACAACGGTCACACGATCCACAGCACAGCCTCAGGGAATCATCGGAAACGGTGCAGAGCCCGGGTGTTGTCTACCCGTGGATCTGGAGAGGGCGACACGCCCGAGGAGGAGCACAGATGAGCGGATACGACGAGGCGAACCCGGAGGCCCACCGGCCCACTGAGCCCGGAGCGGCGGCAGACGACAGTCACTCCGGTGTCGACTCCTGGTCCGTCGGCAGCCAGGGCGGCCCGGGTGCGGCGGTCTCCGGCAGCGAGGCCCAGCGCTCGACTGAGAACCAGGAGAACCAGGTCGGCTACGATGACCCGTCTCAGGCCCACGCCGCCGACGGTCCTCGCCCCGAGCCGGTCCCGCCTCAGAGCGCAGACGCGCAGCGCTGGGACGACACCCGGCAGCTGCCCACCGAGCCGCCCACCTCGCAGCTGCCCGCCGACCGGTCCGCGTCGGTCTACGCTGACTCCGCCCAGGGGCAGTACCAGCCCCAGCAGCAGTCGTACCAGGAGTCCCAGTCGCAGCCTCAGCAGCAGCCTTATCACCAGGGCCAGTACCCCGCCTCTCAGGAGCAGCAGGCCTACTTCGGCTCGCCCTACACGAGCGTCCCGACGACGCCCGGTGGCTACGCGGCGCCCGGCGCCCCCACCGGGGAGTCCTTCTACGCGACCTCGAAGGCCGCAGGCAGTGAGAGAGGCACCACGAGGCGCCGCGGGCCGGGCTGGTTCGCCCTCGTGGCCTCTGTGGTGGTCGCCTCCCTGCTGGGCGCCGGTGGTGCCGTCGGGGCGGTCAACTACATGGACGCTCGCGGTGGGAACGCCGCATCGCACTCCTCGGCCGCGCCCACCGCGATCGCCACCGGTGACACGACCCAGACCGTCGACAGCACCGGTCAGGCCCCCGACTGGGAGGCCGTCTCGGCCGCGGTGTCCAATGCCGTCGTGTCCATCGCCATAACCACCGGCAACGGCAAGGCCCTGGGGTCCGGAGTCATCTTCGACAAGGAGGGGCACATCATCACGAACAACCATGTGGTGGCGGGTGCCTCGCAGATCCGGGTGACGCTGGCCGATGGCCGCGTCTACGAGGCCGAGCCCACCGGTACCGACCCTGCCACTGACCTGGCGGTCATCCAGCTCAAGGACGCCCCCGACAACCTCACCGTCGCCCAGCTCGGCGACTCCGACAAGCTGGCCACCGGTCAGGACGTCATGGCCATCGGTAACCCGCTGGGCCTGTCCTCTACTGTCACCACCGGCATCATCTCGGCCCTGGACCGTCCTGTCATCAACTCCCAGAGTGAGGACGGCTCAGGAGGAGGCTCCCCGTCCTCGGCGGTCTACACCAACGCCATCCAGATCGACGCCGCCATCAACCCCGGCAACTCCGGCGGGCCGCTCTTCGACGAGAAGGGGCGGGTCATCAGGGATCACCAGCTCCATCGCCACCATGGGGAGCTCCAGTGGCGGTGAGGGTGGCTCGGGAAGCATCGGCATCGGCTTCGCCATTCCCGTCAAGCTGGCGGACAAGGTCGCCACGCAGCTCATCAAGTCCGGCACGGCCACTCACGCCTACCTGGGTGTTAATCCGGAGACCGGTGACGCCGAGGTCGACGGCGAGATGCGCGCCGGTGCCAAGGTCGTCTTGGTCGAGGGCGGCTCACCCGCAGACAAGGCCGGCCTGAAGAAAGACGACGTCATCATCGCCATCGATGGCAAGACCACCTCCCAGGGGTCGGCGCTGACCGGTTACGTACGCCAGTACTCCGCCAACGACAAGGTCAAGCTCACGGTCATCCGCGACTCCAAGAAGCAGGACATCGACGTGACCCTGGCCGAGCGCAAGGACTCCTGACGCGCTACCCGCTCGGAGAGGCCTCAGAGACGCACGTTCAGGGCACCCAGCATGGGGCGCATCTTGGCGATCGTCTCCGCCAGCTCGTCGACCGGCTCGGAGTCCGGCATGATGCCGCCGCCCCCGAACACTCTCGCGGGGGACTGCGGTCCAGGACCTCCTGCGGGCAGCTGGGCGCTGCGCAGCGCGATGCACCACTCGCCCTCGCCATGCCAGTCGACCCAGCCCACGGGCCCGGCGTAACGTCCCCGGTCCATGGACTCGGCCTCCTCGATCAGGCGCGCGGCAGCCTGCGTCGGTGTCCCGCACACGGCCGCCGTCGGGTGCAGCGCGTCCACCAGCGCCAGTGCCCCGGTGTCCCCGGCGACGACGCCGGTGACATCACTGGCCAGGTGCAGGACATTCGGCAGCGTCAGGACGAAGCGGGCCGGGGCCTCCACCACTGAGCACAGCGGCTCCAGCGCCGTGATCGCCGAGTCCCGGGCCAGCTCGTGCTCCCGGTTGTTCTTCTCCGAGCCCTCCAGCCAGGACGCCAGGCGCGCCGTCGCCAGAGCGTCCTCGCCGGCGTGCCGGCGTGCCGTACCGGCCAGCACCCTGCTGATGAGGCGTCGGTCCCGCAGGCGCATCAGCAGCTCAGGACTGGCCCCCACCATCTGGTCGACGGCGAAGACCCAGGTGGAGGGGTAGTCGCGGGCCAGGCGCCGCAGCACCGTGCCGGTGGCCAGCGGCCTGTCCGGGTGAGCCAGCACGTCGCGGGCCAGGACCACCTTGCGGGCCTGCCCCGCACGCATCCGCTCCTGCGTGGCGGACACCGCCTGACACCACTGCTCCTCGCTGAGAGCCCCGGTCTCGACGGAGGCACTGCCGCCGGAGTCCCCGTCGTCGCCGGCTGGCTCCCGGTCGACCACTGCGCGCGCCTGCGCCACCATCGCCCCTCAGGAGCGATCTCGGGATCCGGGTGCTCCGGCTCCGCCCCGTCGTCAGCCTCGGGGTACCACGGTCGTCATCCAGGTGCCGGAGTCGTCGAGCCCGACGAGGACCTCGGGAACGACGAGGACCGAGGACTGCTGCGAGGCGGGGGAGAAGGTGATCGCGCCCAGCGCCACCGGCCCGGTCCCGGGGCGGACCAGCGCATCGCGCCACCAGGCCGCGCCGACCGCGGCCCGCCACGCGGCCCGCAGTGCCTCGATGCGGTCCTCCCCGTGGGCCTCGATCACCAGGACGCGGCCCAGGCCGATGAGTCCGCGCCCCTCGTGCACCCAGGAGCTGACATCCTCACGGCCCGCCAGCAGGTCGATGAGGGCGAGCCCCTCCAGCGCGCCCTCGGGCAGCTCGTGGGTGCGGAAGGACAGGCGCGGCGGGTCGGCCAGGCAGTGCTCGGCCCTCACGACGTCGGCCCCTGGGCGGTGCTCGGAGCAGCGTTCACTGCTCGCCCCGGGCGCGCAGGGGTCGCGTGGCCCGGTGGACCGCGACGATCCCGCCGGAGAGGTTCTTGTAGCCCACGCCCCGCCAACCGGCCTCCTGCATGAGACCGGCCAGCTCCCTCTGGTCCGGCCAGGCCAGGATCGACTCGCCCAGGTAGTCATAGGCCGCGGTGTTCGATGAGACCAGACGGGCGGCGGCCGGCAGGGCGCTGCCCAGGTAGAAGCGGTACAGATGACGGAAGGCCGGCCAGGCCGGGGTGGAGAACTCCGCGATGACGATCCGCCCGCCCGGAACCGTCACCCGGCGCATCTCCGACAGCGCCCGCGCCGTGTCCTGCACGTTGCGCAGCCCGTAGGAGATGGTGACGACGTCGAAGCTCTCATCGGCGAAGGGCAGCGCCGTGGCGTCCCCGGCCACGAAGGCGATCTCGGGGTGGCGGCGCTTGCCCTCGGCCACCATGCCCGTGGAGAAGTCGCAGGCCACGACCTCGGCGCCGTCAGCGGCGTACTCCACCGAGGAGGTGCCGGTCCCGGCAGCCAGGTCCAGGACGCGCGTCCCCGGTCTCGCGGCGACGGCCGCGCGCGTCACCCGGCGCCACATGTGCACCTGGAACAGGCTCATCACGTCATTGGACAGGTCGTAGCGCCGCGCGACGGCGTCGAACATCCCGGCGACCTCACGCGGGTCCTTGGCGAGGCTGGCTCGAAGGGGGGATCGGCTCATGGAGTCATCATCGCAAATCCCGGCCGCTGCATCGCCGTCGAGGCGTGCCGGCAACCGCTCCTGACCGACTCGTTGGCGCCCTAGGGACCCAGGTCCCGTCCGACGGTGTTGAAATTCGTTACTCACTTGCAGCGTAATTCTGGGGTGCCGCCATCCTTCGGTGAGGTGGGGAGTTTCCTGAACATTGCCGTCACAGCAACGAAAACCTCTGTTCGTCGCCTCCGTCGGCGGTCTTGTCATGGAGGCGTTCGCCCCCTGGGTACAGTCGGCACAGGCTCCGCCGAGCGCGGGGCCCTGCATTACGGTGCCAGCTGTGATGCCTATGACAACGCCCGCCGTACCAGAAGTGCCGAGGAGGGAAGGTCGAGTGACTCAGGCAGCCGCCCAGTCCAGCGCCTCAGCCACTGCCGACGTCATCGTCGTCGGGGCGGGGCCGGCCGGATCCTCGGCGGCCTACCACATGGCCACTCTCGGTCTCGATGTCATCCTCCTGGAGAAGCAGGAGCTCGGCCGTGACAAGGTCTGCGGGGACGGCCTGACCCCCTCGGCCGTGCGCGAGCTCGTCTCCATGGGCGTGGACACCTCCGGCTGGCAGCGCAACCGGGGCCTGCGCGTCATCGGCGGCGGGACACCTCCTCCACTTCCCCTGGCCGGAGCAGGCCTCCTTCCCCTCCTACAGGGATGGCCCGTCCCCCGCGCCCTGCTCGACCGCGACCTGGCCGAGCACGCCGCCGCGGCCGGCGCCCGCCTGCTCACCGGCGTCACCGTCACCGGCCCCGTCACCTCGCCCACCGGCCGCGTCACCGGTGTCGAGGCCCGCCCCACCAACCGGGTCGCCTACCCCCGGCATCGAGGGGCCCCACCACTTTCACCGCCCCGCTGGTCGTCGACGCCGGAGGGGTCTCGGCCCGCCTGGCCACCGCCGTCGGGCGCATCAAGAACGAGCGTCGTCCCATGGGCGTGGCCGTGCGCGCCTACTTCCGCTCCCCGCGCGCCAAGGACGCCTGGATGGAGTCCCGCCTCGAGCTGTGGGACGGCACGCCCGGCAAGTCCGACCTCCTGCCCGGCTACGGCTGGATCTGGTCCGTGGGGGAGGGACTGGTCAACGTCGGGCTCGGCTCGGTCTCCTCGCGCGCCCAGGCCACCTCCATCGACTACCGCGCCGTGTTCAACCGCTGGATGGACAACGTCCCGGCCTCATGGGGCTTCACCCAGGAGAACCAGGTCGGCGGCCTGGTCAGCGCCGCCCTGCCCATGGCCTTCAACCGCAAGCCGCACTACGCCGACGGCCTCATGCTGCTGGGCGACGCAGGCGGCATGGTCTCGCCCTTCAACGGCGAGGGCATCGCCCAGGCCCTCATGTCCGGACGCCTGGCCGCCCAGGCCGCCGCCCAGGCCGGTGCCCGCACGACCACCTCGGGCCGCGAGCAGGTCCTGGCCCAGTACCCCAAGGCCCTCAGCTCCGAGATGGGCGGCTACTACACGCTCGGCCGTGTCTTCGTCGCCCTCATCGAGCACCCCGAGGTCATGCGTCTGTGCACCCGCTACGGGCTGCCGCGCAAGCGCCTCATGAAGCTCGTCACCAAGCTCCTGTCCGACGGGTGGGAGCGCCGCGGCGGTGACGGAATCGACCACTTCATCCAGCTCCTGACAAGGATGGTGCCGGAAGCATGAACCCCTACGCCTCCCTGCTCATCATGGCCGCACTGGCCCTCCTGGTGGCCGTCGGCGGCCTGGCCATGAGCGCCATCATCAGCCCCGCCCGGCGCAACCGGGTCAAGGTGGCCAACTACGAGTGCGGCATCGACCCCACCCCCGCCAACACCGAGCACGGGCGCTTCCCCGTCTCCTTCTACCTGGTGGGCATGACCTTCATCATCTTCGACGTCGAGGTGGTCTTCCTCTACCCCTGGGCCACGGCCTTCGGGCGCCTGGGGTTCTTCGGGCTGGGAGCGGCCGTCCTGTTCATCGGCCTCATCACCGTGCCCTACATCCTCGAGTGGCGTCGCGGCGGACTGGACTGGGACTGAGGCGGCTCTGACCGGCGAGGACCCAGCCCGACGATCTCAAGGAGTACACAGCAGTGAAGAGCATGAAAAAGCACAACGCCTTCATGGCGTCCATCCCCTCAAACGCAATGACCCCCACGCCGCCGCTGCCGCCGAGGGTGGACAGTCCCGGGCTTCCTGCTGACCACCGTCGAGAAGCTCGCGGGCCTGGCCCAGGCCCGCTCCATGTGGCCCGTCACCATGGGCCTGGCCTGCTGCGCCATCGAGATGATGGCCGCCGGCACCCCCCGCTTCGACATGGCCCGCTTCGGCTGGGAGGTCTTCCGCGCCTCCCCGCGCCACGCCGACGTCATGATCGTCTCGGGCCGCGTCTCCCACAAGATGGCCCCGATCGTGCGCAATGTCTACGACTCCATGCCCGAGCCCAAGTGGGTCATCTCCATGGGTGCCTGCGCCTCGTCGGGAGGCATCTTCAACAACTACGCCATCGTCCAGGGCTGCGACCACATCGTCCCGGTGGACATCTACCTGCCGGGCTGCCCGCCGCGCCCCGAGATGCTCCTCAACGCCATGCTCGAACTCACGCGCCAGATCGAGAAGAAGCCGCTGTTCAAGCACCGCGAGGAGATCGCCCGCGCCGTCGAGGCCGCCGCCCTGTCGGCCACCCCCACCCATGAGATGAAGGGCCTGCTGGCATGAGTGAGAAGAACGCTCCGGGACACGACTCGGGCTCCGACGCCCTGACCCGAGATCGCCCGAGGTCCCGGCGGTCCCCGAGGTCGCCGGCACCCCCGTGCGCCCCGAGCTGCGCCTGGAGGTCATCGCCGCCCCCACCGGCCAGTTCGGCGCCTCCGACGCCGGGCGACACCACCGGCTACGGCGAGCACCGCAGCGTCGTCACCCTCGCCCCCGGCCGCCGCGCGTCCCTACGGCGACTGGTTCGACGGCGTCGTCGACGCCCTCGTCGAGGACCTCCAGGAGGCCGGCATCGACCCGGCCGCCGCCATCGAGAAGGTCGTCATCGAGCACGACGAGCTCACCCTGTTCATCGCCCGAGAGCACCTGCTCGACGTCGCCCGCCCCCTGCGCGACGACCAGGACCTGCGCTTCGAGCTGTGCCTGGGCGTCAGCGGCGTCCACTACCCCGAGCTGACCGGGCGCGAGCTGCACGCCTGCATCCAGCTCATGAGCCTGACCCACGGCGGGCGCCAGCTGCGCATTCAGGTCACCTGCCCCGACTCGGACCCGCACGTGCCCTCCCTCGTCTCCCTCTACCCCGGCAACGACTGGCATGAGCGTGAGACCTGGGACCTCATGGGCATCGTCTTCGATGGCCATCCCCACCTGACCCGGACCGCCATGCCCGACGACTGGGTGGGCCACCCCCAGCGCAAGGACTACCCGCTGGGCGGCATCCCCGTCGAGTACAAGGGCGCCCAGACCCCGCCCGCCGACACCCGGAGGTCCCTACCGCTGATGAGCACCGACAAGCACCTTCCGCGCCTCCGGCCCCGCTACGGACGAGCTGTCCGCCGGCGCCGAGCAGTTCACCGTCAGTGGCGGGGACTGGGACGACGTCGTCGCCCAGATCGCCGAGCGCGACGAGGCCGACCGCCTGCGCAACGACCGGATCGTCCTCAACATGGGCCCGGTCCACCCCTCCACCCACGGCGTGCTGCGCCTGGTCCTGGAGGCCGACGGCGAGGTCGTCACCGAGGTCCGTGTCGGAACCGGCTACCTGCACACCGGTATCGAGAAGAACATGGAGTACCGCACCTGGGTGCAGGGCGAGACCTTCGTGACCCGCATGGACTACGTGGCCCCCTTCTTCCAGGAGGTCGGCTACGCGCTCGCCGTCGAGAAGCTCCTGGGCATCACCGACGACATCCCCGAGAAGGCCACCGTCACCCGCGTGCTGCTCATGGAGCTCAACCGCATCGCCTCCCACGTCGTGGCCGTGGGCACCGGGGGCAACGAGCTGGGCGGCACCACGCTCATGACCATCGCCTTCCGCTGCCGCGAGAACATCCTCAAGGCCTTCGAGATGGTCTCCGGGCTGCGCATGAACCACGCCTACATCCGCCCCGGGGGGCTGGCCCAGGACATCCCCGAGGGCTTCACCGAGTTCGTGCGCTCGGTCATGCCGGACATGAAGAAGGACATCCACGAGCTCGAGCTGCTGCTCCTGGAGAACCCGATCCTCAAGTCCCGCTTCATCGGCGTGGGGGAGATCAGCCTCGCCGGAGGGCTCGCCCTGGGCCTGACCGGGCCGTGCCTGCGAGCGGCCGGCTACCCGCTGGACCTGCGGCGATCCAACCCCTACTGCGGCTACGAGACCTACGACTTCCGGGTCCCCACCTACCGGGTCTCCGACTGCTACAACCGCCTGCGCATCCGCCTGGACGAGGCCTACGAGTCCCTCAAGATCGTCTCCCAGTGCCTGGACCGCCTCGACGAGATCGCCGCCCGCGGCGACGACCCCTCCAACACCACGATGGTGGCCGACCCGACCATCGCCTGGCCCGCACGCATGTCCATCGCCACCGACGGCCAGGGCCAGTCCCTGGAGCACGTGCGCGAGATCATGGGCAGCTCCATGGAGTCCCTCATCCACCACTTCAAGCTGGTGACCCAGGGCTTCAGGGTCCCGGCCGGGCAGGTCTACCAGACCGTCGAGCACGCCAAGGGGATCCTGGGCGTCCACGCCGTCTCCGACGGCGGCACCCGCCCCTACCGGGTCCACTTCCGCGACCCCTCCTTCTCCAACCTGCAGTCGCTGGCCATGATGGGGGAGGGCGGCATGATCGCCGACCTCGTGCCCACCCTGGCCTCCATCGACCCCGTCCTGGGAGGCGTGGACCGCTGATGAGCACCACCGAGAACGCAGTCAACCCAGCCGTCGAGACCATCGCGACCGTCAGCGCGGTCGGCCCGGTGGGCACCGTCGCGCAAGCCGCCGTCGCCGCCGGCTACAGCGCCGAGGTCGCCCAGGGCCTCCAGGATCGACATCGAGCGGATCATCGCCCGCTACCCGGCGGGCAAGGAGCGCAGCGCCCTCATCCCGATGCTCCACCTCATCCAGTCCGTGGACGGCTACGTCTCGCCGGCCGGCATCGCCCTGTGCGCCGCCCAGGCTCGGCCTGGAGCGGGCCGAGGTCAGCGCCGTGGCCACCTTCTACAGCCAGTTCCGCCGCCACCCGGTGGGCACCTACCACGTGGGCGTGTGCACCAACGCCCTGTGCGCCGTCATGGGCGGGGACGAGATCTGGTCGGCGGTCACCGAGCACACCGGCCTGGGCGCCGAGGAGACCAGCGAGGACGGCACCATCAGCCTCGAGCGCGTCGAGTGCAACGCCGCCTGCGACTACGCCCCCGTCGTCATGGTCAACTGGGAGTTCTTCGACAACCAGACCCCCTGACTCCGCCGTCGCCATGATCAAGGCCCTCGAGCGCGGCGAGGACGTCGCTCCCCACCCGCGGTCCCCGAGACCGTCCCCACCTTCCGCGAGAACGAGCGCCTGCTGGCCGGCTTTCGAGGACGGTCGCACCGATGAGGGGCGCGGCCCCGGTGAGCCGACCCTGCGCGGCCTGCGCATCGCCCGCGAGCAGGGGCTGGACCGCGCCGAAGGAGGAGACCAAGTGAGTGACACCGCCACCTACACCGCGCCGGGGACCCTCACCCCGGTCCTGAGCGACCTGTGGGACCAGGAGCGCTCCTGGACCCTGCAGGCCTACCTCGACCACGGCGGATACGAGGGGCCTCAAGCAGGCCAAGACCCTCAGCAGCGAGGACCTCATCGGCCCTCATCAAGGACTCCGGCCTGCGCGGGACGCGGCGGCGCCGGATTCCCCACCGGCCTGAAGTGGTCCTTCCTGCCCCCGGTCGACGGCGGACCCGCGCTACCTCGTGGTCAATGCCGACGAGTCCGAGCCGGGCACCTGCAAGGACATCCCCACGATCATGTCCAACCCGCAGGCGCTCATCGAGGGCATCGCCATCACCTCCCGGGCCATCGGCGGCGACCACGCCTTCGTCTACCTGCGCGGCGAGGTCCCCCACGTCTACCGCCGCCTGCTCGGCGCCGTGCGCGAGGCCACCGAGTCCGGCCTGCTGGCCACCGGCTTCGGGCTGGACGGCCAGCAGCCGCTGCGCATCACCGCCCACGCCGGGGCCGGCGCCTACATCTGCGGTGAGGAGACCGCCCTGCTGGACTCCCTGGAGGGCCGCCGCGGCCACCCCCGCCTCAAGCCGCCCTTCCCCGCCGTCGCCGGCCTCTACGCTCGCCCCACGGTGGTCAACAACGTCGAGACCATCGCCTCGGTCCCGGAGATCCTGGCCCGTGGCGCCCAGTGGTACTCCACCATGGGCACCGAGAAGTCCAAGGGCCACGGCATCTTCTCCGTCTCCGGCCATGTGGCCCACCCCGGCCAGTACGAGGCCCCCTTCGGCATCACCATGCGCGAGCTCATCGAGCTCTCCGGCGGCATCCGCCCCGGCCACGAGCTGAAAGTTCTGGGTGCCGGGGGGCTCCTCGACGCCGATCTTCGGCCCCGACGAGCTCGACGTCCCCCTGGACTACGAGTCCGTGGCCGAGGCCGGCTCCATGCTGGGCACGCGCGCCCTGCAGGGTCTTCGACGAGACCGTCTCCGTGGTGCGCGTGGTCACCCGCTGGACCGAGTTCTACCAGCACGAGTCCTGCGGCAAGTGCACCCCCTGCCGCGAGGGGCACCTACTGGATGCGTCAGATCATGCTGCGCCTGGAGGCCGGGCGCGGGACTGCCCGGCGACGTCGAGAAGCTCGAGTCCATCGCCTCCAACATCGCCGGGACGCTCCTTCTGCGCCCTGGGCGACGCCTCCGCCACCCCGGTCCTGACCGGCATCAAGCGGTTCCGCGAGGAGTTCGAGGCCGGTTACACCGCCGCCGCCGGTGAGCTCTTCCCCTACGCCGCCTCCTCCGTCTTCGAAAGCGCACGGTGAGCCATGACTGCTGAGACGACCACCAAGAGCTCCGCACCCGCGGCGCCGCCGGCCCCCGAGATGGTCCACATGACCATCGACGGCCTGCCCGTCGAGGTCGAGAAGGGGACCCTCCTCATCCGCGCCGCCGAGCAGGTCGGCGTGCGCATCCCGCGTTTCTGCGACCACCCGCTGCTCGCGCCGTCGGCCAATTGCCGCCAGTGCCTGGTGGAGGTGGCCATGCCGGGGCGCGACGGCGTCGTGCGGCCCATGCCCAAGCCCCAGCCCTCCTGCGCCATGACCGCCATGGAGGGCATGGAGATCTCCACCCAGGCCACCAGCGAGGTCGCCGCCAAGGCCCAGGCCGGCACCATGGAGTTCCTTCTCATCAACCACCCGCTGGACTGCCCGGTGTGCGACAAGGGCGGTGAGTGCCCCCTGCAGAACCAGGCTCTGGAGCTCATGGCCTCCGGCGCCCAGTCCGCCACCCGCTTCACCGACGTCAAGCGCACCTTCCCCAAGCCGCTGCGCCTGACCAGCAATATCCTGTTGGACCGCGACCGCTGCATCCTGTGCCAGCGCTGCGTGCGCTTCGCCGACCAGATCCCCGGCGACCCCTTCATCGCCCTCCAGGGCCGCGGCGGCGGGCACCCCTCCTTCGACATGGACGGCGAGCCCGAGCACACCGGGGGCCTGTACTCCGAGCAGATCGGGCGCTTCGACGCCCGCGTCCTGGACTTTCACACCGAGTCGACCCAGGAGCCGCTCGAGGCCGACCTCCAGACGATCCGCGGCGTGCCCTCCCTGAGCGCCCTGGGTGACCTGACCGGTCCCGGCGGCGAGCCCGGCGCCTCCGACGGTACTGACTACGGCCCCGACCTGGGCGCCGGCCGCGAGGACCTGGACGCCTCTGGGCGCCCCTTCGCCTCCTACTTCTCGGGCAACATCATCCAGATCTGCCCCGTGGGCGCCTTGACCTCCGCGAAGTACCGCTTCCGGGCCCGCCCCATGGACCTGGTCTCCACCGACTCCGTCACCGAGCACGACGCCTCCGGCTCCGCCATCCGCGTCGACATGCGCCGCGGCGTCGTCCTGCGTCACCTGGCCGGCAACGACCCCGAGGTCAACGAGGAGTGGATCACCGACAAGGACCGCTTCGCCTTCACCTGGTCCTCCCAGCCCGACCGCCTCACCGTGCCGCTCGTGCGCGACGAGGAGACCGGCGAGCTCGTCACCACCTCCTGGTCCGACGCCCTGGACGTCGCCGCCCAGGGGACTGGCCCGCGCTGCCTCAGATGGGGGAGTGGGGCTCCTGCCCGGCGGTCGCCTCACCCTGGAGGACGCCTGGGCCTGGTCCCGCTTCGCCCGCGCCGTCCTGGGCACCAACGACATCGACCAGCGCGTGCGCACCCACAGCCAGGAGGAGGACTCCTTCCTGGCCGCCCGGGTCGCAGGCACCGGACTGGGCGCCGTCACCTACCGTCACCTGGAGAGGGCCGGACAGGTCCTGCTCCTGGGCCTGGAGCCCGAGGACGAGTGCGGCTCCCTGTTCCTGCGCCTGCGCAAGGGCGTGCGCGCCGGCGGCGTCAAGGTGGCCACCGTGACCACCTGCCTGAGCGCCGGCAGCCGCAAGCTCTCCGCCCAGGCCATCCTCACCCCGCCCGGTGAGGAGGCCCGCATCGTCGCCCACCTCAGTCAGACCCACCCCGACCTCGTCGAGGCCCTGCGGGCCGACGGCGCCACCATCCTCATCGGTGAGCGCGCCGCCCGCGTCCCCGGCCTGCTGAGCGTTGCCGACGCCCTGGCCAAGGCCACCGGCGCCCACCTGGCCTGGGTCCCGCGCCGCAGCGGCGAGCGCGGAGGCATCGAGGCGGGCCTGCTGCCCGGCCTCCTGCCCGGCGGTCGCCCCGTGGCCGACCCCGAGGCCCGCGCCCAGGTCGAGCGGGCCTGGAACCTGGGCCCCGAGCACCTCCTGCCCACGACGCCGGGCCGCGACGCCACCGCCATCCTCTCGGCCCTCCTGGAGGGAGCCTCGGCGGCGCCGTCGTCGGCGGCATCGATCTGCGCGACTTCCCCGACCCGGGCCTGGCCCGCGCGGCCCTGGCCGCCAGCGGCTTCACCGTCCAGCTCGAGGTGCGCCGCAGCGAGGTCAGCGAGCACGCCGACGTCGTCCTGCCCGTGGCCCCGGCCGTGGAGAAGAACGGCACCTTCGTCAACTGGGAGGGGCGCGTGCGCCCCTTCGGTCAGAGCCCACGTCTCACGCTCCCGCACCGACCGCCAGGTCCTGGGCATGCTCGCCGACGAGATGGGGAGTCGACCTCCAGGTCGACGACCTGGTCGTCCTGCACGAGCAGGTCGCCGACCTGGGTCTGTGGCGCGGGCGGCGCCCGTCGGTCGCCTTCGGGCCCGCCCCGCAGATCGGCGCCGGCGCTCCCCGTCTCCGCCGACGGCGTGGAGGCGCGCCTGACCATCCCACAAGCCCATGCTCGACGCCGGTCGCCTCCAGGACGGTGAGCCCTTCCTGGCCGCCACCGCCCTGCGCCCCATCGCCCAGGGTGGGCGCCGACCTCGCCCAGCGCCTGTCGCTGGTCGTCCGGCCAGGAGGTGACCGTGGCGACCGCCACCGGGATCGATCACCCTGCCGGCCGTCGTCGGCGGCGTCAGCGATGGAACCGTGTGGCTGCCCGAGTGCTCGGCCGGATCCACCGTCCACCAGACCCTGGGCGCCGGGCACGGCTCCCAGGTCACCCTGACCCATGCAGCGGAGGTACTGAGGTGAACCCGATTTACACGGCTCAGGCGGCCGCCGCCGACGACGCCGTCTCCAACGGGGGCGTGGTCGCCGACTTCTCCGCCGAGACCTGGTGGCTGACCCTCATCAAGGCCGGCTTCATCGTCGCCTTCCTCATCGTCAGCGTCATGATGGCGCTGTGGGTGGAGCGGCGCGGTCTGGCCCGCATGCAGACCCGCCTGGGCCCCAACGTCAACGGCCCGCTCGGCCTGCTCCAGGCGGTCGCCGATGCCGGCAAGCTCATCATGAAGGAGGACTTCTGGCTCAAGGGGGCCGAGAAGGTCATCTACCTCCTGGCGCCGCTCATCGCCGCCTTCAGCGCCTTCATGGTCTACGCGGTCATCCCCTTCGGGCCGCAGGTGAGCATCTTCGGCCACTCCACGCCTCTGCAGCTGACCGACTTCCCGGTGGCGGTCCTCTACATCCTGGCCATCACCGCCTTCGGCGTCTACGGGCATCATCCTGGGCGGATGGTCCACGCACTCCACCTACCCGCTCTTCGGCGCCGTGCGCAGCGCCGCTCAGGTCATCTCCTACGAGCTGAGCATGAGCCTGTCCATCCTCACGGTCTTCCTGGCCTCGGGGACGATGTCCACCTCCGGGATCGTGACCGCCCAGGAGCGCATCTGGTGGGCCGTGGCGATGCTGCCCAGCTTCATCATCTATGTCATCTCTATGGTCGGTGAGGTCAACCGCCTCCCCTTCGACCTGCCCGAGGCCGAGGGTGAGCTCGTCGCCGGCCACATGGTCGAGTACTCCTCGATGAAGTTCGCCTGGTACTTCCTGGCCGAGTACATCAACATGTTCAACGTCTCGGCCGTGTGCGTCACCCTGTTCCTGGGCGGCTGGCGCTCGGCGATCCTCAGCCTGTTCTGGGAGGGCGCCAACTCCGGTTGGTGGCCGATGCTGTGGTTCGTCGCCAAGGTCTGGGCCGTCATGTTCTTCATGATCTGGACCCGTGGAACCCTGGTGCGCATCCGCTACGACCACTTCATGAAGCTGGGCTGGAAGGTCCTCATCCCGATCTCCCTGGTCTGGTTCGTGCTGGTGGCGGTGGTGCGCGCCTTCCGCACTTTCTCGGGCGCCTCCGTGCAGGCACTGCTGCTGCCGATGGCCGTCGTCTTCTGCGTCATCATGTTCATCCTCTTCCTCATCCCCGACAAGGACGAAGAGGAGGAGCTCTACGAGGACTACGACGACGAGGACGACGATGACGACGTCGACGACGACGTCGAGATCATGGACACCGAGGACGACCACGTCGCCTTCCTCGAGGGCTTCCCCGTCCCGCCGCCTCCGGGTACGTCCCTACCGCCCTCACCGCGGGCACGCCGAGCCGCCCTCGCTGCTGAGACGGCCGCCGCGGCCGAGTCCGTGGACTCCGCCGCGTCCGCCGAGTCCCCCGACTCGGCCGGCACGGACGAGTACGGACGCGGCCACCGCTCTGCCCACCTTCACCCTTGACCTCAAGGTCGACTCGGCCGGCGGCAAGAACACAGACACGGCCGCCGAGGCACCCCAGGAGGGAAAAGATGACTGATCGCCCCCACCGTTCCCGGGGCTCGCAGCACGACAAGTGGCTGCGCGACGCTCCCTCCGCCCTGGCCCGGGCCTTCGCGCCCGTGGCCGGCTACGGGGTCACCATCTCCTCGATGTTCCGCCCGGTGGTCACTGAGCAGTACCCCTTCGAGCCGCCGCAGGTGATGCCCCGCTACCACGGGCGCCACCAGCTCAACCGCTACGACGACGGCCTGGAGAAGTGCATCGGATGCGAGCTGTGCGCCTGGGCCTGCCCCGCCGACGCGATCTACGTCGAGGCCGCCTCCAACGAGCCCGGCGCCCAGTACTCGCCCGGCGAGCGCTACGGTCGCGTCTACCAGATCAACTACCTGCGCTGCATCTTCTGCGGCATGTGCATCGAGGCCTGCCCCACCCGGGCCCTGACCATGTCCACCGACTTCGATGAGCTCGTCGGCCCCGGCCGCGAGGGCCTCATCTACGAGAAGGAGGACCTGCTGGCCCCCGTGCCCGAGGGTGCCGTGTCCGCGCCCCACCCCATGGTCGAGGGCACTGAGGACGGCGACTACTACCGCGGGAAGATCGTCGGCTCCACCCAGGCCCAGATCGACTGGGTGCGGACCCACCGACCCGACGACCCCAGCCTGGACGACGCCCGCGCCAAGGCCGCCCCCACCGCCTCCGGCCGCGGCAGTCGCCACACCGTGAAGGGAGCCCTGTGATGAGCACCCTCCTGATGACCGGAGCCGCCGCCCCGGCCGCCCTGACGCAGGACGGTCACCTGGGGCTGGGCGAGACCATCGTCTTCGGCGTCGTCGCCCTGATCACCGTGGCCTGCGGCATCGGCGTCCTGACCGCCAAGCGCGCTGTGAACGCCGCCATCAACATGATCGGCATCATGATCTCGCTGGCCGTCCTCTACATCGTCAACGAGTCGCCCTTCATGGGCATCACCCAGGTCGTCGTCTACACCGGCGCCGTCATGACCCTCGTCCTGTTCGTCATCATGCTCGTGGGCGTCGGCGGCGACGAGCCGGTGGGAGCCGCCGGTACCGTCATGCGCCGCCCGGTCCTCATTCTCCTGGGACTGGGGCTGGCCGGTGCCCTGACCGCCGTCGTGTGGCGCTCCACGCTGCCGACGCCGACCGGCCTCAAGGACGGCACCAAGGCCGCCCCCGACCTGCTGGCCGTCACGCTCTACCATGACCACGTCGTCACCATGGAGCTGACCGCCATCCTGCTCATCGTCGCCGCCGTCGGCGCCCTGACCCTCACCCACCGTCAGCGCATCCGGGCCCGGCTCAGCCAGCGCGGGGTGGCCGATGGCAAGATGCAGGACTACGCCACCAAGGGCACCCACCCGGGCCAGAAGCCCATGCCCGGCGTCTACGCCTCCACCAACTCCGCCGCCGCCCCGGCCCTGGACGCCGAGGGCGAGGCCGTCGAGGCGTCCGTGCCCCGGGTCCTGCGGGCCCGCGGTCAGGGCCTGGAGCTGTCCGACGTCTCCCCGGAGATGGGCCTGGCCCAGCGCTCGGGCACGATCGTCTCCCGCCTGGCCGGCTCCGGCCAGGACGGCGCGACCAGTGACTCTCAGCGCGCTCGCCGCTCCGGGATGCCCAGCATGCCCGGTGCCGCCGCCCCCGCCGTCAAGCAGCCCGTCCTCAGCGACGACGGGGCAGCCGACTCGGCCGCCCCGGAGCAGAAGGAGGAGAAGTGAGTCTCCCCGTCACCGTCTACCTCATCCTGGCCGGGGTGCTGTTCACCCTGGGGGCGCTCACGGTGCTGCTGCGCCGCAACGCCATCATCGAGCTCATGGGCGTTGAGCTCATGCTCAACTCCGTCAACCTCGTCCTGGTGACCTTCTCCCGGATCCACGGCAACCTCACCGGTCAGGTCTTCGCCTTCTTCGTCATGGTGGTGGCCGCCGCCGAGGTCGTGGTGGGTCTGAGCATCGTCGTATCCATCTTCCGCACCCGCAGGTCCACGTCGGTCGACGACGAGAACCTGCTCAAGAACTGAGGGGAGAGACCACCGACATGCTTCCCGCTCCTGTCACCGCCGTTGTGACGCCCCTGACCGAGGCCACCGGCCCGGCCTCCTGGGCCTGGCTGCTCATCGCCGTCCCCGCGGTCTCCGCCGCCTTCCTGCTGCTGGCCGGCCGCCGCTCCAACGCCTGGGGCCACTGGCTGGGCCTGGCCGCCTCCTTCGCAGCCGCCTGCCTCGGCGTGGGCATCCTTGTGCAGGTCCTGGGCCTGCCCGCGGAGGAACGCGTCATCGACCTGCCGCTCTACCACTGGTTCTCCGCCGGGAACCTGAGCATCGACGTCGGCCTGCGCCTGGACCCGCTGTCGCTGACCTTCGTCACCCTGGTCACCTGCGTCGGCTTCCTCATCCACCTGTACTCAGTGGCCTACATGGCCCACGACCGCGACCGGCGCCGCTTCTTCGCCTACCTCAACCTCTTCATCGCCGCGATGCTCACCCTGGTCCTGGGTGACTCCTACATCGTGCTCTTCGTCGGCTGGGAGGGCGTGGGCCTGGCCTCCTACCTGCTCATCGGCTTCTGGAACACCGCCGACGCCGACGCCCCCAGGGCGAGCAGGCCACCAGCCGCGAGAACGCCGCCGCCGCCAAGAAGGCCTTCGTCATGAACCGTGTGGGCGACGTCGGCCTCCTGCTGGCCATGATGACGATGGTCGGCCAGATCGGCTCGGTCTCCTTCGATGCCGTCTCCGCCGCCGCCCTCGACGGCTCGGTGACCACTGGCTGGCTCACCGCCATCGGCTTCTTCCTGCTCCTGGCGGCCTGTGGTAAGTCCGCCCAGTTCCCCCTCCAGGCCTGGCTGGGTGACGCCATGGCCGGCCCCACGCCGGTGTCTGCCCTCATCCACGCCGCCACCATGGTCACCGCCGGCGTCTACCTCATGGTCCGTTCCGCCGCCGTCTTCGAGGGCGCCCCGAGCGCCCAGACGGCCGTGGCCGTCGTCGGCGCCATCACCCTGCTGCTGGGGGCCGTCATCGGAAGCGCCAAGGACGACATGAAGAAAGTCCTGGCCGCCTCCACCATGAGCCAGATCGGCTACATGATGCTGGGCGCGGGCCTGGGCCCGATCGGCTACGCCTTCGCCATCTTCCACCTGCTCACCCACGGCTTCTTCAAGGCCCAGCTCTTCCTGGGGGCCGGCTCGGTCATGCACGCCATGAGCGACCAGGTCAACATGCGCCGCTTCGGCGGCCTGCGCGGCGCCATGGCGATCACCTGGGTCACCATGGGCATCGGCTGGCTCGCCATCCTGGGAGTGCCGCCCTTCTCCGGCTTCTGGTCCAAGGACCGCCTCATCGAGGCCGCCTTCGTCGGCGAGGGCGCCAAGCCCTGGATCCTGGGAACCATCGCCCTGCTGGGCGCGGGTCTGACCGCCTTCTACATGTCCCGCCTGTTCTTCATGATCTTCCACGGCAAGCAGCGCTGGACCACCACGGAGGACCTGGAGGGCGAGGTCCACCCCCACGAGTCCGGCTGGCTCATGACGCTGCCCCTGATCGTCCTGTCCGTGTTCTCCGCGGGCCTGGGCGGGCTGCTGACCTACAACGACATGTTCGTCACCTGGCTGGAGCCGGTCACCGGTCTCGCCGAGCACGGCGAGCCGGTCCTGCCGGCCACCGTGATCATGGGCGCCACCCTCGCCCTGGTCGTCGTCGGGGTCGTCGTGGCCTGGTGGATGTACGTGCGCCGCCCGGTACCCGTCGTCCTGCAGCCCGCCAACCCCCTGGTCGAGGCCGCCCGCAAGGACATGTACCAGGACGCCGTCAACGAGGCCCTGGCCATGCGTACCGGCCAGGGACTGGTCCTGGCCACCGACGCCGTCGAGCGCTACGTCGTCGACGGCGCCATCGAGGGTGCCGCCGCGGGCACCGGTGCCCTGGGGCGCCTGACCCGCCGCACCGAGTCCGGGTACGTGCGCTCCTACGCCGGCTACATGCTGGCCGGAACGGTCCTCGTACTCATCGCCGTCCTGGCCGCCAGGTTCTGAGAGGACACGACACATGCCGACTCTTCCCGCATCGCTGCCCGTCCTGACCGTCATGGCGGTCACGCCGCTGGTCGGGGCGCTCCTGCTGTGGCTGGTCCCGCCGCTGCGCCGGCTCCACGCCCGCGCCGTGGGCCTCGTGTTCTCCTTGGCGGTCCTCGCCCTGGCCCTGTGGGCGCTGAGCGCCTTCGAGCTGGGGCACGCCGGCACCGTCCAGCTGACCGACACTCATTCCTGGATCCCCGCCATCGGCGCCTCCTGGGCGCTGGGCGTCAACGGCCTGGGGCTGTCCATGGTGCTCCTGGCCGCCTTCGTCACGCCCCTGGTGCTGCTCGCCTCCTGGGGTGAGGTCCCCGCCGACCGGCAGGGCCTGTTCACCGGGCTCGTTCTGACGCTGGAGTTCTTCACCGTCGTCATCTTCTCGGCCCGGGACCTGCTCCTGTTCTACCTGTGCTTCGAGGCGATGCTCATCCCGGTGTACTTCCTCATCGGCTGCTTCGGCGGCCGGAAGCGCCAGCGCGCCGCCCTGAAGTTCCTCCTGTACTCCCTGGCCGGCGGGCTCGTCATGCTCATCGGTGTCATCGCCGTCTACCTGCACTCCGCCAAGAACGGCACCCCCAGCTTCCTCATCGACTCGGTGGCCGCCAACCTGCACGTGTCCACCTCCGCCGGTCACTGGATCTTCCTGACCTTCTTCATCGCCTTCGCCATCAAGGCACCGCTGGTCCCGGTCCACACCTGGCTGCCCGACACCGCCGAGCAGGCCACCCCGGGCACCTCAGTGCTGCTCATCGGCATCCTGGACAAGATCGGCACTTTCGGGATGATCACCCTGGTCCTGCCGATCTTCCCCGAGGCCTCCCTCTGGGCCGCCCCGGTGATCCTGGTCCTGGCGGTCGTCTCCATCATCTACGGAGGCCTGGCCGCCATCGCCCAGGACAACCTCTACCGACTCATCTCCTACACCTCCGTGAGCCACTTCGGCTTCATGGTCCTGGGAATCTTCATCGGCAACCAGGTGGCCGCCAACGGTGCCATGGTCTACATGGTGGCCCACGGGCTGTCCATCGCCGGCCTCTACTTGGTCACCGGTTTCATGGCCCGGCGCACCGGGACGGTCGCCATCAGCGAGCTCGGCGGCATCGCCAGGGTCATGCCGCTGGTGGCCGAACCTTCCTGGTTTGCGGGCTGGCCTCCATCGCCCTGCCGGGCCTGAGCGGATTCGTACCCGAGTGGATGGTGCTCACCGGTACCTTCTCAGTCTCGCTGGCGCTGGGTGGTGCGGCCGTCGTCGGCGTCGTCATCGCCGCCGTCTACATGCTGCTGCCCTACCAGCGGGTCTTCACCGGGGCGCCCGCCCCCGAGCGCGTCGGCAGCCCCGACCTCGATGGGCGCGAGCGCCTCGTCGTCGTCCCCATCATCGCCGCGATGCTCGCGCTCGGACTGGCCCCGGCAGTACTCACGCACGCGTTCGACGATGTCGCCCGGCAGATCGCGCTCACGGTGACCCGCTCCTCGCAGGATGCCGCCTCCGCCCGCGGTGCCGGTGAAAGCCCCGATGTCGGCGGCACGACTGAAGCCCCCGCCGCCTCCACCGCTATGGAAGGGAACACCAAGTGAGCCCCTCAGCCACTGCCCCGATCGTCAACTGGGACGCCCTGACGCCGGTCCTCATCATCCTGGGCGCCGGCGTCCTGGGCGTGCTCGTGGAGGCCTTCATCACCCGGCCCGCCCGTCTGGCCATCCAGTCCACGCTGAGCTTCCTGGCCATCCTGGCCTCCGGGGTCTCCCTGTTCCTGCGCTGGGGTGAGGTCAAGGCCGCAGGGGCCGCCGCCGCGGCTGTGCCCCAGTTCCAGCTCCCGAAGGGCTTCCTACCGGGCGCCCGCATGTCTGCGGGCCTAACCGAGGATCCCTTCTCCATCGCCGCCCAGGGCATCCTCCTGGTCATCGGGCTGCTGGCCGTCATGGTGATGGCCGACCGCACCGCCGTCGGCGACGGGGCCTTCGCGGCCCAGGCCGCCGACCGACCCGGCAGCGCGGAGGAGAGCGAGTCCATCCTGGCCGGGTGGACCACGACCGAGGTCTTCCCCCTGACCCTGTTCTCGCTGGGCGGCATGATGCTCTTCGGGGCCAGCAGCGATCTCATCACGCTGTTCGTCATCCTGGAGATGATCTCCCTGCCGCTGTACATCCTGGCGGCCACCGCCCGCCACCGCCGGCTGCTCAGTCAGGAGGCGGCCCTGAAGTACTTCGTGCTGGGAGCCTTCGCCTCCGCCTTCCTCCTCATGGGCGCGGCCCTGCTCTACGGGGTGGCCGGCGCCGTCGACTACGCGACTCTGGGCGAGGCCGTGCGCACCGCGGCGGGGCAGGACTGGCTCATCCTTACCGGTCTCATGCTGGTCATCGTCGGCCTGCTATTCAAGGTGGCGGCCGTGCCCTTCCACGCCTGGAGCCCGGACGTCTACCAGGGCGCCCCTACCCCGGTCACCGGGTTCATGGCCGCCGGGGTCAAGGCCGCCGCCTTCCTGGCCCTGGTGCGCTTCTACTACATGATCGCCGGCGCCATGGGTTGGGACCTGGCCCCCGCCCTGTGGGCCGTGGCGGCGCTGACCATGCTCCTGGGTACCGTCGTCGGGGTGGTTCAGCGCGATGTCAAGCGCATGCTCGCCTACTCGGCCATCGCCCACGCCGGCTTCATGCTCATCGGGATCGTGGCCTACTCCCAGGCGGCGATCTCCGCACTCAGCTTCTACGCCCTGACCTACGGGATCGCCACCGTGGGAGCCTTCGGCATCATCACCCTGGTGCGCTCCAACCAGGACGGCTCCGTGGGCGGCGAGGACGGCGACATGGAGGCCTTCAAGGGCTTGGGGCGCCGCAGCCCCTGGGCGGCCGGAGCCATGACCGTCTTCCTGCTGTCCTTCGCCGGAGTGCCCCTGACGGCCGGCTTCATGGCCAAGTTCCGACTCTTCGCCACCGGGTTGAGCGGCAACGGGGTGCCCTTCGTCATCCTCGCCGTCGTCTGCTCGGCCGTGACCGCCTTCTTCTACATGAGACTCATCGTGCTCATGTTCTTCCATGAGCCCGACGGCGATCGCTCGGTGGTCGTGGGCAGCCGCGGCCCGATCCTCCTGGCACTCGGCGTTGCGGTGATGGCCACAATCGGGCTGGGCATTTTGCCGCAGGCCGCCTTCGACCTGTTCGACCAGACGGCTATGCTCCTTCCGTGATCGGATCACTGCCGCTGAGCGCCCCCGAGCTGGAGTCGCGCATCACCCCCGCCCTCCAGACCATCGAGGACCGCCTCATGGAGGTGGTCACCAGCGCTGACGAGACCATCAACCCGCCGACCTCGCACCTGGCCGAGGCCGGGGGCAAGCGCCTGCGTCCGGTCCTGGCACTGCTGACCGCCCAGCTCGGCGACCCGGCCCTGGCCACCGGCGAGCAGATCCGCGATGCGGGTGTGGCCGTGGAGCTGACCCATATCGCCACCCTCTACCACGACGACGTCATGGACGAGGCCCCGCTGCGCCGCGGCGCCCCGAGCGCTCAGATCGTCTGGGGCAACTCCGCGGCCATCCTCACCGGCGACGTCCTCGTGGCCCGCGCCTCCCAGCTGGTGGCTGCCCTCGGCCCGCAGGCCGTCATGGCTCACGCCAAGACCTTCGAGCGGCTGTGCATGGGGCAGCTCCACGAGACCCTGCCGCGCCCGTCGGGCACGGACCCGGTGGACCACTACATCCAGGTCCTGGCGGACAAGACCGGATCCCTCATCGCGGTGTCCGCCCGGTACGGGGCGATGCTCACCAATGCCGGCGCGCGCACCGAACAGATCGTGGAGGAGTTCGGCGAGAGGATCGGCGTGGCCTTCCAGCTGGCCGACGACGTCATCGACCTCATGAGCGACTCGGCGACCACCGGCAAGACCCCCGGCACCGACCTGCGCGAGGGCGTGGACACCATGCCGGTGCTGCTCCTGCGCAAGGCCCTGGCGGTCGGTGAGCTCGACGCCGCCGGCCAGGCCATCCTCTCGCGCCTGTCCACCGGCGACCTGTCCGACGACGCCTTCCTGGCTGACGTCGTCGCTCGCCTGCGCGAGCACCCCGTCCTGGCTCGTACCCGCGAGATGGCCATGGCCTGGGCGGCTCAGGCGGTTGAGGGCCTGGAGGACTTGGAGGAGGCCGTCCTTGAGGGGACCCGGCAGCGCCTGGCCCGGGCCGGCATCGAGGGTGAGGCCGCCGCGGTGGCTTTGGCCGATGCCGGTGAGCGGGTGACGCAGGTGCGTGCGGCCATGGAGGACTTCGCCCGCATCCTCGTGGACCGGGCCGCCTGACCAGTCGACAGTCGACCTGAGGGTTGACGAGGTCTCGCAACTACCCGTGACTCCCCATGGAGGGATGGGGATCTGATGGGGAGGGACGGGTAGTTCCCCATGAATGTGGGCCTGTCTCAGCCATTCGGCTCCACGTATCATCCGTGGACGATGGTTGCGATCAGAATGCTCTCTTTGGATAGGGGGTTGGTGTATCGTGAACTGGACGAAGAAGCACGTCATTTATCTGGTGGTGTTGAAAAAGGTAAGCCTTTGGAAGTGTTTCCAGTGTTTCATGCGCCTCCAGAGGGCGTCGGTGTCGTGGATCTGCTTCTTCCTTATGTGGGTGTCGCTACAGGCCTTCCGGTCCTGAAGGATACTGAGACTGTTTTCTCAGTGAATGATGTGGTGTCGAAGGCGAAGCTCGACGAGTCGGAGGCGGGGCCCTTCAAGATCGAGACCATGTCGCTGGCTGCTGATGATTCGTCGGATACGAAGCAGAATGAGAGGCCGACGACGGTGACGGTGGCTGGGGATGTCACTTTTGCGACCGACTCCGATCAGCTGTCGGCTCAGGCTGACAGTGTGCTGGCGAGTGTGGTGGAGCAGATCAAGAAGTATCCCTCCGGTGGAGAGCTGACGATCACGGGGCACACCGATGATGTGGCTGATGATGCGCACAACCAGGATCTGTCGGAGCGGCGGGCCAAGGCGGTGTCGGGCCGGCTTACGAAGCTGACGGATATGTCCGCGTGGAAGGAGTCGGTCTCGGGCAAGGGGGAGTCCTCGCCGCGGGTGCCGAATGACACTGACGAGCGCAGGCAGATCAACCGTCGTGTGGAGATCACTCTGACGCCCTCGAAGCCCGCCGAGGCCAGTGCACCGCCGAGCGCGAGTGCGGCACCGTCGTCGACTGCGATGCCCAAGGCCACCGGCCCTGTGGGCAAGGGACCTGAGGGCGTCGATGCGAAGGTCGACAGTAAGGCCGTGCACATGGTGATCGACCATGTGGTTCGAGTCGGTAACTACTTGGTTGGAACGGTCGTGGTCACCTCTGGCGAGAAGGTCAGCATGCCGGTTGCTCCCTTCTCCTTACCGGGAAAAATGATGGAGATGCGTGGCCTGTCCGGGGTGTTCGGCGTGAGTGATATAACTATCCTTAGCGGTGGTTTGAGATATCTGGAGGCCGACTGTACATATTCCGATGGAAGTAGATATCCTTTAGCGAATAGTTTTGTCTACGATCTTGAGCCTGAGGCTTCCCAGTCCCTCCCGGTGGTGTGGCCAGACGTCGGCGGGGACAGCATCACGATTGACATGCCTGCAGGTGAGTATCTTTATACGAAAGAGCGAGTCGTTGCTCGCCTCACGGACATCCCGGTCGTCGACGCGTAGTGCCTCGTCCTCTCAGAGGGGCGGGGTGTGGTTGATGAGGGGTGGCAGTCCGAGGGTATGGGTGGCTTTCGGGCAGAGGGCATGGTCCAGTGCTTGCTCTTACCGACACCTGGTACCGATGACGACTTCGATGTCCTCGATATCCTCCCCTGTGTCGCCTCTTGCTCCTGGGTGCAAGGGTCAGCCGGTGGGCGAACCGACTCTCGCACCCACGCCTGCGTTAGATCTCACACGCGGTGAGCCGTCCCCTTATCAGCAATTATTATCCGCCCGGGTGCAGCAGGTGATTCTTGTCCCCAGATCATCTATGGACAGAGTAAGAACCCGTATCCACAGCAGTTGGCCCAGTCCCAGACTGGCTAGGACCACCAAAAAGGTAACGGGCGTCGATGATCAGGAGCGTGCAGAAGGGAATGATGTGAAGGCGGCGGTCTGCGAGACACTCAAGGGTTGGGTTGGTAGCTCCAGGAGCGGATTAGCACAGGTAGGACAGCGCCAGGCGTGCACAACTACAGCTCGGCATCAGTGCACGAACAGCGGCAGGTCGGGATTTGCGGCGTAAATCGTCTCACGCAGGCCCAAAATCTCCCCGTGGAAGAGTTTCGTGCTTACTGTTCAGGTGGCTGTATATTTCCTTAACGAATTGACTTAAATGGCGGAGGTTCGATGAAGAGCAAGTTTCCGCATTCTTGCGCGGCCTACAAATGCTGATAAAATATCCACAACACCTCGATAAATAATATTCATGGTGTTGGCTACGATGTTGATGTTGGTTTCTGGATCGGGGTTGAGGATGTGGAGTGTTCTGAGAGCCATTTGGTTACAGGAAAGAATCGACCTCCGTCGCTAATACTGAAGGGGGTTACGGCGGTGATCCGCACCCATAGAGGGCTGTCAAGGTGAACCGAGCCAATCTGTTGGTGGCTGTCCACATTAAAGATTCGAACTTCCTTCTCAGTAGAAATAATGTAAAGGGTGGCGTTGTATACGAACCCTGCTAGTTCGTGAAATCTAGAGCTTTCTGTCAGGGTGATCGTGGGGGATATCGCTCCCGGTCGACGAACGTTGACAGTGCCTTCCGACGAAACTACTAGATAGCCATCGCTGACCGTCAAGAATTTACGGTAATAATGGAAATATTCCGGGTAATCCTGTGGCCATACTTCCTCGCCGGTGTCCAGGTTTATCATTACCGTTGGCGCATCAGATCCTCCCATGCGGTGACAATAGATCCATCGACCTGCGACGAAGTCGGGGATGTCGCCTTCAGCCATCCTATGAGAAACCCCGTCCGCCAGGGTGACGACAGTGGCTCTTGATCTTGAATACTCCTCAGCATCGTCTGTTGTGCAGACCGCGTCGGCGCGTAGATGATCTCTGTAGACGCCCGTGAGAACCGAGTGAGCATCGAACTCGATCGTCAAATCTGTTGCTGACACTCGGAGTGCTGTATAAGGATCGAGGCCGTCAGTGATCATAAGAGAGGCATTGTCGACAGTAAAAGCTATCGATCCGGGTGGAAAATCGTCTACCTCGTAGTGCGTGCTGACGAGTTCTGGGTAAGAATCGTGATCTCTTTGAGTCTTGCTCGTGCCGGAATCGTCTTCCGGATGATCAGTGGTGATACCGTACTCCCGAAGAATGGTAGTGGTCACTACGCTGCAACCTGAAGCTGTCGACATCGATGTCATGCGGGTCGACGATCTCGGGTGGAGGCCAGATTTGCTCCGTTCCGAAATCGATGGGGATGGCTGTGGAACTCGGTGGTGCAGGTGAGTGCAATGTGCTCGACCGTGTAACAGCTGAGCGGCGAGCTGTGCACCCGCTGACAGTGTGTAAATTCCGGCACCCGCTGCGGTGCCGAGAGTGGCGAGGAATGTGCGGCGATGCATAGGTGCTCCTGTGTTGCGCTGAAAGAAGGATGGTCATTGTCAATGGTTGCTGCCAGGTGTGAGGGTGGCAATGGTCGATGTTCCTCCTGGAGGATTCGTTTCCAGTGCGTTGCGTCATCGATGTCTCTGACGTCTCACGAGCTCTTTGAAGGGGAGAGGGACTTAGAGCCTGTTATCCACCCGGTCGCCGGGTAGAACACGTATCCGTTACTCATTCCGTAGGGCGTGACTGTGCTGATATGTTCGTACTGATTATTTTTTAGTTGAAGAACCTTAATTGTGTCTCCCGTGTCAAGGCTCACGAGGTGAACTTCCTTGTGTGGGTATCCGACTGTGAAGAATAGCGTATTCTCGTGCGTTATGCCGGAGTTGATGTTGTCGTGTTGGACCGTGAGTGTTGAGGTGGCGGAGCCCGGTCTGCGAACATCTATCGTGTTTGAATATCTGGTGACACAGTACTCATCGCTGATGATTGCTCTGGAGTGTAGGTTGATCAACTCTGGATGGTCGGTGATTTGAATGTCTTCGCCTGTGTAGAGATTGCGCATGACTGTTGTTTGGGATTCGTCATTGGATTTTTCCACGTAGAGCCTGTGACCTATGACGAGGCCCGGGAAATAATTTTGAGGTATTTCATGGGAAGTGCCGTCGATGAGAGTGACAACTTGTGTTGCATTGTAGATCGCTTCGGCCCTAAATTGCTTTCGCATGTGTCTTTGAGGATCGAATGCGCGTCGAACTGCACTGTTAAATTATCTGTGGACAGTCGAAGTGCCAGATAGGACTTGGCTCCAATCGTGAACATGAGAGAGGTTCCGTCGCTTGATAGGCGAAGATGTCCCGTTGTGTCTTCCCCAAGGTAGTTTAACTGGGTGTACGCGGTTTCGTTCCTTGATAACTTGAGCTGGTAAGGATTGAACTTGTCTGCGAGTGTCGCTTTGCCGACGATCTCCCCGTTGACAAGTTGGACTTTAAGGAGAGTCAGAGGGGCTTCTGAAAGCGCTCTTCCCCCCTGCCGCGCTGCACAGACGACGACGTAGGCATACTCGTCGTCGAGAACCGAGGGGCCGATGGTGAACGCAGTAGCTTCGGATCGAGTTCGACGTGCGCCGGGTATCATCGGGCCCCTGGTCGGCTCCAGAGTCACTGCCGTTGTGCGGAAGTCGTCGATGGAGTCACCGAAATGTATGACATAGGTGGTGGGCCCACTGAGATCGACGACTACCGGGGCGTCTCCCACGAGGCCGATTCCTGGAAGATGATCCGTGACAATGCTGCCGATGAGGTAGTGGTTGCGTGCGCAGTGGACCCAGCAGACTTCCCCGCCGTACGCCTCGCGCTCGTCGATCACGCCCGACGGGGGCCACAGTGGCTCCGAACCGAAGGCGGCCGGAGTCGCTGTGGGGGTCGGTGGAGTGGGAATGGCGGCAGCGCCTGGGCTTCCGCTGTTGGATGAGGCGTTCTTCGGGTGTGTGGCTGAGCAGCCGCTGGCGAGGCCAACGCAGAGCCCCGTGCCCGTTGCGGTGCCGAGAGTGGCGAGGAATGTACGACGGCACATAGGTGCTCCTGTGTTGCGCTGGAACGGTAACCGGCTGCTTTCGATGATGGGCTGCGCACTATGCGCCGACAATGGGGAGTTGTTCCGAATGAGGCCGTCTACACCACTACTGATACGCTGGGACGTGACGCGGCTCAAAGCGGCGATGTTGCCCGCGCCCTGGGGGCGGGCCGCCCTTCCTCCATAGACTGTGGCGCGGTGCCCCGCCGTCATCGCCGTTGCCCCGGACCGGATCAACCGGTCCTCCCGGCATCGGGAACGCGGGCGCCACGTCCACGTCCCCTGAATCAGGAACGAAGAACAGTGAACGCACGTCCTCTCAATGTCGCCGTCATCGGAGCTGGCCCCGCAGGCATCTACGCCTCGGACATCCTCTCGAAGTCGGGCATGGAGGTCTGTATCGACCTGTTCGAGCGGCTTCCTGCGCCTTACGGGCTGGTGCGCTACGGCGTCGCCCCCGACCACCCGCGCATCAAGCAGATCATCGTGGCCCTCTACAAGATCCTCCAGCGCGGGGACATCCGCCTCATCGGCAACGTCGAGGTCGGCCGTGACATCTCGGTGGCCGAGCTCCAGGAGCACTATGACGCCATCATCTTCTCCACCGGAGCCGACACCGACGCCCCCCTCGACATCCCCGGCGTCGACGCCCCCGAGTGCTACGGCGGTGCCGACTTCGTCTCCTGGTACGACGGTCACCCCGACCACCCGCGCACCTGGGACCTGAGCGCCAAGGAGGTCGCCGTCATCGGCGTCGGCAACGTGGCCCTGGACATCGCCCGTGTCCTGGCCAAGCACGCCGACGACCTCATGACCACCGAGATCCCCGCGAATGTGGCCGCCACCCTCAGAGAGTCCCCGGTCACCGACGTGCACGTCTTCGGCCGCCGCGGCCCCGCCCAGGTGAAGTTCACCCCGCTGGAGCTGCGCGAGCTCGGTAAGCAGGCCGACGTCGACGTCATCGTCGATGAGCAGGACTTCGAGTACGACGAGGGCTCGCAGGCGGCCCTGGCCTCCTCCAATCAGCAGCGCCAGGTCGTCAAGGCCCTCGAGGGGTACGCGATGCAGGAGCCGGAGGACCTCACCGCCTCCCACCGCATCCACATCCACCTCTTCTCCGCCCCCCACGAGATCCTCACCGACGATGACGGACACGTCGTCGGCCTGCGCACCGAGCGCACCCGCCTGACCGGCGACGGCAACGTCACGGGCACCGGCGAGTACCGCGACTGGCCCGTCCAGGCCGTCTACCGCGCCGTCGGATACGCATCCAGCGCCATCGAGGGCCTCCCCTTCGATGCCGAGCGGCACGTCGTCCCCAACGAGGGAGGCCGCGTCCTCGGCGAGGACGGCAAGCCCCTGACCGGCCTCTACGCCACCGGCTGGATCCGTCGCGGCCCCGTGGGCCTCATCGGCTCCACCAAGTCCGACGCGCAGGAGACCGTCACCAACCTCGTGGCCGACGCCAACGCCGGCCTGCTGCACGCCGAGACCAGCGACGAGGCCCAGGTCGGCCACGACGCCGTCATCGCCCTGCTGGAGTCCCGCGGTATCCCCTTCACCAACTGGGAGGGCTGGGAGCTGCTGGATGCCTACGAGCGCGAGCTCGGCGAGGGCTACGGCGAGGTCGTCGTCACCGGAGGGGAGTCCAAGCCGCGCGAGCGCGTCAAGGTCGTCTCCCGTGACGCCATGACCGCGATCTCCCGCTCCACCGAGGTCCCCGAGGACCTCATCGGCCAGCCCGAGGCGGACCGCGTCCCCGAGCGCGTCGCCCATCGCCTGGCCGACTGAGCCGGGCACGGACTCAGGCTCAGCCCAGTCGACGTCGCATCACCCGTCCGGCACCGGTCCCCGCGGCCGGTGCCGGACGGTGTCGTCACCGAGATGGAGAGGAGGAAGCGCTATGAGAACCCGTCGCATCCGCTTCGCCAGTGGAACCGACCGCTGGGCGCACGATCTCTATCTGCGCGCCTTCCCCGAGGAGGAGTGCCTGCCCTGGGCGCTCATTCACCTGCTCAGCCTGCGGCGCGGCATCGACCTCGTCGCCTGGTGGGACGAGCCCGCTGGTCCCGCCCACGCGGCCTCGCCGGCCCCTGTTGCCCTGACCTGGAGCGTGCGCCGCCCCGGCTCCCGCCTGCTCTACCTCTTCTACCTGGCCGTCGACGACGCCGCCCGCGGCCGAGGCGTGGGTACTCGCCTCCTGGCCGAGCTCGAGCGCCGTCACCCCGGCTGCACCATCGTCCTGGACATCGAACCCGTCATCGCCGAGCGGACAACGCCGAGCAGCGACGCCGGCGGCTCGCCTTCTACGAGCGGGCCGGCTTCCGCGACACCGGGCACGCGGTCCTCGACTCGATGGGGGAGTATTGGACCCTCGTGCGGGAAGCGCCGGGAACCGTCTTCGATCCCGACGACTTCCGCGACGCCCTGCGCTACCTGGACCGCGGTCTCAGTGCCGCTCGTGTGGTTCCGCGCGGCTGAGCCCGCGTCCCGTCTGAGCCGCGCGGAGCCTTGCCGTTTTCCTCTATTCCTCGATCCGCCAAGGGCCGCACGCACCGGTGGACATAGGTGGGACACAGGTTCATCCCATAGTCTCCAGCCATGACAAGGACTCACCACTACAACGGTCTCAAGACCGCCGTCCTCCTGGGCGGCATGTGGGGCCTGCTCCTCCTGATCGGCTACGTACTGGCCAGGGGGACGGGCTCCGCCATCTGGCTGATCATCGCGCCGGTCATCGGCCTGGTGCAGACCGCCTTCGGCTTCTGGAACTCCGACAAGATCGCGGTGCGCTCCATGGGCGCCATCGAGGTCACCGAGGCCCAGCAGCCACAGATGTACGCCATCGTGCGTGAGCTCTCCGCCGCCGCCGGCCAGCCCATGCCGCGCCTCTACGTGGCCCCCACGATGAGCCCCAACGCCTTCGCCACCGGCCGCAGCCCCTCGCATGCCGCCGTGTGCTGCACCCAGGGCATCCTCCAGCTCCTCAACGAGCGCGAGCTGCGCGGGGTCCTGGGCCACGAGCTCTCCCACGTCTACAACCGCGACATCCTGACCTCCTCGGTGGCCGCGGGCATCGCCGGCGTCATCTCCTCGATAGCCACCATGGCCCTGTGGTTCGGCGGCGGCAACCGGCGTGACCGGGACGGCGGCAACATCGTCGCCGTCCTGCTGCTCTCCCTCCTGGCGCCCCTGGCCGCCGCCATCACCCAGTTCGCCATCTCCCGGACCCGCGAGTACGACGCCGACCACGACGGCGCCGAGCTCACCCAGGACCCGCTTGCCCTGGCCAGCGCGCTCAGCAAGCTCGAGCTGGGCATCTCGCGCGTGCCCATGGGGCAGGACCCGCGCCTCGAGCCGGTCTCCTCCATGATGATCGCCAACCCCTTCGGGAGCCTGCGCAACCTGTTCTCCACCCATCCGCCCATGGATAAGCGCATCGCCCGCCTCGAGCAGATGGCCGGGTACTGACGGATGCCCCTGACCGTCGTCGGCGGACTCCCAGCGGTCGGTAAGACCGCCGTGTGCCGGGAGGTCCTGCGCCTGCGCTCTGAGTCGCAGGCCGGGGTGCCGACCTGGCTGCGCATCGACTCCATCGAGCAGGCCCTGCGGGACAGCGGCGAGATGCTCCCCGGTATGCCCGCAGGCGCCGGATACTATGTGGCCGCCGCTGTCGCCCGGGACGTTCTGGCCTCGGGCGGGGACGTCCTGGTCGAGTGCGTCAACCCGCTGCCCCTCACCCGCCGCCTGTGGGAGGAGGCAGCCTCAGACCTGGGCACTCGGTTTCTCGCCGTCGAGCTCGTGTGCTCCGATGCGGCTGAGCACCGGCGCCGCGCCCAACAGCGGGGCATCGACATCGAGGGCCTCAAGCTGCCGACCTGGCGGGAGATCACGCACCGCGACTACGTCCCCTGGCCCGAGGCCGACCTCCGCCTCGACACCGCTCGGATCTCCGCCTCCGAGGTCGCCCGGGTCCTCATCGGCGAAGACGGCGTCAGCAGCTAGTTCTGCGGACCCAGGCACAGAACTATGTCTTCTCCAGTGCCGGAGTTGCCGTCAATCCCGTTGGACGATAAACGGTGCAGGTGAAACTGGTAGACAGTGTCGGGTTCAGGGGTACCGGCCTTCTTACACAGGTTGGCGTACTGGTCGTACGCTGACTGGTCCGCGGACGATGCGGTGACATCCTTGAGAACGGCCAGCACGGGATAGGTGCCGGAGCTCGCGCAGTCGGTGATGACTGCTTCCTTGTTCAGGTGTCCCTTGTCATTGATGACGACGCAGTCACCGGTTGGGCACGGTTGACCGAGCGCTGTGGATCCGTCTCCGGGTCTGGGTCGGTCAAGCACAGATAGTCCTCTCCGGTGCTGTAGACGCTTGTGGTTCCGGGGATGGGAACGCACTCCTCCGGTTGATTCACCCGTCCCGTCACCTTGAACTCGGCGTTAGTGGAGGTGCAGCTGGTGATAGTGGGTTCATTGCTCGAGGTGACGACGTGCGCCAGACAATGACCCGTCTTCGCGTTGTCGACCGAGGAGGAGGTGACTATCCACCAGCCCAGGAGGGCTACAGCGGCGATGATGGTGGCTCCGACACCGGTGGGAATGAGGATCCATGCCCAGATCCGCCTACGACGATGCGGTTGCTCGGGCGGTGGCATCTGTGGGAGGAACTGCGCTGGCTGCGGCAAAATCTGCGGTGAAGGAGTGCTCAAGGGGTGGGCTTTCGGAGAAGGGGATGATCTGTGTGCACGATGACAGTGCCCAGATACTAACCGGGCGGAAGCGCCCGTGTTGTCGTTGGCGGTGGCCTCGCCAGCGATGATGAGATAGGGGGGTGGACACTCCACCTCCGAGCGGAACTGATGATGACATCGCCCAACGCATCAGGGCCTCCGTCGATGCCGGTGAGCTGCCTGGCGTGGCGTATGGGCCGGTCGAGCGGCTGGGGGCCGGCGAGAGCTACACGGCCTGGCGAATCGGCTCCGGGGAGCGGACCCGGGTCCTGCGCCTTCCGCGGCACCTGCCTCATGACATGCCCCGCCCCATGGAGACCGAGTTCGAGGTCCTCAGACGCGTCCCGCCCGAGCTGGGAACCAGCGCCGTCGCTCTGGAGACCGGTAGTGACAATCCGCTGGGCACCCCCTACATGGTGACCACCCACGTCCCCGGCCGGGCCCTGCGCGCCACCGACTGCAACCGCCGGCTCGCCACCGCCCTCGCCCACCGGTTCGCCCGCCTGCACGAGGCCCTCGCCACCGGTCCTGCGCCGTCGGCCGCCTTCGTGCCGAGCGCCGGCGAGCAGGGGGAGGAGCTGCTGACCTGGTGGGGGGAGCGCCACCCGGAGACCCTCACCGACCCCCGCGTCCGTGCGCTCCTGCCCGCCTGGCGCCGCGAGCTCACCCGCCTCACCCCGGCCTTCGAGGCGGTCCCCACCCACCCGCTCATCCACGGCGATGCCGTCGCCACCAATGTCATTCTCGGCCCCGACGGCGTTCCGCGACTCATCGACTTCGAGTGGTCCGGGCCCGGCGACGCTGCCAAGGACCTGGCCCTCATCGGGGGCCGGGTGACCGGCGGACCCTGGTACCTGCCCATGACACTCGACGACGTCACCGCCTTCGTCACCGAGTACTCGCGGCTTGCGCAGGACACCGGTGCCGCTGACCCGCAGCAGCTGTTGGAGCGCCGCGACGCCTACGAGCTCCTCGACCGCCTGGGCAACCTCCTGTACTGCCTCAGCCGCCCCGGCGAGGCCCGCTACGGGACGTGGGCCGACGAGCTCGCCCGCAGCCTGAGTGTCCGACTCGTGGGCTGAGCCGACCGCCGCCCTCAAGACGGTGTCGGGCTAGCCCTACCACGGCCCCGCCAGGTGGCAGGATTGGGCGTGATTCCAGGCCTGGGGAGGATACGAGGCATGAACCGATCGACATGGGCTGCGCGCTACCGCCAACTCGGCAGGGACGCCGTCTTCCTTCTCCTCAGCGGGCCACTGAGCCTGCTCGCCTTCTACCTCGTTGTGCCGCTGACCGCCCTCGGCGTGGTCACCACCATCATCTGGGTGGGGCTGCTGGTGCTCGTCATCGACCTGAGCATCGCCGGGGGCTTCGCCAACATCGCCCGCCTCGCCGTAGCGCGCGTGGATGGACGCGAGGCGGTGCCGGGCGGCTATCTCGAGCCCGAGCCGGGCGCCTCCGCGCACCGTCGGCTCTTCCGGCGCCTGCGCGACCCGCAGCGCTGGATGGACCTGCTGTGGACCGTCATCTACTTCCCGGTCTCCCTCATCACCTGGATCATCAGCGTCGTGTGGCTGGCCCTGGCCGTGGCAGGTCTCCTCGCCCCCATCGCCGATATCACCCTTGACCTGGTCCTCGATCCGGCTATAGGGCAGCGTCAGGGGCTGGCTCATCTTTTGGGCCTGCAGCCGGAGCTGCTCTGGGACATCGGTTTCGACCTCACCTGCGGCATCGTCTTCTCCCTGACCGCCCCCGCCGTTCTTCGGGGTCTGGCCGCCATGCAGACGGGGCTCATCCGCGCCATGCTCTCCTGGCGCAGCGAGGTCAGCCGCCTTCAGACCTCCCGGGCCGCCGTCCAGCGCGCCGAGGCCGACACCCGCCGCCGCCTCGAGCGCGACATCCACGACGGCCCTCAACAGCGCCTCGTGCGCCTGCGCATGGACCTGGCCCGTGCCCAGCGCCAGGCCGAGAAGGACCCGGCGGCGGCGTCGGCCATCATCCGGGGCGCTATGGAACAGACGCAGCAGACTCTCGATGAGCTGCGCCAGCTCTCCCGCGGCATCGCCCCACCCGTCCTCGTCGACCGCGGTCTGGCGGCCGCCATCACCGAGGCCGCCACCCGCTCCTCCGTCCCCGTCACCGTCAGCACCGAGCTGCCGGACCTGCCCGACCACGTCTCCCAGGCCGCCTACTTCGTGGTCAGTGAGGCGCTGGCCAACCTCAACAAGCACTCCGGGGCCACAGCCGCCGGCGTCGATGCCCGCATCGTCAACGGTGCCCTGCTCGTGAGGATCAGCGACAATGGCATCGGAGGGGCCTCGACCGCCAAGGGGCACGGTCTGGCCGGCCTGGTCGAGCGCCTGAACGGTGTCGACGGTAGGCTCACAGTCACGTCCCCGACCGGCGGACCGACCACACTGGAGGCGATGATCCCGTGCGCGTTCTGATCGCTGATGACTCCGTCCTCCTGCGCGAGGGGCTGGCACTCATCCTGGCCGACGGCGGCCACGAGGTCGTCGGGGGAGTGGGGGACGGTGAGGCCCTCGTGAGCGAGGCCCTGCGGCTGCGGCCCGATGTCGTCGTCGCCGATATCCGCATGCCGCCCTCCCACACCGACGAGGGCCTGCGGGCCACCACCCGCATCCGCGCCCAGTGGCCGGGGGCGCCCATCCTTCTGCTGAGCCAGTACGTCGTCGCCGGCTACCTGCCCGAGCTCCTGGCCGACGGAGGAGGCGCCCTGGGCTACCTCCTCAAGGACCGGGTGGGCGACATTGACGCCTTCCTCGGCGCGGTCCAGCGGGTGGCGCGCGGCGAGCTCGTCCTGGACCCCGACGTCGTCTCCCAGGTCCTCCAGCGAGGTCGGCGCGATGACCCACTCACCGAGCTCACGCCCCGTGAGCGGGAGGTCCTGGCCCTCATGGCCGAGGGCCACACCAACGCCGGCATCGCCGAGATCATGGTGGTCACCGAGGGGGCCGTGGAGAAGCACACCCAGCGGATCTTTGCCAAGCTCGGGCTGCTGCCCGACGCCGCCGTCCACCGCCGTGTCAAGGCCGTCCTGACGCTGCTGTCGGCTTAGTCGGCGGGGCGAACGGCCTCAGCGGTAGTTGACGAACTGGAGGGCGGCATCGACGTCGAGGTTCTTCAGCAGGGCGATGACGCTCTGGAGGTCGTCGCGGGACTTGGAGGTCACGCGCACCTCGTCGCCCTGGATCGTGGCCTTGACGCTCTTGGGGCCCTCGTCGCGGATCGCCTTGGTGATCCTCTTGGCCACCTCCTGGGTGAGTCCCTCACGCAGTGGGCAGGCCAGGCGGTAGATCTTGCCCGAGGAGCGCGGCTCCTTGTCTCCCAGGTCCAGGGCCTTGAGGGAGACGCCGCGGCGGAAGAGCTTGGACTCCAGGACGTCCAGGATCGCCAGGACCCGCTCGGCCGTGTTGGCCTCCAGGGTGATGGTGTCGCCCGACAGGCTCACGGAGGCGTCAACGCCTCGGAAGTCGTAGCGCTGGGAGATCTCCTTGGCGCACTGGTTGACGGCGTTGTCCACCTCCTGGCGGTCGAGGCGGGAGACGACGTCGAAGGAGGAGTCGTTGGCCATGGCGGCAGTCCTTTCCGGGGTGGGGACTTCAGTCGACCCGAGTCTAGGCGGGTTGTTCTGTGAGGAGGGTCCTACGGGGGGGAGATTGGCGTTTCGCGCTGCTGCCTTGCTATTCTTCCACGGCGCCAAGCAATGACCGAGAGGTCGGAGCATGGAGCCAAGGCGGGTTGCCCGAGCGGCCAATGGGAGCTGACTGTAAATCAGCCGCGTAATGCTACGGGGGTTCGAATCCCTCACCCGCCACGTCGATCACTCGTTGATCGCACCTCGCCACTCGGCGAGACCCGCAGTGAGCCAAGCCACGGCGGAACGAATTGCCAGGGCGATTCGAATCTGCCTACGATTCGGCTCGTTGCCCCGATAGCTCAGTCGGCAGAGCGTCTCCATGGTAAGGAGAAGGTCAAGGGTTCGATTCCCTTTCGGGGCTCTCACAGCGGGGGCCACTGGCCCCCATTGTGTTCCTATGGCGAGGTAGCTCAGCTGGTTAGAGCGCACGACTCATAATCGTGAGGTCGAGGGTTCGAGTCCCTCCCCCGCTACGCAAGCTTTCGAGTACAGCGTTCCGTCGCATGCTCGAGGATCGACACGAGGAGACAAACGTGGCCAGCAAGTCCGCCGACGTTCGCCCCAAGATCACTCTGGCCTGCTCGGAGTGCAAGGAGCGCAACTACATCACCAAGAAGAACCGTCGGAACACCCCCGACCGTCTCAGCATCGCCAAGTTCTGCGCTCGCTGCGGCAAGCACACTGAGCACCGCGAGACCCGCTGAGAGTCGCGCAGCGATCCCGGTCGCCACTGGAGGACCGAGGAACGAGCCCCGTCGACATGACGTCGGCGGGGCTTCGTCGTCTCCCCGAGGCGGGCGCCTAGCATCGTCGGGGTGAACGGTCTCAGTTCCTGTGACGACGCCGTTGAGCGGCTCGCGGCAGTCCTGGCCGGAGTGCTCGCAACGGGCTCCTCCGGACTCTCCGACTGCGAGTCTCGCCGTCAGGCCGGACGCGGAGCGACGGCGATTCTCCCTGCTGTGCAGGCCATGCACCGGGTTCAGCGGTGGATGCGGGACCATCGAGGGGGCGCAGTATGGGAGGGCCTGGTGCACCGCCGCTGCCGGATGAGTGCGAGCCCGACCGGAGCCGAGGCGGTCCCGGGAACGGTCGCACCCGACGGGGTGTCGATCCGCCAGGTTGAACGCGCGGGGTGGGAGCTCATCCAGGCGACGGTCGAGGCTCCGGTGGCGGGGCGGCACTGGCGGGTGACCCACGAGCTCGCCCGCCGTGCCCTGCCGCCTCGGCAGGGCACCGTCGAGAACCGGAAACTCACGGCCCCTGTGACCGGATTTGATACGCCATCCGGCTCCGTGTTCTACCGGCTCACGAGCGTCGACGTAGCCTCATGGGCGGAAGCCGGCGGAGATCGAAACCCCATCCATCTCCTGCCCGGAAGGGCGGCCGAGGCGGGGCTGTCGGCCGGTTCCGGCGAGGTTGTTGCTCACGGCCTGCTGCTCGGAGCGATCAGTCTCGCACTCGTCCAGTCTTCGCCTTTACGGCAGATAGACCTGGTATTCATTGGTTCCGCTGATGTCCCCATGTCTGAGCGCAGTGCGAGGGAGTCGTGGGTGACGCTCGCCGTCGACCCCGCCAGTGGAGACATCGCTCAGGGGCCGCGGCCCGTCCTTCGACGCCGATGACACCAATCGCCTCCGTACCCACCACCGGAAGGCGGCGCGGGAGCCAATCATTCTCCTATCGTTACGTGAGGGAATAATGATTGCTTACTGGAGGGAATTCTGACGGAGGTTCATTATCGTCTTGAAGGGAGTGAGATGAGAACATGGAAATGAATTATCAGTCACCCCTCCAATCATCGGTCGATGAGGATGATAGCGTGACAAAATGGGTCATCAAATTGTCAAACTGATGTATGTCAGGTGACATGAAGTCAGTGTCCGAATTGTTTTAACGCGGGGTTGGTTTTCTCTCAGATCCCTTCAACCGCAAGGGAAAGTGGAGGTGGGCTCTATGTTCTCAAGGTTGCCCGATGTTGTGGGTCACTGTGCTGGAGTACTGGGGGTCCGACCGAGTGTGATAAAAAAAGGAACGAAGCCGCGCTTGTATGAAAGCCAAAGGCAGTCAACAAGTACGTGCTTGAGAGTTCGCGACCTGTCACAGGTCGGGCTGAGAGGAGTCGATAAAGGTGATTACCGCAGAGCGGACGATGGTGGAACCGACGGCCTACGCTGAGGACGTCGAGATGACGTGGACTCAGAGCGATCAGGAAGCCGTCGAGGCCACCTACAGCCAAGAGTTGGCCGGGGCTGCCGGAGCGCCCGAGCACGGTCGAGGGCTGCTCGGTGGCTGCGGGCAGAACGACTCCTTGGAGCGGGAGGGCTTCCGCCGACTCGATGAGGTCGAGATGGATGCCTGGCGCTCCTTCCTGGCGGCCTCCACCTCCGTCACCGCCCGCCTCAACCGTGAGCTCGAGGCCGGATGCGGCATCTCCATGCACGAGTACGAGATCCTGGTGCGCCTGTCCGAGGCTCCCGACCAGACTCTGCGCATGTCCACTCTCGCCGAGCACGTCTCGCACTCCCGCTCGCGGCTGACCCACACGGTCCGGCGTTTGGAGAATGTGGGATACGTCGAGCGCAGCTCCTGCGACTCCGACCGCCGCGGCGTCAACTGCACGCTGACGCAGCAGGGCCTCGACTTCCTGCGCGAGGCGGCTCCGGTGCACCTCGACGGCGTGCGCCGCCACGTCGTCGACCGCCTCAGCCGCGAGCAGCAGGTCGCCATGGCCGAGCTCATGAGAGTCATCGCCCAGGCCCCGGACTCCTCCAGCTTCTCGGCGGCATCGGCCTCCTGAGGCTCCTGCGCACCCGCCTGCGCGATCAGTGGGCGTCGTCAGCCGGTTTCGCCGCCGGTGGCGGCGCCCACAAGTCCGTCCAGACCACCTCCAGGTCCGCCAGAAGCCGGCGCAGCAGCGGCAAAGGAGATGCCGACGACCCCGTGGGGGTCGCCGTCGATTCCCTCGATGAAGGCGCCGCCCAGGCCGTCAATGGTGAAGGCCCCGGCGCACCACAGCGGCTCGCCGCTGGCGATGTAGGCCTCGACCTCGGCCTGGGACGGGGAGCCGAAACGGATGGTGGCCGAGCTGACCCCTTCGGCGATGGCGCCGTCCGCAGTGCGTACCAGGAAGTGCCCCGTGTGCAGGATGCCGGTGCCTCCGCTCATCATCCGCCAGCGCTCACGGGCCTGGGCGGCGTCGGCCGGCTTGCCGACGACCTGGCCCGAGATCTCCAGCATGGAGTCGCAGCCCACAACCACCTCGACCTCCTGCGGGTCGGAGGAGGCCATGACGTCGAGGGCCTTGGCCCGAGCCAGGGCCTGCACCTGCTCGGCGGCGCTCGGGGCCGTCAGCCCGGCGTCGCGGCGCCGTCGGATCATCTCGCCGAGTACTGCCTTCTCGTCGACGTCGGAGACTCGCACCAGCGGCTCGACGCCGGCGGCTCGCAGGGTGGCCAGGCGGCCGGATGACTTTGAGGCCAGGAGGATCACGTCGTCACCCTATACGGGTCGGTAGGCTCCAGCCATGAGCCTAGGCAGTAGCCCCTTCTCGCGACTCGACACCGTTCCCGTCACCGGATCCACCCAGGACGACTTGCGCGCCGCCCTCATAGGGCCCGAGCGCGGAGCTTGGCCGCATCTGTCGGCACTCCGGGCGCTGAGGCAGACCGCCGGTAGGGGGCGGTCCGGACGTGCCTGGGTCACCCCCGACGACGGGGGCGCCCTCCTGGTCTCCGTGGTGCTGCGGCCCCTCGTCCCCGTTGAGTGCCTGGGCTGGCTGCCGCTGCTGGGTGGCCTGGCCGTCCGAGACACCCTGGCTCCCCTCGTCGAGAACCTGCCCTGGCGCGTGGGGACCAAGTGGCCCAACGACGTCGTCGCCCTGCCCGATGACCCGGCAGCCGTACCCGCAGTGCCCGGCTGGGCCGGCACGCGCAAGATCGCCGGCGTCCTCAGTGAGCTCGTCACGCCGGACCCTTCTGAAGGGAGTGCTGTCCACGTTCCCGCACCTGATGCGGTTCCCGCCGACCGCGATGAGGCCCCCATGGTCATCCTCGGCATTGGTGTCAACATCGGGCAGGGGGCTGAGGAGCTACCGGTGGCATGGGCCGGCTCACTGCGCACGCTGGGCGTGGTCGGCGCGGGGGGCGGACCTGCGCCGGTAGACACCGAGGAGGTCGTTCTCATGGCGATCGGTCACCAGCTGGCCCGGCTCCTCGGGCGGTGGGAGGAGCTCGGTGGGGACGTCGACGCCGGAGACGGCGTGCTCGGGCACCGGTTGCGCGGGGCGCTGACCACCCTGGGGAAGCGGGTCAGTGTCCAGGCTCCTGACGGTGAGCTCGGCGGGTTGGCCGTCGACGTCACCCCCGCCCTCGTGCTGCGCACTCACGACGGTGACACCGAGGTCCGCGCGGGCGATGTGACCCTCGTGCGCGTCGAGGGCTGAGGGGTGGGAGCTGTGAGAATTGCTAACTCGTTGCTATTCCGTGCGGTCAGTCGCTCAATGGGCATGAGCGTGTGATCTGCGCTACTGTGGCAGGGTGACATTAGACAGCCAAGCGAGCGAGGGGCTCGCACCGGACTTCCGCGGAGGCGTCGCCCAGCAGAAGGTGCACGAGGGCGCCCGCCGTGTCGAGGGCGAGGCGGCCGCTGAGGCGGACCCTGCGGAGAGGGCCACTCTGATGGGGCATGAGAGCCTACTGCTGGGGGCGTCCCCCAGCCTCACCCTGCCCGAGGTGGCTCATCGAGCCGGAACCAGCACGGAGATGGCCCAGAAGTTCTGGCGCGCCATGGGGTTCGCCGACGTCGAGCCCGATGCGGTCCACTTCACTGAGCAGGATGTCGCCGCGCTTCAAGACACCGTGGCACTGCTGGATGAAACCAGTGACTCCTCCCTGGCCTCGGCCAGTGTGCTTGAGCTCCTCAGGGCCCAGTCCTACACCATGGACCGCCTGGTCCTGTGGGAGCTGGAGACCTTCGTGACGGACCTCAGTGAGCGTCTCGGGCTGGATGACACCTCCGCACGGCTGGTGACCCTCGACCGCATCGACGGTCTCGTGGAGATCCTGTCGCGCCAGCTGACCTACGTGTGGCGCCGCCACATGCTCTCCATCCTGGGGCGCACCGAGGCCGAGGTATCGGCCCGGGGCAGGGAGGACACCGGCCCCGACCTCTACCCGCTCATCCGCTCCCTGGGATTCGTCGACATCGTCTCCTTCACTCAGCGCGCCCAGGGCATGAGCAAGGCCGCCCTGACCCACATGCTCGAGACTTCGAGAACACGGCCCGGGACGTCATCACCTCTCGGGGTGCGCGGGTGGTCAAGACGATCGGGGATGCCGTCATGTATATCTCCGACGACCTGCTGATCGCCGCCGACGTCGTCACCGCCCTGGTCGACGAGCTCCAGAAGGGGCCGGATGCGATCCGGGTCCGAGCCAGCCTCGTCGAAGGGCGGGTCATCTCCCGCTCCGGGGACGTCTTCGGTCCCACCGTCAACCTGGCCTCCCGGCTCGTGGACGCGGCTGAGCCCGGCGGCATCCGTCTGAACGAGTCGACTGCCATGGCCATTCTCCGCTCACCTGAAGCGGGGCGGTACCGGGTGGGGCAGTGCCATGAGGTGGTGGCCAAGGGGCTGGGGCAGATCGTGCCCTGGTCGCTGGAGCGGACCTCGCCGACCCGTCCCTGAGGTAGGATCGCGGTTCCGTTACCATCTCGTGATTTTCTGTGCGCTCAGCTCGTGAAGGGGTCATTCGGGCGTGGGGTTTTCCGCGGTATCTTCGCCGAAACGTGTTCTGAGTGTGAGAGGGCGGGGCGGATGCCGTCCCGGAAGTGGTCACGTCTTGGTATCTTCTCCGCCTCTGGGACGATGGCGGTGGGGCGTGTCGTCACCTAACATCGCGGATGTGACAACTGTTCTGCTCGTCGAAGACGACCCTGCCATCTCCGAGCCCCTCGCCCGCGCCTTTGGACGCGAGGGCTATGAGGTCCTGACTCATGGCACCGGTAAAGGTGCCCTCGAGGAGGTCTCGGCCGCTGACATCATTGTCCTGGATCTGGGGCTGCCGGACATCGACGGCCTGGACGTGGCCCGTCAGGTGCGGGCCCAGGGCCTGACCATCCCGATCCTCATGCTCACCGCCCGCAGCGAGGACTCCGACCTCGTCGTCGGTCTGGACGCCGGGGCCGATGACTACGTCACCAAGCCCTTCCGCTTGGCCGAGCTGCTGGCTCGCGTGCGGGCGCAGGTCCGCCGCGCCTCGGGGGAGGCCACCGAGGATGAGCTGAGCGTCGGGGAGGTTCGGGTCGACGTCGCTGCTCACCGGGCCTTCGTCGGCTCGCGCGAGCTGCAGCTGACGACCCGGGAGTTCGAGCTGCTCCGAGTCCTGGTGCGCGCCGCCGGTGAGGTCGCCTCCGGTGAGGACATCCTCAAGGAGGTCTGGGGTGAGGACCCCACCGGGAGCCTCAGACCCTTCAGATGCACGTGACCTGGCTGCGTCGCAAGCTCGGTGACGATGAGGAGCGGCCCGCGCTTCTGCTGGCCCAGGAGGACGGTTACCTCCTGACCGCCGGCTGAGCCACTGACCGGGAGGGCCTCCCGGGAGGAGTGCTGGGTTCCGCAGCCGCCTCGATGAGCCGATCGGGGCTGAAGGAGGACTTGCCATGCGGCGTTACGCCATGACGATGACGATGTCGGCGGTGTCCGTGGCCGTCCTCCTGCTGGGGCTGCCGCTGGGAGGTGCCTGGATCGTCAGCGCGCTGCGCTCCGCCGGAAGCGGTGACCGAGTCACCATCATCAGCACGGTCATCCTCACGGTTCTGGTGCTCACCAGCACCGCGCTCACAGCGGCCTCCGTCGTGGCCTCCCGGGTGTCCAGGCGCATCTCGGCCCCACTCATCTACCTGGCCGCCGAGGCCGAGCAGCTCGGCAGCGGTCAGGTTCGCCCGAGGCTGCGCTCCTCGGGGATCGAGGAGATCGACCTGGTCCAGGCCGAGCTCGTGCGCTCGGCCGAGCGCGTGGCCGGGCGTATCGCCGCTGAGCGGCAGTTCGCCTCCGACGCCTCCCACCAGCTGCGCACACCGCTGACCAGCCTGTCGTTACGCCTGGAGGAGATCGAGCTGCTCGCCGGCGAGGAGGAGGTGCGTGCGGAGGCCCACGCCTGCCTGGAGCAGGTCGAGAGGCTCACCGGCGTCGTCGAGGACCTGCTCAAGGTCTCGCGCCGCAGTGGAGGCGGGACCACGGAGGCTCTTCACCTCAAGGACATCTTCGCTCAACAGCGTGAGGAGTGGGCGCCGGCCTTCGAGCAGGCCGGGCGAACCATCACCTTCTCCGACGAGATCAGCCACCCGGTCCTGGCCACGCCAGGCTCCTTGGCCCAGGTGCTGGCCACTGTCATCGAGAACTCCTTGCGCTACGGTGCCGGGACGACCTCGGTGAGCGTGCGCAGCGCCAACGGCGGTCACGCGGTCTTCATCGACATCGCCGACGAGGGTGAGGGCGTGGCCGAAGACATCGCGCCACACGTCTTCGAGCGGCACGTCTCCGGCTACGGCTCCACCGGCGTCGGGCTGGCGCTGGCCAAGGACCTCATCGAGGCCGACGGCGGCCGCATCGAGCTGTCCCAGCGCAGCCCGGCCGTCTTCTCCATCCTGCTCAACGCCGTCCCCAAGTCCTTGGACCCCAACAACGTCCTGCCTCAAGGGGCACTGGTCTCCGTCGGCCGGCGTCGCCGTTTCTGACGTGCTGCTACCGCCGGCGCTGAGCGAGACGATGGGAAGCGGAGAGCAGTCAGGACTTCTGACGGCGGGACTTGATGAGCTTTGAGACGCCGGAGATGAGCATCGGAGCCACCGAGATGAAGACGATCATGAGGATCATGGCGTCGATGTTGTCCTGGATCCACGTGATCGTTCCCAGGAAGTAGCCCAGCCACGTGATGCCGAAGGCCCAGAAGGTGGCGCCCAGGACGTTGAAGGTGATGAAGTGGCGGTAGTGCATCTTGCCGACACCGGCGATGACGGGCGTGAAGGTACGCACGATCGGCACGAACTGAGCCAGGGTGACCGCCTTGCCTCCGTGGCGCTCGAAAAAGTCCGAGGTACGGTCCACGTACTCCTGCTTGAACAGGCGCGAGTCGGGCTTGTTGAAGATCGCGGGTCCCGCCTTACGGCCGATGAGGTAGCCGGTCTGGTTGCCGGCGACGGCGGCGAGCCACACGAGGGGGGCCGCCACCCAGATGGGAACCGGAACTCCTTCGGCCGGGTTGGTCTCACCGATGGCCACGAACATCCCCAGGGTGAACAACAGCGAGTCACCGGGCAGGAAGAAGCCGATGAGCAGGCCGGTCTCGGCGAAGATGACGAGCATGACGCCGAGGATGGCCCAAGGGGCCGATCCAGCCGACGAAGGCTTTAATGATGAAGGTGGCGTCAAGCCACTCGGGGCCGAGCATCGGTGCGTGGGCGGAGGGGAGAGCGGTGGGCAGATTCAGCGCCGGTGCCAAGGCGGTCAGGGCAGTCACCGTGCAAGGCTAAACGGTGCCCCGGCAGCCATGCCGTGAGAGCGATCCCCTCCGGGCTGTGGAATCGGGCACCCCGAGGACCGCAGCCGGCCGCACCGTTTCTATCGGGCCTCAGGGGTGGACCGAGACGGGAACGGCGGACGGCTCGACCCCACTGCCGGCCTGCCCCTGTGAGCTGGTGCTGTCGGCGTCGTCGTCGCTGGGGGAGCGGTCCTTGTGTCCGGTGAAGATGATGTAGTGGTAGAAGACGAAGCGGAATGCCATCGCCAGGCTGAAGCCGACGACGTAGGCGGCGATGTTGTCCGCCAGTGGTGAGGTCAGCCCCAGGATGTGGTGGGTGAAGAGCAGACACAACTGCGTGATGGCGATGCCGCCCAGGTTGGCCAGAAAGAACAAGGTGGCCTCACGGACGACGTTCTTCTGGGTGCGACCCCGGTAGGTCCAGTAGCGGTTCGCGATCCATGAGAAGACGGTCGCGATCGAGGACGCCATCAGCTGGGCGGAGTTCGGGTGGCCGGAGAGGAAACCGGCGGGGCCGTGCTGGAACAGGTTGAACAGGCCGGCGTCGATCACGAAGGCCGCAGCGCCCACCATGCCGAACTGCATGAACTCCTTGACCAGGGCGATGAGCCTCTGCGTCAAGGAATTGCCGGAGGAGTGCGTCATGGCGGGCATCCTATGCCGATCTCAGTCAGGTCACGCAAGCCGAGGCCACTCACGGAACCCAGTGCACACTGACACTGCCCAGGTCCCACACCCAGGAGACCCACAACAGCTGGCCGGTGACGCAGGCCGCCAGCAGCGCCAGTCGCCTGCGGGTGGTGCCGGCCGCCGCGGCCAGTGTCCAGCCCGCCGGGGCCAACGGCAGCAGGAGACGCAGCACCGACGTCGTCGGGTCGAAGAAGACCAGGAGGTAGAGCAGGTAGCCCAGGCACCAGAACCAGGCCGCAGGGCCCAGGGCCCGCAGCCCCGGGGCGCTCAGCAGCAGGCCCACCGCGGCAAGCACGACGGCCAGCAGGGCCAGGGACAGATGCGGGCCCACCCAGTCGCCCAAGCGGATCGCCCACTGCACGACGGGTGCCAGGTCCGCGTTGCGCCAGGAGGTCTCAGTGGCGGTGTAGGCGTCCTGCCGGCCGGTGACCAGCCAGGCGATGACCGGCCAGCTCAGGGCCGCCGAGCAGGTGGCCAGTGCCAGCGCCAGCAGCCGTCGGCGCGCACCCGGTGCTTGGGGGGAGTAGTCGGGCAGAAGACGTGTGAACCAGGTGGGCGGGACCCAGCCTCGGGCACAGACCACCTCCCAGAGCCACCACAACCCCAGCGCCGCCCCCAGCGGGACACCGACGGGGCGGGCGAAGCAGGCGGCCAGTGCCAGGGGGATCGCAGCCAGTGCCCGCCCACGGCTGGCCAGCCACAGCGTCAGCCCCACCAGCACCAGCCCCAGGGACTCGGCGTAGGGACCTGGAGAACGGCGGCGCACGGCGAGGACCAGACCAGTGCCACCGCCCACAGGGAGGTCCGCCTCCCCGTCAGCGGTGCGAGCCAGCGGTCCATGGCGACCGCCGCCCCCGCCGAGGCCAGGATCGAGACGAGGGTGGCGCGCACATAGAAGGACCAGCCGGTCCAGCCCAGCAGGGAGGCCAGGCCGCTCAGCAGCGGCATGAAGGCCCAGGTGTTCTGAGTCACCCGCCCGTCGCCGCCCACGGGCAGCCGATCCGGGTAGCCCTCCTCAACGATCCGGTTGTACCAACCGGCGTCCCAGAAGCGCATGTGTTCCTCCCAGGACGGTGCGGCCCCGGCCCACGGGGTGGCTGGTGTGTCCTGGGCGCCCAGCCGCAGGATGACGAAGGTCAGGGCGCTCGCCGCGGCCCAGACCGCCAGGACCGGCAGCCAGCGGTGCGGCCCTGAGGAGGCGGCGCGCGCCGGCGGCGAGGGTGGGGTCTGCAGGGAGGTGGAGGACTCTGAGGCGGGTGGCGTCACGGCCCCACCCTACGGTCTGGACCCGGGTGCGTTGAGGGAGGGCGGCAGGCGAGTAGCCTAGGGGCGTGAGCGCACCCATCGTCGCCGTGATCGGAGGCGGGCAGCTGGCCCGCATGATGCAGGAGGAGGCCAGTGCCCTGGGTATTCACCTCAGGGCACTGGTGGAGGCCGCGGACGGGGCCACCGGACAAGTGACCCCGGACGCCCCCGTCGGGGCCGCCGACGACGAGGCGGCCGTGCGCGCCGTTATCGATGGGGACGGGACTGATGGGCTCGCAGGGGAGCAGGCCGCGGTCCTCACCTTCGAGCACGAGCACCAGGACTCGGCCCTCCTGGAGAGGCTCCAGTCCGAGGGAGTCAGCGTCCAGCCCACCCCGCAGGCCCTGACCCTGGCCCGTGACAAGCTCGCCATGCGGCGGATGATGAGCCGGGCCGGGCTTCCGCAGCCCGCCTGGGCGGAGGTCGGCGGGCCGCAGCAGGACAGCGCTGAGCAGATGGCCGATGCCGTTGAGGCCTTCGCCGGCGAGCACGGATGGCCCGTGGTGCTCAAGACGCCGCGCGGAGGCTACGACGGCCATGGGGTCCTACTGGTGCGCAGCGCCGAGTCCCTGCGCGAGGGCGAGGCGGCTGACTGGATCGCCTCGGTGGCCCGTGCCCGCGCCGGTCAGGGCGACGACCGTGGAACCGGCGGGGAGGCAGCCTCGGAGGGGCGGCGGTGACCAGTCTCCTCGTGGAGCAGGCGATCCCCTTCACCCGTGAGCTGGCCGTCCTGCTGGCCCGCACCCCCAGCGGGCAGGTGGCGGTGTGGCCTGTGGCCCAGACGGTTCAGGAGGACGGCATGTGCGCTGAGGTCCTGGCGCCGGCACCCGGTCTCGACTCGGCCGCGCTCGAGGAGGCCGAGCTCATCGGCCGCACGGTCGCCGAGCGCGCCGACGTGACCGGGGTGCTCGCTGTCGAGCTCTTCGCCGTGGAGACCTTCGGGGAGCCCACGCGCCTGTATGTCAACGAGTTGGCGATGCGTCCCCACAACTCCGGTCACTGGACCCAGGACGGGGCCGTCACCAGCCAGTTCGCCCAGCACCTGCGGGCGGTTCTCGACCTGCCGCTGGGGGCCACTGACGCCACGGCGCCCACCACCGTCATGGTCAACCTCATCGGCGGCCGGCGCGAGCCGGGGGCCGACGCCCTGGCGCGGGCCATGGCCGCTCATCCCGAGGCCCGCATCCACCTCTATGGCAAGCAGTGGCGAGTGGGTCGCAAGCTCGGGCACGTCACCATGACGGTCGGCCGGGACCAGGAGGTCGCCGACGTCGTCGAGCAGGCGCGCGGCGCCGTCGCCATCCTGCGCGGGGACGCCTGAGACGGACCTATTGGACCACGGCACGCAGTCCCCGGCAGTACCCGGCAGTACCCGGCGGCAGTACACGGAAGGCAGGGAAGACATTCATGAGTGAGGTCAGCGCAACGACGGCGGGGACGGCAGAGGCGAGGCGGCCGGTGGTCGGCATCGTCATGGGGGCGGACTCGGACTGGCCGGTCATGGGGGCCGCCGCCGAGGTCCTCGATGAGTTCAAGGTGTCCCTACGAGGCCGACGTCGTCTCCGCCCACCGCATGCCCACCGAGATGATCGACTACGGGCGCGCTGCCGCGAAGCGAGGGCCTGCGCGTCATCATCGCCGGCGCCGGGGGAGCAGCCCACCTGCCCGGGATGCTGGCTGCTGTCACCGAGCTGCCGGTCATCGGGGTGCCGGTGCCGCTGAAACACCTCGACGGCATGGACTCCCTGCTGTCCATCGTGCAGATGCCGGCCGGAGTCCCGGTGGCCACGGTTTCCATCGGCGGGGCCCGTAATGCCGGGCTGCTGGCGGTGCGCATCCTCGCGTCCGGCCAGGGGCAGGAGGCCGCCCGCCTGGGCGCCGCCATGCGGGCCTTCCAGAAGGACCTCGGCGAGGTGGCCCACGCCAAGGGCATCGCCCTGCGCGAGCGGCTGCAGGATTGATGATCAACCGATAACGCGAAGCGTATGAAGGTCATTGATCGCGTCAGGAGCCGGCCTCGAAGGCCTCCTGCCAGAATTCGTCGGCGTCCCAGTTGGCTTTCATTCCCAAGGCATTCAGTGGGGTGTTGTGGTAATTTTCGAAAAGAGTATGCAGTATCAAAGCCCACGTTGAGTGCGGGCTGATGGTGAACAAGATCGACTGAAGAGAGACGAGAACAGGGTAGAGCCTCTTTCTTTCCAAGGCTCTCGGGTTGCTGGTATTGAAGACGTTACGTTCGGTGAGCCAGCGAACGGTCCTGCTTTTTGGGATGACTGGATAAACGCCGAGGAATCTGTTCCAGAGGCGTCCGTGATGGGCGCAGATGTTGCGGACCCTGACGTGACTTTTCAGCCATGATTGCAGAACTGGCTCAGTAAGATGGAGTTCTCTCGCGATCGCTTTTCGGTACTTGCGTGCCAGGCCGGCGTAGAGGCGTTGGAGCTCGCCGGCGGTGAGCAGCTCGATGATCAGCCAGGATTCGGCTTGGAAAGGGTTGGAAAGGGATTGTGTAGGGGAGAGTCGATAGTATCCGATGTGTCGGAGGTATCTGGCGGTACGATTCCGGTCCGTGATGATGAGTCCGCGTTCAATGTAGCGCCCAATGAGCTCGTTCTCGTCGGGTGCTGGTTTGTCGTAACGTTGACCTGGAGGATTCATCCTCCAATTGTAGGGTGTTGGTAGTAAAACCCCCCCCGATTTGGGCGTGCTCTGATGAGCGAGAGGCCTGGGGGGTGTTGTGGTGCCAGTGTACACGGGTTTACCTCGATCTTTCATTGGTTGGTTGAGTGGGGTGTGGGTGGCGTCGTTGCCGGTGTCGTGGGGGCGATTATGCCGGTTGGGTGTGACGGTCTGCCGCGTGTCGCCTCGCGGTGGTCGGGCCTTTCCAGGGGCCAGGGTTGTTCCTTCAGGGTCGTGGTGGGCAGGAGGCAGCGGTCGGGTGCCTATGGTGCGGGTAGGGCCTGAAAGCTGCTCAGTGCGGTCAGCAGGAGGCCGGTGAAGGGGTGGTCGGCCTTGTAGCGCAGGACGGTGCGGCGGGCATGGTGAGTGATGACGGCGGGGATGCTCATCAGGCGCAGGCGGATCGTCCTGGGCTCCCAGGTGCGGGCAGGGGGCGTCGGCCAGGGCGAGCAGCTGGGAGAAGGCCAGCAGGTCACAGGCCAGGGCCACGATCAGGCACCAGATACGGTTCTGGGCGAACCCCTGCAAGGGAAAGCGGTCAAGCCCGGTGTCCTTGGCACAGCGGATACGGTCCTCGCAGCGGGCCCGTAGCCGGTGGCGGACCTCGAGATCGGCGAGCTGACCCACCCTCGTGCTGGTGGCGAAGGCGGTCAGCCGGTAGCCCCCGACGTCCTCGAAGCGCAGCTGGGCGCCCTGGTGGGGCCGCTCTCGGCGCATGATGACCCGCATCCCCTTGGGCCAAGCGGTCAGGTCCAGCAGGTCAGTGATCTCAGCGACGTCCGCACCCTGCCTGGGCTGGCCGTCAGCGTTGTAGGCCGGGGCCCAGGCAGTCTCGGGGATGGTGTCGTAGATCTGCGGCGTGTGGTCCGGCAGCGTGAACCCCACGCTGTAGGACACCCGCCGACGGGCCAGGAGCTCAATGGTCTCCTTCGTGCCTCCGGCCCCGTCGATGCGCACCAGCACCTTTCTACCGGGTCTGGGGCCGAGCCCGGCCTGGTCCAGTGCCCGGCGGATGATCTCGACGTGGTCGGCGGCAGTGTTCGATCCCGCGTTTCCGGGACGCAGCACGAGCGCCGCGCACTCACCCCCACCGTCGGGGCCGTGGTCGAACCACGCGGTCAGCGGGTGGTAGCCGAACCCCTTCTTGAAGGTCGGGGCCGCACCCTCTTTGTCTGAGTGCACATTAACCAAGGTGGCGTCGACGTCGATCACCAACGGCCGGTTTGCCGAGACGCCGGTGGTCGGTGAGTGCTCGCCGGCCAGGGCCCACACCCGATGCCGCACTGTCCTGCGGGCCCGGTTGACGGCGGCCTCGACAGCCTCGACGTGGTCGGCCAGGGCCCCTATAAGTCGTGAGACCGTCGGGTCGGAGGCAACAGGCCCGAAGACCTCCTTCTCGCACCGCAGCAGCGAAAGGTCCGACAGGCACCGGCCTCCCAGGGCCACGCACACCGCCAGATCCAAAATGATCTTGCCCGGGTCGTGCACCGACCCCGGCCGCCGCCACGTAGACAGGGCCTGCGAGAGCTCGTTGCCCAGGCCCGTGACCCCGCTCGTCTCGGTCAGCAGCCTCGCCCCGGCCAGACCCACCGCCGGCACCTGACCGGACTCCACACCCACAACCGGGTACAACCCGCTATTCTTCACCACGAAGGTGTCCTTCCCCTGGAGTTCTCGGACTTCAGCAACCCGCATTATTCCAGGCGAAGCGACACCTTCACCCCACTTTCACCACCTCAACGATGAAATCTCGAGGTTTACCAGGTGCGAGGGGGTGTTGGGCGAGGAACGTACTGATGCGTTGATCTCGCGTTCGTTTCTGATCGCTTCTGAGCGAGCGTGGGTAGACTGTGGGCATGAGCATTCTCGTTGCTGGAGGCGCCGGCTACATCGGCGCGCACGTGGTCCGACTTCTCCTTGAGCGCGGGGAGGAGGTCGTTGTCGTCGATGACCTGTCCTATGGGACGCCGGAGCGAGTCAAGGGAGCCTCCCTCGTCGAGCTCGACGTCGCCAGCGGCCAGGCCCCCGAGGTCCTCGCCGAGGTCATGAGCTCGCGCGGCGTCACCGCCGTCATCCACTTCGCCGCCCGCAAGCAGGTGGGCGAGTCCGTCGAGCGCCCCGCCTGGTACTACCAGCAGAACGTCGGAGGCCTGGCGAACATGCTGCTGGCCATGGAGACGGCCGGCGTCAACCAGATGATCTTCTCCTCCTCGGCCGCCGTCTACGGCATGCCCCCGGTGGAGGTCGTTCCCGAGGACATCGACTGCCGCCCCATCAACCCCTACGGCGAGACCAAGCTCATCGGGGAGTGGATGATGGCCAACGCCGAGAAGGCCTGGGGGCTGCGCTGGGCCGGCCTGCGTTACTTCAACGTCGCCGGTGCCGGCTGGGACGACCTGGGTGACATGGCCACCCTCAACCTCATCCCCATGGTTCTCGACCGCCTCGCCAAGGGCGAGACCCCCAAGATCTTCGGCACCGACTACCCCACTCCCGACGGTACCTGCGTGCGCGACTACATCCACGTCAAGGACCTGGCGGTCGCCCATATCGCCGCCCTGGACTACCTGGCCGGCGGCCAGGAGATGGCCGAGCACGTCTTCAACGTCGGCACCGGCCAGGGCGCATCGGTGCGGGAGGTCGTCTCCAAGGTCATCGCCTCCACGGGCCTGGACCTGGAGCCCGAGGAGCTCGCCCGCCGTGCCGGAGACCCGCCCCAGCTCATCGGCAACGCCACCCGCATCGGCGAGGTCCTGGGATGGAAGGCTGAGCACGACCTGGATGACATCGTCGCCTCGTCCTACACCTCCTGGCAGGCCGACCCCAACCGGCCCCACTTCGGCTGAGCGCACCTGGGAGCCGAACGGCTCTTCCACAGGCGGGCCGGCACCTCGATCCTGAGGTGCCGGCCCGCCTTGCCGTTGTACGGATGCCCCTGCGTCAGGACTGGTTGAAGTCCGCCGCCGTCAGCTTCCCGTCGCGCAGCTTGGAGAAGAAGTTCGGTGCGGTCGTGTCCTGCAGGAGCACGGACTCGCCGATGTCGGCGTCCTCGGGGGAGAAGGCAACGTCCTCAATGGGCGGGGCACCGGTCAAGCCGCTGTTGGAGGCGGAGCGGAAGGCCAGGACCATCTGGGCGATGCTCATGGTGCCGGCGCTCTGATCCACCGTGAGCGCGTTCGTGCCGGCGTCGACCAGCGCGTCCTGCCGGGAGAAGGAGAAGGCTGTGGATGGCGAGGCCGCCTTGGAGACCACTGCGGAGATGACGGCGCGCTGGCGCTGGCCGCGACCAACGTCGCCAGTCGGGTCCGACTTGCGCATCCGGGAGTAGGCCAGTGCCTTCGTCCCGTCCACCGTCTGACACGTACCCTGAGAGGTGTCCCAGACCAGGCCCGAGTCCTCGTCCTCGACGTCGTAGTCCAGGCAGACGTTGACCCCGCCGACGGCGTCGACCATCTGGGACACCCCGGTCATGCCGACCTCCACATAGTGGTCCACGGTCAGCCCGGAGAGCTGCTCCACGGTCTGGACCAGCAGCTTGGGGCCGCCGGAGTAGGCGGCGTTGATCTTGTTACCCCCGCGCTCAGGGATATCCACGTAGGTGTCGCGCGGTAGGGAGGTCAGGCTCGTCTGCCCGTTCTCCGCCTTGTGCAGCAGCATGACGGAGTCGGCGCGCGCGCCCTGGGTCTCGTCCTGGACGGTGCCGCCGCGCGCGTCCGATCCCACGATGAGCCAGGTCTCGCCTGGAGTGTCTGCCGCCCCGGAGAGGGCGTCGACGCGATGGAGCTGGGAGGAGACGTCGTTCCACAGCCAGGCGACCCGGGCAGCGATCAGAGCCAGGACGACGACGATGGCGACGACTGTCCAGCCCGCGATCCGACGCCATCTCGGACGGGAGCGCTTCGGCTTTCGCAGCTGCTCGGGCGTGAGCGACGGTCCACCCGGAACGGGCTCCCGCGGGGACTGAGAGCTCTGGGACCCTACGGGGTAGGTGCCGCGCCGCACAGGCAAGGCTTGTGTACCCTCCGGACCGGTCGCGGCACTGTCTTCACCGGCGTCCGGCTGCAGGGGGACCGCACTCGAGCCGGCCCTGGCGTGGCTGCCCCGCTGAGATGGGGCGGAGGGGCGACGAGGCCGGACCGAGGGCGGCTGCTGGTCCGCTCGCTCAGAGGCGGACTGAGTGGGCTGAGATGAAGCCGGCTTGTCGCTGTCTTGACGGTCCAGGACTGAGTGTCGCTGGGGTCGGCGGGCAACCGTCGATGACGGGCGGCGCGGGGCGCCGCCGGCGACGTCAACGGGCTGGGCGATGGCCTCGCCAGCGGACGCCTCCCCACGCTCGCGGCTGCGCTGGTTGACGGCATCAATGGGCCGTTGCCTGCGTTGAGGCCTGCCTCCGCCGGAACCGGGGGTGATCGAGGGCGGGAGTGAGTCGTCTGTTGGAGTCACACCACCGATTCTGCCTCAGGCGGGGCAGGCCGGGGTGGTCGGCTTCGCGGCGGGTTGCTGCTGGGGGGTACTCGCCTTCGGGGCCTGAGACGCAGGCGCCTGCGTCGGGGCGTCCTTGGCGGGTTCGGAGGACTCGTCAGTGTCCTCCGAGGTGGAGTCGTCCGCGCTGGGGCTCGAGCCCGAGGAGGTCGGGGCCGAGGTGTCGGCGGGGATGGGCTTGTCCTCCTCGAGAGCCTTCCAGACCTTCTTGGCGCCCTCGGTGGGGACCACCTGGTTCGGGTTGGCTGCGGGCTCGTTCGGCATGGTGACGAAGTTGATCTTGTCGATGCCCACGCCCTGGATGGAGTAGGCCAGGCCCGACAGGTTGCTGATCTGACCGATGTACTCGGAGGTGGTGAGTGTCTCCAGGGTGGAGGTCAGGAAGCCGGACTGCGTGAGGAGGTTGGATGACAGGGCCTTGGAGGCCATCGCCCTCATGAGGTTCTGCTGACGGGTGATGCGGGAGAGATCCGAACTGTCACCTACCCCGTGCCGGACACGGGCGTACTGCAAGGCGTTCTCGCCGTTCAGCTTATGGCAGCCCTCATCGAGCTTGAAGCCGGTGTACTCGGAGTCGTCGATGGCCTCATCGACCTGCACGTGGACGCCACCGAGGGAGTTGACCACCTTGGACAGGCCGTTGAAGTCGACGACGATGAAGTCATCAATACGGACGTGCGTCATCGTCTCCACGGTCTTGAGGGTGCAGGCCGCTCCGGAGGCGACGGCCTTCTTGTCGTCACTGCTGCTGCCCGCGCCGTTGGCGAAGGCGGAGTTGAACGGTGCGTCCTCAGTGGGCTCGGTCTTGTTGCCGTCGAGAGTCGTGCACCCGGGAATATCGACCAGGGTGTCGCGGGGGATGGATACGGCGTCGACGCGCTTGCGGTCAGCCGAGATGTGCATGACCAGTGCGGTGTCGGAGCGGGCCATGGAGACCTCGTCGTTGCCCTGCGACCCGTCGATGTTGTTCTTCCCCCTCCTTCCCCTCGCGGGAGTCGGTACCCAGGATCAGGAGGTTGACGGCTCGACCCTCGTAGCTGTCCGGTGGCTTGGTGCCGGGCCGGTCCTCTCGGAGAGAAGGCCGTCGATGTTGAACCAGGCGATACGCGACTGGATGTTGTGCCATGCGAAGCCCGCGGCGGAGACGACGAAGATCGTCACCGCGAGCAGGCTGAGCCCTGCTCGGCGGGCCAGACGGCGTCCGAGTTCCTTGGAGGAGTGCCGCGCGCGCGGCTTACTGAACTGAGGCACGGAAGCGATCATAGGGAATGAGGAGGGAGAACCATATGGGACTCCCTACACCTGAGACATGAGATGCACCCAATGAGGGGTGAAGCCCCTCACATGGGTAACAGGGCTAGGCTCTCCCCGTGACCAGTGTTGCGAAACCCACGCCGATCAGTGCCTCTGCCACTCCCCCCAGTGCTTCGGATCAGGTAGAGGAGCGCTCGGGGGCTCAGACCGCCGCCCCGACTACGGGGAGGGGCGACGCGGAGACGAATGGTGATATCAGCCAACCGGGCGGGCGATCGGACTCGGGCCCCTCCGGTGCGTCGGCTGCCGGTGCTCGCGATGAGCAGAGCGTGCGAGTGGTGACGGTCGCCTTCAATCCGGGTGAGGAGCTGGAGCGTTTCCTGGTCTCCTTGGCCACGGCGACGGCTCGCCGGCTCGTCGTCGTCATCGCGGACAATGGCACCGAGCACGACGTCGTCACTGCTGCCGCCCAGCGCCACGGGGTGCGCGTCGTCGGGGACGGCATCAACCTCGGTTACGGGGCGGGCGCCAACCTCGCGGCAGCGGATCTGGAGGAGGACTGGATCGTGGTGGCCAATCCCGATCTCGTCTGGAGGCCGGGAAGCCTGGACGTCCTCATCGATGCGGGCCTGGCCAACCCGGCGGCCGGCTGCCTGGGGCCCCTCCTGCTCAATCCCGATGGCACCGTCTACCCCTCCGGGCGCGCCCTGCCCTCCCTGGTTAAGGGCGCCGGGCACGCCGTCCTGGGCAGGGATCTGGCCGGCCAATCCCTTCTCCGCCGCCTATCACACTGCTGAGCAGAGGACTTCTGGTGGGATCCGAACAGTGGGCTGGCTCTCCGGGGCCTGCCTGCTGCTGCCCTCCGCTGCCTGGAGACGCCTGAAGGGCTTCGACGACGACTACTTCATGTTCTTCGAGGACGTGGATCTGGGGGAACGGGTCGGACGCGCCGGCTGGCTCAATGTGCAGGTGCACGACTCCGTCGTCGTCCACGAGCAGGGGGCCAGCTGGAAGGCCCGACCCGAGAAGATGATCCGGGCGCACCACGCCTCCGCCCGGCACTACCTCAGCGGCGTCTACGACGCCCCGTGGCAGGCACCGGTGCGCTGGCTGCTGACCGGCGGACTGCGCCTGCGTGAAGAGCTCGAGGTCCGCGCCTCCCGGCGCTGAGGGGGTACTCGATCTTCTCCGGGCGCCTTGCGGTCGGCGCTCAGTCGTCGGTCTCAGTGGTGAGCCGTGCGGCGGCAGGAGGCTCGGGAGCGTTGTCCAGGGCGATGCGCCGAGCCAGGTGAGTGATCTGCCGCTCTCTGGCGGAGTTGCGCCGGAAGGAGGAGAGGATCTGCGCTAGGAAGGCGATGACCAGGGCGTACAGCAGGAAGTCAGTGCCTCGCCCGACTCCCATCCGGTGCGCGATCGAGCTCATCACCCAGGGGAAGGTGATGCTGAAGACGGCGAAGGCCACGAAGGCCAGGGTGACCAGCCTTCGGGCGGCCATGTGGCGTGCCCCGCCGGGGGTGCGCAGCATCATCCAGCCGACGGCGATCACGGCCAGGATCAGGGCGGCCTGGATGTAGAACTGGTGGTTCGTGATCGTAGTGACCTGGGCGGCGAACTGATGAATCATGGACTGTGCCTTCCGTGCCGGGCTCAGGAGAAGAGCAGGTCGACCAGGATGTTGACCGAATTCCACAGGGACTGGCCCTTGGAGCGGGAGTAGTCGGTGTAGACGATGTGCACCGGGAACTCGCGCCAGGGCATGCCGGTGGCGCCGATCCTGCGAATGATCTCACTGGCGTGCGCCATCCGGTTCTGCGTGAGGTCGAGCTGCGCCAGAACATCGCGGCGGATCACTCGCAGACCGTTGTGGGCGTCGGTCAGACGCATGCCGGAGGTGTGCGAGCTGACGGCCGCCGCCGTGCGCAGGACGACCCGCTTGAGCCACCCCACCGGGGAGGGGCCCTCGAGGAAGCGTGAACCGAGGACGACGGCGAGATCCTCGTCGCGCGCAGCCGCGACCATGGCGGCGGCGTCGGTGGTGGAGTGCTGGCCGTCGGCGTCGAAAGTGACGACGTAGTCGGCATTCGTCTTCTCCAGGACGTAGGAGAAGCCCGTCTGCAACGCCGCGCCCTGGCCGAGGTTGACCGGGTGGCGCACGACGACAGCCCCCGCGGCGGCGGCCTCCTGGGCTGAGCGTCTTTGGAGCCGTCGTCAACGACAACGACATAGGGGAAGATCTTGCGAGCCTGGGAGATGACCTCGCGCACGACGGTCGCCTCGTTGTACAAGGGGATGACGAGCCAGGTGTCGGTGACCAGGGCTTCCGAGGCGGGCTCCCCGGTCTGCGGTGCGTTGGAGGTAGTCACCACTGCATTCTTGCATGCGATGACGGCGTGTCATCCCTCTTGCGGGAGGCAGGGGGCGGTCGGTGTTGGTGGGGTAGGGTCTCCTTCGGGGGCGTGCCCAGGCGTCGTCTCGTGAGGAGTCGTCCCCTAGGATGGAGCAGGTCGTGCAGCGCCCGCCGCCCCCGGCGGCCGGAGCGGCACGACTTCCGGCAGCCACCAGGTTGACCGGACTCGTTCGATCGTCAGGGCGGCGCGAGCCGCCCACACAGGAGTCGCCGTGGCCACCCGCATCGCCCCGTCCGCCGATGTCTCCGAGGACGCCGCCCTCGGAGAGGGCACCAGCATCTGGCACCTCGCCCAGGTCCGTGAGCACGCCGTCCTCGGACGGGACTGCATCGTCGGGCGCGGCGCTTACATCGGTGAGGGCGTCGTCATGGGGGACAGCTGCAAGGTGCAGAACTACGCCCTCGTCTACGAGCCGGCCCGCCTGGCCGACGGGGTCTTCATAGGTCCGGCGGTCACGCTGACCAACGATCACTTCCCTCGGGCCGTCAACCCCGACGGCTCGCTCAAGTCCGCCGCCGACTGGGAGCCCGTGGGAGTCACCATCGACGAGGGCGCATCGATCGGCGCCCGCGCCGTGTGCGTCGCCCCGGTGCACATCGGGGCCTGGGCCACGGTGGCCGCGGGCGCCGTGGTCACCAAGGACGTTTCCGCCCACGCCCTGGTCGCCGGGGTCCCCGCCCGCCGCATCGGCTGGGTCGGGCGCGCCGGTGAGCCCCTCACCCCTGCCGACCCCGGCCCTGACGGAGCCCCGCGCTGGCGCTGCCCCGTCACTGGAACCCTGTACGAGCAGTTCGATGCCGAGCCCGGTTCTGGGGCCGGCCCGCAGTCCAGCTCCGAATCCACCACCATCCGAGAGGTCACCCACTGATGTCACGCGAGTTCATCCCAGCAGCCAAGCCGATCATCGGGCAGGAGGAGCGCGACGCCGTCGACGCCGTCCTCGCCTCGGGCATGGTCGTCCAAGGGCCCCAGGTCAAGGCCTTCGAGGAGGAGTTCTCCGCCCAGGTCGTCGACGGCGTCCACTGCGTGGCCGTCAACTCCGGCACCTCTGCTCAGCACGTGGCCACGTTGGCCACTGAGCTCCAGGAGCGCGCCGGAGAGGCCCCGGAGGTCATCGTCCCCTCCTTCACCTTCGCCGCCACCGGCAACTCGGTGGCCATCAGCGGCGCCGTGCCGGTCTTCGCCGACATCGACCCGGTGACCTTCACCCTTGACCCCGCCAGCGTCGAGGCCTCCATCACCGAGCGCACGGCGGCCATCGAGGTGGTCCACCTCTACGGCCTGCCCGCCAACATGCCCGAGATCCTCGCCATCGCCGAGCGCCACGGCCTGGCCGTCTTCGAGGACTGCGCCCAGGCGCACGGCGCCGCCATCGACGGCAAGCCCGTGGGCGCCTTCGGGGCCTGGGGCTCCTTCTCCTTCTACCCCACCAAGAACATGACCAGCCTCGAGGGCGGCATGATCACCACCACCGACGCCGAGCTGGCCCGCCGCTGCCGCCTCATCCGCAACCAGGGCATGGAGCAGCAGTACGCCAACGAGTTGGTGGGTCTCAACAATCGTATGACGGACGTGGCCGCCGCCGTCGGTCGTGTGCAGCTGACCAAGCTGGCCGGCTGGACTGCCGCTCGCCAGGCCAACGCCGCGCGCCTCAACGAGCTGCTGGCGGGCGTCGACGGCGTCGTCACCCCCGTCGTCCCCGAGGGCTACACGCACGTCTACCACCAGTACACGATCCGCCTCGAGGGGGCCACGGGCGCCGAGCGCGACGCGGCCCAGGAAGCCCTGCGCGAGGAGTGGCAGGTCGGCAGCGGTGTCTACTATCCGATTCCCAACCACCGCCTGGACTCCCTGGCTCACTACGCCGAGGGCCTCGAACTGCCCGGAACCGAGAAGGCCGCTCGCGAGTGCCTCTCCCTGCCGGTCCACCCCTCCCTGAGCGAGGCCGACCTGGAGCGCATCGGCCAGGCCGTGGCCGCCACCGTCAAGGCAGGTGCCTGACATGAGTGAGAACGTCGCCTTCGACGGCCAGGCCACCATGACCGGGCTGCCCGGGGTCCACCACCTGCCGGACAAGGGCATGGCCGACAACCCGCTGCGCGTGGGCCTCATCGGCCTGGGCTCCATGGGGCGTCACCACGCCCGGGTCATTCGCGCCACCGAGGGGATGGAGCTCGTGGCCGTGGCCGATCCCGGCGGTGACCGCTTCGGCGTGGCCGGCGAGCTGGCGGTCCTGCCTGATGTCCACGCCCTCATCGACGCCGGACTGGACGCCGCCATGGTGGCCGTCCCCACCGTCTACCACGAGGACGTCGCCCTGGCCCTGGCCGAGGCCGGCGTGCACACCATGGTGGAGAAGCCCATCGCCCACGACGCCGCAGCGGGCCGCCGCGTGGCCGCCGCTTTCGCCGAGCGGGGCCTGGTGGGCGCCGTCGGTTACGTCGAGCGCTGCAATCCCGCCCTGCGGGCCCTGCGCGAGCGCCTCGACGCCGGCGAGCTCGGCGAGGTCTACCAGGTCCTCACCCGCCGTCAGGGTCCCTTCCCGGCCCGTATCAGCGACGTCGGTGTCGTCAAGGACCTGGCCACCCACGACATCGACCTGACCGCCTGGGTCGCCGGCGCCCGCTACACCTCCGTGGCCGCGCAGGTCACGCACCGCTCCGGCCGCCAGACCGAGGACATGATGGTGGCCACCGGCCTGCTGGAGGGCGGCATCATCGTCAGCCACCAGGTCAACTGGCTCACGCCCTTCAAGGAGCGCGTCACGATCGTCACCGGGGAGAAGGGCTCCTTCGTGGCGGACACCCTCACCGGGGACCTCACCTTCCACGCCAACGGAACGGTGGCCTCCACCTGGGACCAGGTCGCCGCCTTCCGGGGCGTCAGCGAGGGAGACGTCATCCGCTACGCGATCCCCAAGCGCGAGCCGCTGGCCCTGGAGCAGGAGAACTTCCGCGACGCCGTGCGCGGCGTGGCCCAGCGTCACGTCACCATGGCCGAGGGCGTGGCCACGCTCGACGTCGTCGAGGCGGTGCTGACCTCGGCGAGCGAGAACCGGACGGTCGAGCTCTGAACCGGTCAGCCGCATCGAGCGGGCTCGGGGCGGGATTGCTCGCCCGGGTCCGCTCGGTCATGGAGTCCTCCCCGTTCCTACGCCACGTCCTGACACTGGTCAGCGGGACGGCCACCGCCCAGGCCATCGTCTTCGGCATGACGATGGTCCTCACCCGCATCTTCTCCGATGCGGACCGCGGTCAGCTGACGCGCTACACCTCGATCGTCTTGATCATCACGGCCGTGGCGGCGCTGCGCTACGACATGACGATCATGCTGCCCAAGAAGGACGCCTGGGCCCTGGCCTGCGCCCGGCTGGGAATGGTGTCCATCGTGGTGGTCTCGGTGATCACGAGCGTTGCGGCCTTCCTCCTCAAGCCACTGGCGGCCCGGCAGTGGGGGGACGATGTCGCCGTCTGGATGCCGCTGCTGGGCGTGACCACGCTGCTGCTGTCCACGGTTCAGCTCCTCCAGTACTGGTACAACCGCCAGTCGGACTATCGGACGATCTCGATCAACCGGGTCGAGCAGCAGGTCGGGCAGTCCCTCGGCCAGCTCGTCCTGGGGGCGGTGGGGATGGTCAGCGTCGGAGGCCTGCTGCTCGGACAGACGATCGGTCAGCTCTGGGCCTTCGTCAACCTGGGGCGCAAGGCCAAGCCGTTGCACCGGCCGCTGCCGCCCGAGGCTCCCAGTCTGTGGCAGGTCGCCCGCCGTTACCGGCGCATGCCCCTGCTCAACGGCCTCAACGCCTTCGTCGACGCCGTGCGGCTCAACGGCATCAACCTGCTTGTGGGCTCCTACTCGGTGGCCAGCCTGGGGCAGTTCAACCTGGCTTGGACCTGCCTGGAGGTTCCGTTGGCCCTCATCAATGCCGCCGTGGGCCAGGTCTTCTTCCACAAGCTCGCCACGCTGCAGCCCGGACAGATGCGCCCGCTGGTGCGTCAGGTCATCAAGCGGGTCCTCATGATCGGGACCGCACCTTTCGTCCTGCTCTTCATCGTCTCGCCGTGGCTCTTCCCCCTGCTCTTCGGCAGCCACTGGGGCGAGTCGGGTGACTTCGCCCGGGCCCTGACCCCCTGGCTGTTCATCCTGCTGGTCACCTCGCCCCTGTCCAACCTCTTCGTTGTCACCGAGAACCAGGACTGGATGCTGATCTTCTCGGTGGTCTACGCCGCCGTCCCCCTGGCCTGGCTCTGGCTCAGCCCGTACTCGCTGCTGACGACCACTACGTCCTGAGTGCCATCATGTGCGTCGTCCTCGTGGGACAGATCCTCATGGCCGATGCTGCAGCCCGCGGCTTCGACTCGCGCCCTCCGGCCTCGGAGGCCAACGAGGGGCACTACGAGGCCGCCGGTGAGCCAGAGCCCTCGGCCCCCGTGCCCGCGACCGATTCTCACGATGAGGAGCAGTGACGTGCACGTCGTCCTCACTCCGTCGTGGTACCCGGACCGGAACCGCCCCCACAACGGTTCCTTCTTCCGCGACCAGGCGCGCATGCTTCAGCGCGGCGGGATGCGAGTGGGCGTCATCGCCCTGGAGCCGGTCTCCTTCTGGCAGGCGCGCCGCGCGCTGACAGCGGATGTCGAGGAGGGGATCGTCGTCGTGCGAGGCACGGTGCCCACGATTCCCAAGGGAGCCCTGCCCGGGGACCGGATGGCGGCTCGCGTGGTGGCCGCCCGAGCGGTGCGGCTCTATGAGGAGACGATTCGCAATCTGCCCGAGTCGCCCGGCAATGGCGGGGCATGGGTGAATCCCGACGTCGTGCACGCCCACTCGGTGTTCACCGGCATCCATGTCGGCCGCTACGCCGCCGAGCACTGGGACGCAGGATTGGCCATCACCGAGCACCGCCCCAGCTCGACGGACCGCAACGTGTACGGGTGGCGGTATCGGGCCCTGCGGCGCGACCTGAAACGAGCCGGAGGACGAGCCGTCGTCTCCACCCCCTTCGCCGAGGCCCTGCGGGACTACTGGCGGCTCGGGGAGTGGAGGAGCATCGCCCTTCCGGTCAACGACGACGTCTTCGATGTCCCCAGGCCCGCTGACCAGGATCGCCAGGGCGACAACGCCAGGGCCCTGACCGTCTGCCACGTCTCCCACCTGGGGCGTAACAAGCGCCCCGAGGAGACCATCCGCGCCGTCGCCCGCCTGGTCCGCGCCGATCTCGCCGTCGGGCGCGAGCCCACACGGCTGCTCCTCGTCGGAGGGGAGGCCCACGAGATCGAGTCCCTCAAAGAACTGGCCCGGGCCGAGGGCATCGAGCAGACCTCCACCTTCACCGGCCGGGTACCCCATGAGGAGGTCAGCGGACTCATGGCTGCCAGCGACGTCTTCATCCTGGCCAGCGAGGTCGAGGCCGGAGGCACCGTCCTGGCCGAGGCCCAGGCCTTGGGGCTGGCCTGCGTGGCCACGCCCACCTGGGCGGGGCGCTTCATGGTCGAGCCCGAGACCGGCCTCGTCCTGCCCGCCGAGGCCCAGGCCGACGACGACGCCCTTGTGGCTGCTCTGACCGAGGCGCTCACACAGGGTGACCGACTCCATCCGCGCCGGGGGCTACCGCCCCGAGACCATCCGGGCCCGCGCCCGCCGGCGCTTCGGGGAGGCGACCTTCGTCAAGGCCTGCCGAGAGCTCTACGAGCAGGCGTGGGGCGAGATCACCGGGAGCGCCGGGAGTACTCAGTGATGGCGGTCTCGTAGGCGCGACCGTAGCGCGCGCCACCTCGCTGGGAGAGAAGGCCCGAGGCAGCGTGTCCTGGATGTCTCGCGCCGTACGGTCCGTGCACCGTTCCATGACGTCCACGACGGCCCTCGCCCACGTGGCGGGATCGTCCTGACTGACGATCCCGGTCACCGCGGATCCAGGAAGCTGGTGTGCGCCCCCCGGTCACTGGTGACCACCGGTCGGCCGGCGGCAACGGCCTCGGCGGCGCCCAGGAAGAAGGTCTCGGCGAGCGTGGGGACGAGGAAGAGGTCGCTGTCGGCCAGGACCTGCTGAACCTGATCGCCCGGCAGCTGACCGGTGAGCTCCAGGTCGACGCCCAGGCGCTCGGCGAGATCGGTGCAGCGCTCGGCCAGCGGCCCGCTGCCCACCCAGGTCAGCCGGGCCGGCACCCCCTGCTCCGCCAGTGCCGCGACCGTCTCGACGGCCAGGTCCGGGCGCTTGCGCTCGACGAGCCCCCGATGCCGACGATCCGCAGCGCGTCCCGCCCCAGCTCGATGCTGCGGCGCGGTGCCGGCTCCTCGGGCATGGTGACCTCGTTGGGGACCGTCAGGATCTCGCCCTCGGGGCGGTAGGCCCGCAGGTCGGCGGCGAGCTGGTCGGAGACGGTGGTGACCACGTCGGGCCGGCGCTCCAGGTGCAGGACCACCTGAGCCCCCGCCTGCGCCAGGGAGCCGAGCTCGGCGCCGCGCTGGGCGATCCCCGACCAGTGTTCCGTGTGGAGCCACGGCCGGCAGGGTCGGCCCAGGGCGTAGGGCAGCAGGGTGGAGACCGCGTGGGTGTGGACGACGTCGCTGTCCCGAGTCAGAGCCGCCAGCTTCCGCCTGGCTGCGAGCAACTCATGGGGCCGCGACAACGTCATGGGCAGGCGGACGACGGGCAGACCCATCACTCGATCGTGCCGCACGCCGTCGTCAACGGAGGCCGAGGCAAGGTGGACGATGCGGATGTCGTGGCCGGCCGCCGCCATGGAGGCGGCGTGGCGTGCCACGAAGACTCCCAGGCCCGGTGAGCGGTTCGTGGGGAACCAGGTGGTGACGATGGTGACGCGCATGATGCTGCTGAAGGAGCCGGTGCTGAGGGCGATCAGCCGGGCAGGTGCCCGGTGAGGGCCTGGACCACTCGGGCGGCGGCGTTGCCGTCCCCGTAGGGGTGGGCGTCGGCCTCGGCGGGCTCGGACGGCCTCGGACGGGAGGCGGCGTCGACCAGGGCCCGACCGGGCTCGACCAGGACGTTCCAACCCAGGTTGACGGTCTCGACCCACTCGGTCTGGGGACGTACCGTGGTGCACGGCGCCCGCAGGAGGAAGGCCTCCTTCTGCAGGCCACCGGAGTCGGTGACCACGCCGCGGGCGTGCAGGGTCGAGGCGACCAGCTCGGGGTAGGCCAGGGGCGGGTGCATCCGCAGGTTTCCCGAATCCCCCAGGGTGATGCCCTGCTCGGTGCACTTGGCCACCAGGCGCGGGTGGGCCAGGAGGACCACGGGGTGATCAACCGCCGCCAGCGATTCCAGGATGGAGCGCAGGCGCTCGGGCTCGTCGGTGTTCTCCGCCCGGTGGATGGTGGCCAGCGAGTAGCCGCCCTCGGGCAGATCCAGCTCGGTCATGACGGGGAAGGGGGTGTCGATGACGGAGTCTCGCACCGCGAACAGGATGTCGGTCATCACGTCACCCACGACGACGGTCCGCTCGGCCAGCCCCTCGTCGGCCAGGTGAGCGGCCCCCACCTCGGTCGGTGCCAGCAGCAGGTCGGCGGCGTGGTCGGTCAGGATCCGGTTGATCTCCTCGGGCATGGCCCGGTTGAAGGAGCGCAGGCCCGCCTCCAGGTGGGCGATGGGCACGTGGAGCTTGACGGCGGACAGCGCTCCGGCCAGCGTGGAGTTCGTGTCCCCGTAGACCAGGACCCAGTCGGGGTTGTGGGTCTCGATGGTCTCGTCCATGGCTGCGAGCATCGTGCCGGTCTGCACCCCGTGGGATCCCGAGCCGACTCCCAGGTGGACGTCCGGGGCCGAGATCCCCAGGTCACTGAAGAAGACGTCGGAGAGCATCGGATCGTAGTGCTGCCCGGTGTGAACAATCACATGGTCGATGTCGGCCTCTCGGAAGGCGGCGTCGATCGGGGCTAGCTTGACGAACTGGGGCCGGGCGCCCACTACTGACATGACACGCATGGTTGAGACTCTACCGTGACTCCCCGGGTTCCGGTGTCACCCGAGACCAGGGCATCAAGGGCGTGGGCGCTTTTTCGTCCGGTCGTGAATATCGCTGAGACGGTGCTGAAAGGTGCTGAAAGGACTGTGCCACGTTGGTCGTCGACACCGGTTCGTCGCCGCCGCCGTGAGGAACCTGTCCGCCGACGTCGTGCCATAACTGTGATCGGCCGATGGTACTATCATTCGCGCTCGAGTCTGTCTGCCTGGTGCGGCCGCGCCTGGTTCCTGAGATACCCCCTAAAGGAGGCGAGGCACCGTATGGCTGCGATCGTCTACCACGCCCCTTCCCCTGGATCGGGAGGCGTCGTCGGCTTCCGGTATCCGGCCTGTGCGCATGCTCGACGCCTTCCGGGAGCTCGGTTACACCGTCCTGGACGTCACCGGCTCGGCGCGGGAGCGGTCCCGCCGCCTGCGCGCCCTGAGTGACCGTCTCCAGGGTGGGGAACGCATTGAGTTCCTCTACTCCGAGTGCGCGACCATCCCCACCATGCTGACCGAGCCGCGTCACCTCCCGCCCCACCCCTTCGTGGACCCGGCGCTCATGCGGCTGATGCACCGGTACGGCGTGCCCACGTCCCTGTTCTACCGGGACATCTACTGGGCGTTCCCCGACTACCGCGAACGGGTCGGGGCCGCGCTGGCCACGGCCATGGGCTGCGTCTACCGCTACGACCTGGTCTGGTACTCCCGCTACATCGACCGCCTCTACCTGCCCTCGATGCGTATGGGCGCCCACGTCCCCGGGTTCCCCGAGGAGCGCATGGCCCCGCTGCCCCCCGGCTGCGAGATCGTTGACGAAGCGCCCTCCTCCCGCGCCGACGGCGAGCTCCACCTGCTCTACATCGGTGGGCTGGGCGGCCACTACCGGCTCCAGGAGTGCCTGCGCGCCGTCGTCGACGTGCCCGGTACCAGCCTGACCATCTGCACCCGTCCCGACCAGTGGGAGGCGGCCGGCGACCAGTACTCCGACCTGGTGGAGGCCGCCGGCGGCCGGATCGAGATCGTGCATCGTTCCGGAGAGGAGCTCACCGCCCTCTACAAGCGTGCGGACCTCTGCGTCCTGTTCGTTGAGCCGGACCCGTATCGGGAGTTCGCCTCACCGGTCAAGCTCTACGAGTACCTCGGACGCGGCAAACCGGTCATCGCCTCCCAGGGGACCTTGGCCGCCGAGGTCGTGGGTGCTGCCGGCGCCGGCTGGACGCTTCCCTACGACGCCGGTGAGCTCTCCGGGCTGCTGCGCGGACTCCTCGAGCGCCCCCAGGAGGTCGCCGAGGCCGCAGGTCGGGCTCGAGAGGCTCGCCAGGAGCACACCTGGCTCAGCCGGGCTCGCACGGTCGCCAAGGACATGGAAGCGGTCCGGGCCGGTGGGCTCGCCCAGGCCCGCACGCTGCGAGCAGGAGGGAACCGATGAGCGCACGAGGCTTCGTCAAGGCGTCGCTGGGCGCTCTGGTCCTGGGCGGCGCGGTGGCTGCGCTGGCGACGGCGGTGACGTGTCGTCGGTGCGCCCGTTCCGGTCGAGACGGCGGCGTCCTGGTGGCCACCCGCATCCACCTGCCCGAGGCCGCTGCCGCGTCCTTCCGGCTCGACAGCGTGGAGAAGGCGCTCGTGGCCCATGGGGTGGCGGTGCGGGTCCTCACCAGCCAGGCCCCGGCCGACGCGCCGCAGGGCGACCCCGATCCTGACGGGGTCCGGGTCTCCCGCTGGCCGGTCCTGCGGGACTCCTCGGGCTACCTGCGCGGCTACGTGCCCTATCTCTCCTTCGATCTGCCCCTGGCTCTGAGGCTGCTGATGTCTCCTCGGCCGGAGGCGATCCCTTGTGGAGCCGCCCCCGACGACCGGTGCGGTCGTGCGGGTGGTGGCGGCCCTGCGCAGGATCCCCTACGTGTGGTACGCCGCGGACGTCTGGTCGGCGGCAGCCGCCTCAACCGGAGCCGCTGACATCGTCGTGCGGGCCGTCGAGAAGCTTGAGGCCTTCGCCGTCGGCGGGGCCTCGCGCGTCATCGCCGTCAATGACGGGGTCGCCCAGTCCGTCGCCGAGCTCGTGAACGCGGTAGAGGACAATGACGCCTGGGCGCAGCGGATACAGGTCGTGCCCAACGGGATCGACACCGCTGTCTTCGACGCTCACGGTCCGACTCCCTCTGAGAAGGACCGCGCGCGGATCGGGCTGAGTGGTCCATACTTCGTCTACGCCGGAACGGCGTCGGAGTGGCAGGGAGCCGACGTCTTCGTCCACGCCCTGGCCCAGGTGCGACGCACTCACCCGAAGGCCCAGCTGCTCTTCCTGGGCCGGGGAACGGCCTGGCAGGAGATCACTCAGGCCGCCTCCCAGCTGCCCGCCGGGGCCGACGGCGCTCCGGCCGTCATCATGCACCCGGCCGTGCCCGCGGCCGAGGCCGCCGTATGGCAGCGGGGCGCTGCAGCGGCCCTGGTGTCCATCAAGCCCGGGCAGGGCTACGACTTCGCCTACCCCACCAAGGTCCTCTCCGCCCTGGGGTGCGGCACGCCGGTGCTCTTCGCCGGTCGCGGACCGGTGTCCGCGGACGTGCGCGACTTCGATCTGGGATGGGCGGCCGAGCACGACGCGGCGGCGGTCGCCGAGGCCATGCGCACGGCGCTGGACGTCTACGACACCGAGATGGCCTCGGGTGCCCGGCCCGCCACGGCGCAGCGCTTCCATGACTGGGTCGAGGACCATCGCTCGCTACGCGCCACAGGGCAGTCCGCCGCCCGCATCGTGCAGGAGGCCGCCGCTGGGGCCGATGACGGCAGCAAGAAGAATGATGAGTTCAATGACGTACGTCGAGTGAGTGAGGAACAACGTTGGTGACCAACAGCCTGGTCGACTGGTTCAACACCCTGCCAACCGCGATCCTGCTTCTGTCGGCGCTCTTCGGAGTCGGATGGCTCGTGCTGCGCGCCGCCGGGATGCGAGGGATCCGTCCTGTGGCGCTGGCCCCGACCATCAGTGCCCTCATCCTGACGGCCGACGGGCTCTTCCAGGCCGCCGTCGGCAAGCCCTGGGGCTGGATCCCCGTCATGGTCACGACCGCGATCCTGGCTTTCGTGGCCTCCACGATGAAGCGTTTCATCGACCGCTGGGACCCGGGGATCCTCCTCATGCCCGAGGACCAGCGGGAGGGCATGACCATGCGCACCGATGGCGGACGCGCCGAGCGCAGGCTCTTCCTGACGGTCCTGGTGTTCTGGGCCGTCACCGCGCTGCCCGTCATTCTCACCATCCCGCCGAACGCCGTCTCCCAGAGCGGCGACGCCCTCTACCACTACATGCAGGTCGCCATCATCGAGCGCGAGGACTACGCCTCGATGTTCAACCCGAACGCCGGAATGTTCGGGCTGACGAGCCATGCGGGCTTCTACCCGATCGTGTGGCACCAGGTCGCCAGCCTGGGCGCGTGGAGCTGGCGCGAGACGCTCATCGCCAACAACGTCCTGCTGCTGGCCGTGGCGCTGGTGTGGTACCTCGGCCTGGTCTACCTGGCTCGTACCGCGCTGCCGAAGGTCCGTCAGGCCCCCTACCTGGCGCTGGCCGCCTCGCTTCTGGCTCCGGTATTCCCCTGGCGGCTCACCTACGGTGCCGCGCTGTGGCCCTACTGCATGGCGGTGGCCACCTGCCCGGCCGTTATCGCCATGTCGATCGAGTGCTGGCGCCGTGCCCGCACCCTCCTGGTGGTGGCGGCCCGCGAGCAGAGCACGTCAGTACGGGGTGCACGGGCGCGTGCGGCCATGGCACTGAGCGCCATCATCCCCTTCTTCGTCGGGTCCTGCCTCATCCACACTTCAGCGGCCGCGATGCTCTTGTGGCCGCTGTTCGGCATCGTCCTGTGCTACGCGGTGCGCTCGGGGGCCAGGAGCTGGCGCGCAGGGCGCCGTCCCCTGGCCGCGGCCTGGTGGATCAGCGTCGTCCTGGCGGTGGTGGCACTCGTCGCCTTCGTCTTCCTGCCCGGTCCCCAGCAGCACCACTTCGGCAGGTACACCGAGCTGGACTGGAGTAACCCCGCCACCAAGCTCCTCATCCCCATCGCACTGAACTACTTCGGAGGGTGGGCCACCGAGTGGATCGAGTTGCCGTTGACGGTCCTGAGCCTCCTGGGCGCCGCGATCTGCCTGTGGCGGCGGCGCAACTGGAGCTGGTGGTGAGCTGGGTCCTCAGCATGTCCCTCATCCTGGCCGCCATCGCCCCCATCCCGGTGCTCTCATCGATCACCGGCCTGTTCTACCGCAACCCGCACCGGCTCAAAGCGATGACCGCCGTCCTGGCCGTACTCCTCGTCGTCGTCGCCTTGGACGCTCTGCGCACGTGGTTGGCCCCGGTGGTGCTGAAGGTCCGCTCCGTCCTCCACGGTGCCTTCGCCCGCGTCGGGCTCTCCGACCCGACGATCTCGGTGGTGAACCGGGTGGCAGCCGCCTGCATCGTCGTCGTCCTGTGCACTCCGGCCATGGTGGTCGGGAGCCAGGCCATCGCTTCCGACGTGCGTGAGGGCTACCTGCCGGTACACGGCGACACCCGCTTCATCGCGGACAAGGCCGAGCTCGACATGATTCGCCGGTTGCCCGAGGAGCTGCCGGACAATGCCGTCGTCATTGGTGACCCGGTGGCTGGAACGGGGTACGTCCCCATCCTCACCGGTATGCGCAGCGTGTGGGTCTTCCCTGGCCAAGCGGCCGACGACGCGGACGGGATCTACCTGCGCGAGCACTTCAAGCAGATCCGCACCGATCCCCACGTGTGCGAGATCCTTCAGCAGTACGGGATCCACTACTTCTACGCGGACAAGGACATCCGTTTCAACAACTCCCAGCTCAGCAAGATCCGGCCCGGACTGTACGGGGTCGACACCTCCAGCGGCTTCACCCTCATCGACAGTGGCGGGTCGGCCTCGCTGTGGCGCATCGACATCTGCGGCTGACGGCGTCAGTCGACAGCCGCAGGTGCCTGAGGAGCGCCTCAGCTCATGTATCCCGCGTCGCCCATACCCATGGGTGCCACGGGCTCGGCGCCCCAGGTCCCCTCCAGGAACAGTCGGGCCCACAGGCCCGTCGAGGTGGCCCCCCGAGCCATGCGCAGGATCTGCTCCGTGCGGGGCATGGGGGCGTTGAACGCCTCGAAGGCCATGGGGTGGTGGAGCATGGTTCTCATGGAGACCGCTCGGGACAGGGCCGTGCGGGTGCCGGTGACGGTCAGTGCCGCCATGAGCAGGCGCCGCGGCCCGGCGGGGATCCGCGCGGCCGGTGCCTCGAAGAGCTGTGAGGCGGTGCCCGTGGCCTCGGCGTAGGCCTCCGCCGTGAACTGCGCGTACCAGTCGCGAGTGGCGGTCAGCTCCTCCGAGCCCCGCAGCCAGGTGCCCCACATCTCTGTGTCGAGCATCGGCAGCGCCCAGCCGTATCCGAAGGCCTCGTAGCCTTGAGCGACTCGTTGATGTACTTGGCCTGACGCTCCTGGAGGTTCACCCACTCCAGGAGCTCCTGGATGGAGCGTCCGCCTCCGGGCAGGTCCTCGCCCCGGTCGGTCGGGAAGGAGACCTCCTGGGCGCCCTGCACCACCGTCTGACGCAGCAGGGGCAGGTGGCGCCACGCATGGCGGTCCCCCTGGAGCAGGGAGTGGTGCCGGGCCACGGTGGTGAACACCTCGTTGCGTGAAGGGCTGCCCTCGAGCAGGTGCTCGTCATGCATGTTTCCGACGATCGTGTGGCCGGGCAGGAACATCGCGTCGGTGTCGATCAGTGCCTTCCGGCGCATCTGGAGCAGGGCGTACCAGTCCTGGACGTGCGGCAGGGAGGTCAGGCCCCAGGTGCGTTTCTGGAAGTCGACGCCGTCGGCTCCGGCCCAGGTGTGAGCCACCTCGGCGGGGCCCAGGTCGACCGTGAACCAGTCCATCCCGAGCGCTTCGGCCACGCCCCGGGAGATGGCGACCTCGGTGCTGCCCGGCACCCCGTAGGTGAAGGTCACGACGTCACGGGCTCCGTGGCGCTTGAGCCAGACGGCCAGCAGCCGGGAGTCCAGCCCGCCGGAGAGGGGGACGAGGAGCTGGCGGCCGTCGGTGTCCTGAAGAAGGCGCTCGACCACGGTGTCGAGTGCGGTGCGGAAGGTTCCCGCGAACTCCTCAGGGGAGGTGATCGGCTCGGCGGCGTAACGGTAGGTCTCCCATGAATGACTGCTCCAGGTGCCGTCGGGCCTCAGCTCCACCACCGCACCCGCAGGAGTGGCATAGACCTCATGGGCCAGGGTTCGCGTCCCCGGTGTGAAGCCCGCGTGCAGGAAGACCTCGGCGGACTGCTCGTCGCGGGCCCAGGTGGGGGCGTGCCGGCGCAGCTCCTGAGGATCGTCGCTGATGATCCAGGTGTCACCCGCGCGGGTGAACAGAGGTGGTGGGAACGGGTGCGGTCCGTGGTCAGGCGCACGACGCCGTCGGCCGCCTCGACGAGCGTCCACGCCCCCGTGCGCCGGGCGGGCCGCTCTCGCCGCAGGGACTCCAGGTCGCCGGTCCTGGACGGTAGTGGTCGCCACAGGTGGTACTGGGCCGATGGGGACGCCGGGGACGCCGGGGACTCGGTGCTCGCAGGACTGTGCGTCCACGTTGGAGACATCAGGTGAAGCCGGTATCCGGGAGTGGACATGTCCATGGGGTCCGTGTGGTCCAAGTCGTTCATGTGGACATGGTAAGCGCCGTATCATACGGAGGGCTGCTACCCGAGCCGCCACCTGAGCATCAACCTGAGCCTCAGCCTGATCCGTCGGAAGGACCAACCCGTATGCGCATCGCCGTCGTCGCCCTGGGCAAGATCGGACTGCCTCTGGCCGTCCAGTACGCAGACAAGGGCCACGAGGTCATCGGAGTCGACGTCAACCCCGCAGTTGTCGAGGCCGTCAACGCCGGAACCGAGCCCTTCCCCGGCGAGGACCACCTGGCCGAGAAGCTCGCCGCGCTGAGCCCCGCCACCGGCAACGGCGCCCTGCGCGCCACCACCGACTACGCCGAGGCCATCCCCGAGGTCGACGCGATCGTCCTGGTCGTGCCGCTCTTCGTCAACGACGCCACCTGGGAGCCGGACTTCGCCTGGATGGACGACGCCACCCGCTCCCTGGCCGCCCACCTGACCCCCAACACCCTCATCTCCTACGAGACCACCCTGCCCGTGGGTACGCTGCGGGGCCGCTTCAAGCCCATGATCGAGGAGATCAGCGGTCTGAGGGAGGGCACCGACTTCCACCTCGTCTTCAGTCCCGAGCGGGTCCTCACCGGCCGCGTCTTCGCCGACCTGCGCCGTTACCCCAAGCTCGTGGGCGGTCTGGACGAGGCCGGCACTCAGGCCGGCGTCGCCTTCTACGAGTCCGTCCTCGACTTCGACGAGCGTGACGACCTGCCCCGCCCCAACGGCGTGTGGGACATGGGCACCGCCGAGGCCGCCGAGATGGCCAAGCTCGCCGAGACCACCTACCGCGACGTCAACATCGGTCTGGCCAACCAGTTCGCCGTCTACGCGGACAAGGCCGGCTTCGACATCGAGCGCGTCATCGAGGCCTGCAACTCCCAGCCCTACTCCCACATCCACCGCCCCGGCATCGCGGTGGGCGGGCACTGCATCCCGGTCTACCCGCGCCTCTACCTGTCCACCGACCCCGACGCCTCCGTGGTGCGCACCGCCCGCACCTTCAACGCCACGATGCCCGCCTACGTGGTGGGCCGGGCCACCGAGGTGCTCGGTTCCCTCAAGGGACTGCGTGTCGTCGTGCTGGGAGCCTCCTACCGCGGCAAGGTCAAGGAGACCGCCTTCTCCGGTGTCTTCCCCACCGTGGAGGCCCTGCGTGAGGCCGGCGCCGAGGTCCTCGTCCACGACCCGATGTACACCGACGACGAGCTGGCCGGCTTCGGCTGGACCCCCTACCACCTGGGGGAGCAGGTCGACGTCGCCATCGTCCAGGCCGACCACCCCGAGTACGGCGAGCTCACCGCCGCCGACCTGCCCGGGCTGCGTCTCCTGCTGGACGGGCGCCGCGCCACCGACGCCGCCAAGTGGACCGGTGTGCCCCGCCTGACCATCGGCGGAGGCGAGTGACCCCGGAGGCGTTCTGAGCGTCGTGGCCGGCTCGATTCCGGCGATGACCCCGGTCGGTGACGGCTCCTGGTGGACCGTGTGGCCCACCGTGGTCGTCGCGGTCACCCTGGTGCTCCTCCCCGGGTGGCAGGTGGCCCGTGCCTGGGGTGTTCGCGGGATCACCGAGATCGGGGCGGCCCCCGCGCTGCTCCTGGGCCTTATCGGTCCGGGGACGGTGATCGCCGGGGCGCTCGGCATCCGCTGGGGCAGGGGAGACTTTTTCTTCGGGCCCGCCGGGTGGCTGTGGATGGCCGGAGTGCTCCTCGGGGCCCTCCTGACCCGCTCCAGGGAGCGCTCGCGCGGTGGAGCCTGTTCCGGCGGTGCCGGTGCTGTCCTGACGCCGCCGCCCCTCAGTGGCCGGGACACCCGGCTGGTGGCCGGGGCCGTCGGGTTCGCCGGCCTCATGACGGCCCTGCCCGCTCTCATCGGAACCCGTGGCCCGCAGTCGCCGCCTCAGGCCTCCGACGCCGTCTTCCACCCTGTCCGCCGTCGCCTTCATGCGCCAGGAGGGCAATGCCTCGCCGCTGGGCGGGCTGGCCTCCATGTACGACGGCGCGGTCAGCTACTACCCGACCGGCTGGCACGCCCTGGCGGTCCTCCTGCCCGGGAACGTCGTCGTCGGCGCCAATGTTCTGGTCCTGGTGACCGCCGGACTGATCTGGCCTTTGGGCATGGCGGCGTTGCTGCGCGAGGCGTTTGGCCGCATCCGCTCCTCCTCGACCTCCGCCGACGGCGCCGTCCTGGCTGCCGGCACGGCGCTGTCGGGATCGGTGGTGAGCCTTCTGCTGCTTCTGACCAGCACCTGGCCCTATGCCCTGAGCCTCGCCGTCCTCCCTGGTGCCCTGGCCCTCGTCGTCAGGGCCTGCGCCCCCGGCAAGGCGGGTCCTGCCGCCCGCGCCGGTGCGGTGGCAGTGGCGGTGCTGGCCGGCATCGGCGTCGTGACCGCCCACGGTGCCGGACTGTTCAACCTCGCTGTCCTCGGCGGCCCGGCGGTTCTGGCCTCGGTCTCACCGCTTCTCACCCGCTGGTGGCGTCGCGGTGGCGCCCGACGAGCCGCACTGCTGGGAGGTGCAGCCTGCGGGGTGATCGGTGTCGCTGCGGGCGCCTGGGTGATGCGCTCCTCCCTGGCCTCGGTTCTGGCCTATCCGCGCCCCGGCGGGAACCTGCCCGAGACGACCTGGGCGGTCCTCACGGATCACCCGCTCCTGGCCACCTACACCCCCTGGTACCTGGGCAACGCCGCGGTCACCGGTCTCGCCCTGCTCGGGGCGGTCTCGGCCTGGCGGACACCGGGTATGCGGCGCTGGTGCGTGGGGACCGGCCTGGCCGTCGTCCTCATCCTGCTGGCGGCCGGCCCGCAGTGGCCGCTGCGCGCTCTGGCCGGTCCCTGGTACACCCAGCGGGCCCGCATCATGCCAGTGGTCACGATCGGAGTGCTTGTCCTGGCTGCCTGGGGAGTCGCCGAGGCACGGCGCCGCTGGGGAAGGGGAGCGGAGGAGACGGGGGGAGAGCGCTGAGGGGACCTCCACTCCTCAGCCTGATGACCGCCCGCAGCGGTCCTCATGGCGTCATCGGGCAGGCACGCTTGCGAGGCGCAACGTGCCGGCCTGCCTGCTCCTGGTCTCGCTCGTTCTGGCCCCCGCCTGGCGCTGGAGCCTCAAGACGGAGATCCTCCGGTCCGTCCACGACCCCTCGCGCATCGTCTACGGGACCATGCTCAGTGATGAGGAGCTCGCCCTCATCCGCCGAGCCCCCTCGACCCTGCCCGCTGACGCCGTCGTCCTAGGGAATCCCTCGAACGGGAGCGCCTACCTGTGGAGCGTGGCCGGGGTGAGAGAGTCGTCTTCCCCGCCAGGCCGGAACCGCCCGCGCAGGACCTGGGCTGGCTGGGACGCCACCTCCACGAGATCGGCTCGAATCCACGAGTGTGCAGCATCCTCAAGCAGCGGGGCGTGCGCTACTACTACACCGACACCGCCGTGCCCGACGGCGCCACCGGTGGTGGCCGTAAGCCCCTGTGGGGGCTGGCCCTGGACTGGTTGCCCCACCAGTACCTGGAGGAGATCGACCGCACGTCGGACGGCACCGTCACCCTGTGGCGTATCACCGCCTGTGACTGAGGTGGTCTGGCAGGAGCGGGACGCCCGGTCCCTCGGGGCGGCCTGCCCTGCTGCTTCCATGGCCGGACGCCGGCACAGGTCCTCGCCGAGCCGCAGCTGGAACGCGCCTGATCAGATGTGTGTCGAGGATGTACGGCTGCTCTTCGGGGATGGGGCCGCCGGCTCCCAGGTGGCTCGATCGGTGCCCAGCAGGACGGCCAGGCCGATCGGCGCCACCATGACGACAGGCACCATGTAGCGGAATGGTGTGACGGTGGGCGCCGCGATCAGGAGCGTCGCCCACAGCAGGATCACGGGGGCGTAGATCGCCACCCACTCTCTCGTCGCCCGGCGTAGACGAACCCGACCACGCTCAGTGCCACCACCCACATCCAGGTTCCCGGACCCGGTGTGGCCTCCATGACCCGCACGGCGGTGCCCGCCACCGGCTGCAGCATCTGCGGCAGGAGCGAGTGATTGACGACGCCTGCGTTGGCGTAATCGTGAATGAGCTGGTCCCGGCCAGCCGGGTAGTTCGAGACCGTGGAGATGAAGCGGGACTGCCCATCGGTGCTGATCGGGTCGGCGTCGAAGCGCCACAGGTTGGCGGTATGCAGGAGGAATCCTGTGACGAAGGGGCGGGGGCACGCCACCAGGGCCCGCCCCCACGCGGAAAGGAACTGGCCGCGGTGCGCGTCGAGGTAGGCGTTGTTGAAGGTCGGGGAGTCCTTGGTCGGGTCGACACTGGCGGGTCGGTAGACCTGCTTCCAGACCTCGGGCTCCAGGACGTTGTCGAAGACCTGCCGGCTTGCCGGCGGCAGGCAGTCGGCGTCGTGGACCTGTGTGTATCCGATCATCTGCAGCGGGATCCCCAGGGCCTCCTTGGCGTGCTGGGACTGCGCCGTCGCAGCCGTGGGAACGACGATGATGACCAGGGTGACGGCGCTGACCACCAGTGCTCGGCGCAGGTGCGCCCGCGACCACCACACCATCAGCGCCAGGATCACCAGAACCACCGGCAGGGCGTTGTTGCGCATGAGCGCGAACCCCGCCGGCGCGGCCACCATCACCGCGATGCCTCGTCTGCTCAGCAGCACTTGCCCGGCGCTGGCGCGAACCACCAGCAGCACCGGGATGAGCAGGGTGGTGAACAGGGAGAAGGCCGCGTCCTTGACCAGGGCGAAGGAGTAGTCGGCCACCAGCGGCATGAGCGCGCAGTAGGCGATGAGAAGCCCGGTCACTCGCCGCGAGGCCCCCTTGCGGTCCAGGAAGACCGCGACGCCGCTCACGCAGGCCGCCCACAGCAGCATCTGCACCATCGATAGCAGTACGACACCGGTCAGATCGCCCCCGGCCAGGCGTCCCAGACGGAACAGGACCCCGATCGTCAGCCCGTAGGTGATCGGGTGCTGGGTCCCCGCCCCGATCGGATCCCTCAGGATCCAGGCCGTGTCGTTCATCGAGGCCATGGGCCACAGGTGCGCGTACAGGAGGGACCAACAGATCAGCGGAATCAGGAACGCCAGCAGAGCCAGCCGACGACGGCTCCACCCCGCCCCGGAGAGCGCACCGGCCTCCTGAGAATCGCGGCTCCTGCGCCGTGCGGCCAGATCCACCAGCACCAGGAATCCCCAGCACGCGGCGCCGCTGAGAACCAGGGCCACCAGGAGACGCACCGGGTTGAAGGAGCCCTCCTGGAGCAGGCCGGTGGCCCGTTGGACCCGCCCCACCACCTGTGAGGCGGTGTCCACCGCCGAGAAGGCTGTGGCGAAGAGAGCCGAGGCTGCTGCCCGACGCCGCAGGTGACGGCTTGTCCCCTCCGTCAGGTCCTCGGACCGGTTGGATCGGGAGTCGGAGCGGAACGGGGGCGGTAGGCACAGTGGCACGGGCGTTGATCTCCAGTCCGGGGGCACATGAGAAAGCGCCTCAGCACCGGCATCATTCACACGATCGCCGGGCTCGCAGCGGGTGCCGCTAGAATAGCCCCTACTCAGCACTCGTCCTGATGGGAGTCAGGTGGATCTCTCCAAGCTCGATATCGCAGCGATCGTCCCGTGCCACAATGAGGAGGGCGCGATCGCGAAGGTCGTCGCCGACCTCCTGGCGGCCGTTCCCACGATGCGCGTCTTCGTCTATGACAACTGCTCGACCGACCGCACCGCCGAGGTCGCGGCTGCTGCCGGCGCCATCGTGCGACGTGAGGAGCGCAAGGGCAAGGGCAACGTGGTCCGTCGGGCCTTCGCCGATGTCGAGGCCGATATCTACGTCATGATCGACGGTGATGACACCTACGACGCCGCCGCTCTGCCCGACATGATCGCGGCCCTCCTGGAGGGGCCCTACGACCACGTCCTGGGCGTTCGCCGTGACGTGCAGGAGAAGAGCTCCTACCGCCCGGGCCACGAGGCCGGCAACAAGGCCTTCAACCGCTTGACCTCCCGGGTCTTCGGCACTCATGTCACCGATATGCTCTCCGGCTACCGCGTCTTCTCGCGCCGGTTCGTCAAGTCCTTCCCCGCCATGAGCCGGGAGTTCGAGATCGAGACCGAGCTGACGGTCCACGCCGCCACTCTGCGCGTGCCCCAGGTCGAGGTGCCGGTCGGCTTCAAGAGCGCGCCGCCGGAACGGAGTCCAAGCTCAACACCTTCTCCGATGGATTCAAGATCCTGGGGCTCATTGGGCGTCTCGTGCGCGATGAGCGCCCCATCCTCTTCTACGGCACCCTGGGGTTCCTCACCTGGGTCGTCGCCATCGTCCTGGGTGTCCCGGTCGTCGGGCACTTCCTGGAGTTCGGCAACGTCCCTCGGTTCCCCACCTTCTTCCTGAGCGTCGGACTGGTGACGCTCGGATTCCTGTGGATGATGCTGGGGGGCATCCAGGCGGGGCTGCGGCACTCGCGGGCCAACGCCGCCCGCCTGTCCTACCTCACCTACCCGGCCGTCTCGCGTCCGTAGAGGCTCACCTGACGATCTGGCTGCGCTCTGGGACCGGTGTCGGAGACGAATGTGGGGTCCCCGCAGGGACCCCACACGTCACGACTCATCGATGGTGGCTCGATGACAGCGCCGCCCGGTCACTGCCCCTGGGCGGCGTACTTGGCCTCGACCTCGGCCTTGAGCGGACGCCACCAGGCTCGTTGTCCCGGTACCAGTCGATGGTGGCCTGCAGGCCGGAGCGGAAGTCGGTGAACTTCGGCGCCCAGCCGAGCTCCTCGACCAGTTTGGAGTTGTCGATGGCGTAGCGCATGTCGTGGCCGGGGCGGTCGGCGACGTGCTCGTAATCGTCGGGAGCGTGGCCCATGAGCTCCAGGATCAGCTCGACGACCTCCTTGTTGTTCTTCTCGCCGTTGGCGCCGATGAGGTAGGTCTCGCCGATGCGGCCCTTCTCGATGATGTCCCACACGGCGTCGTTGTGGTCCAGGACGTGGATCCAGTCGCGCACGTTCTCGCCGGCGCCGTAGAGCTTGGGGTGCACGCCGTCGATGAGATTGGTGATCTGACGCGGGATGAACTTCTCGATGTGCTGGTAGGGCCCGTAGTTGTTCGAGCAGTTGGAGATCGTGGCCTCCACGCCGAAGGAGCGCACCCAGGCGCGCACGAGCAGGTCGCTTCCGGCTTTGGATGAGGAGTAGGGGAGGAGGGGTTGTAGGGGGTCGTCGGCTCGAACTTGGCCGGGTCGTCCAGCTCCAGATCTCCGTAGACCTCGTCGGTGGAGATGTGGTGGAAGCGCACCTTGTGGCGGCGCACCGCCTCCAGGAGGGTGAAGGTGCCCACGAGGTTGGTCTGGATGAAGGGGGAGGGGTCGCGCAGCGAGTTGTCGTTGTGGGACTCGGCCGCGAAGTGGACGACGACGTCGGCCTGGGCCACGAGCGGGTCGACGACGTCGTCGGCGGCGATGTCCCCGACGACGAGCGTGACTCGGTCACCCAGGTCCGCCAGTGAGTCCTTGTTCCCGGCGTAGGTGAGCTTGTCCACGACGGTGATGGAGGCATCGGGGTGGCGCACCAGGGTCTGGTGGACGAAGTTGGCGCCGATGAAGCCGGCGCCTCCGGTGATGAGGACGTGCATAGAACTCGCTCCGATTATGTGGGAACTGTGGCGCTGAGCGCCTGTCATGGCCGACGCCATCATGCCACAGGAGCTCGCTTGAGCCCATGAGAGCCCGGGGCGGTCCCATCGGCTCTTCGTTGGCATCCTGCCCCACCATTCATCCGCGGTGGTGAAATCAGATTGCAACGGTGGCCGCTCTGGCACCGCTCCTGCTGTCCGGACTGGTCCCCATGGCCGTCGCCGCGCCTGAGGTCGGCGACCCCGGCGGCTCGGGCAACGGCTCCGGTCATGGTGCCGGCTCCGCCGACCAGGCCGACGGCCCCGCCCCGGTCCAGGTTCTCGACCTGACCACCTCCGGCGGACAGGCCACCGACATCGCCCAGTCGGGTCTCGACGACGCCCGGCCCGGTGCTGGGGCGGTTACCGACGCCCCGCACGGTTCGCAGGCCTCGACGCCATTGGCCAAGGAGGCCAGTGTCCTAGTGGCGACGACGGCGTCTCGGCACTCCCGGCGCTGGCGACCGATGGTCCGATCCGCTCCGTCCTTCCCACTGCGACCGACCCGCAGGCCGATGCCGCCCTCCTGACCGATCCGCTTCAAGTGGACCGCTTCCTCGTTGCGGGCTTCACCTGGGCCGGCGGCGCGGACCTTCCCGAGGGCGTGCGCATCTACCTGCGCGTTCGTGAGAACGGCACCTGGTCCCCCTGGTACCTCAATGAGGCGGTTGACTCCGGGCCCGACGACCGTGAAACGGCCGGTACCGATGAGTTCGTCGCGGGTGGGGCCGACGCCGTTCAGGCCTCCGTCGTCGGGAGCTCCCTGCCCGCTGGGCTCAAGCTCGTCCTCGTCCCCTCCCAGCCCCAGGGCGAGGAGGTCCTGGACTCCGGTGACGTCTCGACCACGGAGGCCACGCCGACACCGGTCGTCGGGGAGGCGGCCGCCTGGCAGCCCGGCTCCGGTCAGACCGGGGCGCTGGGGGTGTCGGTGGGCCGCTCGTTCCGTCGGCTCCGGAGTTGACGACGTCGCTCGCCACGTCTGCGGCGTCGACCACGACGGCGCTGCCTTCGAGCACCGTGCCGGCCACTGCGCCGGTCTCGGTGTCAGCCGCTGTGTCGGCTGGGACGACCGCCAACGGGCTGCCGGTGCCGGTCACCACCCGAGCCGAGTGGGGCGCCAACCCCTCCTACATGAGCTGGGACCCCGACTACGAGAGCGCCGGCCATGTCATCGTCCACCACACTGCCGGCACCAACAACTACTCCGCCGGGCAGTCCGCCTCCATTGTGCGGGGCATCTACTACTACCACGCGGTCACCCTGGACTGGGGCGACATCGGCTACAACTTCCTCGTCGACAAGTACGGCACCGTCTTCGAAGGACGGTCCGGCTCCGTGGCCGCTCCTGCCGGAGAGATGAGCGTCGGAGCGCATGCCCGTGGCGTCAATACCGGCACCATGGGCCTGTCCATGATGGGCGACTACAGCAGCGTCAGTCCCTCGGATGCCCAGCTGAGCTCGGTGGGCAGGATGGCCGGGTGGTTCCTCAAGCGCGCCGGCATCACGGACGCCAACGGCCGTGCGGGCCTGCACGTGTGGACCACTGAGCGCTACCAGGCCGGATCCACCATCTTGATGCCCCGGATCCTGGGGCACCGAGATGTCGGCTACACCACCTGCCCAGGGAACGTCGGCTACTCCAAGCTCGGCACCATCCGCTCCATCGCGCAAACGCAGATCGATGGTGGCTCGGCGTCGTCGACCGCCCCTGGAGCCGTCACCCTGCATGGTGCGATTCTGACGGCGTGGACTGCTGCTGGAGGGGAGCGCTCCAAGTTCGGGCTGCCCGTCGGTTATGAGGTCCGCCAAGCAGATGGAACCGTGACCCAGGCCTTTGAGAAGGGACGGATATCCGTATCGCCCACGGGCACGGCGACAATCCGCTGATAACGGATCGAGGAGCGCAGCGGGGTGGTCAGGACTGCATGAGACACTGGCCGCCCCGCCGTTTCTTCATCAACCGCCTTCGTCGACCAGCCTGCCGGGAAGGGCCGCCACATGAACCGAGGAATCGTCTACTTCCACTTCGATTCTCATCATCGGGTCCGTGACTACGTCGTCCAGGCCCTGACCTCCCTGCGCCCCCCACGCGGAGCACATCCTGGTGGTCTCCAACTCTCCCATCGATGATGCCGACCGGGCTCGGCTGTGGGCCTCCTGCGACGAGATCCTTGAGCGCCCCAACAAGGGGCTCGACGTCGGCGCCTACCGGGCCGGGCTGGAGCACCTCGGCTGGGACCGGCTCGCCGACATCGACGAGCTCATCCTGACCAACCACACCTACTACGCGCCGCTACGTCCCTGGGAGGAGGTCCTCGCCCGCGCCGAGGGCTGGCGCGACATCTCGTTCTGGGGCATGACCGAGCACGGCGTCATGCGCCCCCACCCCTTCCTCGCCAAGCGCGAGCTGCCCCGCCACATCCAGTCCCACTGGATCGCGGTGCGCCGTCGGCTCCTGGAGGACCCGGCCTTCCGGGAGTACTGGGAGCAGATGCCGCCGGTCTCCTCCTACCGCGACTCCATCCGGTGGCACGAATCGCGCTTCACCGACCACTTCACCGGGATCGGCCACACCTATGAGGTCGCCTTCCCCGTGGACCGCTACCACTCGGACAACCCGGCCATCGAGGAGGCCCCGGCGCTGCTGGCCGACGGCTGCCCTCTGCTCAAGCGCCGGGCGTTCTTCCACGACCCCCTTCACCTGGACCGGCAGGCCGTCGTCGGTGGGGAGCTGCTGGAGGCCGCAGCGCAGGCGGGCTATAGCGAGGACCTCATGCTGTCCGACGTCGTCCATACCGCTGCCGCCCGTGACCTCATCGTCAACGCGGGGCTCACCGAGGTCGTGACCGAGCCCGCCTCCGGGCCCGCGGAGCCAGACCCCGATGCGGGCTCTCCCGCGCAACAGCCCTCGGGCTGCGTCGTCGTCCACGTCCCGGCAGCACAGGAGGGCGTCGAGCGCGCCGAGGCCGATGGACTTGCTCAGTACCTGGCGAGTCTGCCGGCGCACTGGCGGGTGGTGGTCACCTCACCCGAACCGCTGGATGCCGCCGACCTGGAGCGCATCACCGGCCGTCGCCCGGCGGATGAGGACAGGGCGGCGGGGGAAGCGGCTGTCTCCTTCCGCGTGGTCCGTGACCTCGACCCGCGCGGAACCATCGCCTTCCTCACCGAGTGCGATGACCTGTGGGATCCCGGGCGCCCCGCCGGTTCCAACGGCGACGGTGTCCACGACGGCAGTGATGGTGAAGACGGCAGCGATCACAGCAATGGCTGTGGTGGCGCCGGGGACCTCGTTCTGAGGATCACGGCGGGGCCCCTGAACGGTCCCTCCCAGGGGGCTGACGACATCGCCCGCCACCAGGTCCTCGACTGCCTGCTGGGCTCGCCGGGGCACGTGGCCGGTCTCATCGACCTCTTCGAGTCCCATCCCAGCCTCGGGGTGGTCATGCCCGCCGCCTGTCACATCGGCCAGCCGCACGGGGGGCCCCAGTGGGATGGCCTGGCCGGAGCGGCCCAGGCCCTGTGCCGGCGGCTCGGCCTGACGGCGGTCCTGGACCCGATCGCCCCGGCGGTGCCGGTCGGCGGCATGTTCCTGGCCCGCCCCGAGGCGCTGCGCACGCTGAGTGAAGGCGCCAAGGAGCTTGTGCGACTGACCGAGCAGGCAGCAGCAGGTCCCGAGCAGTCGGCCGAGCGCCTCAAGCGCGCCCGCGCCGCCGAGGTGCTCGAGCTGCTGACCGTCTACGCGGCCATGTCCAGTGGCTTCCATCCCCGCGAGGTGCTCACCCCCACCTGGGCCGGGCGGCTCTACGGCCCCCTGGCCTACAAGCAGAGGGCCCTCACCGCGGACCTGCCGGCCTACACCGACGAGCAGGTCAGGTTCCTGCAAGCCCGGTTCGGACCCCGGGCCGGGCTGGGGCCGCGGGCGCGCTCCTACGTCGATGTCCATCACCCTGACATGGCAGGCGCCCTCAAACCCGCCTACCGTTACGTCACAGGTGGAACGAAGGGCATCACCGGCGGCGTCAAGGGAGCGGCGAGATCCCTCGCCGGGCGCCTGCGCCCCCGGCGATCCGCCCGGCCCGTCTCCGACACGTGACGGGATCCCGCCCTTCCACCCCTCCGCCTCGTCGCGAGACCTCCACCTGTTAGGATTCCGGTCTATGGCACAGACAGTTCTCGTCACTGGAGCCGGTGGCTACATCGGCCGCCACGTCGTCACCGCACTGCTGGAGCGGGGCCTGACTGTCAAGGCCCTCGACCTGAGGCTCGACGACGTCGACGAGCGGGCCGAGAAGGTCCGCCTGGATCTCTTCTCCGGGGACACGGACATCTACGATCAGATGGGGCGCCCCGACGTCGTCCTGCACATGGCCTGGCGCGACGGTTTCAAGCACGCCTCCCACGCCCACCTGGACGACCTGGCCAAGCACTTTCACCTCATCGAGAACCTCTACGCCGGCGGCCTGCCCCAGCTCGCCGTCATGGGCACCATGCATGAGGTCGGCTACTGGGAGGGCGCCATCGATGAGAACTCGCCCTGCGCTCCCGCTTCTCTGTACGGAATCGCCAAGAACGCCCTGCGTGAGGCCACCTTCCTGTCCGCCCAGGCCCATAGCGCCATCGCTCAGTGGATCCGCGCCTACTACATCGTCGGAGACGACAAGTTCGGCAACTCGATCTTCTCCAAGCTCCTGGCCGCCGCCGAGGAGGGGCGCACCACCTTCCCCTTCACCACCGGTAAGAACCGTTACGACTTCATCTCCGTGGACGGCCTGGGCGAACAGATCGCCGCGATCGTGGACCAGACCGAGGTCGACGGCATCATCAACGCCTGCACCGGTGAGCCCATGAGCCTGGCCGAGCGCGTCGAGGCCTACATCCGGGACAACGACCTGGGTATCACCCTGGAGTACGGGGCATTTCCGGATCGGCCCTACGACTCGCCCGGCGTATGGGGTGATCCGACGAAGATCCGCCATATCCTCGCATCGAGCGCACGCTGACGCGTTCGGGTAGACCCTTATCATTCCGCTCTATCCTCTGCCGCCGTGAGCGGCTCTGAACCACTGTCTAGAAGGGACACTATGGCAACGCTTGGCGAGGACCCGAAGCGACTTGGGATCTTTTTCTTCTTCGACGCCCAGGGCGTCGTGGACTCCTACGTGGAGACTCTGCTCGCCGATATGGTGAAGAACCTCTCCGAGCTGACCGTCGTCGTCAACGGCGCGCTGACAGCCAAGAGCTACGCCAAGCTCAGTGCCTTCACGGACAACATCATCCTGCGGGAGAACGAGGGACTGGACGTCTGGGCCTACAAGACGGCGATGGACAGCCACGGTTGGGAGCGGCTCGCCGAGTTCGATGAGGTCGTGCTGTTCAACGCCACCATCATGGGGCCGGTCTACCCCTTCGAGGAGATGTTCACCGAGATGGCCGGTCGGAACATCGACTTCTGGGGCATCACCTGGTTCCACGAGGTCCCCTTCGACCCCTTCGGTTACGCCGAAGAGGGCTATCTTCCCCGCCACCTTCAGTCCCACTTCCATGCCTACCGCCGCTCCCTTGTCACCTCCCAGGCCTTTCAGGACTATTGGGACGGGATGCCCGAGATCAACGGCTACGAGCAGTCGGTGGGCATGCATGAGGTTCCCTTCACCCAGCGCTTCGAGCGTCTTGGCTTCACCTCTGACGTCTACGTCAACACCGAGGACATGGAGGGCTTCAACTTCAGCCCCATTCTCTTCGCCCCGGTCGAGGTCATCCGGGACAAGCGCTGCCCGATCTTCAAGCGCCGTTCCTTCTTCCGTCCCTACGACGACGTCCTGCGCCAGTCCGTGGGGCAGCCCAGTGCCGAGCTCTACGCCTACCTGCGTGATCACACGGATTTCGATGTGAACCTCATCTGGGACAACGCCCTGCGCTCCATGAACATGGCGGACCTGGTGAAGAACCTCCAACTCACCTACGTCCTGCCCACGCAGACCGTCACCCGCGAGCCCAAGCAGCAGAAGGTCGCTCTCATCGCGCACCTGTATTACATGGATCTGGTCGAGCCGACGCTGGAGTACATCCGCAACATGCCCGAGGGCATCGACATCTTCCTGAGCACCTCGAGCCCGGAGAAGGTCGAACAGGTCAAGGCCGCCTGCCAGGGGCTTCCCTTCAACATCGAGGTGCGCCTCGTGGAGAACCGGGGACGCGACGTCGGCCCCTTCCTCGTGGGGTGGAAGGACGTCGTCCAGAACTACGACGTCGTGTGCTACACCCACGACAAGAAGGTCACCCAGCTCGTCCCATACTCAGTGGGCGACGGCTTCGCCCATAAGTGCTTCGAGAACCTGCTGCCGACGCGCGACTTCGTCAAGAACGTCATCGCCACCTTCGAGGCCGAACCGCGCCTGGGCATGCTGGCTCCCACGCCGCCCAACCACGCCGACTACTTCCCGGTCTACACCTTCGGGTGGGGCCCGAACTTCGACCGTACCAAGGCGCTCCTGCACGAGCTGGGGATCCAGGTCCCCCTCGACCCGGACAAGGAGCCCGTCGCGCCGTTGGGCTCCATGTTCTGGTTCCGTCCCAGGGCTCTCAAGCCGCTGTTCGACCACGACTGGCAGTGGGAGGAGTTCCCACCCGAGCCCTGCGACATCGACGGCACCATCATGCATGCCATCGAGCGTGCTCACGGTTACGTGGCCCAGGGATCCGGTTACTACTGCGGCTGGCTCTTCTCCGACTCCTTCGCCCGCATCGAGCTGACGAACCTGTCCTTCTACGTGCGTGACCTCACCTCCGCCGTCGCTGATCGTTGGGGCAGGGCCACGGAGACGCAGATGGTGCAGATGATCCAGTCCCCGCCGACGACCCGGCAATGGCTCAAGGGACGGCTGAATCGGTGGGTTCCGTCGTCCGTCCAACCGGTCCTCAAGGGGCCGGCCAGGCGCGCCTACCACAAGCTGCGAGGAGCCTAGTATCCGGGTGGTGCCGCGATGTGGGCGTCTCCCTGCTCCTCATCGGCACCTACTCCTGGTCCTGTCGGTGGGACTGGTGGAGGTCGCCGATACTGTCGTCGTTTTCTTCATCAAGGCGTTCCAAGGCATGACCTGGCGGTCCGAGGTTTCCGAGGCTGAGCGTTGAGAGTGGTCCACGACCCCTGGGCGTGTCGAAGGCAACGGCATCTGCTGGCACTATTGGCTCTGGCAGCGCTGAGAATAGTGGTGGGGTCGTGGTGCGCCTCGTCAGCGCTCCGCCGGCCCGACTCGACAACCCAAGGGAGACTCTTGTGACCCGTACCTGCCTTGTGACAGGTGGTGCCGGATTCATCGGCTGCGCGATTTCGCGTGACCTGGCGGACGCCTTCGACCGCGTCGTGGCCTTGGACAACATGCACCCGCAGATCCACCCGTCCCAGGAGCGCCCCGCTGAGCTCGATGGGCGAGCGGAGCTGCACCGCCTGGACGTGTCCGTCGCCGAGGACTGGGACTCGATCCTGGCCGCGGTCGCTCCGGATGTCATCGTCCACCTGGCTGCGGAGACCGGGACCGGCCAGTCCCTCACCGAGGCCTCCCGCCATGCGAACGTCAACGTCGTCGGCACCACCCAGATGCTCGATGCCCTCGTGCGCCATGAGATCTGCCCCGACAAGATCGTCCTGGCCTCCTCCCGGGCCGTCTACGGCGAGGGGCAGTGGGTCGACGTCGAGGGACGGACCAGCTACCCCGGCCAGCGCACCCACGCGATGCTCGAGGCCGGGCAGTGGGACTTCACCGGCTTGACCCCCTCGGTCCAGTCCTCCACCGCCGTCAAGGCGTCCCCGGCCAATGTCTATGCCGCCACCAAGTTCTGCCAGGAGAACCTTGTGACCTCCTGGTGCGGATCCTTCGGCGTCATCCCGGTGCTCTTCCGGCTTCAGAACGTCTACGGGCCCGGCCAGTCCCTCATCAACCCCTACACCGGCATCGTCTCCCTCTTCGCTCGCCTGGCCAAGCAGGGACAGTCCATCCCGGTCTACGAGGACGGTCAGATCGTGCGGGACTTCGTCTTCATCGACGACGTCGCCTCCGCCATCGTGGCCGGCGTCCTGCGCTCGCCGGCCGCCGCCACGCCCTACGACATCGGTCTGGGGGAGCCGACCACCATCATGCAGGTCGCTCAGGCCATCGCCGAGCACTACGGGGCACCTGCCCCGCACGTCACCGGCCAGTTCCGCGACGGTGACGTGCGTGCCGCCTGGGCGGACACCGCGCGTGCCCGTCAGACGCTGAACTGGGAGCCCCGGGTCAGCGTCGCCGAGGGCATCAACCGGCTGTGCGACTGGATCGACGCCCGGGAGGGGGCGGCTGCGCCATCGCCCACCGGAACTGTGACGGAGGTGTGAGCCCATGCAGCTGTCGCGACTGCTCCGCTCGGAGGACGCCCGTCAGACGCTGGACCTCACTCTGCGCCTGACTCAGCGCTCGGTCTCCTCGGAGTTCAAGGGCACGACGCTGGGGCGCCTGTGGTCCTTCATCAACCCCCTGGCCACGATCGCCATCTTCGCCCTCATCTTCGGCGTCGTATTCCGTAACGGGGTGCCGCCGGGTCGCAACTCCGGGATCGACTCCTTCGCACTGTGGATCGGTATCGGGGTGCTCAGCTGGACCTTCTTCTCCAACGGCATCGTGACCTCCATGAACGCCCTTGTGAACAATGCGGGACTCCTCACGAAGGTCTATTTCCCCCGCCAGGTCCTCATCTACTCCGCGGTACTGTCCCTGGCCGTGGACTTCGCCTTCGAGCTGCTGGTGCTCATCGTCATCGCCATGATCATGGGCGGTCCCGGGGTCCTCCTCATGATTCCGGCCCTGTTCGTCGTCACCCTGTTGGCGGGCATGTTCGCCGTCGGGCTGGGACTCGTCCTGTCCATCGCCACCGTCTACTTCCGGGACCTGGGCCACCTGTGGCAGATCTTCAACCAGATCTGGATGTACGCCTCCGGCGTCGTCTTCCCCTTGACCATGATTAACGGGGTTCAGAACCGTCTGTTCGACGCCGGTTGGCAGATCAACGGGGCTCCGATCCCCATCGTGACGATCGCCCGGCTCAATCCCGCCGAGACCTACCTCGAGGCCTTCCGATCCTGTCTGTACGACTTCGCCCTGCCGTCGCTGCCCGTCTCCCTGGCCTGTCTGGGGTGGGCGGTCGTCATGCTCACGGTGGGCCTGACCTTCTTCCGCCGGCGCTCGGCGAGCATCGTTGAGGAGCTCTGAGACTCAAGATGGCTGCATCACCAGGAACTTCCGCGTCGCCCGCCGTGCGCATTGAGGACGTCTCCAAGCGCTTCAGGATCTACCACCACCGCAACCAGTCCCTCAAGGGCGCCATTCTGCAGCGCAGTCGCGGCGTCTACGAGGACTTCTGGGCACTCAAGGACATCACCTTCGACATCCCCGAGGGCAAGACCTTCGGGCTCATGGGACACAACGGCTCGGGCAAGTCCACCCTGCTCAAGTGCATCGCCAAGATTCTGGCTCCCGACTCCGGCTCCATCACCGCCCGCGGGCGCATGGCCGCCATGCTGGAGGTCGGATCGGGCTTCCACCCTGAGCTCTCTGGGCGGGAGAACATCTTCCTCAACGGTGCCATCCTGGGGATGAGTCGGAGGGAGATCGAGGCCAAGTTCGACGACATCGTTGACTTCTCCGGAGTCGGGGAGTTCATCGACCAGCCGGTGAAGAACTACTCCTCGGGCATGTACGTGCGCCTGGGCTTCTCCGTGTCCATCCACGTCGAGCCGGAGATCCTCCTGGTCGACGAGGTTCTGGCCGTCGGCGACATGGAGTTCCAGGAGCGGTGCATGGACAAGTTCGCCGAGTTCCGCGGGGACGGCCGCACCGTTGTCGTCGTCTCCCACGGCCTGGCTCAGATGCGTACCTTCTGCGACGAGGTCGCCTGGCTCGACCATGGTCGGCTCAAGGAGGTCGGAGCGGCCCCCGAGGTCATTGACAAGTACTCCGATATCACCCACGGCGCCAAGAAGGTCAAGGATGGGCAGGGCACCCGCTTCGGCAGCGGCGAGGCCCAGATCACGCGGATCGAGCTGCTCGACCGCACGGGCAGGCCGGTGGGTTCCATGCGCACCGGGGACGAGGCCACCATCCGGCTGCACTACCGCTGCGAGGAGACGATTGAGAAGCCCGTCTTCGGCTGCTCCATCGACACCCGTGAGGGCATCTTCGCCTGGGGCCTGCACGGCCTCGACGACGGCTTCCAGCCCGAGACGATCGAGCCGGGAGAAGGGACCGTGGACGTCTCCATCCCCGCGATGATGCTGCGTCCGGGCGCCTACCTCATTTCCGGTTCCATTCAGCCCTGGCAGCTCTCCAGCGTCATCGACGCCTACCAGAAGGCCACTTCCTTCGACATCGTCCCCGGGCCGCGCATGGAGTCCGGTGGCCTGGTGGCCCTGGGGGCTCACTACGAACGAATCTCCCCCGCCGCGCCCCATGGTCACGGTTACCAAGAAGGACTGAGGACGCCGGCGGGGCTGTCGCTCAGCGTCGCCCGATCCTCTTGACGTGCTGTGCCACGGTGCGGAAGAACGGCTTGACCGTGGCTTCCAGGTGGTCGATCTTCGCCCTGGTGTCGCGGAGCTGGAGCAGGCCCTGTCGGACCGAGATATGCAGGTCGTACATGGCTTCATGAAGCTTCGTGATCTGGGCGTCCTGATGTTTCATCCTCTGCTCGAGCCGGTGGTAGTACTCCGCTGAGACCAGCATGAGGCCCAACTCTGTCGGCTCGGTCGGACCGTCCTTCGGGGAGGAGCCTGAGGCCCCGTCGCCCTCCATGGACTGCCGTGCGTAGCGGTCCCGGATCGCGAGGTTGTCGATGCGGTGGTGGACGGCGTCGACGACGATGGAGTTGCCCACCGTCTCATCGGTGGAGTCGCGGTGGTGCCAGTGCGCCAGCGGCTCGCCGGTGATGAAGCCCACCGGGGAGGTGGCCAGCAGCCGCAGGTTGAAGTCCCAGTCGGCCTGGGTCAGCAGTTACCGTCCCAGTGACCGATGCGGTCGGCCACCTCGCGGCGGATGAGCTGGGAGATCGGCGGCACGTAGTTGGCCACCATCGTGTCGATGAGGGTCCAGCTCTCCTTGTCCGGTGCCAGCGCCTCTCGCCTGCGCTCGGTCAGGGCGTCCTCGGCGATAGTCTCGAAGATCAGGTCGCAGCTCACCGCCACGGCACCGTGGCCGGGGTGCTCATCGAGGTGAGCCACGCAGGTGGCCAGGAAGCCCGGCTCCCAGGAGTCGTCGTCATCATGGATGGCGAAGAACTCGCAGGAGGAGACGGCCAGACCGTCCTCCAGGGCGGCCTCGCGGCCATGGGAGGTCTCGTTGGTGACCACTCGGGTGCGCTCCCGCAACCACTCGGGTGCGCTCGCCAGGGCCTGGTCCACCGATGCGCTCTCGCCGGCGTCATTGACGATGACGAGCTCGAGGTCCTGGAAGGTCTGCGCTCCAACCGACTGGACCGCTCTGGTGAGCATCAGGGGACGATTCCGAGTCCGGGTCACTACGGTGACCCGTGGCGATGGGGCGGCGTGTCCAGCCATGTCGTGGGTCCTCCTTGATCCGATGAGGGGCATGCGGCGTGTGTGGCAATACTGCCGAGGGGCGCGGGGCGTCTAATGACGTCCCGGTTACGCAACTGTAGCCGTTGGGTGCGGTCGGCGTAGCCGGTTGCCGCAATCAGAGGCTTCTCGACGGGCGTCTCGCGTGGCTCCTCGCACGCCCACGCAGCTCGCGCGGCAGGCCGGCGACCGCCTGGGCGAGTCCCGTCATTACCGGGCCGCGCTGCGGTCCCCGCAGGGCCCGCACCAATGTGCGGGCCAGTGCCTGCATCACCACCGGGGCCGGGCTGTGGGCGGCGGCCGTCAGGATCCGGTTGCGGACGTTGACCCGAATGAACATCGGTGAGTCGGTGCCCGAGGAGGACGCGTGCTCGTGGCGCGCCACCGCCTCGCGCACGTAGACGACTCGCCAACCGCGCTCGCGCAGGCGCCAGGAGAGGTCCGTGTCCTCGTAGTACATGAACAGGTCCTCGCGGAAGCCGCCCAGGGTCTGCCACGCCTCACGTCGGATCGCACAGGCGCCCCCGCACAGGCCGAAGACCTCACTGGGGGAGTGCTCCTGCTCGGCGGGCACCAGCCAGTCCCGGTCGTAGCCGTTGCCGGAGGCGTCCACGAGGTTGCCCGTGGAGTTGACCAGGACCTCCCCCTCGCCGCAGGTGGCGGCCTCGTCGTCGACCCGGATCCACCTGCCGGTACGCGGCGAGACGAGGGCCTCCTGGTCGGGGCCCGCCGGCTTCCAGCGGCCGGCCAGCAGATCCGCGCCGTCGCCGCGGCTGGAGCCGCTGCCGACGGCGGATCACTCAGGGGAGCCAGAAGCGCCTCGAGGAAGCCGGGCTCAGCCACTGCGTCATTGTTGAGCAGGACGAGGACGTCCTCCACCAAGCCCCGGGCCCCGAGGTTGACGCCGGTGCCGAAGCCCCGGTTCTCGCTCGACTCGACCACCGTGAGTCCCTCTTGGCGAAGTCGCTCGGCCGAGCCGTCGCCGGAGGCATTGTCCACGACGACGAGCCCGTCCCCGTCTCCCAGCTGCTCACGGATGGAGCGGGCCGCCCGGATCGTCAGCTTGGCCTGGCGCCAGTTGACGATGACGACGCGAGCCGAAGGACGCCTGACGGGCTGCGTCACACCGCACCCCCGATGAGGGCGTGGTAGACCTCTGTGTGCGCGGCGGCGCAGGCTTCCCAGGTGAAGGTCCGGGCGCGCTCGCGGCCGGACCGGGCCAGGTCGTCGTGCTTCCGGTCCGACGGCTCGGGTGAGCTGGCCCGCGATCTCGCGAGGCGAGGTGGGGTCGGCTAGCAGGCCCGCCTCCCCGCACACTTCGGCCATGCAGGTCCCGGTGCTGGTGACCACCGGGGCCCCGTAGGCCATGGCCTCCAGGACCGGCAGACCGAAGCCCTCCCAGATGGAGGGGAAGCAGAAGGCGCGGGCGCCGCTGTAGGCGGCCGCCAGTTCGTCGTCGTCGAGTCTGCCGGTGACGTGGACCCGATCGCCCAGGCGGGTCAGTAGCTCGCGCTCGACGGCGTCGTCGCCCCACCCGGCGGGACCGACGAGGACCAGGTCGAGGCCGTTGGCGTCGTCGTGCTCCTCGATGAGGAGGGCGAAGGCCCGCAGCAGTCCCAGCAGGTTCTTACGTGGCTCGCGCGTGCCCGTCCACAGGATGTAGTCGCGGGTGAGGCCCCGGGTGGCCCGGAAGTCCCCGATCTGCTCGTCGGTGACGGCACGGGTGCGTACTCCGTGCGGGATGACGTAGAGGCAGGCGGCGTCGATCCCCGCTGCGATACAGTCGTCGGCGGTGGCCTGGGAGGGGACGATGATGGCGCTGGCCTCAGCGATGACGCGCTCCAGGGAACGGCTGAAGTAGGCGTTGCCGCGCGCGGTGAAGTGCTCGGGCGCGCGCAGGAAGGCCAGGTCGTGCACGGTGACGGCCAGCGGCAGCGAGGTGGGGGCAGCGCCCAGGTCGTGGCGTGAATGAGCTGGGCGCCTGGCAGGATGGACTCGGCCCGCGGCAGCCCCAGACGGTTCCAGGACTCGTACAGGGCGGTGCGAGGCAGGTGGGAGGAGCGCATCGGCATCGGCGGCAGACCGACCTCCCGGGGCGAAGGAGCCCCTGGTGGTGGGCGGCGATCCCCGCCACGGGCACCCGCCGGGCGCGCAGGGCCTGGGAGAGCTCGACGATGTAGGTGCCCGAGCCCCCGGGGACGGGCTGCCACAGCTGCTCCACCACCATGCCCACCCGTGGGCCGCGGGAGCGAACCGGTGGGCGGGAGCCGGTGGCGGTTGAGGTCGCGGTGCGGGAGGCGGGGAGGGGGAGTGCGCCGGGCGGGAAATGATCTGCGCTCATGGGCTCAGAGTACGGGGTGGCCGCGCGCGGCGCGGTAGCCTGCCGTCATGAAGGTTCTTCTTGATGCGACGGCGATCCCGGCTGATCTCGGAGGCGTGGGGCGCTATATCGACGACCTCGTGCCCGAGCTCATCGCCTCAGGCGTCAACCTGGCCATGGCCGTTCAGCAGCGGGACGTGGCGCACTTCTCCACCAAGGCGCCCCGCGCCCACCTCTTCCCGGTCTCACAGTCCATGGAGTCGCGCGGTGCCCGGATGACCTGGGAGCAGACGGGGCTGCCGGCACTCATCCGCCGGATCCGCCCCGATGTCCTGCACTCACCCCACTACACCTTCCCGGCCCTGCACCAGGTGCCCGTGGTCGTCACCCTCCACGACGCCACGTTCTTCTCCCACCCGCAGGCGCATTCGCCCTTCAAGCAGAAGTTCTTCACCGGCGCCATCCGTCGGGCCGTGCGCCGGGCCGACGCGCTCGTCGTGCCCTCTCAAGCCACTCGCGATGAGACCATCAAGTACGTCGGCGGCAGCCCCGAGCGCTTCCACGTCGCCTACCATGGTGTGGACACCTCCGTGTTCCACCCGGTCGACGACGCCGAACGGGTCCGTGTGGCCGCATCCCTCGGCCTGGAGGGCAAGCGTTACATCGGTTTCCTCGGGACCCTCGAGCCTCGCAAGAACGTTCCCAACCTGGTGCGTGCCTGGAGGTCGGTCTTCCATGACTTCCGACGACGCCCCGGCCCTGGTCCTGGCCGGAGGACCCGGCTGGGACACGGACATCGAGCCCGCCCTGGCCGAGGTCCCTCCGAACCTGAACGTTCTGCGGCCCGGCTACCTGCCCCTGGAGGATCTGCCCGGATTCTTGTCCGGATGCGAGATCCTGGCCTACCCCTCCATCGGTGAGGGCTTCGGCCTGCCGGTGCTCGAGGCCATGGCCTGCGGGGCCGCCGTCCTCACCACCCGCGAGCTGAGCCTGCCGGAGGTCGGTGGCGACGCCGTGGCCTACTGCGGGTCGGATGCTCAGGCCATTGCCCGGGCCCTCGTGGTCCTGGACGCCCAGCCCGAACGGTGTCGGGCTCTGGGAGCCGCCGCCCTCAAACGGGCAGCCGAGTTCACCTGGAAGGCCTCCGCCCAGGCGCACGTCGAGGCCTACCGCGCCGCCATGGCGGCGCGGTAGGCCTCGCGCCCTCTGGTGGACTGGCTCATTCACTGAAGCGTGCTCGTGTAGGCTTCACTGGTAGGTCACTCCTATGTAGGACTTCGGCGAGACGACGCCTGGCGGGAAGGAAAAGACGGCCAGTGAACGAGACCATGCCTCTGCAGACTGAGGGGATCTCCCTCCCATGCGCTGGGCGCGACGAAGGGCGGACGCGCGGCCGTGTTCTCGTCACCGGCGCCAACGGACAACTGGGGCGTGCGCTCATGGCGCTCCTGCCGCAGGCGGGGTTCGAGCCCACCGGCGTCGATCTGCCGGAGGTGGACATCTCCGATGAGGCAGCCATGTCGGCCTGGGACTGGTCCGGCTATGACGTCATCATCAATGCCGCCGCCTGGACCAACGTGGATGGAGCGGAGACCCCGGAGGGCCGCCGTCTGTCTTGGCGAGCCAATACGGTGGGACCGGTCAACCTGGCCCGGGGCGGCCACCCGGCACGGCCTGACTCTGGTGCACATCTCCACCGAGTACACCTTCGACGGCGCTTCGCCGGTTCACACCGAGGAGGAGCCCCCCTCACCGCTGGGGGTCTATGGGCAGTCCAAGGCCGCTGGGGATGCCGCCGTCAGTGTCTGCCCCCGTCACTACCTGGTGCGCACCTCCTGGGTGGTGGGCGATGGGAAGAACTTCGTCAAGACGATGCTCTCCCTGGCCGAGCGCGGCATCGCGCCGAGCGTCGTGTCCGATCAGACCGGCCGGCTCACCTTCGCCTCCGACCTGGCCGCGGGGATCATCCACCTCATCTCCTCGGGTGCCGACTACGGCACCTACAACCTCTCCGGCGAGGGCCCGATCGTCTCCTGGGCCGATATCGCCAAGCGGGTCTACGAGCGTGCCGGACACAGTCCCGACGAGGTCACGCCTGTCACCACCGAGGAGTACTACGCCGATCAGGAGGGATCGCCCCGCGACCGCTGAGCTCCGCCCCTGGATCTTTCCAAGATCAAGGCCACGGGCTTCACTCCGGCTGACTCCTCGGAGCGCCTGGAGTCTTATCTTCGGGAGCTCCTGTAGATTGAATCCGGCCGGATTGCAATCCTTAGTCCCTATTTCCCTGTCGGAGATCAGCATGAGACGTGAGCTCGCAAAATACTTTACGACTGCCGACTTCGGACCGGTCTACCGCCTCAGCGGCGTCACCGCGGCGACCGGCGCTGATCGGTGGGCTTCTTATATTCCCTCATGCTGCTCACCGGGCTTGGGTGGGCGGTGTCCTCGCCAGTGCAGGGGTCTCCCTGACGAGGACTATCACCTGGGTAGCATTTGGTGTCCGCGTCCAGCGGGCGCGTCATGCGCGATGGACACGGTCAATGATAAGCCGGTGGTCCGCGTCCCCATGGCAGTGGCCAGCAACATCGTGGATTGTTATACCTTCAAGTCGAGTATTTCTGCGGGATGCGTGCCCGCCTATCAGGACTCCGAGATAGGGTGGTCGAAGCGTTTTTGACAATGGCGCCTATCCGTTCGGCTACTACCACTTTCATCACCTCTTCATCGGTCAGGACGCAGACCCCAGTGCTGGTCATACGTGGGGTCAATGTGCTCATCGCCGTCGCTCTCCTGGGGACAATCGGCTTCTGCGCCCCTCAAAGACTGAAGCGGCCGCTGATCGGGGCGGTTGCAGCCTCATGGATCCCCATGGGGGTCTATTTCATCTCCTCCGTCAATCCCAGCTCGTGGGCCGTTTCTGGGCTGCTGGTGTACGCCTCGGCGCTGTATCTGGCGACCCAGCAGGAAGGGCGTTCCCGAGGCATGCTGATACTCTGCGCCGTGATCGGTGCTGTCATGTGCCTGACATCTCGGTATGATGCGGCCTTCTTCCTTCTTATTGTTGGAATCGCCCTGCTCTTCAGTGTGCGATGGACTCGTAGGAGATGGCCGGAGCTGTGTGTTCTTGTCGGGGCGGCCGTCATCGGATCCGTCGTCTTCACGTCGTCGTCCCAGACGTCTAAAGTCGCTTACTTCTCCCGTGTTGCGAATCTGATGGATTCGGTCGTCGGGAAGTCCTTGCTGGTTCTTCTTGTCGTTGGTGTCGCCCTGATCCTCGCTGTGCGACGGGCTCGGCGATGGTGGCGAGAACTGTGCTGCTGCCGGAGTCATTGTCTTCGGATTCCTCACCTTCATGTCATCGTTGCAGGTGTCCAGAGTCTCTATCTTCTCCCGACTTCAGGAGCCGGCTTTATTCTGCTGATGAACAGTCTTTTGTTGAGAAGCTGTTCATTGGGATAGAGACTGCGCCGAAGTATCTTGGTGGGTTCTGGGGGCATATGTGGAGTCCAGGTTGGTATGATGTCCCTTTGCAGATCCGCAGTCCCCACCTGTTGGCTATTATGGCTGCGGGAGCGTTTGTGGCGGTGGCTCTTCGTCGTGGCGGATGGCGCAAGTGGGTAGCTCTGGCAGTGCTCGTGGCGACGATGATCGGGCTCCCCGGCGGTGTTCTACGCGAATGGCGCCATGAACCCCATCGAGGAATACCAGGCTCGGTATATCTTCCCGATGCTGGCGCCCACCTTCTTCCTCATGCTGGCCATCGATCAGGATGAAAGGGAATGGTTCACGGTTCCCACAGGCCGTCTGGGTGTTCATCTGCGGGCTGTCTGCCAGGCGATCAGCCTGCATACGCTGCTCATGCGGTATGTTCACGGGAACAGGGAGCCCTGGGAGCTCAATCTCAACAAGGGGATCGAGTGGTGGTGGAGCGCACCGGTGCCACCGATGACGGTCTGGTTCCTCACGACATGCGTTGCCACCGCGGCATTGGGGATCGCCGCGGCGATGCTGACGCGTACAGCCGATAAGCAGGGAGTAGGCGGCTCGCCGTCGTCTCGTCGGGAACGAGAACGTGTTGTTGAGCCAGCAGTTGAACGCTGCGGGCGGGAGGCACCAGGTGGTGCTCCCGCCCGCAGCGTGTTGCTGATGCAAGGAGCCTGAGCCGGATGCTCCGGCGTCGGCTCAGGCCTGCTGGTGCTCCAGCAGGCCCAGGAGGTCAGACGCCGTAGCCGGACTTCACCAGGGCTCGGCGCGCCGGCGCAGGCCCTCGTCGTCGATGAAGCCCATACGCCAGGGCGACCTCCTCGGGGGCACCGATGTTGAGGCCCTGACGGTGCTGGACGGTGCGGATGAAACTGGTGGCGTCGGCCAGTGAGTCGAAGGTGCCGGTGTCGAGCCAGGCGGTACCGCGGGGCAGGACCTCCACGGCGAGCCTGCCGGCCTCCAGGTAGGTGCGGTTGACGTCAGTGATCTCGTACTCACCGCGGGCGGAGGGCTTGAGATTCTTGGCGATCTCGACGACATCGTTGTCATAGAAGTACAGGCCGGGTACGGCGTAGTTGGAACGGGGGTGGGCGGGTTTCTCCTCGATGGAGATGGCCTTGAACTCCTCGTCGAACTCGACCACGCCGTAGGCCGTGGGATCGGCGACTTGGTAGGCGTAGACGACGCCGCCGTCGGGGTTGGTGTGACGGCGCAGTTGCGTGCCCATACCAGGGCCGTAGAAGATATTGTCGCCCAGGACAAGGGCCGCGCCTCGGAGCCGATGAAGTCGGCGCCCAGGACGAATGCCTGGGCCAGGCCGTTGGGCTCCTGCTGGACGGTGTAGGACAGGTTGACCCCGAGCTGGGAGCCGTCGCCCAGGAGGCGGTGGAAGGAGGGGGCGTCATGCGGGGTGGTGATGACGAGGACGTCCTGGATCCCGGCGAGCATGAGGGTACTCAGCGGGTAGTAGATCATCGGCTTGTCGTAGACGGGCACCAGCTGCTTGGAGGTTCCCAGGGTGATCGGGTTGAGTCGCGTGCCGGAGCCTCCGGCCAGAATGATTCCTCGCATACTCCAAGCATGGCCCATTCCGGCCCCCAATGGCGCCAGGATCGGGTGGATCGGCTCCTCATGTCCGTGGTTCCCGGCACGTTCCGCCCCTGGTGGCCCCGTCTCCGGGGTGTCGGGGAGGTGGCGTCGATAGACTCGCGCAGTGGCGCCTCACCGATGCGGTGGCGTCGAGACCGAGACCTGTGCGCACAGAAGGGGCCATCAATGGGGCAGATCGAGCTGGGCAAGCCGCTCGCCATCGAGGAGACGCCGATTCCGGGATTCCTGCGGATCGACCTGACTGTTCACGGGGACAACCGCGGCTGGTTCAAGGAGAACTGGCAGCGGGAGAAGATGCTGGTTCTGGGGCTGCCCTGACTTCGGGCCGGTTCAGAACAACATCTCCTTCAACAACGAGGTCGGAGTCACCCGGGGCATTCACGCCGAGCCCTGGGATAAGTTCGTCTCGGTGGCCACCGGCAGCGTCTTCGGGGCCTGGGTGATCTGCGCGAGGGGCCCTCCTTCGGGGCCGTCTACACCTGCGAGATCGACCCGTCGGTGGCGGTGTTCGTGCCTCGGGTGTGGGTAACCCCTATCAGACGCTGGAGCCCAATACCGCCTACACCTACCTGGTCAACGACCACTGGTCGGCCGCCGCCCGGTACACCTTCCTCAACCTGGCCGACGAGACGGTGAATGTGCCCCGGGCCGATCGCACTGAGTGAGGCGATCCTCTCCGACAAGGACAAGGCGCACCCCGCCTGGCCGACGTCACCCCTTCCCGGCCCCCGGGACCGAGGCCCTAGGACGGGCCCGCCTACCGGTACGGTGAGGAGCTATGAGACGACTCTGAGCCGGCGCGCCAGCGGTACGCCTGGGGGTCGACCTCCGCCATTCCCGCCCTCCTGGGCCGGGACGACGACGGCGCCCCCTGGGCCGAGGCCTGGTACGGGTCCCATCCGGCCGGCCCCGCCCAGGTCGCCGAGGGCGGCGCTCTGTCCGACCTCATCGACGCCGATCCGGAGCGCCTCCTGGGCGAGGACATCATCTGGCGCTTCGGGCACAGGCTGCCCTTCCTCCTCAAGCTCATCGCGCCCGAGCAGCCCCTGTCCCTCCAGGTACACCCCAGTCAGGCTCAGGCCGCTGAGGGCTACGCCCTGGAGGACGAGGCGGGCATCGCCCTGAACCATCCCTGCCGCAACTACAAGGACACGAACCACAAGCCGGAGATGGTCCTGGCCCTCACCCGCTTCCAGGCCGTCGCCGGTTTCCGGGCCCCACGCCGCGCCGTCGAGGTCCTGGCCGGTCTGGACAGCCCCCTGGCCCGCCGGATGCGCCGCACCCTGCGCCTCAACCCCACCCGTTACGGCATCCGGCAGGTCTTCTCCGACGTCGTCTCGGCCGCCACACGTCCGAGCCCCCCAGGAGATCGACGCCCCTCGTCACTGAGATCGCCGCCAGGTTCGAGGCCGGCACCTCCCCCGTCGCTGCGGGTGGACTCCAACGTCGTGAGGATGGCGGACACCTTCCCCGGGGACCCCGGTATCGCTGCGGCCCTTCTGCTCAACCCCATCACCCCTGCAGCCCGGTGAGGCGCTGTTCGTCCCCGCGGGAAGCGTGCACGCCTACATCTCCGGCCTGGGCGTGGAGGTCATGGCCTCCTCCGACAACGTGTTGCGCGCCGGACTGACCGCCAAGCACATCGACGTTCCCGAGATGCTGGCCTGCGTCGACTACGTGGCGGCGCCGCCGGTGCGTCCTGCCCCCGAGTACCTCTTCGCGCCACCCGCGCCTACTACGCGCCGGTGGATGACTTCGAGCTCATGGTCACCACCGTGGTGGCCACCGATGGGCGCCTGCCGGTCCCTGGACGGGGGCCGCGCATCCTTCTGGCCGTCGAGGGCGCCGTGACGCTGGTGACCCAGGTCGACCCCCAGACGCTTGCCCAGGGGAGGCCGTATTCGTTGGTGCCGACGAACGCAGCCTGTCCGTCGAGGGAGAGGGCACCCTCGTCCAGGCCGACGTCCCCTGACCCCGGCGCTCAGCGGGACTGAGACCCGCCGTTCACTCGATGATGCCCTCCTGCCGGATGGCGGCTGCGGCGACGTCGTCATCCGCCTCAGGGGCGAGAACCACCGCTGTACGCCCCTGTGCTCCAGGCGACCAGTACCTCCTGAAGCGCCTGAGCCGTGTCAGGGCTGCGCACCAGGACAGCACGTGAGGCGGAGCGGTTGTCGGCCCCTGTGGAGGCGCCGGCCGCCCCGACCCGGGCCACCAGTTGGGCTCGTGTCAGGGCGGTCTCCACAGGCGCGTCCGGAGCCGCAGACGCTGCGGTCTTAGCAGTGATGTCATGGAGGCACACCAGGTCGACGGCGGCGCTCACCGGTGTGAAGTGGTCGGGATAGTGCATGAGGTCGGCGGCGCCGTCGAGCGTGAGGGCGGGCAGCTCGCCCGGCCAGCGGAGCGCCAGTGAGGCGGGCGGGACCAGCACCTGAGCCTCGGCCTCATCGCAGAGGCTCTCCGGGGTGAAGGCCACGCTCAGCTCGGGGACGAGGCTGACGGCGCGGATCCCCTCGCTGCTTCCCAGAAGCACACTGCGCCCCGCCAGCCACGTACCGCACGCCCAGGCGACGGTCCGCCAGTGCGGAGGGAGTCCCACATGGACTCCGTCACCGGGGACCGACTCCGATGTGACGAATCCCTGCGATCTTCGCCAGCCACATGGACAGGACATGCCCGGTCAGTTCGACCCGTTCGTCGATTCCATAACAAACGAGCCACGGTCGGTCGGCATCGTGAGGGCCGGGGAGCAGTGACAACAGGGGATCGCGCATAAGTCCGATTGAAGCAGATCCACTGACGTTCAGGAATCTCCCTGGTGGCGTCCAGCCGGTCGGGGGCAATATGGAAGCGTGTGTCAGGTGCCCTGAAATTCTCTGAAACACCGTGTGAATTTCCACTGTCAGCCAGACGGCGGGAGCTCTCAGGGATTTGTAGGAAGTCAACATATGGTGGCAACCAGATGGGGATATTCCTTGATATATCAAGGAATGATGTCGACGGTCACGAGAGGGTGAAGTTTCCCTCGCTGGCTTGACTGGCCTTGTCTCACACGCATGTAATTCTTACTGTCAAGAAGCTCGGATCGAAGGGAGGCCGGCATGTGGAATATCCTCGGCGACGGCCCACTGAAGCACCCGGAGGAGCCTGACGCGGAGGTGCTGTCGCTCCTTTTTGGTGGCGGTGACGACGTCGATGAAGGTCCTCTGGCATGGCAGGAGCGCGCTCTGTGCGCTCAGACGGACCCAGAGGCCTTCTTCCCTGAGAAGGGTGGTTCCACACGCGAGGCCAAGCGAGTCTGCGCGACTTGCGAGGTTCGTGAGGAGTGCCTCGAGTACGCCCTCGCCAACGACGAGCGCTTCGGTATCTGGGGCGGCATGTCGGAGCGCGAGCGGCGCAAGCTCAAGCGTCGCGCAGTATGACCCGCACCGGCTCCACACAGGGAGCCAGTCGGGTAGGAGCCCTGGCCGTCGTCGTGTCGGCCGGGGCGAGCCCGTTTCTGGCGCAGACACTGTCCGCGATCACCCTCACAGACCTGTGCGCCTGACGTCGTCCTCGTCGTCGATGTCGCCCTCGCGAGCCAACGGGCTGGGGACGGGACCCCTGATCGAGGAGCCTCGTTGAGAGGTCAGGCCTGGCTGCCGTCACCGCGGTGCGCGTCGTCAGGGCCAAGGAGGCCAAGAACTTCGGAGACGCCGTCTCCCGGGGGCTGACCGCGTACGCCGGACTCGTCGCCGCAGGCAACCGCAAGCGCCGCAGCCCAGAGGCCGCCGACGACGCAGAGAGCGCAGAGAGCTTTGACAGCGAGGCCTCCTCGAGCGGGCTGCGCACCTCGGTGCGGGACCTGCTGCTGTCGGGCCCGGTCCCATCACCGGCCCCACCGGAGCGCTCTCACCGATCACCGCCTATGAGCAGCGGCTCGTGGCCCCCACCGAGGCCGCCCCGGAGATGCCGGGAGCACCAAGTGTGGTTCTGGCTGCTCCATGACGACTCGGCTCCTGCTGAGGACTGCCTCGAGCGCCTCCTGACGGCAGCGACCAATGCGCGCTCCGTGGGAATCGTCGGACCCAAGCAGGTGGGCTGGGACAACCCCGAGCTGCTCCTGGAGGTCGGGCTGCGCGCCACCGCCTCGGCCCGCCGCGCCAATGACATCGTCCCCGGCGAGGTCGACCAGGGCCAGCACGATGACCGCAGTGACGTCCTGGCCGTAGGAACAGCCGGCGCCCCTCATTGACCGGGCCGTGTGGGAGGAGATCGGCGGCATCGCCCCGTGGCTCGGCCCCTTCGGCGACGGCCTGGAGCTCTGCGCGCCGCGCGCCTGGCCGGATACCGCGTCATCGTCGAACCCACGGCCGTCATTCGCCACCGACGGGCCTCTTACCAGGGGCTTCGCCGCCCCGCATCCGTCTCGCACTCCTCCGATGCGCAGCCCCGCACCGATGCCGAGGCCATCGAGGTCACGCTCCCCGAGCCCGACCCGAGAGGTCCTTCCGGGCGCGGCGCAGCGCCCAGCTCACCAACTGGGCGGCCTTCTCCACCCGTCCCATCGGTCTGCTGCTGACCTGGTTCGTCATACTCGGGCTGATGCGGGTCGTGGCGCCTGGCCTCAAGGCTCCGGCGCTGGCCCGTGACGAGCTCGCCGCGGCTCTGGCCGTGGCTGGACGTGGCCGACGGATCAGAGCGGCCAGACGCCGGCTCGCCCAGCACACCAAGGCGCCCGTTTCCGCGTTGGGACGCCTCTACGCCACGCCGGCCGAGATCCGTGGGGTGCGCCGTGACCGTACCCGCCAGGAGCGCGAGCGTCGTGCCCGAGCGGCGGCTCCCAGCGAGCCTCGAGCTGCGCGAGCTCGCTGCACTGGCCCGCAGCCGGCGCCGTACTCTGAGCGTGATCATGGTGCTGGTGCTGGCACTGAGCGCCTACGGCCTGTCCCGACTGCTGCTCACCCGCTCCATCGCCGGTGGGGCCCCTGCCCCTGTTCAGCGGCGGCTGGCGTCAGATGTGGGACACCGCCTGAGCACCTGGATCGCCACCGCGGACGGCTACCCGGGCGGCGTCACCCCGTTGCTGGCCATCCCGACCGTGCCGGCGGCTCTGGGACGACTGGTGGGGCTGGAGACCAGCGCTCTCATCAGCGCCCTGGTGCTTCTGGCCGTGCCTCTGGCGGCGCTGGGGGCATGGTTCGCCGCCGGCACGATGACCCGGAAGGTGGTGCTGCGGGCCTGGGCGGCACTCGTGTGGGCCCTGTCTCCCAGTCTCCTGCTCGCCCTGGGCCAAGGGCGCCCTCGGTGCTCTCCTGGTCCACCCCGTCCTTCCCTGGGCGCTGCTTGCCCTGGCCCGTGCCGTGGGCGCCGACCGGCGGGACCTCGTGCTGTCCGGGCTGGTGGGCGCCCACCTGCTCACCGATGAGGAGCGCGCCGAGCTCGACCGCTTCTCCACCGAGAGGGTGGCTGACCTCGCCCACCTGGATGAGCAGGTGCGGGCCGAGTCGAAGGCCGAGGGCGCTGAGGACGCCGAGGATGCCGAGGATGAGGACGCTGAGAAGACCCCCGCCCCGGATGAGGCCTCGGCGGATACGGAGCCGGGCGTCACGAGTGTGACGGCCTCCACCGACGTCGAGACCGGTACTCGGACGATGGCACTCATGGCCGCGGTGAGGGCGAGGAGGAGACCGGCCGGGCTGGCCAGCGCCCCGGCCCCGCGGGAGATCACGGTTGACCCTGCCTCCCACCGAGAAGTACGGCTACGGGTCGGCGACAGCCGCCGCAGTCGCAGGACTGCTGCTGAGCGTCGTCGTCGCGGCCGTCCCGGCCACCGCCGCCGTGCTGGCCGTCATCATCCTGCTGCTGTCGGTGACCACCCGACGCGGGTTCAAGCTCGTCCTCACCCTGGTACCCATGCTGGCCACCGCCGCCCCGGCCTGGTGGGGGCGCCTGGCGCCTGGGCCAGAGGGCGGGCTGGGCCGAGGGATCCGGCTGCTGCTGACCGACATCGGCCTGCCCGTCTCCGCACCGACCCCGGGCAGTCTCGACCCGCTGGTCGGCTCCCCGGTGGATCTGGACGCCCTCGTGTTCTCCGGGGCCCTGAGCGTCCTGCTGCGGGTACTGCTCGCGCTGGTCCCGGCCCTGGGCGTCATCGGGCTCTTCGTCTCCCGGCGCGTCCGGGTGGCCCGCGCCGGCATCCTCCTGGCCGTGGGCGGCCTCCTCCTGGCCGGGCTCTGCCTGCGCACACCGACCGGGCTGGGCCCGGACGTCGCCGGAGACGGCCTGACTCCCGTCAACGGATGGGCAGGAGCCGGTCTCTCCCTAGCGCTGAGCGGCTTCCTCGCAGCGGCCCTGACCGCCGGCGAGACCATCTGGACCCTGATCGGACAGCGGTCCAGAGGCGGCCGTCGAGCCCTGGAACCCAGGAGTCGGAAGGACGCCGATGCGACCTCCTCCACGGCCGGTGACCCGCCGGTGAGGCGGATGGGAAAGCGCCGTCTCAGGACGGCCTTCACGACCGTAGCCTGCCTCGTCCTGCTCGCCCCGGTGGTGGTCGGTGGCGTCTGGTCCTACCAGGCCCATCGCGGCAGCAACCCGCAGGTCCTGGCGCTGCACTCCACGTCCCAGCAGATCCCGCTCATCGCCGAGCAGTTCCAGGGGTCGGAGGCGGCCGGAAGAGTCCTCAGACTCACCTCCACGCCTCAGGGGCTCCAGGCCACCATCTGGCGCGGGCCCGGCACCCAGATCAGCGACGTCCTGCCCGGAGCGGTGAACGTCGAGGCGCGCACCCGTGCCGCAGCGGCGCTGGCCGACCCCGGACTCAAGCCTCCAAGGGCGGTCAGGGGCCAGCGCAGCAGCACCGCCTCAGGCCGGACTCTCGTTCTGGACGACCCAGCTGACGCCGAGCTCGCCCAGATCGTCACCCGCGCCACTGCCGGCCAGGACAAGGGTGCCGCCGACGCCCTGGCAGCCCATGGCATCGCCGTCGTCCTGCTCGATCACAAGGAGGGCGACGCTGTCACCGCCGAGGCCCGCGTGGGCCTGGCCTCGACGCCGGGACTGGAGCAGCTCGCCCAGACCGCCTCGGGCAACTCCTGGCGGGTCACGTCCTCGACGCACCCCCGACTCGGCTCGCCTGAGCCTCGTCGACGCCGACGGTGAGGCCATCCCGGTCGCCTCCACCGGCACCGGCTCGGGGACCCGCACCCGGATCCCCGCCGGAACCGGCCCCGCACCCTCGTCATGGTGGAGCGGGCCGACGCCGGATGGAGCGCCGCCCTCGATGGCCGGCGCCTCGAGGCCACCACGCTTCCCGCCCAGGACGGCAGCTGGAAGCAGGGGCTTCACCATCGGCCCGAGGGGCGGGGAGCCAGTGGTCACCCACACCCGCAAGTCCACCGCCGCCGCGACCCTACACGATCTGGGGCCGTCTGGGCCCTGACCCTGGTGGCGGCACTGCCCCTGCGACGCGGAAAGGAGATGGCCTCATGACTCAGCCCCGCGAGGACGACGCCGACAGCCAGCAGGAGTCACATGAGACGTCCGAGCCCCAGCCCCTGCGGCACGAGTCGACGAGCCCCGGCCCGGAACAGGCCGACGACGAGGCCGCCTCCGTGGACAAGACCGACGGCGGGACCACTGGTGATGCCGCGCACGAGGCTGCAGATGAGGCAGCTGACAGCCCCGCGGTCCAGGACCAGGACTCGGGCAGCGCCTCCACCGACGATGCCGCTGACGAAGCCTCCCGCGCCGACACCGAGGAGGCGGCCGACACGGACGCCGAGGAGGCGGTCGATGCCGACGACACCTCCTCCAAGGCGGCCGGCCCTGCTGAGCCCGACACCCCTCCACGAAGCGTCGGAGGAGCCCCAACGGCTCCAGGCGACACCGCCGATCGCTGGGGCAGACGGTCGTTCGCGGCGTCGGCGTCCTGACCTCGCTCGCACTCGCCGCCGCTGTCGGAGGCGTCACCTGGTGGGAGCACTCCGCACCGACCACGCCGACCCCGCAGCTGCAGGCCCCTGAGTCTGGCCCAGCCCGGGGGCGCCACCACCTACGTGTGCCCGCATGCGCCCACCAATACGTTGCGGGGTACCGATGTCGGTGCCACGGAGTCCACCACCACCATTGTTCCGGCGAAGGGAACCGGGACCGCTCAGTCGGCCACCTACGCGGGGCGGACCATCCCCACCGACACCGCCACCTCCATGAACACCGCCGAGGGCGGCATCCTCACCCTCGTCCCCGCGGACGGCCGGGTGGCCAACGCCGTCGGGGCGGTGACGACTCTGGCCAAGAGCGGTGACCTGCGGGGGCTCACCGCCGCCCCCTGTACCCAGCCGGCCGCCATGTCCTGGATCGTGGGCGGCTCCATCGCGGCGGGCCTCGTCGGCCGAGCTGCGACTGGTCAACCCCGGCGTCACCCCCTGCCACTGCGAAGGTCACCCTCTACGGATCCATCGGTCGACTCAGCCTGCCCAGCAATGGGGAGATCACGGTGCCCGCAGGCGGCTCCTCCTCCCTGGCACTGGAGACGAAGGGCAGCCAGGACCCGCGCATCGCCGTGTCCGTCGAGGCCGACGGCGGCTCCGTGGTGCCCACGCTCGTCACCGAGTCCCTCGGACGGGGAGACCCCGCCGGAACCGACGTCATCACCCCGGGGCCGCCCCGACCACTGACCTCGTCATCCCCGGTGTGGAGATCGTCGAACCGGCCTCACAGGGCGAGGTTCCCCAGGCCAAGACCGGTGCCGACTCCTCCGACACCCCGGCCGTGCGCATCGTCAATCCCGGAGCGGCCCCGGCGACTGTGTCGGTGACCATGCTCGGCAAGGACGGGGCCCGTCCACTGAGCGGGGCGCAGTCGGTGACCATCGATGCCGGCTCCGTCTTCGACATCCAGCTGGCCGGCGTGCCCGCAGGCACCTACGGCGTGCAGGTCACCTCGAGTGCGCCGGTGGGAGCCGCGGCCCGCATGGTGCGCAGCGGTGGTGAGTACCCCGCGCGCTCCAAGGCCCTCGTTCATGACCAGGCGTGGGCGCAGGCCGCTCTGCCGGGAGCCGCGGACTCCGGGTCTGCTGGCCGTGCCTCGTGCGGCTTCCCTGAGCTCGGCGGTCACCGTGGCGAATAGCGGCGAGACCACCTCGCTCACCCTGTCCTCCCTCGACGGCTCCTGGAAGCAGGACGTCAAGGTCGCCAAGGGCGGATCCGCTGTCGTCGAGGTGCCGGCCAAGGTCGCCGCCGTCCGCCTGAATGCGGTCGGTCAGGAGGGCTCGTCGGGGACCTCGCGCACCTCCAGCGGCCTGGCCGCCGCCACCATCGTGACCGCGCAGGCCGGCGGAGACCTGGCCGGGACGCTCATCTCCACCGTGCCGGCTCAGCCCGACGCCACCGTTCAGGCCCAGCGTCGCATCCTGCTGGATTGACGGGGCCCGGCCCCGGGCGGGGAGTCCATCTCACGGAGCTGAACCCGGATCGATCTCCTCGGGTCGGCGCCCCAGCATGAGGGGCCACCTGCTCGACGACGACACGGTGCACCAGGTCGGCCAGCTCGGCCTCGTTCGTGGCTCGGGAGGCCACCGGTCGCCGGTAGATGACGACGCGCGCCGGCAGCCCGCGCGCGGCTCCGCGGTGAAGCCTCGTCCCAGCACCACCGAGCGCTCCCCAGGGCGCCGGATCCGAGGGCGGGACCTCCTCGACCGCGAACTGGATCTGATCCACCGACGCCCATCGTCTGGCCAGCTCCCTGGGCGGCGTCCACAACGAGCTCGTCGAAGCGCTCGGCGCGGGTGCGCCAGGCCGGCAGGTTCGGCGGCAAGAGCGGGCCTCGCAGCCCCCGGCCGTGACGGTCACGACGACTGCCCGGGCGCCGCCCCGGTGCGTTGGTGGATCGCGGGGATCTGCCCGGGCGAGAAGGGGAACAGGTCGGTCACATCGGCCAGCCTAGGTGGCGTCTGGATGACCGGCGGGCAACGGCACGGTAACCTGCGAGCGTGAGAAGAGTCCGACACTGCCGCAAGCCCGGCTGCGAGCGCCCAGCCGTGGCCACCCTGACTTCCGTCTCACGCGGACTCCACCATCGTGCTGGGGCCGCTGGCCACCGAGGCCCAAACCCGAGGCCTACGACCTGTGCGATAAGCACGTCTCCTCCTTCACGGCCCCTGAGGGGCTGGCAGATCATCCGCCTGGCCACCGAGTTCGAGCCGGCGCCCCCCAGTGAGGACGACCTCCTGGCCCCTGGCCGATGCCGTTCGTGAGGGCCTCCCGCGCCCCGCGCCCGGCCGCCTCGCCGGCCGAGCACCGGCCCCCGCCCCGGCGGGATCATGCCGGCCTCCCTGACGGCACCGCTGCCACCCCCGCCGGAGATCGCCGAGGACGAGATCCTGCGGCGCGGGCACCTGCGGGTCCTGCGCGGACAGAAGGGTGACGCATGAGCCACCTGGACGACGTTCGCGTGCCTGAGCAGGGGACCGTCCTGCCCTCCGGGCTGAGGTCCGTCCTGCGCTGCCCGCTGAGCGGCGACGAGCTCGTCGACGGCGTCGACGAGGCCGGTCGTCCGACACTCGTCGCCCGGAGCGTGGGCCTGGCCTATCCGGTGCGTGACGGCGTACCGATCCTCCTGGTCCACGAGGCACTACGCCTTTTCCGCACCCGGCCCGAACCCGCGCCGGTGAGGGTGGCTCGCCCCGGTTGCGGCTCGGATGGTCCGCCTCGGGGCGAGTACGGGGTGCTTCATCGCCGTCGGGTCTCCCGGCCCACCTCATAGGGTGGACGGGCCATGTCGCGGAGCACGTCATCCTCCAGCCTGCGGTTGCGGCTCTCCAGCACCAGCTCACGGTTGCGCCGCTCGGTGAGAACCGCGGCGAGGAACCGTTCGGGGTGTGTACCGGCGGGAGGCGGGGGAGAGACGTATCCCTGACCTGAGAGGCCAGCTCCAGCCCGAGCTGGTGGCGGGAGGCGGGCATGAGGGAGGAGGCGCGTTGCAGGAAGGTGCGCGCCGTCAGGCTCAGGTCGCCGGGTAGGGCACGCAGGTCCGTGCCCGCTGCCCACTCGGCCAGTTCGGGGGCATCAGCAGCGGTGGTGCCGTGTGGGAGCGGTGATGCTCGAACCACGTAGGTACCTGCCAGCATGTCCCCGAACCTTTTCCCCCGCTTGGAGACGACGCTGGCGCACAGGGCCGGTACGGCCCAGGTGCCCCAGATCCCGACGACGGCCAGCAGCGTGCGCACCAGGCAGTGGCGCAGCCTGACGGCACCGCCGTCGTCCCGCACCACCCGGGCCCCGGTCACCATACGGCCCAGGCTCCGGCCCCCGCTGAGGAGTTCGACGAGCAGGGGATGACGACCAGCCAGGCCAGGGCGACCAGTGACAGCAGCGCTTGGAAGAAGGCGAGGTTCTCCTTGTGGTCCGAACCGTCGGAGGCGGCCAGCCCCATCACCACGAGCACGGACAGCCCCTGTCCCCAGGGCGTAGACGGTGTAGTCGATGAGCCCCTGAGGCGATGCGGGTTGGTGACCGTTGCCGGGTGATGTCCAGGGCGACCGCCTCACCGGTGATGAGCAGTTCGGGCTCGATCATTCGCTCGGAGGATGTGGGTGACGCGGCCATCATGACAGACTCCTTGCGTGGATCTTGATGCATTCTCCGCGGCGCACCGCGATCAGTGGGAACGCCTCGATGTGCTCGTGGGCGCGGCCACCCTCAGCGGGGCTGAGACCGATGAGCTCGTGGTTCTCTACCGCACCCTGTGCCCGCCATCTGTCGAGGGTGCGCTCGGCCGCGCCGGATCCACAGCTCATCGCCGAGCTGTCCTCCCGAGTGGCCGCGGCTCGTGGCCGCCTGACCGGAACGCGGGAGGTGAGGAGCCACTCGGTGCGTCGCTTCGTACTCCAGTCCGTGCCCGCGGCCCTGTACCGCATCCGGTGGTGGACCTGCGGGGTCATGGTCGTCGAGATCTGCCCTGGCGCTGGTGGTGGGGTGTGGACCCCTGCGCAGTCCTGAGGCCATGGCCGCCCTGGGCAGCCCCGGAGAAGCTGGACGCCTACGCCCATGAGGCCTTCGAGTCCTACTACTCCAGGTACTCCGCCCCTGACTTCGCTGCCGCGGTGTGGACGAATAACGCCGGTATCGCAGCGATCTGCGTGGCCGGGGGGATCACTGGTTTCATACCTCTGGTCATGCTCTATAACAATGCCGTCAACGTGGGGCAGACCGGGGCGATCATGGCCGACCACGACATGCTTGGCGTGTTCTTCTCGCTCATCCCGCCTCACGGCCTGTTGGAGCTGACCTGCATCTTCATCGCCGGCGCGGCCGGACTCAAACTCTTCTGGACCATGCTGGTCCCCGGCCCTCGCAGCCGCGCCGCCGCGCTGGCCGCCGAGGGCGCGCGCCTCATCACGGTGGCCGTGGGCCTGACCGCCGCCCCTGGCTGCTGCCGGGTTCATTGAGGCCTTCGTGACGCCGGCCCCCATAGCCTGGTCGGCCAAGATCGCCATCGGAGCCGGTGCGCTGGCGCTGCTGTGGGCCCACACGCTCATCCTGGGACGCTCCGCCGTCGCCGCAGGAGCCACGGGGACCCGAGGACGACGAGGCCGGCTACGTCCAGCCCGAGGCCGGTTGAGCCGGGTGTCGTCACGGCGCGCCTCATCAGCCGCCCCGCCGCCTTGAGGTCCAGGTAGCAGTCGGCCAGTGCCGGAGCGATCCCCTGATCTGCAGCCTCCACGACCTCGACCCCGCCGCGGCTCAGGCGACGGCGCACGGCGTGCATCTCCACCAGGTCCTTCTCCGCGGAGGCGGCCACGTACACCGAGTCGGTATTGTCTCGTGCCGCCCTGAGCTCCTCCAGGTCGGGGGTCCAGGGCCGAGGCGAGAACAACCGTGTGGTCCCGCGCCAGAGCCGTCAGTGTCCGAATCATCGTCGCGTCCCCGGCGCTGCCGTCCAGGGCGGAGATGACGACCACCAGCGCGCTGCGAGAGAGTGGAGTGCACCAGGGAGGCCACGAGGGTCCAGTCGAGCTCGGTCAGGCGCGGCTCCACATCGGTCAGGTGCTCGGCCAGCTCGGTCATGAGCACCGGTCCGGCACTGCCCCGCACCTGCAGGCGCACGGCGTCGTCCATGGCCAGGACGTCGACCCGGTCGCCGGCGCGGGAGGCCAGGGCCGACAGCAGCAGGGTGGCCTCGATCTGGGCGTCGAGCCTGGGGGCGTCCCCAGCCGGGCGGCTGACAGACGACCCGAGTCGATGATGATGAGAACCCTGCGATCGCGCTCCGGGCGCCAGGTGCGCACCAGCACCTCGCCCCGGCGGGCGGTGGAGCGCCAGTCGATGGAGCGCACGTCGTCTCCGACGACGTACTCGCGCAGGGAGTCGAACTCGGTCCCTCCCCGCGCACCATGACGGCGCTGCGTCCGTCCATCTCCCGCAGCCGGGCCAGGCGCGAGTGCAGGTGGTGACGTGAGCGGAAGGCCGGCAGGGACCCGGACGGAGGCGGGAACGTCCCATGACGTCTGCCGCCCCGCGATGCCCAGAGGACCCATCACCCTGACGGTCAACGGCCCCGCCCCTGCGATCCCCCGGCGTCGGGGCGTGAGCACCGTGGAATGTCGACGGCGCTGCGCCGGTGGGATCGTCATCCTTCCGCGCTCGTGGGTCGCCCCGGCGCTGGGGGCCAGGCGTCGCGCAGCAGGAGGCGGACCGTGCGCCGACCGGTGCTGGTGAGCGTCACCGTCTCGGTGATCGACTCGCCCAGCCGCACTCCGTGGCTCACGGAGCGCGAGGCCCGCAGCACTACGGGCGAGGGCGCGCACACCACGTCGACCACGACGAGGACCATGACCACACCGGCCCAGGCCAGCACAGTGGCCGGGCGCGGCGCGATGAGGACCAGGGCGATCCCCGCAAGCATCGCCCACACGGCGCGCATCGTCAGGAACATGCCACCCTGTCGTGAGTCGGTCAGATGATCGGTTCTGTGCTCTTGGTCGCCCTCAGGCCGATGGCTCAGCGCGGGACCGGAACGGTTCTCAGCACGGCCTCGATGACGGACTGAGGGGTGATCCCCTCCATCTCGGCCTCGGCGTGCAGCTTGATGCGATGGCGCAGAGCCGGCAGTGCCAACGCCTTGATGTCATCGGGAGTGACGAAGGACCGGCCGGCGAGCCATGCCCAGGCCCGTGAGGCGGCCAGGAGCGCCGCGGCTCCGCGCGGCGAGACCCCCAGGGCCACCGAGGGCATGGAGCGGGTGGCGCGCACTAGATCCACCGCGTAGGCCAGTACCTCGGGCGTGACTCCGACGGTGCTCACCTGGGTCCGGGCCTGAGCCAGCTCCTGGAACCCGGCGACAGCCCGGAGTCCCGCCGATGGCAGGTCGCGTGGATCGAATCCCGAGGTGTGGCGGGAGAGCACCTCGATCTCCTGGGCCCGCTCGGGCAGGGGCAGCACCAGCTTGAGCAGGAAGCGGTCCAGTTGGGCCTCCGGCAGCGGGTATGTCCCCTCGTACTCCACCGGGTTCTGGGTGGCGATCACCATGAACGGATCCGGCAGTCCCCGGGGCTCGCCGTCGATGGAGACCTGGCGTTCCTCCATGGCCTCCAGCAGTGCCGACTGCGTCTTGGGCGGGGTGCGGTTGATCTCGTCGGCCAGCAGGAGGTTGGTGAAGACGGGGCCGGCCCGGAAGGAGAACTGGGCGCTGCGGGAGTCGTAGATGAGCGAGCCGGTGACATCCCCGGGCATGAGATCGGGGGTGAACTGGATGCGTTTGGTCTCCATGTCCAGCGCTGTGGCCAGCGACCGCACCAGGAGGGGTCTTGGCCACGCCGGGGACGCCCTCGAGCAGGACGTGCCCGCCGGCGAGCAGGGCGATGACCAGCCCGGTCACCGCGGGCCTCCTGGCCGACGACGGCCTTGCCCACCCCGCTGCGCACGGCCACCAGGCGCTTGCGCGGGTCGGAAACCGCCTTCCCGGCGGGGAGGGCGGGGAGACCTGGGGCGCTGCGTGGGCGCCTGAGGGCCTCCGGGGACCCGGGATCTGTGGGTGGGGGAGACTGGTATCCGTGTCACCGGCGATGCCCGGCCTCGCGGGTGGGGTCGGTGCTGTCCGTGCTCAGTGTGGAGTGAACCTCGCCTCGAGTTGGTCGAGCTGAACCGCCAGGGTGGCCAGGGCGCTGTCGCTGGAGGGCGGTGGACCGTAAAGAAGGGAGTCCACCGTGGAGGCAGTGATGCCGGAGGCCAGGGAGACGGCGGCGATGACGTCGCGGCGCGGGGTCCCGGGGGCAGGCCCAACGTGGCGCCCAGGCGCAGCGCGCTACCTGAGCGCAGGGCCTGAGCCGCTCGGGGCCGGTCCGAGCCCCTGGCGGTAGAGACGCCCGCGAGCCACCGTGGTCTCAGTGGAGCGCACGACGACGGGCAGATCCTCACTCACGATGCCGCCGAAGCGACGTCCCTGAACGATTGCCAGCACGCCTGCGATGACGAGGAGCTGAAGGATGAGGACCGGAAGCCAGGGCGGTGTGGAGGAGGAGTTCCACACGGAGGGGGCCTCCATGTTCTGACCGTCCAGCCACAGGACCCGGTCGTGGTGGCCCAGCGCGCGCACGCCCATGGCCGCGTGCCCCTCCTGGGCCAGGTGCGCGTTGGTCACCGGTGCGGGGTCGGGCAGGACGCGCAGCGTGGCGCCGCTGGGCAGGGAGTCCGTGGCATAGGCGTAACGGTCCTCGCCCACCGGGAAGCAGCCGACGGCGTCGTCATCGCCCTGCAGGGACACGGAGGCGCGCGTGCCGGCAAGGCTCCGGGCGGCCTGGGCGTCGGCGTCGTCGCACTGCGGCGCCCGGGTGGAGGGGGCCGTCGCCGCGGTGCCCTTGGCGGTCATGCCGGTCAATCCCTTGAGGGCGTCGCTGCCGCCCTTGGCACCGATGACGACGACGTCTCCGCCCGCCTGGGCCAGGGCCCGCCTGTCCTCGGTGCTGAGCCGGTCGGCGTTGACCACGGCGATGGTCGCGCCCTGGCGACCGGCATCCACGGCCTCGGAGAGGCTGCCCGCCTTGCTCACGGAGATCCCCTCGTGGCGCAGCAGCTCGGCGACGGCCATGGTTCCCCAGTCCTCGGGGTTGTCGATGGCCAGAGGGGTTGTGGAGGTGACGGTCCGGGTCCACACGGTCAGTAGGACGGGTAGGAGCATGAGGGTCACAGCGATGACACCCGGTCGCCACCGGCGCCAGCGCTGGGACCAACGCGGGCCCATCCCCCGGGGTCGGCGGACTCGACCGGGGAGGGCGGGGGCGCGGACTGCTGCGATGTCGTCGAGGAGGTGCTCATGCGGGCGTCCCGGGTGTCCTTGGCGGCGGCGCCGACGAGGGCACGTCCGGCGGGGAGCGTGACCGTGGCCATCTGAGCGGCGAGCTCACGCATCTGCTGATCCTGGGAGCCGGTGGAGACGACTCGACCGTAGAGGACGGCGTCGAACAGGCGAGCGGCCCTCGTGCAGCGGAGCCACGACCCGGTGCTCACCGAGGGCCTGGTGGGTGAGTGCGGCCGCTTCCAGGGCCGTCATGCCCGGGTATTCGTCAATGATCCCGCGTTCGTCGAGGGAGCGGATGATGGCGCGGAACCGTTCGACGACGGCGGTGGTGAAGTCGGCCTGCTTTCGGCCGCCGCGTCCGCGGCTCGGGTCAGGGTGGCGGCATCACGGTCGTCGGTGAGCACTGTCAGCGATGGTGTCGCCACCCGGCGCGCGGAGGAGAGCCTGGTCAGCAGGAGGATCAGCAGCGCGATGCCGGTGGCGACGACGAGGACCACGATGGCCGTCGACACCCAGGGGGAACCCTGGGATCAGCTGCTGCCGGCATCGAAGTGCTCCCGGATCCAGCTCCAGATCTGGTCCCACAGATCGTGATGATCGTGGTAGATCGGACGGGAGAGCTCCCTGCCTGCGGCGCGCCGGGCCTCGTCGGCGTCGGGGGTCGCCGGCGCCTCGGCGCTGATCGTGCTCAGAGGGACCACGATCGGCTCATACTCCGGCGGCGTGACGCAGCTCGACGTCCAGGCCCTCGGAGCGCATCCGCAGGTCGGTGTACATGAGCGCGACCACGGCGGAGTCGAAGGGCAGAATCGCGGCCTGGATGAGGCTGTTGATCAGCGTCGATGCCGCTGCGGACGCGATCTCGGCGTTCGGGGCGGCGTATCTCGATCCAGCTCGAGATGATCAACGAGCCGTAGGACACCGCCTGGGTTGCGACCAGGATGATGAGGAAGGAGAGCAGACGGATGCCGACGATCCGCCAGAAGTAGCCCCGCGTGAGGGTCCATGAGCGGGAGATCCCCTCGAGGACACCGATGTTCTCCAGGACCAGTGCCGCAGGAGCCAGACACAGTTTGCACATCAGGGCGAAGAGCGACAGACCGAGCACGGCGATCGCTACCATGAGCGCCAGGATGGCCAGGATGATGGTCCCTGACGGAGTCCTTGTCAGCTCCGCTGACGATGATGTCCTTCAAGAGGGCCCAGCTGAAACCGAAGGCGATCGCGACGAGGACGGCCGTCACCACGAGGAGGATGAGCTGGATGAGGAGCGTCTGACCGATGAGTGCCCAGACTCGTGGTCGGGTGCGCTGCCACACGTCGCTCAGGGACGCCTTGCGGCCCAGAATGGTGCGTGAGACGGTCACGATGAGCAGGCCGATGATGATCGAGGTGGCCAGCATGCTCAGCACGCCGGTCACACCGAGCTCAATGAACAGGCCCACCAACGGTGACCCGAGCTGCTCCAGGCGGGCCCCCGATCTCGGCCTCGGAGAGCTCCACGTGCTCGGATGCCGAAACCGGCAGGCCGAGGCGGGTCAGGAACAGGCGACGCTGCCGGCGGACATGAGTCCCACGATGCTCATCACCACCAGCGAGGGCACGAACATCGCCTTGGGGTTGGCGCGCAGGGACTCGAAGGCTCCCCGAGGATCTCCCTGATGGACAGCGGACGCAGCGGAATGATCGACGGCTTGGGGGCCAGGACCGACGTGTAGCCGCCGTAGCCCTGGTACCCGGGCGCACCGGGGCCTCCCGGGGCGCCGGGATAGGCGGCGTTACCGGGACCCGAGGCGCCTGCATGGCCCGGCTAGCCGACCGGCGGCGTGTGGTAGCCGCCGTAGCCGGGAGACTGGGAATTCGGTGCTGAGTCCTGTGCCGGGGAGGATGTCGCTCCTGTGAAGGCCCCGGCGTCGGGGGCCCTGCCATCCGTCCCGAGTGCCTCCGACGTCATCGCTGCCGGAGGCGCCGGGGAACCGTGCGGCCCGGCTCTTCGCTCGGACCGCCGCCGTCAGGGTGGAAGTCGGTGCTCATAATCCCATGCTGTCATGTCCGGCTGCCGTCACGCCCTCCCCTGAAGGAGGAAATCGCACCGTTGGGGCACTCGCGCGTCCCCGGACCGGGTCCGGGCGAGGGCTTCGAAGATCACGGTTCGGCCGCACAATTCCCTGGCTCCTGGGCGCGCTGACGCCGTTTTTCCCGTATCTGAGGGGATTCTCTTAAATTCCTGAGGAAAGTGTGGACGCCACTCAGTGGTCCGGATGTCCTCGGGTCCTGGGGCTCATGCCAAGATACGGGCTATGAGCACGCGCATTCTGGTCGTCGACGACGATGCATCCCCTGGCCGAGATGATCGGCATCATGCTGGAGTCGGAGAGCTACACGCCCACACTTTGTCATGACGGGGCCAAGGCCCTGACGCCTTCCATGAGGTCAACCCTCGATCTGGTCCTGCTTGACCTCATGCTTCCGGGGCTCGATGGTGTCGAGATCTCGCCGGCTCATCCGCTCCGAGTCCGACGTGCCGATCATCATGCTGACCGCGCGGACCGACACGCAGGACGTCGTTGCCGGTCTCGAGGCCGGTGCGGACGACTACGTGACCAAGCCCTTCAAGTCCAAGGAGCTGCTGGCCCGCGTCTCCACTCCGCCTGCGCCGCACCAACCCCGGTGCGGCTGAGCACGTGCGTGCCGGCGACCTCGACATCGATGTCGCCGGTCACCAGGTCAAGCGCGGCGACTCGGTCATCTCCCCTGACGCCGCTGGAGTTCGAGCTGCTGGTGACCCCTGGCCCGCTCGCCGTGGAAGGTCTTCACCCGTGAGGAGCTCCTCAGCCAGGTGTGGGGCTACCAGCACCCGGCTGACACCCGTCTGGTCAATGTTCACGTTCAGCGCCTGCGGGCCAAGATCGAGAAGGACCCCGAGCGTCCCTCGATCGTGGTGACGGTGCGCGGTGTCGGCTACAGGGTCGGCGAATCCGCGTGAGCGACGGCGCATCGGGCGCCATACAATGAACCCGATGCGTAATTCAGGGGGCACGTCGATGGGGTCATCGGTGGGCACCACGGAGGAGAGGCTGGTTCGGCGTCTGCCTCTGCCGGGGCTGCTGCGTCGCAGCCTCGAGGTGCGCATGGTGTGTACCGCCACCGTGATCGGTCTGCTTCTCATCGTGCTGTTGCTGACCTTTGTCACCGATCGGATCCGCTCCGAGGTGTTCGCCGATCAGCGTGACGTCATCCTCGCCGACGCCGCGCTGCGCGCCAGCGTCGCCCAGGCCGAGTTCGACTCGACCACGGCAGTCACCGTTGATGAGGTCTCGGCCACGGCGGAGCGGCAGGTCAACGGTGCCAAGAACTCGATCTCCTCCTCCGGAGGGGTGGGGGTTCTCATGCTGCGCAACGAGGAGGAGACCTCCACGACGGTCGTCAACGACCTGGAGACCGACACCCGCCTGCGCTCCCTTATCACCAGTGAGATGTCCCGGGCCCTCGACGAGGGCGGGGCGCGCGCCCAGTACTGGCAGTCAGTGGCGGTTCCCAACGATGAGGGGGGCACGGATCCGGGGCTCATCGTGGGGACCCGGGTGAGCCTGCCCCTGGCCGGGGAGTACGACCTCTATCTCGTCTACAGCCTGGCCAGTGAGCAGCGGATCGTCTCCCTGGCCTCGCGCAACATCACCATCGGCGGCCTGGGCTTCCTGGCCATCCTCATCGTCGTGGTGTGGGCCTTCACCAGATGGGTGCTCAGCCCCGTGCGCCACACCGCCCGGGCCGCTGAACGGCTGGCCTCCGGGCCGCTGGGCCGAGCGGTTGAGCATTCAGGGGAGGACGAGATATCCACCTTGGCCAGGTCGTTCAATCACATGGCGACCTCGCTGGAGGACCAGATCGAGCGCCTGGAGTCCCTGTCCAAGGTGCAGCGCCTCTTCGTCTCCGACGTCTCCCACGAGCTGCGCACCCCTCTGGCCTCGATCCGCCTGGCCACTGAGCAGATCCAGGAAGCGCGCGAGGAGATCTCCGACCCCTTCGCCCTGCGCAGCATCCAGGTCCTGTCGAACTCCGTGGACCGCTTCGAGACCATGCTCACTGACCTGCTGGACATCTCCCGCATCGACTCCGGAAACGTCAAGCTCCGCCTGGAGGAGATCGACCTCGCTCAGGTGGTCGACACCGTCATTGAGACCACCCAGTTCCACTTCGATGCCACCGGTACCGAGCTGCGCCTCCACCTTCCCTGAGGAACCGGCCACCGCGGAGATCGATGTCACCAGGGTCGAGCGCATCATCCGCAACCTCGTGGTCAACGCGCTCGAGCACGGCGAGGGCGAGCCGATGGACGTCACCGTCGCTGTGGACGACGACGCGGTCGCGGTGCGGGTGCGCGACCACGGGATCGGCATGAGCCCCGATGTCGTCACCAAGGTCTTCGACCGCTTCTACCGCGCCGACCCCTCGCGCAAGCGCAGCCTGGGAGGAACCGGCCTGGGGCTGTCCATCGCCATGGAGGACGCCCGCCTGCACGGCGGTCGCCTGTCGGCCTGGGGTGGCCGGGCCGACGGCTCCTCCTTCCTGCTGGTCCTGCCCCGCACCCAGGGGGCCGATGGCGGTCCCGGCCGGCTGACCGGCCCCGGGCCGCTCGAGCTCGTCCCCCAGGACGCGCCCGCCGTGGCCCGTGCCGGCATCCCCATCGACGAGGAGTCCTCCTTCTCCCCGGTCGGTCCCCGGGGCCCGCGCCCGCCACGCGACGGGCACGCCAGAGCGTCGTTCTGGGCGACATCCCCCTGGCCGGGGAGAGTCATGACGCGGTCACTGAGGACGTCGGCCGGGTCGTCGTCGTCCTTCCTGGGCAGGAGCCCGCCACTCGCACACCCGAGGAGACCGAGGAAGAGGGGTGGCGCCGATGAGGCAGCCGATGAACCGCGACGCGCTCACCGAGGGGCGCAGGCCGGCTGAGCCCTCTGGGGTCGCCGAGTCCATCGAGGCCTCCGGGACGGCTCCGTCCCCCTGTCGCGACGCAGTGCGCTGGGTCTGCTCTCGGCCACGGCCGCCGGTGTGCTGGCCGGCTGCACGGCGCTTCCGACCTCCAGTCGTGTCACCCTGCTCCGGGGTGGCCGCCTCCGACACCAACGCCCTTATCGAGACCGCGCCCGGACCGGGCGAGGGGGATTCGGCCGAAGACATCGTCAACGGTTTCCCTGCGAGCCGCCATTGCGGGGTTCTCCGACGACTTCGCCACCGCCAAGCAGTTCCTCAGCGATCACGCCGTCGCGCAGTGGAAGCCCCTGGAGACGGTGAGTGCCTACAACGGATCGACTGAGCCGCAGGTCTCCGTGGCGGCCAACGGCTCCTTCACGGTGACCTCCGGGCAGGTGGGCGTCCTTAATTCCCTCGGGGTCTTCACCCCGACCCCGGAGGGGAGCACCTATACCGGAGAGTTCTCCCTGGCCACCAACTCCACCGGCCAGTGGCGCATCGTCGGTCTGCCCCAGGGCATCCTGCTGCCCTTCTCCCGGCTCATGCAGAACTTCGCGGTCAGCTCCCTCGCCTTCCTGACCCGTGACCGCTCCAGGTTCATCCCCGAGACGCGGTGGTATCCGCGCAGCTCGCAGGCCGACTCCCTCGTCTCCGGGCTGCTGGCCGGGCCGTCGAAGTGGCTCTGGAATGGGGCCTTCAGTGTCATCCCGAGCAACGCCGAGCGGGCGGGGCGGGGAGTCGTCGTCGAGGCGGGCACCGCCACCGTCCACCTGAGTGCGGACTCCGATCCCGCCTCGGAGGACGCCCGTCGGCTCATGGTGGCCCAGATCGAGCAGAGCCTCGTCCAGATCAGCGGTATCGACCACGTCCGAGTGCTCGCCGGCACCGTCGACCTCGGAGCCCCCGCCCAGCTGACACCGATGGCCCCGGAGGTCGGAGGCATCGTGGGGATGTCGGAGGGCTCCGTCGTCCGTGGCACGGGGGCGAGGCGCATCACTTTGGCGACGGACCGGGTCCTGGGGACCAGCGACGCCCTGTAGCCCGAGCCTGGGGGCGGACGGGGCCGTCTACGCGTTGTCGGCCTCCAGCCTGCTGCGCCTGCCCCGAGGGCAGGGGTCCGCCAGTGTCATCCTCTCGGTGGGGGATCCCTCCGCGGGCGCCGGCGGACTGGGGGCGCCGATGGGCGACCGGCACGGCTGGGCCTGGTTGCTGGCCGAGGGGCGTCTCACCGCCGTCAACGGTTCGGGACAGCGCGCCACCCTGGAGACGTCCTGGCTGCAGGACGGTGCGGTCACGGCCTTCGACCCGTCCGTGGAGTCCGGAGCGGATCGCCGTGCGGCGAACCGATGGACGGGTCGCCGTCGCCATCATCATCAGGGACCAGGACGGTCGGCCCACCGGGCTGGGACCGGCCCTGAGATGCCTCGAGCCAGCGGGTCGGGCACGCGCGGGCTGTCCTGGTGCGCCCCCAATGCCGTGTGCGTTCTGGCCGCTGCCGGCACCGAGGGCGGGGGTGTGCCGGAGGTGCGTCTCGTCCAGGTCGGTGGGGCCGTCAACACGCTGGTCGGGGTGCGCGGGGCCTGCTCCGTCATCTCCGACCGGTCCGAGGAGTCCCTCCTCATCATCGACGAGAGGGGCAGACCTGGCAGCGTCGTGGGGCGATGTGGCGCGTGCTCACCTCCGAGGTCAACGACCCTCCTTCCTCTGCCCCTGACCCGCCCGTCCGGCGGCCGCCGCACGGCTCGCGCCCCGATGATGCCCCGCACGTAGTTCCGGGTGCCCCAGGTCGGTCAGGACCGTGGAGCACCCGGATATCAGGACGGAGCCCTCGCCGCGTGGTCGGACGGGGCTACAGCACCTGCGCGTCCAGGCGGATGACGCCGTAGGTCCACCCGTGACGGTGGTAGACGGCGCAGGGCTGCTTGGAGGACTTCTCGATGAACAGGTAGAAGGGATGTCCCACGAGCTCCATCTGGTAGAGGGCCTCGTCTACCGTCATCGGCTTGGCCTCGTGCAGTTTCTGACGAACGATCACCGGGAGTCGCCGAGCTGTGCCTCAACGGCAACACCCGGCTCGGTGGGTGCCGAGGGGAGTCCTCAATCGGCGCGTCACCGGTGTCGGGGACGAGGGCCCTCGATGTCAGGTGCGGTCTGGAGGTCCTCATTCGGTGCGGCCACGGTGTGACGGCGGTGGTGGTCCTTCTGCGGTCCCCTGGCCCGGCGAAGGCGCTCGGTCAGCTTGCCCATGGCGATATCGAAAGCGGCGAAGCGGTCCGAGGAGGAGGCCTCCGCCCGGATGATCGGGCCCCTGGAGACGACGGTGATCTCCACCTCTCGGCGGTGTCGGCCTGACGCGGGTTGCGCTCGTGGGTGACCTCCACCTCGACGCTCTGGACCCGCGGGTCGAACTGCTCAACCTTGACTGCCTTGTCCTCGACGTAGTCGCGCAGGCGAGAGCTGATCTCGGCGTTACGACCGACGACGGTGATATCCATGGTGGAACCTCTTTCTGGGCTTCATGGGCCGGCTCCCTGGCGGGCCGTGTGAGCGACAAGTACCCGCCACGTCTCACGGCGGGTCTCGGGGCTGGTGTCATCACCTCCTGATCACCTCGTGAGGGCCCCTCAGGCACCGAGGCGGGGACCCGACCGACTGTCCTTGTCGGTGTTGGGAATCGCCTGTGCGTTGTGCCACATAAGGTACACCAGTGGGGCTGTTCACGCCTCCCTTTCGTGCGCGCTGCGCCCAGAAGAAGCCTCCTGATCGCCGCAGGCGGACAAGGCGGAGACTTCCGGATCAAATTCGTCACGGGCGCTGCGGCCTCCCGTGGCCGCCGGGGAGGGCCTGGTCGGCACCGCGAGACGCGCATGCGCCGGAGGCGGGACGGCGCTCAGTGCCAGAGCCCCCAGGACCCTCCCCGCCGCCCGGCCCGCAGGGGCCCGGGAACAGGCTCCCAGAGTGGCCCCGGTGGTCACGACGTCGTCGACCAGCAGGATCGGCAGGCCGGTGACGGGGGTCAGCACGCGCGGAGCCGTGGAGCGGTTGCCCGCCGCTGACGGGCGGATCGACCCGCCTGATGCGCCCCGCCGCCCCGACGGCGCAGCAGGTCCGTGCTCAGCACGAGCGCCTCGGACCCCTCCCCGGGAGCCGGTGCCTCCAAGACCGACGGAGTAGCAGGGGAACGGAGCGCACCTGCTCGGCCCACTCCTCGGAGATCCCTGCGTGACGGCGTCGGCCAGGCGGGCCGCCACCAACCGGCCGCGCAGACGGCGCGCGATCCCGGAGGGCGCCGGGACCACGAGCAGTACCCGCGTGCCCTGGCCGAGTCCGCCCAGACCTCGTCGGGCGTGTGTCTCAGAGCCCACCAGTGCCCCAGGTGCCGGCCGGAGTCGGCCATCACCTCCGACAGGTCCTCCCGGGTGCCGTTCTTCCACCCCAGAACCATGGTGCGCACCGGGCCGGTGTAGGACGCCAGGGCCTGGATGTCCAGGTCGTCGGCTGCGTCGGCGTGCTCCACGGCGAAGGGCTCCGCCTCGAGCAGGTCCCGGCACCGCGGGCACAGCGTCGTCTCCCAGCGCCCGCACCCCGCACAGCTGGTCGGCAGCCCCAGGGACAGGCCCGGTGAGAAATGCTCCGACAGCCCCGGCGGCGGGCGCAGCGCGGTGGGGTGCCGGGGCTCGTGCCGGTGATGCGTCATGACCTCACCGTGACGCAGACGGATCCTTTCCGCTCCCTGCCGGCGCCTGCGGTCCACACGGCGGCGGCAGGGGCGCCGTCGCCGTCTCCTGTGGCCCCGTGCCCCACCTGTGTCCTCGGTGGGAAGAATCTCGGCGCTGGAAAGACCGTCGCCCAGCGAGGTCCATTAGAGTACGGAGGCGGGTAGCCGGTGAGACCCGAGCCGATACCGAGCTGGCCGACTCGGCTCGATACGGCCTGCGTCTCATCGTCGCTCTTCGCAATCTGACGTCCCAAGGGAGAATGCAGCGTGTCGATCGTGGACCGGATCCTTCGCATTGGCGAGGGCCGCACCCTGAAGAAGCTTGATGCCATCGCCGGCCAGGTGGAGGCTCTCGCCGACGAGTACAGCGAGCTCTCCGACGCCGAGCTGCGCGAGATGACCGATGAGCCTCAGGAGCGCTACCAGGACGGCGAGCCCCTTGACGACCTGCTTCCCGAGGCCTTCGCCACGGTGGTGGAGGCGGCCGACCGCGTCCTGGGCATGCGTCCCTACCACGTCCAGATCATGGGTGGGGCCGCCCTCCACCGCGGCAACATCGCCGAGATGAAGACCGGTGAGGGCAAGACCCTCGTGGCCACGATGCCGTCCTACCTGCGGGCCCTGACAGGCAAGGGCGTCCACGTCGTGACCGTCAACGACTACCCGGCCGAGTACCAGTCCGATCTCATGGGGCGCGTCCACCGCTTCCTGGGGCTGACCACCGGCTGCATCCTCGTGGGCCAGACGCCCGCCGAGCGCCGTGAGCAGTACTCCTGCGACATCACCCTACGGCACCAACAACGAGTTCGGCTTCGACTACCTGCGCGACAACATGGCCCAGCGCCCCTGAGGACCTGGTCCAGCGCGGGCACGCCTTTCGTCATCGTCGACGAGGTCGACTCCATCCTCATCGACGAGGCCCGGACCCCGCTCATCATCTCCGGGCCGGCCAGCGGCGACGTCAACAGCGGTACAAGGAGTTCGCCACGATCGCTGAGCGCCTACGCACGGGCAAGGACTACGAGGTCGACGAGAAGAAGCGCACCGTGGGCGTGCTGTCCGCCGGCATCGAGCGGGTGGAGGACTACCTCGGGGTGGACAACCCTCTACGAGTCGGAGAACACCCCCTGATCGGCTTCCTCAACAACGCCATCAAGGCCAAGGAGCTCTTCCACCGGGACAAGGACTACATCGTGCGTGACGGCGAGGTCCTCATCGTCGACGAGCACACCGGCCGCGTCCTGCCCGGCCGTCGCTACAACGAGGGCATGCACCAGGCCATCGAGGCCAAGGAGCGCGTGGAGATCAAGGCCGAGAACCAGACCCTGGCCACCATTACCCTCCAGAACTACTTCCGCCTCTACCCCGAGGGCTCGCGCTCGGGCATGACCGGTACCGCTGAGACCGAGGCCGCCGAGTTCGCCGGCACCTACAAGATCGGCGTCGTCCCGATCCCCACCAATAAGCCCATGATCCGTGAGGACCAGCCCGACCTCGTCTACACGACCGTCGAGGCCAAGCTCGACGCCGTCGTCGACGACATCGCCGAGCGTCACGAGCTCGGCCAGCCGGTCCTGGTGGGCACCACCAGCGTGGAGAAGTCGGAGATCCTCTCCGAGCGCCTGCGTGAGCAGGGCATCCCTCATGAGGTCCTCAACGCCAAGCAGCACGCCCGCGAAGCCGCCGTCGTGGCCATGGCCGGTCGCAAGGGCGCCGTCACCGTGGCCACCAACATGGCCGGGCGCGGAACTGACATCATGCTGGGCGGCAACGCCGAGCACATCGCGGTCACCGCCCTCAAGGAGGCGGGCCTGGACCCCGAGGAGAACGCCGAGGAGTACGAGAAGGCCTGGCCGCAGGCCCTCGCCGCCGCCAAGGAGGCCTGCCGGGCCGAGCACGACGAGGTCGTCGAGCTCGGCGGCCTCTACGTGCTGGGCACCGAGCGCCACGAGTCGCGACGTATCGACAACCAGCTGCGCGGCCGCTCCGGCCGGCAGGGGGACCCGGGCGAGTCCCGCTTCTACCTCTCCATGGAGGACGACCTCATGCGCATGTTCGCCTCCGGGCTCGCCCAGCGCATCATGTCCTCGGGCGCCTACCCCGACGACGTCCCCCTGGAGTCCAAGATGGTCACCCGCGGCATCGCTGGGGCTCAGCGTCAGGTGGAGTCGCGCAACTACGAGATTCGCAAGAACGTCCTCAAGTACGACGACGTCATGACCGAGCAGCGCGAGAAGGTCTACTCTGAGCGCCGCCGCGTCCTGGACGGTGAGGACCTCGAGCCTCAGATCGAGGCCTTCCGGGTCCAGGCCGTCACCTCCATCGTCGAGGCCGGCACGGCCGAGGGCCGCCCCGACGAGTGGGACCTGGACGCCCTGTGGGACGAGCTCGGCCGCCTCTACCCGGTGGGCCTGACCCAGGACGAGGTCGTCGAGGCGCTGGGTGGCAAGGACGTACTGACCTCGGAGCGCCTTATTGAGGAACTCAGTGAGGATGCCGCCGTGGCCTACGAGGAGGCCACGGCCCGTATCGAGGCCAACGCCCTGGCCCACGTCCAGCTCGGCGATGACCCCATGCGCACCCTGGAGCGCCGCATCCTGCTGGCCGTGGTGGACAAGCGCTGGCGGGAGCACCTCTACGAGATGGACTACCTCAAGGAGGGCATCGGTTTGCGGGCCATGGCCCAGCGCGACCCCCTCGTGGAGTACGCCAACGAGGGTGCCCGCATGTTCCGGGCGATGATGGAGGGATCCGGGAGGAGACCGTCGAGCAGATCTTCGCCAATGTCACCCGCTTCGACGCCGCCGCCCAGCGTGCTGCCGAGGACGGCACCGTCGAGGCCGCCCAGGCGGTTGCCAAGGCCAATGCCACCGCTGCGGCCGGCATCCGCGTGGGCCAGGAGAGCGGCCAGGGGCGCGGCACGGTTCTGGGCGACACCGGGCAGGCGTCCATGGAGCAGAGGGTCATGTACTCCGGCCCCGGCGAGTCCGGTGAGGAGGAGGCCTCGGGAACCTCCTCACGCAGGGCCTCCCGTTCCGGTGCCGACTCGGGTGGCAACCGGGCCGAGCGCCGTCGCTCCCGGAAGAAGCGCCGGCACTGAGGCTCAGCGAGAGCCGGCACGGATGTTGATGATCCCCGTCGGAACCCGGCGACTAACCCGGTTCCGACGGGATCACGCCATCTCCAGGCTGGTGAGAATCCAGCGATCGCGCAGCAGCTCCAGGCGTGCCGCCGCGGCCCGGACCCGGTTGCCCTCCTCCAGGAGGACGGTGGCCTCGCAGGCCCCGGACATGGTCAGCTCGGTGCGCACGCTGCGGATGCGTGGTCGTTTCGGGGTCGTCTGGCGCCCCAGGATCCGGGCGGCCAGGCCGGCCCGGCGGGCGAGGGCCTCGAACAGGGAGGGGCTGGTCCACCGGACCACGTGGTCCACGGGGCGCAGCCCGGCCAGGACCTCACTGGCGGCAGTCACTACGATCGCCGCCGTGCGTGAGGCGTCGGTGCCGGCAGCGGGCCGTCTTGTCAGAGAGGCTTCTCGAGCGACCGATCCTGAGTCGTTCACGGGCTTGGAGGGTTTCTGCGGAACCGCGCGAGTCGGTGTCGGGTGAGTCGGAGTGGGGCGGCTGCCACGTTGAGCGCCGGTCTTGCGGTGTGTGGGACGGGTGGCGTGAGCGGTGGTGGTCGCGGTCATGGCGGGCTCCTGAGAGTAGGCGGGTGTCCGGTGGACACGAAGTGTGAGGCGGGTCGGGGACGGTGTCCGAGGTCGGCGGTGCTGATGCGCGGCGGTTCATCGTGATGGCGTCTGGCCCCCTGTCGTCGTGCTCGGAGCGGACAGGGAGTCCGGGACATTCAGGACCGTGCCGGGCCGGATCAATGACGGGTCGGCGCCGATCACCTCGGAGTTGGCGTGATACAGGACCGGCCAGGCCTGCGCGATCCGCGCGGGTCCGGAGCCGGCGGGCAGGAGGTGAGCGGTGATCGACCACAGGCTCTCGCCGGGCGCGACGGTGAGAGTGGGTCTTGGGGGTGGGGAATCGGGGCCGGTGGAGGGCTGCACCGTCTGGCTGCTCGGCGGCGTCGAGTCCGCTGACCGGCTCGCGTTGTCCGAGCCGCTGGAATCAGTTGCAGTGCTCGAAGGGGCCTGCTCGGGCGAAGCCGCAGAGCTCCCGGGCGGGGACTGAGGGGACTGAGCCTCGGCGGTCGCCTCTGGGGCGGGATGGTCGGCCGGTGGCGACGGCGTCGAGGACTGCGACGGTGGTGAGGCTGGTGCCGAGCTGGTGGGGGCGCCATCCCAGGTCGTCCCCGCCGCCGGTCTCCTCGGCGGCCAGTGCGGGCGCTGAGGACAGGGAGACGAGCAGTGCGGAGGCGGTGATGCGCCGGACCGCAGGCGCTCCCCAGGTCGCGAGAAGCCTGGCCGCCAGTGCGGAGGTGCCGCCGCGACGGAGGGAACCGGGCCCGTCCGTCATGGGAAGCGCCACGAGGGCCAGGAGAGCTGAGGCCATATGCCACAAGGCTCCCAGGGTCCCGCATGCGCAGGTCCCGGTGACGACGGCGTCCGACAGCTCGCTCAGGCCCCAGGACTGCGGCGGGACCTCCGTGAGCTGCCCGCGGCGCCGTGGGCCGCGTGTCCCAGAAGTATCAGGGCAGACCCTGACGCGCCGGCCAGGAGTGCCAGTCGTTGACGAGCCCCCATGTCACTCTCCATCACCGATGATGTCGTTTGATAATGTTAGGTGTACGCCTATGGTGTGATGATGTCAATAGCGACGGGATGACGTGCTGCGGCCCGGAGTTGTCGTAGTGGAGGGTGTTGGTGTTGATGGCGTGTGGCCTGAGCCGCCTCGGAGCGCTTTTCTCGGCGTGCGGACTGTGGTGAGGTGGGCCTATGGACTGGGACGCGATGATTGCCGGCCTGGAGAGCAGCTTCGATGCTGAGCGCCGTGCGGATCTGGTGGCGCAGAGCGCCGAGCTCGCGGAGGCTGAGCACGCCTCCATCGAGGTCGTCGAACGTCTGCGAGGCTCGGTGGGACGGCTCATCCACCTGCGGACTCGCGGCGGTGTTCCTGTTGACGGCATGGTCTCGCCGGGTGGAGCCCTCCCACATCCTCATCGATGAGGGGAGGGGCTGCAGACCATCGTCCCGGTGGGTGCGGTGGCCACTGTGGTGTCGCTGGCCGGTCCGGCGCCCCGGGATGGTCGACGTCGGCCCACGCTGACGGCTCTGATGCGTGAGGTCGCCCGACGGGGAGTGCGGGTGCGCCTGGTGGTGGGTTCAGGGGAAGTGGTGGGGCGGCTGATCCGCGTGGGTGCGGACCATGTTGATGTTGCCGTCGACCTTGAGGGCGGGGTCCGTTCGCGGCGTGCTCCCGGGGTGGGCGGCGCAGGGGTTGTCAGCGTCATGACCGCAGCGATCGAGGTGACAACCCCTGCGCAGCCGCTGACGTCGGTGGGTGGGCGGAGTGTCTCAGGACTCCTCGTCCTCGTTCCAGCCCGCCGCGACCATGGCCCTGGTTGAGGCGAGCTGGCGCTGAATGTATTCCTCCAGGGCCTGGTCCTCAATGCGCCAGAGTTTGCGGGCACCGACCTGAATGGCGGGAAGGTCGCCGGTGCGAATGAGGGCGCGCACGGCCTGGGCGGACAGCTGGAGCTGCTCGGCGACGTCGGCGATGGTCAGGAATCGTGTACTCATACAACGATGATCCCACTGCTGGATCCTCTCCACAATTCTTAAAGACACTTGTGGATAACCTTGAGGTACTATTTTATCCCAACGATGATTGCAGGAGATCAAGGAGGATTCCCGTGATGTCATCCCGCCACAGCCGGTCCCTGACCAGTCCTGAGCAGCCCCGCGGTGGTCGCTGGCGCCGTCCTGCCTGGAAGGACCCGCGTATGGCCGGGGGAGTGGTCCTGGTGGCCGCGGCCGTGGCCCTGGGCGCCTGGGCGGTCGACGCGGCCGCCGACACCACCCGCGTCTACGTGCTCTCCCAGGATGTCGCTCCCGGGGCGGACCTGACTGTCGACGGCGTCCTCACGGTGGTCGAGGCCCACCCCGGCACCGATGCCTACGTCGAGGCCGGGCACCTCCCGGACGGTGCCGTGTCCACGCGCTCCATGCGCAAGGGGGAGCTGCTGGCCGCTGCGGCAGTCAACAGTGGTCGGGAGCAGGCCCTGCGGCCAGTGGTTCTCAATGTCGCCTCCAATCTGCCGGCCTCAACCAAGGTCGGTGACTACGTCGATCTGTGGGTCGTGCCCAAGGACGGCGTTGCGGGCAGGCCCGCGGCGCAGGCGCCCGCCACTGCGCAGGCCGGACAAGGCGGACAGACGGCTCAGAGCGGTTCAGGCGATCAGCCAGGGCAGCCCGAGGGAGCCGGAGTCCGCCGCGTGGCCACAGGGCTGGTGATCGCCTCGGTCGGTGAACCCAGCAAGGGGCTGATCTCCGGACCCAGTACCGGGGTGGAGGTCAAGGTCCCCGAGGCCTCCCTCGCCGCCGTTCTCAGCGCCGTCGGGCAGGAGGGGGCACTCGTCCTGGTTCCCACCGGCCAGGAAGCGTCCACGGAGAAGGTCTCGTGAGCGCCCCGGGGGCCGGAGTCCTCCTGGCTCTCAGCGGTGACGACGCCGACATCCTGCGGGCGCTGAGCCAGGCGGGGAGCGGGCTGTGCGTCGTCCGCCGATGCGCCGACTGCCCGAGCTGCTCTCAGCGGGCATGGCAGGGTTGGCGGCCTTCGCCCTGCTGGACACCGGATTCGACGAGATCGACCGCACCGTCCTGGACCGACTCGCGCGCGCCGGCCTGAGCGGGCTGCTCCTGGTGGATGGCTGTGAGGAGGAGCGCTGGCGCAGTGCGGGATGGCCGGTTCTCAGGCGCGATGCGGAACCTGGTCGCATCTGCTCGGTGCTGCAGGACCTCGTGCGTCGCGGTGCGCCCTTCGACGGACCGTCCACTGGGGCGGGACCGGCTCGCGGTGTCTCAGGAGGCGCCGTCCCGCAGGCCATGATAGGGCCGGCAACCGCGAGCGCCGACTGGCTGAGCGCCGCCACCCCCGCTTCGGCGGACTCGAACGCGGCCGCCCAGGAGACGGCCTGGCTCGAAGAGCTGTGGCGCCAGTCGCCCGGCTCCTCAGAGGGCGGAACGGCGCAGGCGCAGATGCTCCCGGCCTCCAACGGCGCCGGAGACGGGGACGGCTCGGGACAGAGCCGGCGGGAGGGGCCTGCGTCGGCTGCGATGAGCCCGGTGGACGACGAGCGTCAGGGGAGGATCGTCCTGGTCTGGGGGCCTCATGGCGCTCCCGGGCGTTCGACGGTATCCGCCTCCCTCGCCCACGGCCTGGCCGTCTCCGGCGGTGCGATCCTCGTGGACGCCGACGTCGAGGCTCCCAGCCTCGTCCAGCTCCCTCGGCATGCCGGAGGACCTCGGCTCTGGCCGGGGCAGCCCGTCTGGCCACCCATGGCCGCCTTGACGCCGAGAGCTTTCGACGGGTCCTGGCACCGGTGGGCGGCGGGCTCTTCCTGCTGGGCGGCCTGGGGCGGTCCGGGCGTTGGCGCGAGCTGCCCCCGGCCTCGATGACCGAGGTGTGGGCGCAGTGCCGTCGGGCCGCGGCCTGACCGTCGTCGACGTCGCCGGCGGGCCCGCCGATGACGATGTTGATGACTTCACCCTCGAGCCCGGGCGCGGGGCTGTGACCGCCGACCTGGTATCGCACGCCGACGTGATTCTGGTCGTCGGCGGGGCGGATCCCGTCGGGGTGCGTCGGCTGCTCCAGCTCCTCGATGAGATGGGGGCCTCCATGAACCCCACCGGTCGGGTCGAGGTGGTCATCAACCGGGTGCGGGCCTCGGCCGCAGGTCCTTCTCCTCAGCAAGCCCTGCGAGAGGCGCTGGCGCGTTTCGGCGGGCTGGAGGACATGACGCTCCTGCCCGACGACGCCGCAACGGCTGATGCCTGCCTGCTCCGGGGATGCACCGTCCTGGAGCAGGCGCCCACCAGTGCCCTGGGCAGGGCCCTGAGTGCACTGGTCGACCGGATCGATCCGCAGGTTGCGGCGGCCCGCCGGGCCGACTCCCCGCGTCGTTCCCTGCTGCGGCGCTCGAAGAGTCGTGGCGGGCGCCGGGACCCCGCGGACCGGGGTGCATCCGCTAGAAGCAGGAGCCGCTCGAGTGCGCGCAGCACAGGTGCGAGGCACCGCCGCAGAGGCGGGGAGGGCATGCGGACGGTCGAACGAGCACCGGCTCCCCAGACGCCCAACGGACTCACCCGTGCCCCGCAGCAGTCTCCCCAGTCTCTACCGCCGGTGATCCATCCATCGGTCCAACCGACGATCCAGCCGCAAGGGTCGGCCCCCGGCTCACCGCGCTGGTCCTCGGTGGTGTCGTGGCCCGGTGCGGGAACGGCGTCGGGCATAGGAGCGCCCCCAGGGGCGGCGCGAGGCCCGGACGCCGGCTGCGATCCGGGCGGGAAGGACGATCGGGGTGAGGGTGACCCTCCATCGGCGCCGCCGGGAACCGGGCGGCACCGCTACTGAGGCGGGGCACGCGCGAGCAATGCCGGGCGGGCAGGCCTCCGGAGGCTTCGTGGACAGGATCGAGTGCGGAGGTGGGGCAGACTGGGGGTATGCGCATCTACCTGCCCGCCACCGCCGCCCATCTGCGCGCAAGCGTCCTCGGTTCCTCGCACGAGCCGTTCACGGCTCACGCCGCCACCCCGCTCTCGCCCGTGCCCCTGCCGGAGGAGGATGAGGAGGGCCTGGAGGTCTCCGCCTCACTGTGTGCCGCCGACGCCTCTGTTGTCCTGTTGGCCGAGCCTGAGGCCGTGGGGCTGGCCGACCGGCGCATCGTTATCGCCGCGGACGTCGAGGCCGAGAACGTGCGCGAGCTTCCCGCGGAGGGCGATGTCCTGCCCGGCACGATCGAGGTCTCCTGTGAGATCACCTGGGAGGACGTCGCCGCCCTGCTCGTGGACGAGCTCGAGGCGGAGGCCGATGTGCGAGCTGCCAGAGTAGGTGACGAGGACGCCTTCGAACGTGCCGCCGAGGCCGACCTGCTCTGGTACGACGTCACGGGAGCGAGAGGCGCTGGCTGAGAGTCTCGGAGGCTGAGGCGCCGGTACAGCAGGTGGGTGGGGCGCCCCTCACCCGGTGTCGGATCGGCTGCTGCGCCTGGAGCCCGGCTCCGGCCGGGCCGCTTTCGCTGAGCATCTCGCAGTGACGTGACCAGTTCCACGGCCGCCTGCCTTGCGCGGCGGAGCCCGCTGCCGGGTATCGTGCTCTCTGCCAAAGACCGCAGGTCGCCCGCTCCGGCGGGACCAAGTCCACATCAGATGGAGCCGGCGCAGGTGAGAACGAGACTACTTCGGGCGTACCCGAAATTGAGCCCCGTGCCCACCGGTGCGGGGCTTTCCCAGTGAATGGACCCCTGCGGCATACCACGGAAGGAGGGGCCCATGGCACGGCCTGACAAGGAGGCAGCTGTTGCTGCGCTGGCGGACAAGTTCCGCCAGGCTGACGCAGTCCTGCTGACTGAGTACCGGGGACTGAGCGTCGCCCAGCTCAAGGAGCTGCGTCGTTCCCTCGCCGGTAACGCCGAGTACACCGTGGTGAAGAACACGCTTGCCGCGATCGCTGCCCGTCAGGTCGGGCTCGAGGACTTCGCCGACGACCTCACGGGCCCCTCCGCCCTGACGTTCGTCACCGGTGAACCGGTCGAGGCCGCCAAGGCTCTGCGTGACTTCGCCAAGGACAACCAGCAGCTCGTCATCAAGGGCGGTGTCATGGACGGCGCCGTGCTGTCCGCCGACGGCGTTGACAAGCTTGCTCTCTCGAGTCCCGCGAGGTGCTGCTCGCCAAGACCGCGGGCGCCATCAAGGCGTCCCTGTCCAAGGCTGCGTACCTCTTCGCCGCACCGGCCTCCAAGGCCGTGCGCACCGTCGACGCCCTGCGCGAGAAGCAGGAGACCGCGGCCTGAGGCCGCACGCGTCATCCACCAACCCTGCGCGCGCAGGAACCTGATAAGGAAGGAACGCCCATCATGGCGAAGCTGACCACCGAAGAGCTCATCGAGCAGTTCAAGGACCTCACCCTCATCGAGCTGTCCGAGTTCGTCAAGGCCTTCGAGGAGACTTTCGACGTTACCGCCGCCGCCCCGGCCGCCGTGGCCGCTGCCGCCGCCCCCGATGCTGCCGGTGGCGACGCCCCCTGCCGAGGAGAAGGACGAGTTCGACGTCATTCTCGAGGCCGCCGGCGACAAGAAGATCCAGGTCATCAAGGAGGTGCGCGCCCTGACCTCCCTCGGCCTGAAGGAGGCCAAGGAGCTCGTCGACGGCGCTCCCAAGCCCGTCCTCGAGGGCGCCAACAAGGAGGCCGCCGAGAAGGCCAAGGAGCAGCTCGAGGGCGCCGGCGCCACCGTCACCCTCAAGTGAGCCTCTCCCCGTTGCCTGAGGCGGCCTGAGGGTTGCCGACGGCTGGGGAGGCCCAGCATCACTGGGTCCCGTCCACCATGAGGGTGGACGGGACCCGGTCGCGTTCCGGGGATGGGCGGCGACCGCGGTGGCCGGGCGCGAGTCGACCGGCAGCCGTGCAGCAGGTGGCCCGCACCGAGGGACTCAGGTCACGCGACAGGCACGGGTGGGGCAGTATGCGCGACTGTGGTGGGAATCGCAAGGAACCAGTGAGGATCGGCGTGGAGTCCTTGACGTCGGCCGTGTACGCTAGCGCTTTGCGTGCATTGTGTGTATTTGGCGCGAGGAGTATCTGCCCTCCGCGCGGGCCCCGGCCCGTCGGAACCCTGGCGGGCGTGAGCCCGGCAAGGGAGACAAGGGAGATTTTACTCAACCCAGTGCCCGCGGTGTGCGTTGTGTGATCCCCGATCTGAGGGAAGGATCCCCCTTTGGCTGCCTCGCGCACCTCCGCACCCACTGCTGCTGACATCGCCGCCCGTACCGCGTCGCGTCGTATCAACTTTGCCAAGATCGCCGAGCCGATGCAGGCTCCTAATCTGCTTGCCCTTCAAACCGAGAGCTTCGACTGGCTCGTCGGTAACGAGAGGTGGCGCGAGCGGATGACCGCCGCCAACAAGGCGCGCCCGGGCTCCCTGCCCGAGACCTCCGGTCTGGAGGAGATCTTCGATGAGATCTCTCCGATCGAGGACTTCGGGGAGACCATGGCCCTGTCCTTCCACGACCATCGCTTCGAGGAGCCGAAGTACACGGCCGAAGAGTGCCAGGAGAAGGACCTCACCTACTCCGCCCCCCCTCTACGTGGTGGCGGACTTCGAGAACTTCTCCACCGGTGAGATCAAGTCCCAGACGGTCTTCATGGGCGACTTCCCGCTCATGACCGACAAGGGCACCTTCATCGTCAACGGCTCCGAGCGCGTCGTCGTCTCCCAGCTCGTGCGCTCGCCGGGCGTGTACTTCGAGCGCACCACTGAGAAGGCCACGGACAAGTACGTCTACAACGTCAAGTTCATCCCCTCGCGCGGTGCCTGGCTCGAGTTCGAGATCGACAAGTCCGACCGCGTCGCGGTGCGCATCGACCGCAAGCGCAAGCAGGACGTCACCATCTTCCTGCTGGCCCTGGGCATGGACGAGTCGGAGATCCGCAAGGAGTTCGCCGACTTCCCGGCCCTGACCTCCGCCCTGGACGAGGACCGCAAGATCACCACCCAGGACGAGGCGCTCCTGGACATCTATAAGAAGATCCGCCCCGGTGAGCCGCCGAGCGTCGAGGCCGGGCGCACCCTGCTGGAGAACTTCTACTTCAACCCCAAGCGCTACGACCTGGCCAAGGTCGGCCGCTACAAGATCAACAAGAAGCTGGGTCTGGCCTCGGACCTGACCGAGTCCACCCTGCGCATCGAGGACATCGTCGCGGCTCTGCGCTACCTGCTGGCCCTGCACTCCGGCGCTGAGACCGTCGAGGGCGTGCGCGACGGTGAGATCACCGAGATCGCCGTCGAGTACGACGACATCGACCACCTGGGCAACCGCCGCATCCGCGCGGTGGGGGAGCTCATCCAGGCGCAGGTGCGCACCGGTATGAGCCGTATGGAGCGTCAGGTGCGCGAGCGCATGACCACCCAGGACGTCGAGGCCATCACGCCGAACACGCTCATCAACATCCGGCCCGTGACGGCCGCGATCAAGGAGTTCTTCGGCACCTCCCAGCTGAGCCAGTTCATGGACCAGAACAACCCGCTGGCGGGCCTGACCCACAAGCGCCGTCTGAGTGCGCTGGGCCCCGGCGGCCTGTCCCGTGAGCGCGCCTCCATGGAGGTCCGCGACGTCCACACCTCGCACTACGGGCGCATGTGCCCCATCGAGTCCCCCGAGGGCCCCAACATCGGTCTTATCGGCTCGCTGGCGACCTTCGGGCGCATCAACCCCTTCGGCTTCGTTGAGACGCCCTACCGCGTCGTCGTCGACGGCCGGGTCACCGACGAGACCCACTACTTGACGGCCGACGACGAGGACCGCCACGTCATCGCCCAGGCCAACGTCACCCTCACCGAAGACGGCCACTTCGCCGAGGATCACGTCCTGTGCCGCGTCACCGGCGGTGAGCCGGCCCTCGTGCCCTCCTCGCAGGTGGATCTCATGGACGTCTCCCCGCGCCAGATGGTGTCGGTGGGTACCTCCCTCATCCCCTTCCTCGAGCACGACGACGCCAACCGCGCCCTCATGGGCGCCAACATGCAGCGCCAGGCCGTGCCGCTCATCCGCCCCGATGCCCCGCTGGTGGGCACGGGCATGGAGCGGCGCACCGCCGTCGACGCCGGCGACGTCCTCGTGGCCGACAAGGCCGGTGTCGTCACCGAGGTCTGCGCGGACTTCGTGCGCGTGGCGAACGACGACGGCACCGAGATCGTCTACAAGGTCGCCAAGTTCCGCCGTTCCAACCAGGGCAACTGCTACAACCAGCGGGTCGTGGCCACCGAGGGCGAGCGCGTCGAGGTCGGCACGGTCCTGGCCGACGGCCCCGCCACCAACGAGGGCGACCTGGCCCTGGGCCAGAACCTCCTGGTCGCCTTCATGACCTGGGAGGGCCTCAACTACGAGGACGCCATCATCGTCTCCCAGCGCGTGGTCGCCGAGGACATGCTCACCTCGATCCACATCGAGGAGCACGAGGTCGACGCCCGCGACACCAAGTTGGGCGCCGAGGAGATCACCCGCGACATCCCCAACGTCAGCGAAGAGACCCTGGCCAACCTCGACGAGCGCGGCATCATCCGCATCGGCGCCGAGGTCCGCAGCGGCGACATCCTCGTGGGCAAGGTGACCCCCAAGGGTGAGACCGAGCTGACCAGCGAGGAGCGCCTCCTGCGCGCCATCTTCGGTGAGAAGGCCCGCGAGGTCCGAGACACTTCCCTGCGCGTGCCCCACGGCGAGTACGGCATCGTCACCGGCGTGCGTGAGATCGACGCCGCCTCCGACGACGCCGAGCTGCCCGCGGGCGTCAACCGCATGGTGCGCGTCTACATCGCCCAGCGCCGCAAGATCACCGTGGGTGACAAGCTCTCCGGCCGCCACGGCAACAAGGGCGTCATCTCCAAGATCCTGCCCGTGGAGGACATGCCCTTCCTGGCCGACGGCACCCCGGTCGACGTCATCCTCAACCCTCTGGGCGTGCCCAGCCGTATGAACGTCGGACAGGTCCTCGAGCTGCACCTGGGATGGGTCGCCTCCCGCGGCTGGGACGCCACCGCCGCCCGCGAGGCCGGCGAGGCCTGGACCGTCAACCTCCCCAGAACGGCATCAAGGCCGAGCCCCGCACGCCCGTGGCCACGCCCGTCTTCGACGGCGTGAGGGACAACGAGCTCATGGGGCTGCTGGACTCCACGCTGCCGACCTCCGACGGCCTGCAGCTGGTCGAGCCCAACGGCAAGGCCCGCCTGTTCGACGGCCGCTCCGGTGAGCCCTTCCCGTACCCCATCTCAGTGGGCTACATGTACATCCTCAAGCTCCACCACCTCGTGGACGACAAGATCCACGCCCGCTCCACGGGTCCGTACTCCATGATCACCCAGCAGCCGCTGGGTGGTAAGGCCCAGTTCGGTGGTCAGCGCTTCGGTGAGATGGAGGTGTGGGCCATGGAGGCGTACGGCGCCGCCCACGCACTCCAGGAGCTCCTCACCGTCAAGTCCGACGACGTCAACGGCCGTGTCAAGGTCTACGAGGCCATCGTCAAGGGCGAGGACATCCCCGAGCCCGGCATCCCCGAGTCCTTCAAGGTGCTCATGAAGGAGATGCAGTCGCTGTGCCTGAACGTCGAGGCCCTGGACGCCGAGGGCGTCGCCATCGCCCTGGACGACACCGACGACGACGGCTCGCGCGCCGCCGATGAGCTCGGCTTCGACCTGGGCCGGCGTCCGGGCGGGGCCATGGCCTCCACGGTTGACGAGATCTGAGTGGCCACCGCTTGGTGACGACTTCGTGACAACTTCATCGAGCCCCGGTTGAGGGCGGGTGGCCGCCCGCCGCCCGCCCTCCCACCAGGCTCGCAGGCGCCGTCGGAGTCATGGAACAACGACGACGGAACGCCCCCAGACCACCACCTGATGAGATTCACCATCGGAAGTAGGAACTGTGCTCGACGCCAACGTGTTCGACAGGATCCAGCTCGGCCTCGCCACCGCGGGAGGACATTCGCTCGTGGTCCCACGGCGAGGTCAAGAAGCCCGAGACCATCAACTACCGCACCCTCAAGCCCGAGAAGGACGGCCTCTTCTGCGAGAAGATCTTCGGCCCCACCCGGGACTGGGAGTGCGCCTGCGGCAAGTACAAGCGCGTGCGCTACAAGGGGATCGTCTGCGAGCGCTGCGGAGTCGAGGTCACTCGCTCCAAGGTGCGTCGCGAGCGCATGGCCCACATCAAGCTCGCCGCGCCGGTCACCCACATCTGGTACTTCAAGGGCGTCCCCTCGCGCCTGGGCTACCTGCTCAACCTCGCGCCCAAGGACCTGGAGAAGGTCATCTACTTCGCGGCCTACATGGTCACCGAGGTTGACGAGGAGGGCCGTCACGATGACCTGCCCTCGCTGCGCAACGAGCTGGAGGTCAAGAAGAAGCACCTCGAGGAGTCCGGTCAGGCCGAGGTCGAGGCCCGCCAGCAGCGCCTCGAGGAGGACCTCGCCCAGCTCGAGTCCGAGGGCGCCGAGGCCTCCCAGCGTGACAAGCTCCGCAAGACTGCCGAGCGCGAGATCACGGCCATGCGCCGCCGCAACCAGCGCGCCCTGGAGCACATGGATAAGGTGTGGGATCGCTTCGTGAGCCTCAAGGTCGGTGACCTGGAGGGTGACGAGGTCCTCTACCGCGACATGGTCGCCGACTACGGCATCTACTTCAAGGGATCCATGGGCGCCGAGGCCATCCAGGCCCGCCTGCGCAGTTTCGACCTCGATGCCGAGGCCTCCGCCCTGGCCGAGATCGTCGAGAACGGTACCGGTCAGCGCAAGACCCGCGCCATCAAGCGCCTCAAGGTCGTCAACGCCTTCCGCATGACCGGCACCGCCCCGGAGTCGATGGTCCTGGACAACATCCCGGTCATCCCGCCGGACCTGCGACCCATGGTCCAGCTCGACGGTGGCCGCTTCGCCACGAGTGACCTCAACGACCTTTACCGCCGGGTCATCAACCGCAACAACCGCCTCAAGCGGCTCATGGACCTGGGCGCCCCGACGATCATCGTCAACAACGAGAAGCGCATGCTTCAGGACGCCGTCGACGCCCTGTTCGACAACGGCCGCCGCGGCCGCCCGGTCACCGGCGTGGGCAACCGCCCGCTGAAGTCCCTGTCCGACATGCTCAAGGGCAAGCAGGGCCGCTTCCGTCAGAACCTCCTGGGCAAGCGCGTGGACTATTCCGGCCGTAGCGTCATCGTCGTCGGCCCCCAGCTCAAGCTCCACCAGTGCGGCCTGCCCAGCCAGATGGCCCTGGAGCTGTTCAAGCCCTTCGTCATGAAGCGGCTCGTCGAGCTCAAGGAGGCCCAGAACGTCAAGGCCGCCAAGCGCATGGTCGAGCGCGCCAACCCCAAGGTCTGGGACGTCCTGGCTGAGGTCATCCGCGAGCACCCCGTGCTGCTCAACCGCGCCCCCACCCTGCACCGCCTGGGTATCCAGGCCTTCGAGCCCCAGCTCATCGAGGGGAAGGCCATCCAGCTGCACCCGCTCGTGTGCGGCGCCTTCAACGCCGACTTCGACGGCGACCAGATGGCCGTCCACCTGCCGTTGGGCGCCGAGGCGCAGGCCGAGGCCCGCATCCTCATGCTGTCCTCGAACAACATCCTCAAGCCCTCCGACGGGCGTCCTGTGACCATGCCCAGCCAGGACATGATCATCGGCACCTACTACCTCACCTCCGACCCCGACCCGGCGGTCGAGGTCGAGCGTGACGCCGAGGGCAACGAGGTCGTCCCGGCCTTCTCCACCTTCGCGGAGGCGGTCATGGCCTACGACTTCGGCAAGCTCCACGTCAACGCCGCCTGCGACATCCGCTTCGAGGAGGGCATCGCCGCTCCCGAGGGCTGGCAGCCGCCCGAGGGCTGGAGCGAGGGGGACCCGATCACCCTGCGCACCTCGCTGGGCCGGGCACTGTTCAACACCTCGCTGCCCGAGACCTTCCCCTACGTCAACTACGTCGTGGACAAGAAGCAGCTGGGCAACATCGTCAACGCCCTGGCGGAGAACTACTCGCGCGTCGAGGTCGCCGCCTCCCTGGACGCCCTCAAGGCCAACGGCTTCTACTGGTCCACCTGGTCCGGTATCACCGTTGCCTTCGCCGACGTCGTCTCCCCGGAGGTCAAGCAGGAGATCCTCGTCCGCTACGAGAACGAGGCCGCCGAGATCGAGGAGCAGTTCGAGCTCGGTGCCCTCACCGAGGACGACCGCTACGCCTCCCTGATCGACATCTGGACCAAGGCCACCGCCGAGGTTGCCGAGGCGATGCGCGAGAACTTCCCGCAGCGCAACACCGTCTACCAGATGGTGGTCTCCGGGGCCCGAGGCAACTGGGACCAGATCCGCCAGCTCGCCGGTATGCGCGGTCTGGTGGCCGACCCCAAGCAGCGCCTCATCGAGCGCCCGATCAAGTCGAACTACCGCGAGGGCCTGAGCGTCCTGGAGTACTTCATCGCCACCCACGGCGCCCGTAAGGGCCTGGCGGACACGGCGCTGCGCACCGCCGACTCCGGCTACCTCACGCGTCGTCTGGTCGACGTCTCCCAGGACGTCATCGTCCGCGAGGAGGACTGCGGCACCCGTAAGGGCCTGACCAAGCGGATCTTCTCCTGGATCGACGCCGGCGACGAGCGCATCAAGGAGCCCTCGGAGATCCTGGGCACCACCGTGTTCGGCACCACCCTGGCGCGCGACGCCATCGACGCCGAGGGCAACCTCATCATCGAGGCCGGCGCCGACCTGGGCGACGCCGAGATCCGGGCCGCCATCGACGCGGGCATCGAGGAGATCACGGTGCGCTCCGTGCTCACCTGCGACTCCAACGTCGGTACCTGCGCCGCCTGCTACGGCCGCTCGCTGGCCACCGGTAAGCGCGTCGACATCGGTGAGGCCGTCGGTATCATCGCCGCCCAGTCCATCGGTGAGCCCGGCACGCAGCTGACCATGCGTACCTTCCATACCGGTGGTGCGGCCGGCGCCGCCGACATCACCCAGGGGCTGCCCCGTGTGCAGGAGCTCTTCGAGGCCCGCACCCCCAAGGGCGAGGCTGCCGTGGCCGAGGCCGCCGGCACCCTCAAGATCGAGGACGACGCCGACGGCAAGCGTCTGGTCATCACCCGCGACGACGGCGAGGAGGACGTCATCGTCCCGGTCTCGCGCCGTCAGCGCCTGCTGGTGAACGACGGCGACCACGTCGAGCCCGGCCAGGCCCTCACCGAGGGACCGGTCGACCCCAAGAAGGTCCTGCGCCTGCGCTCAGTGGCCGCAACCCAGCGCCACCTCGTCGAGGAGGTCCAGGAGGTCTACCGCTCCCAGGGCGTGGACATCCACTCCAAGCACATCGAGGTCATCGTGCGCCAGATGCTGCGCCGTGTGACCGTGCTGGACTCCGGGGACACCCGTCTCCTCCAGGGAGACCTCGTGGACGTCATGCACTATCGCGCCGAGAACCGTCGGGTCATGGCTGAGGGCGGCAAGACCGCCACCGGCCGTACCGAGCTCATGGGAATCACCAAGGCCTCGCTGGCCACGGACTCCTGGCTGAGCGCCGCCTCTTTCCAGGAGACCACGCGTGTGCTCACCGAGGCCGCCATGAACGGCAAGTCCGACCCGCTGCTGGGCCTCAAGGAGAACGTCATCCTCGGTAAGCTCATCCCCGCCGGTACGGGCCTGGCCCGCTACTCGGACATCGAGGTCGAGCCCACCGAGGCGGTCAAGGCCGAGGTCTTCTCCCGCGTGGACCTGGGAGACAGCGTCTTCGGCGAGTCCATCGCCCTGGACGACTTCCACTTCGGCGGAGATCTGCGTGCGGACTTCTCCGACGACTTCCGCACCGGCTTCTCCAGCAGCGAGGACGTCGAGTTCTGATCGACCCCTCACCGGGCCCACGGGGCCTGAGGCTCGCATAGCGTTCGGCCCGCTCCCCAGCAGAGGAGCGGGCCGAACGTCGTCAGAGGCCGGGCTTGGAGAGCGGGCGCGGAGCGGCGGGACTCAGGCGCTGAGCATGGTCTCGCGCAGGCGACTGACCCAGGCGAGCTTGTCCTCCAGGGAGGCGCTCGCCGAGGTGTTGATCTTGAGGCCCTCGTAGATCTGGGAGCCTCCGGCGGCCCGCATCGTGGCGGCCACCCGCTCCGGGGTGAGCCAGCTGGTCGGCTCGTGCTCGGCCAGCGGCAGGTGGGCGTCGGCCCACGCCCAGGCCCACTGCGTCTTCTCGGGGCCAGCGCCCGAGATCATGACGCCACCTAGGAGGCCCGCTTCCACGAGCTCGCGCACGTGGCTCTCCGGGGTGGACGGGTCGTGGGTTTCGATGACGGAGCGCCCCCAGTTGACGGTGATGAGTGCCGCGGTGTCCCGGCAGGCGGCGATCTCCTGGGCCAGCGTGAGGAAGGCCTTCTCCGAGGGGCCCACGCCGCGCTCGGCGTCGCAGTGCTCCACGATCATCCCCAGGCCGCGGGAGGCGAAGTCCTCGCTCAGCTCGCTCAAGGAGGCATGGAAGGCCTCAGGGGTGGCCTGGTGGTGCGGTGCCGAGTGCAGCTCCACCCGGGTGACGAGCTGCTCGCCGGCGGCCTCGTGCAGGTGGTCGACGGCCTCCAGCAGGGAGCGTGTGGGCCAGCGCCTGAGCGCGTCCGTCGCCGTCGGGGGAGGCCAGCCCGAAGACGGGATCGGCTCCGGCGCGCCCCATGGTTCCCGGGATCGCCGTGACGATGCACTGGTGGAAGCGCCCGGCCAGCTGCTCGGCCAGCCACGGCTCGGGCGCGTCCAGGGCCTCCCGGAAGGGCAGCTCGATACCGTCGACCCAACCGAGGTCGCCCAGGGCGGCGTACAGGGCGGCGGCACCGCTGCGGTCCTCGTCGTCGGGCGGAAGCATGGGGTAGGCGCCGACGACGAA